>Ga0307372_10000130_pt1 | contig 121705 bp, 114 predicted proteins | sample OX1MG_FD_202533 | JGI IMG/M metagenome (GOLD analysis project Ga0307372, IMG submission 202533) | Soil microbial communities from Risofladan, Vaasa, Finland - OX-1 | ecosystem: Environmental > Terrestrial > Soil > Coastal area > Acid sulfate soil | place: Finland: Risofladan, Vaasa... | reverse complement strand
TCGCCGGTCAATCGAACATCACCGACGGACCCGTTTCCGATCGTCGGCACGAACAGGGAAGGCCGGTCAAGGTCGGCCGACAAGCCGCCCGAAGGGGACGCCTTGACGGGCCTGGTCACTGGCGCACAGACACTGGGTGCGGAGCCGGCCCTGCCGGCTCCTGCGTGCTGCTTCTCCTGGCATGCTGGCCACCTTCCGAAGAGACACGTCGGCACCGATTCACCGAAGGACGACAGAAGAGATCTCGCTCACAATCCAAACCCGTCGTCGTAGTCACGGCCGTAGGAGAGATCGTCGTCGTAAGACCAGCTAAGGCCGGGGTCGCGAGTCGGGGCTTCGTGGGCCCGCTCTTCGTTGCGGGCGAGATCTCGACCGAAGCGCTGGAACCATTCCTCCACCGAGGCCTGAGGCGGCTCGCCCATCGGTCCAGACACTGACCGCTCAGCATCTTCCGCATTCCTGGCACCGGTGCTGCGAGCCGGTAGCGACTCGAGAGCCATGGTCTGTTCGTGGCTGCGCGACAGGGCATCGACGAGGCCGGCCAAGGCGTCTTGGTGGGGGGTGACCTCATCGAGGCGGGCGATCTCGGCCCGGGGATTTTCGGAAGCGACGGAGTAGAGGTGGTTAGAGAGCCGTCCCCGGCTGAGGGCGGTGTAGCCGGCCTCTTGGAACAAGGTGTCGTTGCCGAGGAGAAACGCATGATCGACGGTGATGCCCTGGGAGCGAAACACGGTGAGGGCATAGCCGAGGGAGGCGGACTCCTCCAGGTACTGGGAAGAAAGGGTGACGTGCTGGCCCGATGCCAGTTCGACGACGAGCGCTTCGCCCCGTTGCCTCGGTGGGACGTCACCCTGGCTCGGATGAACGTCACCCTCCCTGGTGGGCGGGCGATCGGCTCGTTCGCCGGGAACGGCGACGACCGTGGCGAAGGTCCCGTTGCGGATCGCCACCGTGGACGCCCGGCCACAGGGGTCTGAGAGTGCCAGGCGAGCACGGGCGTTCTTCTCGAATGCGATCCGGTCCCCCACGGCAAACTCCTTGCCCGAGGCGAGGCGGATCTCGGCTCCGAGCTCACCGGCCTCGCGGCGCCGTTGTCTCGCCAACTGGTTGAGGGCGGCGACATCAGCACGCGTCACGGCCATGATCGCCGTGGTGGCGGTGGCGTGGACGCTCCACCACCGGTCCATGAGCTGCTCCCGGGCGGCCACGACGTCAGTGGCGATGGCGATGCGGTCGTGGGCGTCGTAGGCGGCGATGGCCGGGGCGATGTCGCCGTTTCGGAGCTGGAGCAGGGCTTGACGCTCCCACTCCTGATCAACCTCGCTCTGACGCCGGTTGGTGGTCAGCTCGATGACATGGGCGGACAAGGTTTGCGACAGCGACCGCAGTGCCCCACCGGCATCGATGGAGGAGAGTTGGCGGTTGTCGCCCACCAGGACCAGCTTGGCCCGGGCCCCGTCGACCTGGCGTTGGAGCCGGTCCAAGCTGCGACTGCCGACGAGAGATGCTTCGTCGACGACGACCACGTGGCGGCGGGTGAGCTCGGTGTCCCCCCGTTCCAGATCGATGAGCAGACGGGCCATCGTGATCGATTCGATCCCGGTGCTGACTTGGAGCTCGGCCGCGGTTCTGGAGGCGATGGCGGTCCCGATGACCTCGTAGCCGGCGGACTCCCATCCGGCCCGGGCGGCCCCGAGCATGGTCGACTTCCCCGTCCCGGCCTGGCCGATCACGAGGTCGAGCCCGTTGCCCGATCCGAGGAGCTGGCGCACCCCGTCGGCCTGCTCGGGATCGAGATGGCCGTTTGTGACCAGGACCTGGTCGATCGTGCTCGCGCTGACGTCGCCAGCGGACCGACCGACGCGACGAACAGCCGAGTTCACGATCCTCCCCTCGACCCTGAGCATCTCGACGGTGGTGTAGCGCCGGTCCCCGTGCGTGGCGGCCCGACGCTCGCGGCCGCGTCCCGAGACGTCGGGTTGGCGGTTGTCGTCGCCGATCATCCACAACACGTCGTCACGATCCAGGAGTTGTCGGGTGAGCCGGGCCACCTGGCGAGGACTGGCATCGAAGGCTCGGGCCACCGCCGCCAGGGCGTCCCTGTAGGTGAAGGTCGAGGCGAACAGCGTGAGGGGTGCGACGCGAGCTGACGTCGGATCAGAGAGGTCGTAGTCGGCCAGGTCCACAGTCCGCTCTCCGGCCAGCACAGCCAGAATCTCCTCGCGCTCGGCGACGGACACAGACGCATCAGAGATTCCCTGGCCGACACCGAGGGCCCCAGTGATATCGGTGATCGCGCCTGGCCTCGGCCCCCCGGTCTCGTCGCTGAGAGTGACCGCCGCGAGCTCTGTCGCCCACCTGTGGCGAAGCACGTCGCCGTGCTCGAGGTGACGGGGCTTGGGCGCGCGGGTGTCGAGGGCGGCGACTTCGGCCGCTCGTTGGGACTCGAAACCGGTCTTCTCGAGGGCGGCTTCGATATCGACCCGACGCTTCGAGAACGCCCGCAGGACGGTTCTCGGGATGTCGGACAACTCCCCCAGGCCGTTGCGCCTGACCGACCACGACACACCGCGGGGGGCCAACTCGGCCCGGAGTGCGGACTGGTACATGGCGGTGGCCGCCTTCTGCCACAGATACAGCTGGCGAGCGTCGGGTGCTGACCATCGCCCGTCTGTGCCAAGCACGACGTTGGGGATGAGGACGTGGGTATGCAGCTGCGGGTCGCCGTCGCGGCTGGTGCGGTGCCGGAAGCCAGCGGCGATGAACCCATGCGCCCTGACCAGTTGCTTCCCGTCGCGCCCACGACGGACATACGCGGCCTCGGCCGACAGATAATCGATGACACCGGCAATGGCCCGGTCATGGGCGGATGACGCGACGTCCCGAACCTCGGGCGAACCGAACGCCCACAGCAGTGACACGCCCTTCGGAGCGGAGAACGTCAGGTCGAACCCGGGCCGACGGCCGCTCCGGCGCATGATCCCCAGGTCCTCTCCTTCACCACTCCGGCCGTCGAGCAGGTTCCGCAGCGCCTCGGAATCGACGACTCCGGTCAGGTCGAGGGCAGACGAGGTGGCACCGATCCACTGTCCCGGGGCTTCTCCTCGGCCCAGGTAATAGTCGTCGACCGAGTTGGCGACATTCGCCAGGTAATAGTCGGCCCCGGTCACCACACCCAAGCGACCTATCGACAGCACTGCCGTCGTCCGCGATGACTTGAGATGGAGGATGATCGGTCCACGAGCCGCCATGATCCGAATCGATGTAACCCCGGACATCACCCTCCCAGGCTGCGCCGATTTTTCACCCAAATGGAGTGGGCAGTTCGGCCGTCTGGAGGCGAACGTCACCCTGTATCGAACAAGGACAGGGTGCGCGAGGCGGCATCAACAGATGCAGGGGTGTGAGTCTGATTCGGGGTTGCTGCTCAAATCGACGGAGGCTTGCAGACTCCTGGTTGTTGTGCCCACCTACTGTCGATACCGGATGCCCCGCACATAGTCAGGGATCAACGGACCGACGCCGGTATCAAAGAGCTCCGGACAGCCTGACGCCACTGCTGACCGCAGCAAAACGGGTGTTATTCCGCCCATCCAGTCAAGTAGCAGTGGATATGCCGCCCATCGCCGGGAGTGTTCCCACCCCCGGCGACCGCGGCCCGTGGTGCACTCAGCGTCCAGGGGCGACCTCCCCGAGGCTGTCCACCAGGCGCCCGTAGAGCACTTCGCGAGAGTGCTGTCCACGACGTGCGGCATGGTCACGCTGTTGCTCGAGCCTGCCCTTGAACTCGACGGTGGTGGCGAAGAATCCACAACCTTCGCAGATGGCCTCGAAGCTGCAGTCGAGGTTCTCGGGTCGTGTGCACCAACCGTTGCCGAGCATGCGCCGGTGCTCGGCTCTGACGCTTCGCATGGCCGGCCCCTCCGCCTCGGCCCCGAGGACGGGCGGGCCCTCGTAGAGGGCCTCCACCTTGGACGTGACGGCCTGGTACTCGTTCGCCACGGTCCGGTTTGCGATGCGGGCATAGCGCACCGTCATGCGCAGGCTGCGATGTCCGAGCAACGCGGCGATGGCCTCGAGGCGCATGCCTCTGTTCACGGCCTGGGTGGCGAGGGTGTGGCGGAGCTGATGGGGATGGACGTGCCCGAGTCCCGCTCGGCGTGCGACGCGGTTGACCATTCGGGTCACGACGTGGCGGTTGAGGGGCCGGCCTTCGTTGGTGAGCAACAGACCGAGACCGGCGTCTTCATGCGTGGCTCGCCACTCGTCGAGCAACGTCACCAGCACGGGGTGAAGCGGCACGTAGCGGTCGTCGTGGAGCTTTCCCACTGGGATGCGCAGCCACCAGCTCTCGCCCAGTTGCACCATGGCGTCTCTCTCCAAGCCACACAGCTCGCCCACCCGCATGCCGGTGCGCATGAGCAGCTCGAGCACGACACGCCGAAGCAGGTCCGGTTCCGCAGCGACGGCCCGGGCTAGGCGGGCCGCATCGGGATCGCCGAGGGCCTTCGGTAGTGGCTCGTCGGGCTTGGGCGAGTCGCTGTTGAACACGGGGCACCGTGGCGGGGCGTCGTCCCAGTCCCACTCGATGATGTGCTCGAAGAAGCGACGCACCGAGCCCACTCGCATCCTTCGGGTGTTGGGAGAGAGCGGACGGCCCTGCTCGTTCACGAGCGCCGCCTTGAACCCCTCGATCTCGGACCTTCCCACGGCCGCGAAGCTCGTCGTGGCGGGATGGTGCTCGACGAGGTAGCGACAGAAGGTCCGCAGCGAGATGTCGGACACCTTCACCGAGCCGGGCCGCAACGACAAGCCGATCTGCGTCAGATAGCGCTGGGCCGTCGCGGCCAGAGCAGGGGCCCGCTGCGCGATGTCGGCCCAGTCGAGCTCCGCCCCTGCCGGAGCGCCGAGATTCCACGTCGCCAGGGCGCTCACCTTGCCACCGCCTCGAGGATCTCAGCCGCCGAGGTGTCGATGACCGCTGCCGCGCGCAGGTACTCGGCCGCCAGCCAATCATTGGCCAGGTGGAGATAGAGACGGGTGGTTTCGAGCGAGCGGTGCCCGGCTTGGGCCTGGATGGCTTCTAAGGCCATGCCGGCCTCGCGCAGTCGGGTGAGACAGGTGTGGCGCAGTTCGTGACAGGTGCAGTGCGAGAGTCCTGCCCGGCCTTTGGCGTTGACCACGATCTTCTCCAGGCCGTCGTCGCCGAGGCGTTGTCCTCGCCGCTCGCCTTTGAGCGCCACGAAGACGTACTCCGTGGTCGATGCAGTCGGTCGCTCAGTCTCGAAATACGACGCCAATGACGAGAAGAACCGCGCTGACATGGGCACGAGACGCTGGTGCCCACCCTTGCCGTTGGCCACGAAGACCTGGTTCTCGCCCGGGCGCAGATCCTCCATGCGCAGCCCGAGCACCTCGCAGCACCGCAAGCCCCCGAGGAGCATGGCCTGAACCATGGCTCGGTCCCGGTGCGTGCGCAGAGCGGCGAGCAGTGCGTGCACCTCATCGGGCGACAAGATCCTCGGCAGTGTCCGAGGGCTGCGGATGAGAGCAGGACCTTTGGTGCCGGGTCGCCTAGTGGCAAGACTGCGGGGGACGGGGTTGCGCTCTATCTCTCCGCACAGCACCAAGTAGCCGAACAGCCCCGACAACGACGACAGGCGGCGCTTGATGGTGCGCGCTGACAGACCGGCTTCACCGTCTATGAGCCGGATCACCGTGCCGTCGCCCTTGGGCTTGCGCTGTTCAGCGATGAAGGCGAGCACATCGGCCGGTGCGACCTCCGAAGGTGCCTTGTTGATGACGGTGAAGAACGCCTTCAGGTCCGACGCCGTCGCCACCACAGTGTTGTGTCGAGCACGGGACTCGACGAACTCGAGATATCGATCCAAGACCGGATCGTCCAGACGAATTCGACCGCGCGCTGCGTGATCATTTGCTCTAGCCACAGAACCCTTCCTTCCGCTCCTCCGACCTGCCCCAGTGGCAGACCATGAGAAGAATCAAGGATGGGCGGTATATCTAGTGATCTCGATCGGCCCGAGGTTGGTCTGGCTGGCCCCATCACGGCGCACAGAACCGGCAGTTGCGGTCGGTCGCAGGGCGCCGTGGCCGCTACTGGCGCCCGTCGTTATGCGCTCCCTCGTCGGGTCCAGAGCGCCGAATGTGCGCTCGTCAAGTAGCGGCATGCGAGCCCAGCGAGACGGCCCCGAACGGCAATGCTGGGTTACTGCGACCAGATCCGCTCGTAGTGCTGAAGCGGGTGCGCATCGCATTTCCGCGGGCCCGACAGCCGACGACGCCGCCGACACAGCCGAGGCCCTCGAAGCCCCTGGCGACCAGATTGCCAGTGGCGTGCGCACCCATGGGGAGCGATCAGAACGACACTGCTGAGCGCGCCGACTATCACGGAGCGGGTATCCAGCTCTCCCTGCACGCGTTGTGCCCAGGATCCGCACGTCTCTAAGGAATACTCGAGGCCGAAGGGGTGGCGAGTTAACGCCGCGCGCATGGGTACCGTCATCGTCGAGGAGAACACGCGAGGGACGTCGTTCGCGATTTAGAGAACGTGCTCGAGACGGCTTCCGGCAAGCGGGCACCAGGAGGCGGGCGGGACCCTCCAGCCGATCAGGGACAAACCGCGATCGAGCCGGTGGACCTGATTGGGCGTCAACATGCTGGTCAGGAACTCCCTGGCCGCTCAGGGCCGGTCGCCGGCCGGAGCGGGCCGCTGTGGCGGAACTCCATAAAGCCAGCACCACCGGAGCGCCCAGTGCCTCCACCCTTGATCGTGGGTGGAATTGGTGGCCGAATATGGCCATGCCGGGGGATCGGATCAAAGCGCGGGAAGCCACCTGACGTCCATGGTGTGGTTTCGACTACGCGCAGAGTGGCGGGTCCGGTGGCGAACGTGGTTGGGCCTCGCGCTGATCGTCGGACTCCTGGGCGGAGCGGTGCTCGCCGCCACAGCAGGCGGACGGCGGACCGACACCGCCTACCAGCGTCTCGAAAGTTCGACCAACGCTGCGGATGTGCTCGTATCGACCGAGGGGACCGGGATGACCGGATACGACCAGGCGCTCGGTCGTCTCCCGGAGGTGGCCGAGGTGGCCAGGATCGCCACTCCGTACTTGGCGCTCGTCGGTCCGAACGGCGCCCTGGACACCAGCGTCTATTCCTTGTTGAGCGTCGACGGCAGGTTCGGCATCACCATCTCGCGGCCCAAGGTGACCGAGGGAAGGCTGCCCCGCAAGGGGGACCCTCCGGGTGCGACGCTGGTCGACACGCGCCTCGCAAGCAGCTACCACTTGCAGCCGGGGAGCCGGCTGGCAAGCTCCGTGGCACCGGTGGACGCGAACGGGAACCCAGAACCGGGGAAGGCAACCCGACTTGAACTTGTGGTGACCGGGGTGGGGGTCTTCGACGACGAGGTCGTCCCCACCCAGATCTCGAGCAGCCGCCCGGGGCTCATGCTCGGCCCTTCTTTCTTTCGGGCCTACGGCCCACGGTTCGACCAGGGCGACGGCGCGTACGTGAAGTTGCGACCGACAAGCGGGGCCGCAGGACGCAGAGCGGAGGTGTCAAACCTTCGCAGGGAGGCCGAGGACCTCACCCAGAGGTACCCCGCCACCCAGGGGCAGGCCTTCTTCGCGGACCTCGCCCAGCAAAGCGCGGCCGTCGAGCGTGCCCTGAAGCCCGAGGCCGTGGCGCTCTACTTGTTCGCATCGCTGCTCGGTCTCCTGGGACTGGTCGTGGTGGGTCAGTTGCTCGGGCGCCAGGTGGCCCTCGATGCATCGGACCATCCGGTGCTGAGCGCCGTCGGCGCCGATCGTCGACAGCTGTTCGCCCTTTCCATGGTCCGTGCAGGTGCGATCGTCGTCGCTGGTGCCGCCGTCGCTGTGGTCTTGGCCGTGGCGGCCTCACCTCTCATGCCGATCGGCCCCGCCAGGGTGGCCGAGCCCTCCCCTGGGGTGGAGGCCAACTTTGCGATCCTCTTCACCGGGATGGGCTGTGTCGTGCTCCTCGCGCTGCTCGCCACGGCGCCGGCAGCTTGGCGGGCTGCCAGGCGCACCTCCGTTGTGCCGGAGAAAGTTGGGCCCATGCCAACGGCGGGACCGCCGCGACTGGCGCGCTTGTTGGCCGCGCCGCGGCTTCCCCTGTCGGCGGTGATAGGAGTGCGCATGGCCCTCGATCCCGGGCGCGGGGCGAGGGCCATCCCGGCGCGAAGCGCCCTGGTTGGGACCACGCTGGCGCTCGCCGCCACGATCGCGGCGTTCACCTTCGGCGCCAGCCTGAGCCGCCTGGTGGACACACCCCAGCGCTACGGACAGACGTGGAACCTGCAGTTCGACAGCGCGATCGGCTCCTTCCCCGTCTCCTACGCCGCACCGCTGGCCGCGGCGGCCGGGCGCGGGGCCCCATACTCGGCGGGCGACTACGGCGAGGCCGTGGTCGACGGGCACCTCATCCCCGCGATCGGGCTCGACCGCTTGCGCGGCGACGTATTCCCGACCCTGCTCACGGGAAGGGCGCCGAGGAACTCCAATGAGATCGCCCTGGGGGCGCAGACACTGCGGGAAGTGCATCGACGCGTGGGGGACAGTGTGACGGTTCGGATCACCGGCGTTGCGCACACGATGCGGGTGGTGGGCGAGACGGTCTTCCCCCGCTTCGCGGCGGGGCCGAACACCGCTACCGATCTCGGCCAGGGAGCAGTCACCGTGGCCTCGCTCTTCCCCACGCCCTCCCCCACGGGCAGCGGGCCCGGCTACAACTTCCTGCTCGTGCGGGTGCCGCCGGGAGTCAGCCGCCAACGCGCCGGTGCCGCGATGCTTCGCATCGCCCGAGCCAATGGTTGTCCGCCCGACCTTTGCCAGGTCGCCACGGCGCAGCTCCCCGACGACATCGCCAACGACGCCCGTGTCCGGGCCACGCCGATCCTCCTGGCGCTCACCCTGGCGCTCATGGGTGTGGCGACCCTCACCCACGTGGTGGTCACCTCGATCCGACGCAGGCGACGGGAGCTGGCCATGTTGAAGACGCTCGGTTTCGTGCGCGGGCAGGTCTCGGCCACCGTGGCCTGGCAGTCGAGTGCCCATGCGCTGGTGGCCTTGTTGATAGGCGTACCTTTGGGGCTGGCAGCAGGGAACTGGACCTGGGCGTTGTTCGCCGGTTCGGTGGGAGTAGCCCGTGACGCCGCTGTCCCCGTGATCGCGGTCCTCGCAGCTGTCCCGGCCACCTTGCTGGTGGCGAACCTCGTCGCGGCCGGACCGGGCTGGTTCGCCGGGCGAGTACGGCCGGCGCTGCTTCTGCGGGGCGAGTGATGGGCCTCGTCTGGTTGCGATGGCGATCGGAGCTGCGGGGCGGTTGGCGGGGGCTCGCGATGATGGCGCTGCTCGTCGGGATCGGTGGGGGAGTGGCCCTCACCGCCTTCGCCGGCGCCCACCGGGCCGACACCGCCGTGCCGCGCTTCGTGTCGTACTCGCTCCCCGACGACGGCTCGGTCCTCTTCGGCGACAACCCGTTCGCCCCTCCGTCGGTCTCGGGTCCCGACGCGTACTCCTTGGCGCCGCCTCCCTATGCCCGGCCTGTCGTCCACCTGCCGCAGGTGGCCGCCTACTTCCGAAAGCTGTACCTGTTCTTTGCTCCAGGTGGGGTTCGAGGTGGACCCTTGGGCAGTCTCAACGTGTTCGGAGCCGCCGACGCCGCGATGTTCCGCGACGTCGATCGCCCCCTCGTGCTCGCCGGGCACCTGCCCGACCCCCGAAGTCCGTTCGACGTGGCGGTCAACGAGCTCGCCGCAGACAAGGGCCACCTGCACGTGGGGAGCCGCCTCAGCCTCAAGGCCTTCTCCTTCTCTCAGGTCGCTAACGGAGGACTCACGGCCGGGATCAACGGAGGCAACCAGCCTCCTTCGGGGCCGACCTTCACGGTGCAGGTGGCGGCGGTCATCCGCCTCCCGAGTGACGTGAGCTCCATCGTGCCCATCGCGGCGAAGCAGGACGTCACCTACGAGGGCCAGGAGAACCTGTACACGACGCCGGCGTTTTTGTCGCGGCTCGCCTCGGGCCTTGACGTCCCCGTGCAGCAGCTACCCGTGATGAACTTCTACTCCTTCCGTCTGCGCCACGGCGCCGCCGACTGGAAGGCGTTCTCCGCCGCGGTCGCCACCGTCTCGCCCCTGGCCCAAGCGCAGACCGGGGCCCAGCAGCAAGGCGACGTGTTCGGGACGCAGGCAGCGGCGGCAAGCGCAGAGCGTGGCATCCGGCTCGAGGTGGTGGCGCTCTTGCTCTTCGGTGCCCTGGCCGCGCTCGCGACCCTGTTGCTGGTCGGGCAGGCGCTCGCTCGCCAAGTCGTGCTCCGGGGAGACGACTACGCCACCCTGCGCACGCTCGGTGCAACGCGCCCGCAGGTGCTCGGGATCGTGCTCCTGCGCGCGGCCGTTGTCGGCGTGCTCGGGGGCGCGCTGTCCTTCGTCGTGGCCGCGCTCGCCTCTCCGCTGATGCCGATCGGCTTGGCGCGCCAGGCAGAGATCCATCCCGGCTTCGACGTCGACTTGAGCATCCTCGTCCCCGGTCTCTTCGCTCTGGCGCTGTTGGTCGTGGCGCGCTCGGCCGTGCCCGCCTGGCGTGTCAGCCGGCACACGTCGCAGTACGTGCGGGAGGACAACCCCGCAGCGCACCACTCGAGGGTCGCCGCCGCACTGGCTCGGGCCTCAGCGCCCCCGTCGACGGTCATTGGTGTGCGCTTCGCGCTGGAGCGCGGCCGCGGACGTACGTCGGTGCCCGTGGTCACCGCCATGGTGGGCGCGGTGGTAGCGGTAGCCGTCGTCGTTGCCGCGCTCACATTCAGCACCAGCCTGGACCACCTTTTAGCCACGCCGCGCCAGCAGGGGTGGAACTGGGACGTTATGGTCGGCAACCCCAACGACACGAGCGACCGAGAGGTCCAGGCGGGCGCGCTGCTCTCTCGGGACCCTCTCGTCGGTTCGTACTCCGCCATCGCCATCCTCGGGTCTCTTCCCATCGCCGGCGCTTCAGCGCCCGTGGTCGCGATCGATCCGCTGCGAGGATCGGTTCATCCTCCCCTCCTGGAAGGGCGATCTCCTCGCGCCGCCGACGAGATCGTGTTGGGAGCGAAGACAATGAGGGAGGTCCACAAAAACGTGGGCCAGGAGGTCAAGATCGCGACGCCCGCGGGCCCGATGACGCTGCGCGTCGTGGGCAGCATGATCTCGCCTTCGGTCGGTGATCTATTGACAAACGGCACGGGCGAAGGGGGATGGGTGACCGGGGCGTTCGTCCGGCAGCTCCAGGCGCACGCTCCCGCCGACGTCAATGGGCCTCCTGTCGCGTTCAACCTCTTCGTTGTTCGCTACGCGCCGGGCGCGTCGCATGCCGCCGCGTTCGCCAACCTTCGCAGGGACTTCGGGGCCACGGTCCTGCGCCAGCTCCCCTCGGAGGACGCCGTGAACCTCCAGAGCGTCGCAGGTCTGCCGATCATCCTGGCGGCGCTGGTGACGGCGCTCGGAGCGGCCACCGTGGGCAACACTCTCGTCACCTTCGTGCGCCGCCGCCGTCGCGACCTGGCGATCCTCAAGACCATGGGTTTCGTCCGCCGCCAGGTCGTTGCGACCGTCGCCTGGCAGGCGACCTCTTTCGCCGTGGTGGCCCTCGCAGTCGGGCTGCCCCTGGGCCTCGCCTGTGGCCGCTGGTCCTGGAGCCTCGTGGCTTCGGGCATTGACTCGGTCTCCCCGTCCCTGGTCCCGGCGATCTACGTGGCCCTTGTCGTCCCGGCCGCCTTGTTGGTGGCGAATGCCGTCGCTGCCTGGCCGGGCTGGGCTGCGGCGCGGGTGGCGCCGGTAGTCATCATGCGAGATGAGTGAGGCCGGATGACGCAGGCCGTGGGGCTTCGCTTGCGAAGCGAGTCGCGCGCCCAGTAGAAGCCTGGTTGGCGACGCGCTGCTCCTGACCGTTCGGGCGGCGCGGTAGAGGGCAATACGGCAACGAGGTGAGGGTCCGCGATGGGCGTCTCTTCGTCCCCGATGACCCATGGTCAACGAGCAGTTCGCCGAGCGTCAGCTTCTGAGACCGGCCGGGCAGCACCGTGCACATGATCCGAACGATTCATCTGCGTTCGTGACACTCGGCTTGTCGCGGCGTCGTATGCGCGCCAGAACGACGGATTTGGCGCCGCCTGAGGAGCGCATAACCGCAGATCCCGGTCGGATCGTGTATCCAGATGTCGCGGGCGAGATGTGCCGCTCCCGACCGGCCGGACCCTCGGACTGGTGACGCGACTAGGGCGTCCGGTATTCGGTTATCGCCTGGCCCAAATATCGAAGGCGCCAGGCGAAGCCTGCCGATCCCGGTATCCCGGCGCTTAGTCCCAGCCGCACCCTATTCACGGCTCCGAGCATTATCGGCTGGGTCCAAGGCCCGGAAGCCTCGACAGAGATAGGCGATCCGGCGCTTCGAGGTAGCAGCCATGACGCGACCGATACCCCCTGACTACCGGTCACCCAAACGCACGGGGTCGCTGCCACTGAGACCCTGGTCGGGATCGGCACTTAAGCGCTAGTTGTCAGCCCCGACTTGGGTGCGCAGGGAGGCTCACCAGCCGATCGTCGGCAACAAGTCGGCGGAGGACAGTCTGTGGCTGATCGCCATTGGTCGGTACAGCGTGAAAACGAAAGTCACAACACTTGGCGCCCGAGACCAGAGTGCTGGACCGCTGAAGCCGACCTCCCCACATCTCCGCAAGGGCGAAGTCGAGATTGCACCACGATCCCGCACAGAGGTCGGCTGCATCTCGCTGACCGAGGTAGTCAGCCACTGGACAGCGCACCATGTTCAAGGAGCGCCCATCCACCTCAGGCACATCATCGAACCGGTAGCCGGGACGACCGAACGGGTATGTCAAGAATGCATTGACGCTGAGCCGCAGGCGGCGGGTGGCGTCGCGTGAGATGAGACTGGTGACCGCCTTGGTGATGCGGCCCCAGTGGCGATAAAAGCGCCAGCAGGTGTCACCAGTCAGTTCGATCGCGTACTCGCGCTCGACACCAGCTCCCTGTAGCGCTTCCAAGAGAGACAGCGTAAGGGCGGCGAGCATGACGTTCTGCCGACTGCCGACGGTCGGTTCGCCTGGCAGACCCGGGACGTGGCGCTCGAACCGGTCAAAGGCGTCCCTGACGAAGCCAGCAACGTCGCGTTGCGTGAAACGTCCTGCAGTTGGGTCCGTTCGTGCTCGATTGCGCCCCACGATCGCCTTGCTCGCAGCGATGCGTGCAAACGGCGCTCCATGTCGCACGAGGGCCAACGCCCACCTGCTCGGAACTGGATCTGAGCCAAGGGGTAACGGTCTCAAGGGCTGGACACGATCAAATGCAGGAGACGCTGGTACTCCATCGTGTCGATCTCACCTCGAGCCAGTCGTGCCTTCAAGATCTGCGCGGGGTCTGGGGGCGGAACGCTTGGACGCCCCCACGATGAGCCTCGGAACAGGGCAATAGCCCCCCACACAACGAGAGCCCAGAACGCCAGCATTCCGACTGACATGAGGACGGCCACCCACAGATGCCCACCGTTGCCATACCAGAACATCACGGTTCTCGTGTCCCGCGATTCGGTCCCCTAGCCACTCAATCAGCCTCGCCCATCAAGGGACGTCGTAGTAGGGCCAAACGTCCTGCCCAGACCAAAAGGCCAGCGGCCATGGTGGTCATGGCTGAATGATGATCGCCCACTGCATCCCCATTGCTTGTTATCGCCATCGCGCTGCTGTGGACAGACGTGGCAAATGTTGGCTGCATGTTCGGGGCGCGGGATGAGCCACAGCGCCAACGGGACCTAGCCAGCCATCCAAGACACGAGGTGAGCCGTGATGAGCCGGCGGTCGGCGTCGCTACCCGACCCTGGTTCTCGAAGAGCTTGACTAATGGCGCATATCCGTGTGATCATGCGGATACACGGAGAAATGAATGAACCAACTTTCAGACCATCAACACCCAGTCGACCCCGAAAAGGTGACCGCCGCCAGAGCTGACCTGATCTCGATTGACGATGCCGGTCGTCTGGCTGGGCTCCTCGGACTGTTGGCCGATCCGGTGCGCTCCCGGGTGCTGTTCGCGCTCTCTACCGTCGAGCGGCTCTGTGTCGGTGACCTTGCCCTGGCCCTGGGGGTCACCGAAGACGCCGTGTCATATGGGCTCCGCATGCTCAGAACCGCAGGTCTGGTGACCTTCCGCAAGGAGGGCCGCGTGGTGTTCTACTCCCTGGCTCCGAGCTTCCCGCACCAACTTCTTGAACACTGCCTCCGAGAGCTGCTGAGCATTGCAACGCCGGATGGGAATCAAGTATGAGGTCGCTGCTTGATGCTCTCGGGCACGCCCTGACCATCAGCGCCTCGATGACCTGGGAGATCCTGTGGGCGCTCATCCTCGGTTTCGCTCTGTCAGCCGTGATTCAAGCAGTCGTGAGACGAAGCACGATTGTCAAGCTGCTGGGCGACGATCGGCCTCGCACCTTAGTCATCGCCACTGGATTTGGAGCGGTTTCGTCGTCGTGCTCCTACGCGGCTGTGGCTTTGGCCCGGTCCCTGTTTCGCAAGGGTGCCAGCTTCACCGCCGCCATGGTCTTTGAAATCGCCTCAACCAACTTGGTTGTCGAACTCGGAATCATCTTGGCTCTGCTCATCGGCTGGCAGTTCACATTGGCCGAGTTTGTCGGCGGTCCGATCATGATCGTGCTTTTGGCTCTGATGTTTCGTCTGTTCCTGCGTAAGCGGCTGCTCGATGCCGCTCGAACCCAAGCGGACAGGGGTCTTGCTGGTTCCATGGAGGGCCATGCCGCCATGGATATGACGGTCCAAGACAAAGGTAGCTTCGCGCAGCGGCTTCGCTCCAAGCAGGCCGTCACCTCAATCTCGCACATCTTTATCATGGAGTGGGCGGCAGTGATCCGAGACGTCGTCATCGGTCTCCTGATCGCTGGGGCCGTAGCCGCCTGGGTTCCTGACTCGTTCTGGCGACGCCTCTTTTTTGTCCATCATCCCCTCCTTGCCAAGATCTGGGGGCCCCTGATCGGGCCGATCGTCGGCCTGCTGAGCTTCGTCTGCTCGATCGGGAATGTGCCACTGGCCGGCGTGCTCTGGAACGGCGGCATCAGCTTTGGTGGAGTGACGTCGTTCATCTTCGCCGACCTCATCATCCTGCCGATCTTGGTGATCTACCAGAAGTACTACGGCACACGCATGATGCTCTTCATCCTGGGTACCTTCTACGCCACCATGGTGCTGGCTGGTTACGTGGTTGAGCTCCTCTTCGACGGACTGGGGCTTGTCCCTAGCGTGCGCAACGCGAAGGTGACCGAGGCGGCCATCCACTGGAACTACACGTCCATCCTCAACATCGCCGCGCTGCTGCTAGCAGCCGGCCTGATCTACCGATTCGTGCGTACTGGTGGAGTACCGATGCTAAAGATGATGGGGGGTACTCCTGATAGCGAGCACGACCGCAATGATCGCCCCCATGACATGACTGCTCCCTAGTCACTGCCGTGACCACTGGCAGCCGATCCGAATCACTGAATGTGGTCAAAGGGCGGGTTTTCACTCTGCGCACTGAACGCCCATTCGAGCTGCGCTTCATGTTGGAGATCAAGGAGGCCAAATAGTGACCCTGAGCATGACCTGCAAACATTGCGATACCGAGATCAACGCTGATGATGAGGACGAGCTGGTGGAACGCGTCCAAAGCCATGCCAGCAATCACGACGGACGAATGCTTTCGCGAGAGCACATCTTGCACCGCTTCCACCTGATCCAACGGCATCGGGATGAGCGACAGGGCTAACTGTCTAACCGCGCGTAATGCCGGGCGTAATGCCGGTATGAGTACAGTAAGCAGAAGGGGCGACGGGACCCAGGCCACACTCGGCGCCGCGCATGCTGCGTGGATCGGCCCGAGACACGACCGCACGCACGGCACTTCCCGCCCGCGACATCAAGATACAAGTCACGCCCGGGCGCCAACCGATTTCGGCGACACGACTTCGGTGCGCGGATGCCGAACGCACCTGCGGGCACCCTGGGGCCATCAGGTCACGGTTAGAACGTCGAACATGCCTGCGGCATAGTGCCAGGGTTGGTCGCAGACCAACTCGAAGCGACCGGGCTTCAGCGTCACCGTGGTCCATCCGGTAGCCCCCGGGCTGATTCCGTTGCCGGTGCCCGCTCCGCATGATCGGGACGCCTCGCCCAAGCTCTGCGACTCATCGATCTTGCCATCGGTGCCGGTGGGCCGGGTACCGGGACCATCGGCCGGGAGAGGCAGGATGACCAGTTCGTGGACCAATGCTCCTGTGTTAGTCACGACAAATGAGATCCGGCCTGCCTGCACGCTGTTGGGGCTGGCGACAAGGGTGGCCCGCATTGGGGCCTGGCTCATCATCATGTCGCCGGCATCTGTCACTTGGACATCGACGGTGGTGCCCGACAGAGTAGGTGTCGAGCACGAGATCGCACCGTAAGCACCATTCACGGTCGTCGAGGTTCCTAAGGTCCCGAGAGCGATAACAGTCCCTGTCCCGACCAGAAGCGCCACACCGGCGACGATCAATGCGGTGATCAGGTTGCGATGAGTTGCCGGGGTGCTCAACCGGTCCCCTCGATCAGGGACCGTCGGCGGGTGTACTCCTCCTCATCGATCTCCCCTCGGGCGAATCGCTCGTTGAGGATATCCAGTGCACCTGGACTCGGCGGAGGACCAGTTGGCCCGGAGGGGGGAGGTGTAGCCGGTGGGGTCCCCCGTTGTCGCAACAGAGTCATAATTATCCAGGCGAGCGCAACCAAGAAGACGACCATGGCCACGGTAAGAGTGATCCACAGCCCCCAGTGGTCGCCCCCGTAGCCGTATCCGTAGTGCATACGTCCAGCGTCGTCTGTCCCCGGCGGGAGCGGACAGAGGCGAAAGTCACCTGTCCTGGAAGGGGTGCCCCACAACACCGGCTATGTGCTGAATCGGAGTACCGCCGCGGCGTGAGATGGAGCCAGATCGGACCGATCGGAAACACCGCCCAGCCTCGGATTTTGCCGCCCGTTCGAACCGCTCGAACATGCCGGGTCCAGGTCGGCCTCGTCGCCCGGTCCCTTGGGCTGCCTACCCACGCGGGATCACCCCTGATCGGAGCTCCGGTGACGATCTCGGGCGCGATTGACGGCTACCCGGAGCGTTGGTTTCTCACGGCCGGATGCGCCCAACCTGACCGGTAACTCAAAGCTCCGGCGCACTGGTGCACCCCGGCGGGAATGTAGGAGTCTTTTCGGACTACAAAAATGACTACAACTCCCGGCCAAAGGTCGCGAAAGCCCGCGAAGGCCGGTGAGTGTCGGGACTAAAGATGCTGGTCAAAGCGAATCTTGGTGAACGGCGGTGAGCAGCGGGGCGCCTCAACTCGCTCTTGAAAAGCCTTGGCCCAAAAGGCTCGTGGGTTCGAATCCCACTCCCTCCGCCCTCTGACCAAGGACTTCCGAGCGCAAGCCCGGAGCCGGAGCGCGACTAGCGAATCGTGAGCTCGCCAAGCGGGTCTCCGACGTCGCGGCCGGGAAGGTCAGCGCCGGGAGAGAGACGGTGGGAACCCTCCTCGACCTCTGGTTGAACCATTGCGAGTCGATCGGCGACGCGTCGGAGTCGACGAGGTCGCCCTCGAGGTCGTGCGCAGGCACAGAGCCCAAGTCGGGGGCGCTTGGGCCATGCCGACACGGCGGTGACCCCGAGGGTGTACAGCCACGTCCTCCCGGAACGAGACCGCGAGGCCGCCGCAGCACTCGGTCGCACGCTGGCGAAGTAGGCCCCACCACGGACCATCTGGTGGCTCGAGGCCCGACACAACGAGTTCAGAATCTGGCTGAAGCCCTCGGCACAGCACTGAGGCTGCCGTCTGACCCACTTCGGTAGTCAAAGGGAGTCGCCCGGAGGCCTGGCCCTTCACGGTTACACGAGAATCGCCACGCCCAAGATCGCACCCGCCTTGGCCAGCACCCATCGGAGGGCGACCGGGGACTGGCTGACCCACGGACTTAACTGGTCGGTTCGTGCTCATCAACGCATGGCATCGCCAGCTCGATTAGAAAGGGTCAGAATCTTGACCGTGTCCTCTCCCTCCCCCTTCACACACCTGGCTGGCGCACACGCGCGCCGATCGAAGTTCCGGAGGCGGAGGTTCGTGGTCGCCGGCACGCTGGGCGCTTTCATCGCCTTAGGTGCGCTTCTGGCAACCTGCGCCGACAAGGGGCCGTCACCGGCACCGAGGATCTCCTCGACGTCCTCGCCGACGCCTCCACATGCCCGCCGCCCCCCTGAGGCCATCGCGGCGGCAGAGTCGGGACTCCTCCCCTGGGCGCTCCCAACCCCCGTCAGCCGGGTCGTGACACTCCCCGCCCCGGGGGATCAGCTTGTCATCATCGGGGGGCTGACCGCATCGAACGTCTCCGCGCAGGGTATCTACACGGTCGGCACCACCTCTGGGACGCTCACGCACGTCGCCGACCTCACGGGAGGCCTCCACGACGCGTCGGGTGCCGTCATCGACGGACGTGACGTGACCTTCGGGGGGGGTTCTCCAGCCACCGTCGCTACCGTCCAAGGTATCGTGGCGCCGAACGGTGCCCCCCCGAGCACGATCGCAAAAGCCACCGTCACAGGGTCGCTCCCCCAGCCGCGGTCGGACTCGGCGGCGGTGACCGTCGGCAAGACCACCTATATCGTGGGCGGGTACGACGGTACGAACCCCGATCGCGCGGTCCTGGCCACGACCGACGGCGTTACGTTCTCGACTGTCGGTTCACTGCCGGTGCCGGTGCGGTACCCGGCCGTCGCCGCTGTGGGAGGGCTGATCTACGTTTTCGGCGGTGAGGCCGTCACCGGAGCCGGTGCCGGTCAGCCCGTGAGCGCTATCCAGCTCGTCAATCCGAGCCGCCACGCCGCATCGACGATCGGACGCCTGCCGGTGCCGCTCGAGGGGGCCGCCGCCGTAACCATCGGGAAGCAGATCTATCTGGCCGGAGGCGAGAGCACGGTCGCCCAATCGGTCACGGCCGGCGTGGGCACGACACAGTTGGGGCTACCCCCGGCCGGCGCCAATCCTGGAGCCGGCGCCACCAGCGCCACAGCCACAGCCGCCACGGTTCCCGGGAACGGCAGCGGGGGTGCGAGAACCACCGGGGCCACGCTCCTCGGTGACGCCACGAAGATCTCCTCCCCCGGTGCCGGCCCAAGCCCCGCCGCGAACACCAGTGCCGCTGCCGGATCGGGACCGCCAGGGTCCACTTCGACCATCGAGTCGACTCCGAGCACCTCTACCGTCTCCACCATTTGGGCATTCGATCCCGCCACCGCCGGCATGCTGAACGCCGGGCGCCTGCAGGTGCCCGTGTCGCACGCGGGTCTGGCTGTCCTCGGTTCCACGGCCTGGTTGGTGGGTGGCGAGTCCGGGGGAGCCCAGATGTCCACTGTTCAGATGATCACGCCGAACCCGAAGTTCGGCACGGCAGGCACGACGGGGGCGGGCTCGCCGTACTTCGGAATGCAATTGCTCATCGCCGACCGAGGCAACAACCGGTTCCTAATCTTGAACCCGGCCATGGACATCACCTGGAAGTATCCGTCCGCGAATTCACCGCCAGACCCGTACGGCTTCGTCTTTCCCGATGACGCTTTCTTTATCGACAAGGGCAAGGGCATCATCTCCAACCAGGAGGAGAACGAGACCATCGTCGAGATCGGCTACCCCTCGGGCAAGATCCTGTGGGAGTACGGGCACCCCAAGCAGCCCGGAACCGCACCAGGGTACCTGCACGAACCCGATGACGCCTATCTGTTGGACAACGGCCAGATCACGGTGGCCGATGCCCAAAATTGCCGCGTCATGATCATCAATCACGACGGCAGCGTGGCCGGACAGATCGGAACCACGGGCCGTTGCGTCCACGACCCCCCCACTTCGATGGGCTCGCCCAACGGTGACACGCCACTATCGGACGGCAACGTCCTCATCTCCGAGATAAACGGTTCGTGGATCAGCGAGTACACGTTGCAGGGCCAACTTGTGTGGACGGCACCCGCACCGGTGTCCTACCCGTCGGACCCCCAGCAACTGGGGTCCGACTTGTATCTCGTCGCCGACTACGCCAAGCCGGGAGGGTTCATCTACATGAATCGCGCCGGGCAGGTCCTCTACCGGTACGAAGCGGCCTCAGGACCCGGCATGCTCAACCACCCGTCGCTCGCCGAGCGTCTTCCGAGCGGCGTCGTCATGCTCAACGACGACTATGCCAACCGAATGGTGGCTATAGATCCCACGACAGGCGCCCTGGTCTGGCAGTACGGAGTCACCGACGCGGCCGGGACGGCACCTGGGATGTTGAACACCCCGGACGGATTCGACCTGCTCGGACCCAACGGAACCACACCTACCCACCCCACGACAGGCTGAAATCTTGGAGAGGGCCACCCCCTCCAATCCAAGTCGTCGACGAGTCGAAAGGTGGGTCGCAAGGGAGTTCATCGGGTTGCCACCTGGGGCTTCGTCGATGTGCTTGGCTTTCCGCTGAGGTCAGTGCCTCGGTCGCAGGTGCTTTCGTCGGGGTGCGTTGACGACCATGGTCCCCGGCCAGAACCAACCGGCCGACCGATACCCGGTGGGGTGGACCCGGAATTTCGTGACGATGTATGTGGCGCCACGCGCCCGCTTAGCTCCAATTCGGAGCCGTCAGAGCCACGGCGGGAATCGCGAGAGCAATACCGCTGAACCGCGCTGACGATCGGCTCCGAGATGACCCCCTCCCGCAACGGCAGGCCGGAACAGCTCCTTGGAGCGCGAAGAGCCAGGACCTCGATGACCAAATCCGTGTTGTCACGACGCTCCAGACGCGAGGGCTCAAGCACGTGGCCGAAGGCGAGATAGAGGAAGGACCAGGCCATCGTCCACCGTCGTTGCTCCAGCTTTGAGCCGCAACTTCCCGGTCCGGCCTATCGATGACATTCTCGACACCCACGGGGTCAACGCGACGATTCACTTGGACACGGCCCGGTTTGTTCCGTACTCGCCCGGAACCGATCGTTACCCTGAAGCGAGCCACGTGCGCGTCGCACGGTGTTGGAACCAAGGGCATCGGCCCGCTCGCCCTGGACCTCGAGCGCGACGAACCTCCGCAGCACCACCCAGACGGTCCTCCGCATGAGAATCTCCAAAGGGCGGCTCGGGTGCCGGTCAGTCCGTTGATCGACTCCACTCCGGCCTCATGCGTGGCAGGGTCGAACTCAACATCTCCCACCGTAAGCGAGGCGAGTCGAACGCCGAGGAACGACGTTGCATAGCTCTGATACGGGCCAGCAGCTCTCGAAAGTCGAAGGGCTTGACCATGTAGTCGTCGGCTCCGGCGTCGAGCCCGGTGACCCGATCGCCGGGGGCGTCCCGGGCGCTGAGCATGAGGACGGGGAGCCGTGATCCGCATCGACGGAGCTCGCGCACCACGTCGATGCCCGAGACCTCGGACATGACCCAGTCGAGCACCGCCACCTCGTAGTCGTAGGTGCACAGCAAGCGCAGCGCCTGTTCCCCGTCAGCCACCGCGTCGACGACATAGCCACTCTCTAGAAGACCTCGCTCCAGGGCAGAGCGCAGCCCAGCGTCGTCCTGGGCAACCAGCAGCCTCATGTCCTTAACATTTACTCGCTCAACCTGACAACAGGATTACACCGAAGGCCCGCCCTCATCGTTTCGTTGAGGTTGTGGATCATCACATGGTTGTAAGGGTCTGTTCCGTAGGGTGATGTTGATGCCGCAGACCGCTGTCCGACCGCCGAGCTTGGCGGACACCCGCGCCAATGGGCCGAACCTTCGTCGGCGCAGACGGGTGCGTCGACGCATGAGATGGGCTCGCTCCCATAAGTTCACGAGCGTTCTCGTGCTCGGTGCCATTCTTCTGACGCCCATATGGTGGTCGCTCGGCTCTGCGTTGACGAATCCCGGCCTGGGAGCAAGTGCACCGGCGAGGTTCGCAGAATGGTTCCGCGGCCACGGTGGTGGCTCTCTGGTCACGTAGGCTGAGAACACCTCGTCATCGAGATCCTGGCCTTCAGTCGGCCGCCACCCGTCTTCCATGAAAGGGCTCGCTCAACTCGCCCTCCTCGAATCCGCCACGAACAGTGGTCTCGTGATCGTCCACGTCCATGCTGTCGAGGTCGTACCCGTCCCCTACCTGCAGGGCACCAAATGTCGATCGAGTCACTCAAATTGGGCTCGGCGCCGCCGTGTGGCTGTCGGCGGCGATGTCACAATCGCAGATGGGGAAGCACTTAAGGGGCACAGAGCCCTAGTTCAACAGGTGGAGGACGGCGCCGAGTAGCCCGTGCCGACCTCGGGGTCCTCCACGACACCAATCTCGGACGAACGCAGGATGGCGCCGAGGTGCACGACATACCAGACGCCGCGCCACGAGATCAGAGAGGCGATGCCGAAGGAGCGCGTCACGCCGTGTTGTTGGTAGACGACTCGGGAATTGGCGACCTCGAAGTACCCGATCCGATTGTCGCAGACCCCGGGCGGCACCCAGTGCCGGTCGCTTTCGGGGACCTCGACGTCCACCAGCACCGCCGACGAAGGGTCGGGTCCGAGCAGATCGTGTGCAGCGGTGATGTCCAGCGAGTAGTCGTGGACCAAGCGATTCTCGTAGTCCCCCTGCGCGTCGGTGATGGTCTTGACCTGTTCGTAGGCCTGCTCGGGGAAGAACGCGGGCAAGGCAATGGTCGGCGAATCGCTCACGACCCCCTTCCATAGGGCGGCCATGTCGGATTGGAACGGTGGTGAATTGGTAGGCGGGAGTGCCTCGGTCTGGGAAAGAGACCCTGGATTGGTGGTGGTGGTGGTGGTGGTGGTGGTCGGCGCGGCCACCTCCGTGGAGGGTGTTGCGTGGAGTGCCGGCGGGGGGTAGACCGATGGGTCGGACAACGGCGCCCCCCGTGCCTGCCCGCCGCCGGTGGTCAACCAGGCGGCGATGCCCGAGCCCAGCGCCACCACGGTCGCCATGGCCATGATGAGGGGGACACGGAGCGCCCAAGGTCGCCTTCGGTAGCGAGACCGGTGGGGTCCGGACGGTCGAGGCGACCCCGAGGATGCGTGCGGCTCGTCGCCGGGGAAGCGGCTCATGTCCTGGCTGATCGTAGAGCGCGGCGTCAGCTCGCTCGGGCGGCGTGCCAGCCATCACCCTGGCTCCGCCGCCGGCCACCTGTCCCAGCGTCTCCCGGGGTGGTCAAGTTCCTCCCCCGTGGTTACGGGATCGGTTGTGCGACGTCCACGGTCACGAAGTCGCGGGTCCACCCCAGCAGGTACCGATCCGCCGGCTGGTTCTGACCCGGGACCATCGTTGTCAGCACACCCCCTGGCGATGCGGCCACGTCTGCCTGGACCCACTCTGGGTTGATGTCGAGCTCCATGGCCACCGTGGCTCCGGCACTCACGAGGGCGGTAGCCATGTCGATGGGAAGCGCGTGCATGCTGGCCGCATAGATGAGATCACCAGCCGCGTCCTGTCCGAGCGCGCTGCGGGCCGTGAGGGCGACCTCGTGCAGTGGGTCACCCCAGGCACTGGTCGTCAAGATCGTCGGGCTCGGTTGTGCGCCCGACACCAGCGGCGGGAGGTTCTGTCGCACGCTCGTCACCGCTTCGTGGGGCCCGGGCGCGGTAGCCCCCCACACCCCGACGTGGGCCGCGCCGTTGGTGTCGATGACCAGGCTGGCCATGCCGGCGACGAGGGGGGTGAGGACGTGTCCGTCGATTTCGACTCCACCGGCGTGGCCCGACACCTTGAATCCACCGTTGAAGACACCCAGCAGTACCGCCCGCTCTGGAGCCGCGATCTGGGGCTGTGCGTCGACACTCAGGGCAATGCCGGCGGTGGGAGGGTCTTGGCCGCCAGAGTGGAGGGCGAAGACGACTTGTCCGGCGCGGAATCGGACCAGCGTCACCGAGGCACCCCCCGGGGTCATCATTGCCCGCTCGTCGATGGCCACCCCCGTCGCCAAGGTGCTCACCGGCGTCCACCCCGGTTGGGCCGGGACCGTCGTGGTCGTGGTCGTCGACGGCCGGGGAGCGGCGACCGGAAGGGACGATGACCCCGGCGTCGCCTCGGACTTCGCGTCGCCGGATGTGGGGGACCCGGTGCATCCCGCCAGCGCCATGGCCAGGAGGACGGTGGACGCCGCCCGGACACGCCCCGCGCCCGTCAATGCCGGCCGATGGGATCGGGGTTGGCCCATTCCGCGAAGTCCGTCCTCGGCCCACGACCACGAAGAAGGCGACGTCGTTGTCGCTCTGACGTGCCGCCCCACACGCCGTCGGTGATCCGGTTGGTGAGGGCGTATCCCAGACATTGGCCTCGTACCGTGCACTCGACGCACACGCGCTGGGCAGACTGCACGCCGATCCAGTCGCTGGGGAAGAACACGCCGGGGTCCATGTTCTTGCAGCGCCCCTGACCCATCCAGTCGGTGTCCAACGGTGCCTCCTGTGGACTCTCTGATACGTCGGCACAGGCGCGGGTCCCCGATCGTGGCGGACTTCGGGCCGGATCCGGGCTCGGTTCACAGGTGCGTTTGCTCCCGACGTTTCGAGCCTAGGAAGCCTCTGTGACGACAGCATGAAGTTGTCCGGAGGTGTTCGCCCGAAACAGCAGAATCCCCAATCACCCCTCGCAGGGCAGGTCACGGGTCCTGGCGCTGAGCCTTTCGACGACGGTTGTGCTTCCCGGCGGCGTCTGACGTCTCGGAAGACGGCTGCGGGGCGTGGATTCGACCACCTGAGGATCAAGATTCAACGTCGACTAGTCAGAGACCGAACCGCGACGACAGTTTGGCGTCCACAAGTTAAATAGCGGGGACCGCCCCATGGGGATGCTTTTGCCATTTTCGATTGCTATTTTCGATTCCACGTCTGCCTCCTCCACCATACCCGCACCAAGTGGACAACGGCTCGCTGAGCTCGCTCTTTGGGTCCTCTGTGGACTGGCTGAGAACGAACCAAGATCCGGATGGTGGGCTCGTATGGACCCCGAACGACCGCATGGGAGCAGCCCGGTGATGAGCAGCCTTCGCCTAGGGTCCGGCCGGGTTCCGGTCCACGCGCTCATGCGTCGTGCAGCCTGATGTGGCCACGAGGTCGTCGAGCTCTCGTCGATTCGACACTGTCCGACCGGCGCATGCCGCAGCACGCTCGTCGGGGGGCACGGGTCTCACCGCGACGGCACCGCAGTCGTCGTCGACCTACGACCGTGGTGGTGGCAATCGGTCTTGTGGTGGTGATCGTGGCGTCGATCGCTCTCTCTGTCGCCTTGTTGGGTTCGACCGGGCCATCGCGCCGGGTGCAGGACCAGCCCTCCGCCTCACCGACGTCGTCGCATCCCATCACGACGACGAACGCTGCCCCCCCTGTCTGGCGCGTCGGGTGGGGGTCCGCCATGGCATGGGGTAACGGCGAGGCGTCGAACGTGACGGTCCGCGACCTGGCCACGGTCGGCACCGGCGGTGAAGCCGTTCGCATTCGGATCTCAAACGTCTTTGGGAACGAGCCCCTCGTGATCGGGGCGGGGAGCGTGGGGCTCGCAGCCGCAGGTGCCGGCGTGGTGCCCGGAACGCTGCACGCTTTGACCTTCGGCGGAGCTCGGGGGACGACGGTCCCTGTGGGGCAGGTCAGCTATAGCGATGCGGTGAGCATGGACGTGAGCGACTTGCAGACCCTGGCCATCAGTGTCTACGTGAGTGGGCGCGAGCTGGTCACCGTCCATCCGTGTTGTACGAAGATCGTCTCGTACTTCACCCCCAACGGGGGTGGGGACTTGACCGGATCTGTGAGCGGCGTTGGGCTCAGCGAGCCGAGCCCCTGGGAGCGATGGGTCGATGCCGTCGATGTGCTGCAGACGACGGGCGAAGGAAGCATCGTCGTGGTGGGCGACTCCATCACCGACGGGTACCACACGTCGGTGCGGTGGACCGATGTCCTTCAGAAGCGGATCGACATGCTCCCGCCCAGCGAGCAGCGGGCGGTCGTGAACGAAGGGATCACGGCGAACGCGCTGACGGCAGTGGTGCGCACCGACGACCTGACCGGTGGAGGTCCCTCAGGGGTGTCGCGGTTGGCGCGTGACGCCCTCACCCAGGCCGGAGTGTCTGAGGTGGTCCTCTTCCTGGGTACCAACGACCTTTGGTTCGGGGCCACCGCTGACCAAGTTATCGCAGGTTACGAGCAGGCCATCGCCGCCGCGCATGGCGCGGGCGTCCGGATCGACGTCGTCACGTTGCTGCCCCGCAGTACCAGCCCGGAAGAGCGATGGACCCCGTTGCAACAGCGCTATCTCCAGCAAGTCGACCAGTGGATCCTCACGTCGGGCGCGTTTGACGCCGTGTTGAACCTGGGCACCTCCGTGGCCGACGTCTACGACGGTGGGTGTGCTCCGACCGCGATATTCCCCATGTATGACTCGGGCGACCACCTCCACCCCGACGCGCAAGGACAGACGGCCATGGCCAACGCCGTGGATGGCGCCGCACTCGACGTCCCTCCGCTGCCCGGGGTACCGCCGCTAGTGACGGTCGCCCCGACGCCGGGGTGCCAGGGAGTCAGTGGCATTCCCAGCGCCATCACACCGACGAGCCGATGAGGACCGACGAGCCGACGAGAAAGGAGACGGCAGGCGGCGGGTGGGTCGTGCGGTCAGCCCGGAGCTCCCGGGCATGCGCCGGTTGCCTGAGGCGCGACCGGGCCCGTGGTGAGGCTGGTTCGCCCCCCGACGTTGCCGGCGGTCGCCATGGCCGCCAGCGCGGCGCTCTGCCCAGCGATCTCGGCGTCGAAGAAGTCGGTGGTGACCTGGGCGACGATCTGTTGATCGGGCCCCGGGGCGGCATAAGGCGCCTCGTGGGGCGCGCCGAGAAGGTCGAGGTAGTACTTGGGAGATGCGGCGGCGTTGTAGATCTGGGCGCTACAGGTGGGGAAGTTGATGGTATCGGCGTTTCCCTGAGTGATGAGCAGCGGCACCCTGCCCGAGAAGGCGTAGCGGCCGCCGAAGCTCGCCAACTCTGCTCCCGACAAGATAGCGGCCGCTTTCACGCGAGGGTCCTGGCAGCAGGTGTCGGCGGCGACCGCCAAGGTGACGTCAGCGCCGTCGGAATGCCCGACCGCGCCGATCTCGTTGGCATCGATCAGACCGGACAGGGGTGATCCCGACCCTTGTGCAGCCTCGAGCAGGGTGGTGATCACGTAGCGTAAGTCGGCGGGGTGGTTCGTGATGTCGTTCTCATCGAGGGAGCGTTGATCGGATGGGTCGGTATGGGGATAGGTGGGAGCTGCGACGACGAAGCCTGCCGATGCCCAGTCGGTGAGCAATGTGGAGTACGCCTGGACCGAGAGGTCGTAGCCCTGCGAGAATACGAGCAGAGGGTACGGCGCATGTATCCTGTCGGGCGGCGCGTCCGGGCCCCTTGCTGCGGCGATATCTCGTACAGGGTAAAAGATGGCGGTGGGAAGCGACCGGTCCCCGACCCCCGGAGCTCCCGGTTCCATGATCGACAGACTCGTCGTACCCACGGCGTAGGACCCGTCGGCGCTGAGCGAGGGAACAGGCTGTGTGGTCGCGACAGTCGATGTTGTTGTGGTGGGAAGGCGCCGGGTGACCGTCGTCGCGGGTGCAGGCGTGGACTGGTGACGGTAGAGGGCGCCGACGGTGAGGACGGTGGCGGCGAGAAGCGAGACCCCTATCGCTCCGACCAGACCTGCCCTGGAGGTGCTTGTTCCAAGCCGTACTCGACGATGCCGGCCCGGTGGCACCTGGCGCAGCCTATATGCCGCGGCGTGTTGGCGACAGCTGCTGCGAAGCACGCAGACGACGTGAGATGACCACCGTCGAGATCCGGAACCTGCGACGCGACGACACCGCCGCCAGCGCACGGCTGCACGGCGAGGTTCTCGACATGGAATTCTTGGTTCGTTGCGGCCCGCGATTCCTCGACCGGTACCACCGGGCGTGGATCGACAGCCCCAAGGGCCTCGCTTTAGCGGCTGTCGACGAACGAGGGCGTGTGGTTGGCGTACTCCTCGGTGCCTTGGACCCCGCCGCGCACGTTCGGGCGATGGTGCGCCGACACGGTTTGTCGCTCACGTTCTGGCTGGTGGTGCGGGCGGTGACCGACCGCAGCTTCGCGCGTGAACTGTTGGCCACTCGCCTGTCTCGGTACGTCCGGGGGGTGGTACGCATCCTGGCCTCGGGCGTTTCGACCGCCCTCGGGCACACACCCTCGCCGAGCCGGCGTTCTGCACCACCCACTGCATCGGCCGACCAACCCGGAGCCACCATCCCTTCTGGTCAGGGGCATCTGGCGCCGACCATCGGGGAGATCACGCATCTCATGGTGCAACCAGACAGGCGCGGTGGCGGCGTGGGGAGAGAGCTCCTGGCACAAGCCGGCCGAGCCGGGAAACGAGCAGGCCTCGACGAATTTGTCCTCGTGACGCCGCCTGACCTTGCCGCTCGCGCCTTCTACGAGCGCCTGGGCTGGTGTTTCGACGGCGAGCTCACCAGCCGGAGCGGTGAGCGCTTCGTCCGCTACCGATTGCCGCTCACCTCGTAACCGCGACGATCAGCGCCCTCGTCATGCTGCCGTCAGGTCGGCTAGCGCATGATCCTCGTACCTATGTGGCTCCCCCCTCAAAGAGTTTGCAGCGCGACAGAGCAAGGCCCCGAGGGCTCCTTCGGGCGTCGGACGTGACCGCAGGCGTCGCGCGGCCCTGCCAGAGCGACTCGACACTCTCGGCCCCACCACCTCTTTCCGCCATGCCCGATACGACGCCGATGCCGGAACTTCCCGATCATCGCCGCGGCGGCCTCCTCGGTGTCCGCCTCCAGAGATGGGTTTGGACCAGGCGTGCCTCGTCGTGGGACCACGGCGGGGCAGCGGGTCTCGAACTCGTCATTGACGCCGTGCTCGAAGCCGCCGAGGTCCGCCCCGGGTTGGTCGCCGTTGACCTCGGATGCGGGACCGGACAACTGAGCCTGCCCCTCGCCCGCAACGGCGCGTACGTGATGGCGGTCGATGTGAGCCAGGCCATGGTGGACCTTCTCGAGGCGAAGGCCACCGCGTCTGGCGTGAAAGGCATTCTGGGCGTCGTCACCCCCATCGAGACGCTCTCACTGCCTGAACAAAGCGCTGACCTGGTGATCTCGAACTATGCGCTGCACCACCTGCGCGACCGTGACAAAGCTGCCTTTGTGGGGGAGGCGGCGTCGTGGCTTCGACCCGGTGGGCGCCTGGTCGTCGGCGACATGATGTTCGGTCGGGGCGCCACGGCGCGGGACCGGAGCATCATCGCTTCCAAGGTCGCGGTCCTCGCCCGGCGTGGCCCTGCAGGTTGGTGGCGATTGGCGAAGAACGCCATCCGATTCACGCTGCGCCTCCAAGAGCGACCGGTCTCGATGGACACCTGGACGCGCCACTTCGAGATGGCTGGGCTGACCGACGTCTCGGCGACGCCCGTCGTCGCCGAGGCCGCCGTGATCGTGGGGACCAAACCCTAGCTTCGGCAAATCGAGGCATCGGTGAGGAATGGGATCCCTGCCCTTCGTCTCGTCGACACCGTGCCCCGACTGCGCCGCCTTCACGATTTCGCAAGGACTGGCAGGCGAGGATTGGCCGACGAGGCTGCGGGTCCGAGGTCGTGGCGGTGTGAGAGGATTGGAGGCCAATGTCCGGAAGTAAGGCTGCCCGGCGGAGGCCCTCGGCCGCGTCCTCCCAACTGAGGGTGGTCGAGCGCCGGCCCCGCTACGGCACCGAGCGCACCGGCCCCTCGAGTCATTTGGCGCGTGCGCCGTGGATGCTCAGTCGGGACCAATGGTCATGGCTGGCGCCTCCACCCCGTGCCCTGCAGCTCACGGGGTGGGCGGTGCTCCCCTTGCGTGCCTTTTTGGGTTTTACGTTCTGTTTTGCGGGCCTGCAGAAACTCGCTAATCCCGGCTTCTTCTCCGCGTCGAACCCGTCGTCCATCCAGGCACAGCTTGCCGGCGCGGCTCGGCGAAGCCCTATCCACGGGCTCATCGGGCCGCTCGGGCATGTGGCGGTACCCCTCGGCGTGCTCATCGCCTTGGCCGAACTGGCGGTGGGCCTGGGCACGCTGGTGGGGTTGTGGACGAGGCTCGCCGCTGCCGGCGGCATGATCATCTCCTTCTCCTTGTTCCTGGCCGTGAGCTTTCACTCGAACCCCTATTACACCGGATCAGACATCGTCTTCGTCTTCGCCTGGACGGTCTTGCTCCTGGGCGGGTCCGGGGGTGTGCTCTGCGCAGATGCGTTGCTCGCCGACCTCGCCCGTGACCGACAAGGCGCCAGCCGCAGTGCGATTGTCCCGGTGGCCTTCGAAACCGTGCAAAGGGTGTGTGGCGCGTACACATCGGGGAACTGCAGCGCTCGCCACAACGAGCCCTGTGCGCCGGGCCCCTGTCCATACTTGGCACGGCACGAGGCTTCTCCCCACACCCCGCACGCCGCGGCCATCGATCGTCGCATCTTCACGGTCAAAGCTGCCTGGACAGGCGTGTTGGCCGCGGTCGGTCTGGTGAGCGCCAGTTTCGTGGCCGGCGTCGGACGTCTGGCGTCGTCCTCACACGGCTCGGGCGCCGCCACTGTGGGAGCCGGCACGTCGTTGGGCTCTGCCCCTACCACCACGACGACGACGCAGGGTGCCACGTCGGGTGCCGGGCCGAGCGCTCCTCCGTCGTCTGCGCCGGGCTCCTCCGCCGCCACGCATCCGCCTGGCACTCGCATAGGGCCTGCAGCAGATGTGCCCGTCGGGGGCTCGGCGTCGTTCCAGGATCCTTCGTCAGGCGATCCTTCGCTCGCGGTCCAGCCCAGTACGGGACGGTTCTTGGCCTTCGATGCCGTGTGCCCGCACGCGGGATGCGTGGTTCAGTACGACCAGGGCAACAAACTCTTCGCCTGTCCGTGTCACGGTTCGGTGTTCAATGGAGAGACGGGGGCTGTCGAGAGCGGGCCCGCGCCCACCGGGCTGACTCGTCTCGCCATCAGCAAGGGCTCTGATGGCGAGTTGTACGTGAGCTGAACCATGGGATCCACCTCTCACCCGGGACACCGGCCTCCTGAGGGCGCCGAGTCTCATGGTCGCGCATCCGACGCTGTGGAAGGCAACGCCCGTCTCACGGCAACGACGGCGGTGGTGCTCTTCGTGCTCCTTGCCGCCGAGGGGGTCACCATCCTCAGGATCCACGCCTTGTTGTCGCCCCACGTGTTCATCGGCATGGTGCTGATCCCTCCGGTGCTGGTGAAGACGACGAGCACCACGTATCGCATGGCCCGCTATTACCTCGGTTCCCCCGCCTATCGACGCAAGGGACCGCCGCCGGTGCTTCTTCGGCTCCTCGGGCCTTTCGTCGTCGTACTCACAGTCGCGGTTCTTGCCAGCGGAGTGGCCCTTCTCCTCGCCGGTTCGGCGTGGCAGAGGCCGCTCCTTTTGCTGCACAAGGCCAGCTTTGTGCTGTGGTTCGGAGCCATGACCATCCACATCCTCGGCCACGTCGCGGACACGGCCAGGCTGGCCCCCCGGGACTGGATGCGCAGCACTCGGCGAGACGTGGCCGGGGCGGGGTTGCGCCAGTGGGCGATCGCCTCGAGCCTGGTGGTGGGAGTCCTGCTCGGGTTTCTCATCCTGGGGCGGGTCGGCCCGTGGTTGGCGTCGACCCCGTTCCGGGGTCACTGACCCCGGAACCGGCAGCCGGGAAGACAACGGATCGCAGGGACGTGGGCTCGGGCGCAGGGATGACCAGCCGACCGCGATTCACGGCCGCTTCACAGCGACCTCCAAGGAAGCATTCAGATCCATGACCGATAGTGGTGAAGATGTCCAGGTCCTTCGTCATCTCGCACCTCAGGACTAACCTTATGACGGCGGCTCTGGCTGTCGGCTTGGTCGCGGGGACCCTCGCCATCGATGCCGCGGCATCGCAGCTGTCGGGCGAGATCGGTCGTACCGACCGGTCGGCATCGGTCCCTGCCCCCGCTGCCTCGACCCCAGGGCAACGGGCATCATTCCGAACCTTCTAGCGAACCCTCACCCCCGACGCCGACGCCCTGTCCCCAGGCCGCCTCGGAGGAGAGGTCGTGCCGGGCCCGAAGCTGGCCAGGCCGCGCCGGAGGGCACAGACGCGAGAACTTTTCAGCAGGCGCACAGCTTGCGTACAGACCCCTCTCAACGTGGGTTGCGACGCTGCATGCATGACGCCGGCCGCGCAGATCAGACCGGGTGGCGGTGTGATCGCCTCGGGTGAAGCGTGGCCTGTGGTGGCGCGGGGACGATCCGGTCCTGCCCCGCAGCCCTGGGTGGCCGACATCTTTGCGGGACTAGCCGGGCTCGGCTTCGGCTCCGTACTGGCCTTGGTGATCACCGGAGAGACGAGTGGTTCACTCCGCGCGCCCGGAGGTTGGCTCATCGCCGGAGGGCGCCTGGCGGGATTTGCTGGCGCCTATCTGATGTTGGTCATGGTCGTGCTCATCGCGCGCTTGCCCTGGCTCGAGCGCGCCGTAGGCCAAGATCGGCTCGTTCGTTGGCATCGTCGGATCGGGGCCTGGCCACTCGTGCTCATCTCCGCACACGTCGTGCTCGTCACTCTCGGTTACGCCGAGCTGGCTCGGGTCGGGGCCCTGCGTCAACTCTGGGTATTTCTCACCTCCTACCCCGATGTCCTAGCTGCGGCCGTTGGATTCGGACTCCTCGTTACTGCCGGGATCAGCTCGATCAAGAGGGCTCGACGTCACCTCAAGTACGAGACGTGGTGGATCGTGCACCTGTACATGTACCTCGCCCTCGCACTGGCCTTTGCCCACCAGATCGTCACCGGAGGATCGTTCGTCGGCCATCCACTGACCCGGGCGATCTGGATCGCGCTGTGGATCGCCACCGCAGGGATGGTCATCGTGTTCCGGATCGCTCAGCCCGTCGTGCGAAGCCTCCGGCACGGGCTTCGAGTCGCCGCCGTGCGCGAAGAAGCACCAGGAGTGTTCTCGATCATCTGCTCGGGTCGACGGCTCGAAAGGCTGGCAGTCTCAGGAGGGCAGTTCTTCCAGTGGCGCTTCCTCACCAAAGGCCTGTGGTGGCATGCACATCCCTACTCCCTTTCTGCGCTCCCGAGACCCCCCTACATCAGAGTGACCGTCAAGGGTCTCGGCGATCAGAGCCGAGCCGTCGCCCACCTGAAGGTCGGAACGCGCGTGGCGATCGAAGGGCCGTACGGGGCGTTCACCCATCACGCCCGTTCGTCAGATCGCATCGTTCTCATCGGGGCAGGGGTCGGCATCACCCCACTGCTCGCCCTCCTCGAGGACTTGCCGTCCTCGATCGAGGTGACCGTCATCGTCCGGGCCTCCACCACCGACGAGCTCGTCCACCGCGACGAAGTGGCCGCCCTCGTCGAGCAGCGTGGTGGTCAGTTCCACCAAGTCATCGGCTCGCGCCACAGGGTTCGCTTCGATGCCAGTTCCCTACGACGACTGGTTCCTGAGCTCCCGTCTTGTGATGTCTATGTCTGTGGACCCGATGGCTTCAGCAAGAGCATGGTCGCCGCAGCGGTGAAACTCGGAGTTCCCCGCAGCCGGATCCACGAAGAAGCGTTTGCGTTCTAGGCCAGGAGGCTCTGACTCGATGTGGATGTTGAAAGGATGCCTTCGATGAGGCGGGCACCCATCGTCATTGCCGCGACGGCGGCCGGGCTCGTTGGCGTCCTGAGCTTCCACACGAAGTCCGCGAGCGTGACTCTCAGCGGCCTGCCGGGCGCTTCGAGTCGGGGCTCTTCTTCCACCTCTGTGGCCGGGGGACCGCCTCCGGGCCCGCGATCGACCGGCTCCGGTGCGCCTCCGACTTCGGGGTCGTCTGCCACGTCCACCACGAGCCCTGCCACCCCGAGCTCATCATCGACGCGTTCTGCCAATGGTCCGTCGGTCAACTACAACTATGGCGTCTTGTCGGTATCGGTCACGGTCTCGGGCAAGAAGATCACCAAAGTTGGGATCGCGTCGCTCGATGACGGAGGGAATTTTCGGTCCCAGTCCATCGACCAGCAGTCGATTCCGATCCTCGAGCAGCAAGCCTTGCAAGCACAAAGCCCCAACATCCAAGGTGTGTCGGGCGCGAGCTATACGAGTGCGGGGTTCGAACAGTCGCTGCAGTCGGCACTAAGCAAGCTGGGCTTGGCGTGACGCGTGCTCGGCCGGCGCCCGACAGGCCCATCGAGCTGCCACGAGCCGTGCATCATCGCGAATCGGTCATGGGAACCGTAGTCACTATCGACCTGTACACGAAGGACGGTACGATTGAACCTGGCGTCTCGCTCGGTCTCGCCCGAGCACGGTCGGTCCTCCATCGTGTCGACGCCGTGTTCAGCACGTGGAAACCACACAGCCCAATGAGTCGCCTGCGTCGGGGGGAGATCACGTCTAAGGAGGCCCCTAACGAGGTGACAGAGGTCCTCGAACGATGCGCGATTGCACGGGAGCTCTCGGGCGGTTGGTTCGATCCGTGGGCGATGCCAGGTGGGGTCGATCCGACTGGGTACGTGAAGGGTTGGGCGGCGCAATGCGCGCTCGCCGAGCTCGCCTCGAGCGACGTGGTGGGCGCCATGGTGAACGCAGCCGGAGACATCGCGAGCTTCCGGAGCGCTGACCACCCAGAACCATTCCGGATCGGCATTGTCGACCCCAAGGTGCCGACTCATCTTGCCTGCGCGGTCGAGCTCTTCGACGCCATCGCCACATCGGGCACCTCCGAGCGCGGCGCCCACCTGATCAATCCTCACACCAAACGACCCGGTGCACGTGTGGCGTCGGCAACCGTCTGCGGACCCGATCTCGGTCTGGCGGACGCTCTTGCCACCGCCTTGACGGTCTCGGGGGAGCACGGTCTGGCATTGGTCGAACCCCTCGAAGGATACGAGGCCCTCGTCATCGCCTTCGGGGGAGACGCACGATGGACCGAGGGCTTTCCATTCGCGCCTGATGCACCTCGGTCGTGGTGGCCCCTCGTTTCGGCGAGCAATTCTTTCTCGTGACGCACGCATCCGGGCTCCGCTCGGCGCCCACCAGTTCGCCAAGTGTGGCAACGGCGGCCAGGGGCGATGACTCCGAACCCCCTGTAAGTAGTGAGGAGACCGTGCCGGAGTGAGTGCGCCGCGTGGGGAGGGCGTGTCCGCCTGGACCGATCAATCGCTCCGATCTGCAGGGGAACATAGAGCAACTACCGGTTCCGGGAGCCCCGACAGGGCCAGCTCGACCACCTTCAGGCCGGTCGGGATCACCCTGAGCGGAGCCCGGTGACGACCTCGGGCTAGGCGCGATTGACGGCTACCGCGGTGTTGGTCCCACAGAGCCAGATACGCCCAACCCCCGGGAAAGCTCAAGCGCCGGGACACTTGTGTACTGCAGCGGCGATGGAGGCGCTTCTCGGACTACAAAATGACTTCAACTCCCAGCCAAAGGTCGCGAAAGCCAGCGAAGGCTGGTGAGTGTTTCGAATCCCACTCCCTTCGCTGCTGCGCAATTGACGGAGACCGTGCCGGCCCGGCCCGTCAGGTCCCGTACTCGTCATGTCGGCGCCACCAAAATCCGCTCTCGTTTCGGCCCAGCGGTGCGCGGTCCAACCACTGGTAGGCGCCCCACAGCCCGTCGAGTCCCCGGGCGTAGGCGGAGTAGGTGTGGTAGACGATGCCGTCGTCGAGGGCGTAGGCACTCATGCCTGGCATCTGGCGGGAGTAGGTGGCCAAGTCCGTGCCCACCGGTGAGGCGTCGGGCCCGTCGGCGGCGTTTGGGGCGGGGCGCATGTCCACGGTGCGGAAGTTGTACTCGACCGCCCCCGTCTGTTGCTGCTCCTCGGTGATGGCCGCGTTGAAGTCGAAGTTGAAGTCGGTGTCGAACGACGATGCCCACGGGAAGCTCCAGCCCATCCGCTGCTTGTACGCCTGCAACTTGGCAAGCGGGGCCCGCGACACGGCGCACAGCGTTACGTCGTGGTTGGCCAGATGGACAAATAAGCCGTTGAACCCGTCGGCGATGGCCGAGCAAGCGGGGCATCCGGCCTGGTATTCGGGACCGAACATGAAGTGGTAGACCAGTAGCTGCGAGCGTCCCCTGAAGAGATCGGCCAATGACGCCGGACCCCCCTCGGTGTCGAATCGGTAATCCTTGTCCAGTCGCACCCAAGGCAGCTGCTGGCGCTGCTGCGCCACCTCGTCGCTGCGGCGAGTCAGCGCCTTCTCAGCCTCGAGCAGCGCCACGCGTGCCGCCTGCCACTCTTCACGGGTTCCGACTCGGTGATCAGGCACGGTGCGCTCCTCCGGGATTGGTGTCACGTGGATCCATCAGCCGAGGCTTCAGTCTGCCTGATCGGATTCTGACCTTCTCGTCGGCGTACCAAACCACTCGGAAACGGAACCCCAAAGACCCTCCTTAGACCAAGTGAGGGCTCATGACACAATCGGACAGCGCCTGGCCCCACCTACGGTCGCTGAGTTCGTTATCGAGGCTCTTGAGCCTCGCGCATTGCTGCTTGGTCAGGCTCACCCAGACGGCGCATTCCCCTCCTCGGGCGTGACATCTTCGACCATCGCGCCGAACCACCAAATATTCCCGAATGGATCACCCACACCCCCGACGAACGCTCGTGGCGGGGAGGGCTGTGGGCCGAGCGGCCGACGCGATCGGGGTTCGCGCTCCAAGCCCTGAGCAAGGGCATGGCGACCAATGAAGGCTTCGAGCGATAGGCCCGCGCCTGGCGGCGCTGGGCCTCGAGTGGGGACGGCTGGTTCGTCGTCCCCCACAGCGAGGTCCTCTGTGAGCGATGAGCGACGCGCAATGCCGAGACGTCCCGTACACCGGGCGACGCCGTCGGGAGGCCTCAGTGAGGGCAGGTGGTGATCTGGATACCAGGCAACCCCGTCGGCATATAAGGATCGGGATCGGGGCCTCCGGCGAAGCGGTCGGCAATCCAACGCACCATGTCCCGCGCCGACGGAGCGATGACCCCGGCGTGGCTCTGGCCCGGGTAGATCCACCGTTCGAGATCCTGGCCCAGGCCGCACATGTGCGTGGCGAGGAGGGCTGTGGAAGCGACCGGGATCTGCTCGTCCTTCCCCCCTTGGATGATGAGCAACGGCGCGGCACTTGCCGTCGTGAACGCGCCCGGGTCGTTCTCGTTCATGAGCGCCTTCCAGGCCGGGACGTCGATCGGGTTGGCCTTGGTGAGCTCGGCCAGGTTGTACTTGCTGGTCACGCTGGCGATGTAGTCCGAACAGCCCTTGTCGAGTGCGGGCAACAGCTTGATCGCCGCCGGGGTCAAGACCTGGTCCAGCGGAGCGACGGTGTTCCCGTAGGCCGCATTGAACCCACCAGCCGCCATGAACAGGTAATAGCGGTACGGGCTCGTCTGGAGGAATTGGTAGATGGCGTAGAACTGCGACGGCGGGGCGCCCGCCACGACTCCTTTCAGATGAAGGTCGGGCGCGTAGCTGGCTCCGATGTTGAGGGCGAACATGGCGGTCTGACCACCCTCGGAATGACCCCAGACCACGTAGTTGTTACTGGCATGCGCGCCGTGCAGGTGGCGGGCCGCCCGGACGATGTCAATGGTATTGCGTGCCGCGCTGACTCCCACCAGGTAGGGAAGAAGCCCCGGCGTGCCCTCTCCCTGATAGTCGCTGGAGGTGATCTCCCAACCCTGATCGAGCAGGTTGTTGGTGAGCGGGACATCCGAGGGCGGGTCGAGCGACGGCGTGCACTGGTCGGCCATGCCGTTGGTGCCGTGACCCCAGGTCACAACGGGATAGCCGCCCGAAGGTGCCGGTTGTCGGGGGACGATGACGAGCCCGGTGACCGGGACCGGCTTGTTCGTCACCGACCGCGACAGGTACATCACCCGGTACACGACGCCGTGAATGCCCCCGACCGAAAGGCGCTCGGACTTCAGCAGTGTGCCCGGCCCTGTCCTCGGCAACGGCTGTGGCACCGAGTAGAACGAAGGCAAGCCCTTCGGTGCCGGAATCGATTTGGCAGAAACACTCGTCGGGGATCCGGTGGTCCCACATGCACCAGCGAGCACCCCAATGCCGAGGGCAAGTGACAACACCCGTCCCTTACGCCAACTCCTGCGTCGTCCGCGTCGTCGCTGGATGTTCATCCTGGTTCTCCCCCGTTGATCCGCGAGCCTATTCCTCCAGAGGGTGTCTGAGATCCCGAGCCGCGCATCACTCATTCGCCGCTGACCGCAGTACAGATCCCGCCGATCACGTAGACACCAATGTCGTGAAGGTGAACCCGGCCCGACTCAGTCGGTCGTGAAGGCCTTCGGGATTGATTGGGGTTGTAGATGTCATCGACGTGGAACTGGCTCGTCGCCTCGTTCGCGATCCCGTCTGCGGCCACGAGCACCTGACCGGGCCTGGGTTCGGCGTACACCGAGTCCTGGGCACCGGTGGTCGGGATGTGATGAAGCATGTGGAACCACGCCGCGCCCGTGAAGCGACCGCTCGGCAGGTTCATGGCCGTGGCATCGCCATGGACCACCTCGACGTTCGTCCCCGCCAGACGCGACATCGAGGCACTGGCGAGATCGGGGTCGAACTCGAGTGCAGTCAGGTGGGCTTCGAACTGGCGCAGCATTCGAGATGTCCTTGGTTCATCGCGACGACTGACACTGACGACGGGCATCATGTCGGGAGTCCTCGATTCAGGCCGGCACGGGGACGGCTTTCCCGGGCTCCTGTGACGGGATGCTTTGGTTGGTGGGGACCGGGTAAGGCGCGGGGTTCGTCATGTCGTACTCGATGAGCTGCGACGCCGTGCACTCGGTCTTCACCCGGACCTCACTCCTCCCGAGGGTGGCCGACAGACGAGGAATAGATGCGTCGGGGGTGCCGACATGCAGTGTCGAGGTCAAGTCGCCGGTCACACTTCGACGCCACGCGGTGATGTTCGGTGCTTTCACACCGAACCGGGTCTCGAGGAATCGCAGCTGCGAGGTGTGGTCGAAGGTATCCGAACAGACATAGCCGCCGCGGCTGAAAGGAGAGACGACGAGGAGTGGGACTCGAAAACCGAGGCCGAGGGGCCCGGTGATGCCTTTGGCAGGCGCGGGAAGAGGATCAGAAGTGAGGAATTCTCCGGGAGTCCCGGCCGGGGGCACGGGCGGTTTGACGTGATCGAAGAAGCCGTCGTTCTCGTCGTACATGATGAACAGGACGGTCTTGGACCACGTCTTCGGGTTCGAGACGAGCGCACTGATCACCTGATGGGTGAACCACATGCCCGCTGCCGGAGGCGAGGGAGGGTGCTCGTCATATCCCAGGGGCGGGGTGATCCACGACACTTGTGGCAGGGTGTCGTTGGCCACGTCGCGTGCGAAGTCGCCGGGGAAGATCGGGCCGAATGCCTTTTTGTACAACATCGACGACGGGTCCGCCACGTGTCGCTTGAAGTACAGAAGGATGTTGTCGGAGATGACGATCGACAATGGACTCGACGGTTGGTACGCCGACCCATCAGGGTTGTAGACCTTCCACGAGATGCCCCTGGACTCGAGCACTTCGGGCATCGAACGCCATGACGCACTCCCGATAGCACTGGCAGCTTGGTTGGTGATGATCACGGGCCCACCCTCGTTGCCCTCGGGGTCGAGCGTTCCGGACAAGGCGAGCAGCCGGTTCGGGTGCGTAGGTCCCATGACCGAACAGTGATAGCCGTCGGCGATGGTGAAGGCGTCGGCCAGTGAGTACCAGAACGCCAGATCCGAGCGGGTGTAGTAACCCATCGTCAACACACCGTTTTGGGGGCCCTCCCACTGGGGCGACGTGTGGGTGGCGACGAACTGATCCATCTGCCCCCCGTTCCAGCACGCGTGCTGGGCGGACCATTCGTGGGACAGGTCGAACGTGCACTCCGCGTCGGTGTTGACCGTATCGAGGTGGAAGGGCAAGAGCTGATTGGCCGTCCCGCCGGGCCAAGACTGGGCGAAGAGTCCTTGGGCCCGAGCGACGGGATCGTCGAAGCCCAGCACGCCCTTGTACGAACCGAAATAGTGATCGAACGAACGGTTTTCGTTCATGAGGAAGATCACATGCTCGATGGCGCCGATGTCAGAACCTGCCGGAGCGATGGTGGCGGCCTTGCGAGCGGTTTCGCCACCACAGGCGGCCAGGGCCATGCTGAATGCGCCGGCCATTCCGGCCACGAGCACTTCCCGCCGCGTGCGCAGGGTCGCAGGCGAGACAACCGACGGTTGATTCTCCACGTTCGGCACCTTTGGCCTCGTTCGTGCCCGATGATCAGGCGACGACATCCTGGCACAATCCCGGATCGTCAATACCGGATCGTCGATCCCGAACAGGCCCGAGTCATGGAGCGGGAGGAGCCGTGATCGGCCCCGGCCCCCGGGGTGCGGTCAGATTGCCCGTTCTTTGGACGCGGCTGTCTGAGGATGGCGGTGACGCAATTGGTTCAGCAGCGACTGCTCATCGGGGCCCAGGCGCTCGGCCGCTCTGCCTTGGGGACGACGTGGCTCTTGGAGGCGGTCGGTGAGGAGAGACAGGTTGTGCTGAGCAGCTTCCAACTGATTCTGCAGCACGTCTCGTTCGGCCGCGACCGCCTCGGCTTCGGCATTGGCCCGAGCCACATCGCGCTGCAACGACGCGTTGCGCGCCTCGAGCTGCTCCAAACGCCGACGCGCCCACGAGGCGGATTCCGAGGTGTCAGTGGGTGCGGCCGCAGCGCGCGTCGCCTGCGCGAGCAGCGCTGCAGCCAACTCGTCGTAGTCCAACGGGCCTTGCCCGTTGGACTCCGTGCCCGAAACGGCGCTTCGAGCGGCTCCGTTGGCGTTGTGTGCAATCCGATACGTCCGTTTGCCTCTGATCTGACGCGTCAACAGGCCCGCTTTCGCCATTGCGGCGACGACCTGGGTGAAGCCTGCGTCGGTTCCTTCGTACGCGATCGCCTGCTTTAAAACGGATGTCGCTTTTCCGCTGGAATCTTCTACCGCGCCTTGCTTTGCAAGGTATTCGACAATCCGATTGCGAACGCTTTGATCTCGTGCCACAGAGGTCCTCCTCGAAAAGCAGGCGCGACTAAAATACCAAGTCGATCCGTTACAGAGATCGGCCACATGCCCCAAGCCAACTTTACCACTCCACAACGCGCCCTTGAACGCGAGCGCGTTCGCGGTGCGCACGCAGGCAGAATGCGCCATTCTTCGCCCGCTCTCATCGGATTCTCAGCTACATGTTCCCATCACTGAGTTCAGAGTCACCAGATAACAACGTCGTCAGATAACCGAGCGGCGCAGTCGAAGTGCACCCTCCGCCCACGCGCACGCACTGATGGAACCGCGGTCTTGGACATCCGGACCCACTGATCCGAGCGTCGGAGCGCCCAAGAGCCGGGCCTCTTGGATCGATCTCCGGAGACTTCAGGACAAGGTTGACGATGCCCAGCCGTGATCGACGGCCGGGCGCCCCATCACCCCGGTTTGCTTCCCCGTCGGGATGAGCAGTTCCCCGGACCGAGCAGGCTCGAGCCGGGACACTCGGCCCGACCGGTATCCGAAGCACCCACGGGCCGCAATGAGGCCGCAACAGGCCCAGAGCCAACTCCCAAGTTGAATGGGGACCCGGAAAGGGGCGCCGTTCACCAGGGCGAATACCGGTGGGGGCTCATCGGCTCACCCCACCGGCACGCCCTGTCCGAGTTAGCGGGCCCAGCACGTGGGGGGCATGTGCCGCCGCCCCGCCGGCTCGTGGGTCACCATGGGACGACCCACTCACATGTCGGCGACACGTGACTCACAGACTCTGAGGGCAAATGCCCGATTACCCACGGGCTGCGCACGAGCCAGCGCGAAGAGTGCGCTCGATGGGTCCGACTGGGCCAGGGGGCGCGTACACTCGGTCGTCCGCAGCTCACAGGGGGCGCGACGATGATCTCCGTCCGATTGCTCGGTCCGGTTGAGGTCGACGCCAACGGTGACGCCGTCGCGCTTTCACGCACCCTCGAGAGGGCCTTGTTGGCCCGATTGGCGCTGCTTCCCGGGCAGCCCGTGTCAAGCGAACGGCTGATCGACGACCTCTGGGGCAACCACGCCCCGCGCGACGGGGCGGCCAGTCTGCAGGGGCTCGTCTATCGGCTGCGCCGGACCCTCGGCAGCGAACGGTGTTACATCTTGCGGGCCGACAACGGGTATGCCCTCGACCCAGATGTGGATGTCGACGCCACCACGTTCGACCAGCTCGTGGCTCGGGCGCGTGCCACACGGGGCTCCGGGCACCCCGAGGAGGCCCCGGCGCTGCTCCGAGAGGCCCTCGACCTGTGGAGGGGTCCCCCCTTGGCAGGGCTCGAATCACTTCCGTTCGCGAGTACCCAGGCCACTCGACTCAATGCGGCACGGTTGGCCGCGCTCGGCGACCGGGTGCACGCCGACCTCGCGGCCGGACGCCACCGTGAGGTCATCGCCGAGCTCGAGAGCCTCGTGGCCGAGCATCCCTACCAGGAGCGGTTCTGGTCACAACTGATGCTGGCGCTGTATCGGGCCGGCTCACAGGCAGACGCGTTGCGGTGTTACTCACGCCTGCGGAACCTGCTCAACGAGGAGATGGGCATCGCTCCAGGGCCGACCGTGTCGGAGCTCGAAAAGGCCATTCTCAAACAAGACCCCACGCTGGCGTGGGTGCCCGCGTCCCTTGCGCTAGCCGGTGGCATCGGGTCTCTCCCCCACCACCCGACACCGAGAACGGTCGAGGATGGGGTCACCGTCGACACCGGCGGCACCCACGAGCGCTCCGACCTCTCGTGGGTGCCTCTGGTGAGCGCAGCCGCCTTCGTGGGCAGGCGGGCCGAGCTCGATGTGGCCCGCGCCGCGCGCCGAAAGGCAGTGGCGGGCGAACAGCATTTGATCTTGATCACCGGCGAGCCCGGCATCGGCAAGACGAGACTGACGGCGGAGATCGCTCGCGAATGTGACAGCGCGGGCGACCTCGTGCTGCAAGGCCGGTGGGACGAAGAGCCGCTGTGTCCGTACCAGGCGTTTCGAGAAGCACTGGGTCGGTACGCACTTCGAACCCCCGAGGAGCTCGTCCAGTCCGATGCGGGCAGCCTGATTCCCGTCCTGGCCCGGATCGTCCCCGAGGTGTTGGAGAACCGCGCAGGGGGACCCCCGGCGCGCGCCGAGGTCGATGGGGATCGCTACCAGGTGTTCGATGCCGTCAATCGGTGGGTCCGGGCCATCGCCGGTCGACGCCGACTGGTGCTCGTGCTCGACGACATGCACTGGGCAGACCGCCCGTCGCTGTTGCTGCTCGAATACCTCTTGCGATCATCGACCCAGGCGTCGGTGTTGATCGTTGCGACATATCGTCAAACCGACGCCAATGTCTCGGGGTGGTTCTCCGAGTCGCTCGCCGGCATCCGCCGTACGACGTCAGTCGAGTGCATCGCCCTCCGGGGCCTCTCGGCGGCGGAGACCCAAGAGCTCTTAGAATCAGCCATCGGGCGCACGCTGAGTGATCACGAGGCCACGGGAGCAGCGAACCTCCAGCGTCATACCGGCGGCAACCCCTTCTTCCTCCAAGAGGTGGTCCGCGACCTACGAGAGGCGGGGCGATCCCTCGAGGCGTGGTCGGTGGCCAACGCCGAGGAGCTCATGCTTCCCGAACGAATGCGCGACGTGGTGCGTTGGCGTCTGCGCCAACTCTCGGCGGTATGCATGCGAGTGCTGTCAGCTGCCTCGGCACTGGGGGACGAGTTCGATATCGGAACCGTCTGCGACGCGATCGACTGCGACGAGGAGACGCTTCTGCTGGCGCTCGACGAGGCGCGACTGGCCGGGGTCATCACCGAGAGCCGGCGCGAGTTCGATACGCATTGCTTCACCCATGCCGTGGTACGCCAAGCCCTGTACCACGAGCTCGGCCTCAGTCGCCGCACGCGCCTCCACCGGGAACTGGGGAAGTCTCTCGAGATCCACTTCGGGCCAGACGCGCGCCGCCACGCCAGCGAATTGGCGCATCACTACTACCTCGGGGCGAGTGCAGGTGGGGTCAACGACGCGCTGCGCTATCTCCGTCTGGCGGCTGATGATGCCCTCCAACAAGTGGCCTACGAAGCGGCCGCCGACCACCTCGGTCGCGCCCTCGAGCTCGTCACCGAGTACCGCGCCAGCGACATCGTCGAGCGCTGTCAGCTCCTTTTGGCCATCGGGAAAGCGTGTGTGAAGGCGGGGCGAAACAGCGAGGCCGACACCCGGTTCCTCGACGCCTTCGAGGGAGCCCGTGGATGCGGCCGCGCCGACCTCCTCGCCGAGGCAGCCCTGGGATACGGCGGTGTCCTGCCGGCGGGGTCCGAGCCCAACGAAAAGGCGCGGGCAATCCTCGAGTCGGCGCTCGCCGGTCTGCCCACCCAGGACGGGAGCCCACGCGCCCTCGTCCTGGGCCGCCTGGCCCAGTGGGGCCACTTCGACCGGCCCCGGGCCGAACGGCAACGGCTCCTCGATGACGCCGTGGACATGGCGCGTCGGCTCGGTGATCCCGAAACACTGGCGGCGGTCCTCCGCTACCAATACTGGGCCATGGACGGCCCCGACGAGATCGACCAACAGATCTCGGTGGCCATCGAGATCGCGGGCCTGGGCGAGAAGATCGGAGATAACGAGGTCCGCCTCCACGGGCTCAAGTGCGAGCTCCACGCCCGGTTCGAGTTGGGCGACTACGAAGCATCTCGGCGGGTAGCGGCTGATCTCTGCAACCTGGCGGCGCAGATCCAGCAACCCGAGTACCTGCGCCTGGGCTATATGTGGGACAGCCTCGTGGCAGGAACCGAGGGGCGATATGGCGATGCCGAGCTCAACGCAGCGGAGGCCGCGGCGATCCTCGAGCGGACCGAGCATCCCCAGCTCTACGCGCTCTATATCGGCTTGTCGTTGCCATGGCGATGGCTCCAGGGCCGGATGGAGGAACTCAGGCCCCTGCTCGAGCTGGGCAAGACGGGGCGAGCATCGCTAGGCGAGCAGGCGCTCGTGGCGTGGGTGGCCAGCGAGATCGGTGAGCGAGCCCAGGCCGAGACCGTCCTGGCGGGCCTGGTTCGGGCCGATGTGGTCGGCGGCGATCGGAACTTCCACTGGTGGTTCCTCATGGTGGGGCTGACCCAAACGGCGTTGAACCTCGGCGACCGGGCGTGGGCCGCCACGCTCTACGAACTCATCGAGCCCTATGCCGACCACAACTGCCGTGCCGGACAAGCCACGTTCTTGGGAGCCGCCTCATTGCAATTGGGGGGATTGGCGCTCCTGCTCGGTCGCGAGAACGTTGCCGTCCTTCACCTCGAAAAGGCTCTGGCCCGCCACACCGACATGGAGGCCTGGCCGCTCGTCGCCATGACCAAACACCTCCTGGCGCAGGCGTTGCGCAAGTCAAGATTACCTCGCCACCTGGACCGAGCAGACGTACTCGACGACGAGGCGAGGGTCGTAGCCGCGGCGCTCGGGGCTCCCCGAGCAGTCACGTCCTCGACGCTCTGACCACGGGCCATTGCTCGCCGACGCCGGAGCCCATTGGGGCCCGGCGAAGGGTCATTTCGGGGCCATTCCTTGGTAGCGGTCGAGATGCTCGATGATGTCGGGGAAGACGTCATGAGCGACGTCGCGCCCGATGAGGGCGTCGAGATGCGCATAGTCGGGCAGGACGCGAAGGGTGTAGTTCTTCGGTCCGTTGTGGTCCTTGAGCCAGTTGAGGGTCTTCTCGGTCCCTTCGGGATGGAAGATGTAGTTGCGCTCTCCCGCCAAGAAATGGATGGGCACGTCCCGTAAGAGGTCGGGGCGTTGGAGATAGCGGTCGCGCCCGTGGGCATCGACAGCCCGACCCTTCTGCATCATGAGGCCGAGGTGCTCCAGGCATCGGATGTTGGCGGCACCGAACATGTCGGGGAGCGCCTTGTGGGTGGGGTCATCAAGCTGCGCGTGACGATGGGTCAAACCGAAGATGGCGTTGATCCACCGACACACCGGAAGATCGCACGCTTCGCCGGGGGGAAGCGGCACGGCATGGAGGGCCAGATCGAGCACGACGTTGCCGGCGGTGCGTTGGGTGTCGGGGTGGAGCAGCTGCTGGTTCACCGCCTCGAGAAGGTTGCCGACGTGGAGTTCGGACTCGAGGATCTTGAGCTTCGAGGTCGTCGGGTGAAGAGAGAATTGGGCGCACACCGCCGAACGGACCTTGCCCTGAATGCCGTTCTCCCCGTCGAGCAGAGCCATGAGTAACGACACAGACCCCACGCAATGGCCAAAGACCTGGACCGAGCCCGCGCCTGTGACCCTGAGCACCTCGTCGACCGCACGCGGCCAGTCCAGATAGGCGATGTCGTCAACGGTGAACTGGGTATCTGCGGACGGGAGGTCGATGCCGGCCCGGTAGTCGAACAGCCAGACGTCATATCCGCCGTCGAGGAGGAGCTCCACAAGATTGGGATGGATTGTGGGCGTGAGCATCGAGGTCGCCGACATGGCGAAGCCCGACGCCAGCATGACCGGTCCTTTGTCGCCGCCGCGATAGCGGATCAGCCGAGAACACGCATCGGGGACGTCTTCTGAGACATGCCAGCGCCCTGCCGGGTCGCAGAGAGAGACCACCTCGTCGTCCCCCGAGCGCCTCCGGGGCCGGGGGCGCAGAGCCGTTGACGGAGGCGAGACGGGGAAACGGCCCAACTCGTTGAGGGCGCCTCCGTAAAAGGGCCAGATCGATCGAGCGAACTTGGCGACGAACCGGACCAGATAGCGCTCACGCGTGGCGCGGTTGACGTTCAACACCTCAGCGTGGGCCAGGAGATGATGCACGTCGGTGAGACCGATGTGCATCACACCCAGGGCCCGCACGGCGCGCTCGTCGGAGGCATCACCCTCGTAGATGGTCACGTAGAGCGTGGTCGTGTGCTTCCAGGCCGCCAAGATGGAGCCGACGTTGATGACCTTGTGGCCTTCGAGGAAGAAGGCCTGAGAGGGATCGGTGCGCGACCGGAGCTTCATCCGGTAGCGCATCCAGTCGGTTTCAACCTCTTCGGGATGACGCTCGAGAAGGATGAACGACCCTTCGACGACGTCGAGCGGGCTCGGACACAACATCGGAGCGAGAACCGTGCCGGTGAGCACTGCGGGGGAGCTGGCATCTTCCAACAAAGCTGGGAGGTCGGTGTGGGTGATCGTCGTCTCGAACTGGATCGAGGTGCCCTGGGCACGGCCCGCTTCGTAGGCGGCCCCGAAATCTCCACCCATGCGGTCCGCGGCCGAGAGGTAGCCGGCCATCCGCTCGTTGAACCGAAGCGTGGGGGTGCTCACCGGTGTCACCGTTCTTTCATGTCGTCGATCATCTTTTCCGCGAAGCGATTCGCCAGCGCAGCGATCGTGAGGCTGGGATTGGGACCGACGGGCCCGGCATCACCGACCCGTCTGCGACGTGGAGACGGGAGTGGCCGTGGACGCGCCCCCACTCGTCGACGACGCCGTGGTCGGGTGAAGAGCTCATGGCGCAACCCCCCAGAGGATGGACCGTCACGCGGCGTCCCCGGGAACGAATCGGGGGGGGTACGCGGCGCCGCGTTCGAGCACGAGCACGTCCATCCCGACCTCCGCGAGCCGAAACGAGGTCACGGCGCCGCCGAAGCCGGAACCGACGATGACAACATCAAATGCCTCCACGGAACTCCCTCAAGCAGACCTCGCACCGAGTCCGCCCCGCAGGACTGAAGTGTGGGTGCGGCACTGCTACCTCGCTCACAGGCCACTCACGCGCCTCTCGCACCCCACCTAGCCTGGGAGGCGATACCCCGTGGAGCTGGGGAGCCTCGGACCCGAAGATGGCCGTGACCCGATTGGAGCTGCTCGACGCCGGTCGGCTCGAGGACGTCGTCGACCTGTGCCGCCGGTGTCTCCCCGAAGCTCCCTCCGTCGGCGAGCTCTCGGCCAGCCTCTACAGCGCGCAACAGACGGTCACGGTTCGAGGCGCTTCGGGTGTGGGGATCGTCGCCTCGGTGTGCGAGGGCACTCAGGGCTACATCCGGTTGCTCGGCGTCGACCCCGCGGAGCGACGCCGGGGTCACGGGACCACGCTGTTGCGCTCCGCCGAGGACGACCTCATGGGACAGGGGGCGACCAGTGTCCAGGTGGGAGCGGACCCTCCGTTCTACCTCTACCCCGGCGTCGAGACGACCCAGACGGCGATGCTGTGCTTTCTCGAGCGCCACCGCTACGAGCGCGGCGAGTCCAACTTCAACATGGGGGTGGACCTCGACGAGATTCCCGAGGATCCCGGCGGCCACCACCTGGCCAAGCCCGAGGAATACCACGAGGTGGGAACGTGGATGCGCCGGCACTGGCCGAACTGGGAAGCCGAGGCACTGCGCGCCCTGGAACGGTCAGCTCTCGTCATCAGCCGCGACGACGGCGGGATGGCGGGGTTCTGCGCCTTCGACGTCAATCGCTCCGGGGTCCTCGGGCCCACCGCGGTTCGTGGTGACCTGTGGGGTCACGGAAAGGGCCGGCCGCTGATCATCGGCGCCTTGCACCACATGCGCGCCCGTGGACACCGACGCGCCGAGGTGGGGTGGGTGGGGCCGGTCCGTCCCTACGCACGCATCGGTGCGGAGGTGAGGCGAGTGTTCTTCGTCTTCCGGCGCACCTTGGGACGGGCCTGACCATTTGCCGCTCCAGGGGGACTCCACCTACCGTGACCACGGCAAACGCATTCGGCATCGACCGAGACACCGGAATCGAACGGACAGAGGGAGCTCGTGGCGCAGGTCGTGTCCTCGACGGAGGTCCAGCATCCGCTCGCCGCCTTGACGGCCGCCGAGATCGCCACAGCCGTGGCGCTCGTGAAGGGCCACCCCACGTTCACCGAGGAGACCCGGTTCGCCTACATCGGTTTGGCGGAGCCGAGCAAGGCGCAGGTGCGGGCATGGTCACCCGGACAACCTGTCGTTCGGCGAGTGCGACTCATGCTCGTGGCGGGGCCCCAAGCCGACGTCGTCGAAGTGGTGGCCTCACTCCCAACCGGCGAACTCTCGGTCACTCCTGTTGTCGGAGTCAGACCAGGCCTTCTCTTCGAGGAGTCCTTCGCCGCCATCGTGGCGGTCCACGAGAACGCCCAGTGGCAAGAGGCCATGCGCAGGCGCGGCATCGAGGACCTCGACACCGTGCAGATCGACCCATGGCCGGCTGGCTCCTTCGGCTTCTCGCACGAAGAGGGTCGGCGGATCTGTCGTTGCCTGTTCTACGTGCGCCACACGCCCGAGGACAACGGATATGCACACCCGATCGAAGGGGTCGTCGCCTTCGTCGACATGGCTCGGGGCGAGGTCCTCGAGGTCATCGACACCGGAGTCGTCCCGGTGCCGACCGAATGCGGCAACTACTACCCGGAGACCATTTCGCTGCGTGACGATCTGAAGCCCATCGAGATCACCCAACCCGAGGGCCCGAGCTTCTCGGTGGACGGCAACCTGGTCCACTGGCAGAAGTGGTCCCTTCGGGTGTCGATGGACTCGGTCGAGGGGCTCATCCTCCACGACGTCGGCTACGAAGACCAAGGACGCGTCCGACCCATCCTGTTTCGCGCCTCGGTCACCGAGATGGTCGTTCCCTACGGGGACCCCGGACCCATGCACGGCTGGAAGAACGCCTTCGACGCCGGAGAGTGGGGACTGGGGCGGATGGCCAACTCCCTCACCCTGGGATGTGACTGTCTCGGCGTCATCCACTACTTCCACGCCGTCTTCAGCTCTGAGCGCGGGCACCCTTACGTGGTCCAGAACGCCATCTGCATGCACGAGGAGGACTACGGGATCCTCTGGAAACACAGCGACCCTCGGTCGGGCCGAAACGAGGTCCGCAGGTCGCGTCGACTCGTAGTGAGCTCGATCGCCACGGTGGGAAATTACGACTACGGCTTCTTCTGGTACTTCTACCTCGACGGGACGATCCAATTCGAGGTGAAGCTCACCGGTATCTTGTCGACTATGGCGGTCGCACCCGGAGAGGATCCGCTGTTCGCATCGATGGTGGCTCCACAACTGGCCGCGCCATTCCACCAACACCTGTTCAACGTCCGACTCGACGCCGATGTCGACGGGACCACCAATTCTATCTACGAGGTGGAAACCCACCCCGTGCCGCCCGGCCCCGACAATCCGTGGTCCAACGCCTTCGCGCCCGTGACAACCTTGCTCGAGACCGAGTCCGCGGCACAGCGCGTGGTGGACCCCGCCACCAGCCGGTATTGGAAGATCGTGAACCCCCATGCGGAGAACCGGCTGGGCATTCCCGTCTCCTACAAGCTCGTCCCCGGATCTACCCCCACCCTCCTCGCCAACCCGGACTCGAGCGTGGCCAAACGGGCCGGCTTCGCCACGCGCAATCTCTGGGTTACTCCCTACGCCGCCGACGAGCGACGCGCCGCCGGTGACTATCCCAACCAACACGTCGGCGGGGACGGTCTGCCTCGATGGACGACCGCCAACCGGTCGATTGTCGAACGAGACATCGTCCTCTGGTACACCTTCGGCCTCACCCATGTCCCGCGGCCCGAAGACTGGCCGGTGATGCCAGTCGAGTACGCCGGATTCATGCTCGTTCCCCACGGGTTCTTCGATCGGAATCCGGCGCTCGATGTGCCACCACTTCCCGGAGCCCCCTGTCACACCGAGTAGGCCGGGTACGACGAGAGGCGCTTAAGCCACAGCCCCGTCGACCGAGACCGCCACGGCATCGGGCGCGCCGGGCGCGCCACGTCGCTGCGCCTCGATGCGGCTGTCGACCCACGTCGCCACCCCGGCTACGACTGCCGTCGCCGTCGACCGCAAGGCCCCGACGTCGACGGGAAGCACCCGTACCTGGCCGCTTTGGGGCCAGACCCCGACAACCCGACACGGCGCCACCGGCGCGTCGCGACCAAGTGCAGCCACCAGTCCCGGGTAGCCGAGCTCGATGCGCCAATCCGCCTGGCATCGCCCCGTCCCCACCACGAGCAGCGCGGGCCGGCGCCCCACGAGCGACCGGACCTCAGCACGGCCCTTGAGCACGATCGGCGTCCCCCCCGGACACGGCCACCAGTCGTCGCGCCCGCCGATGACCGGGCGCGGGACCTGCGACCAATGCACGGCCGTCAGCAGTTGCGTCGCCCAGGTGACGGCCTCGGCACACACCACGGCTCGAGCCCCTCCAGACAATCCGGCGTACCACGACGCCCACCACGGTGCCCTGACCCCTGCCGTCGCGGCCGCCACAGACACGTCCTCGACCCCCTCGGCCAGCACGTCGCCCACTGCGCCGGCGGGGCTGGGCGAATGCCCATGGACACAACGGTTCACGGCTACGACGCCCACCGCGCGTCGAGTTGACCTCGGCGACGGCACGAAGGTGTCGAACGACATGCACCGCTCGGGGTTCCGGTGTGCGGTGCGGATCTTGTAGCCGTCCATCTGCAGGCGCTCTCCGGCGGGGAGCTCAGCTCCGAGGGCCTGCAGGTCGCGTACGAGATCGGCACGGAGTACGGACAACTCCGCCGATGCGACTCCTTCGGTGGCGGGCGCCAGGAGGGTGTCGGTGAGCCACGCCACGCGGGCGGGGACCGTCGTCACGCCTGGCCCCGGTCGGTCTCGGCCCGACCGGCCGTGACGAGGGGCACGTCGGTGCCTACTCGCTGCTGGCCCGGTGCGCAGCCGGGAAGCCCCACGCACCAGGCGCAGAGTTGATTCGGATGACGTTCGGGCTCGGCGCCCGAAGACACCCGACACAGTCGGATGGCTCCGTCCAGGGCGCGTGACAGCGCGCTCACGAGGGTGTCCTCCTCGACCGGTTCGGCATCGAGCTCGCCCGTACCGCTGTAGTAGGTGGCGATCCGAAACGGTGGGGCACCGCTGCGCAACGCCTCGAGCAGGGCGTAGAAGTGGAGGTCGGGACGATGCTCGATCCGTCTGGCCCCCGACTTGAGCTCGACCAGGCACACCGAGGCCCGTTCTTGGGCGGGACCGCCGAGGACGAGGTCGACAACGCCGGCGAGGACCACCCGTCCACCACACAAGGGCACCTCGAGGCGCTCCTGGGTTCTCGGTAACCAGGCCGGGCTCAGAACCGGCCACCGTTCGGAGATGTGCGTGGCGTGTTCGGCCACCTCGGCCCGCAACCGGCGCTGGTGCGTGGCCGGCAACCCGGTGACGAACGTGATGACGCCGTCACGGTCGCCCTCCACCTCGAAAGCGGCGAGGGCGTCGCCCCAGGGGTCGTCGATGACCCCGATCGTGACCCATTGACGGAACAGGGCGTCCACCATGCTCCCCCGGGCCAGCTCCACGGTGGCGACCCGGGGAGCGTTGCGTCGGGCCACCAGGTGGGCTTCGCACAACAGGACCTGGTTGAGCGACTCCTTGTTGACCCGGACCACGTCGATGCCGGGCGCCAGGCCCGCCACGGCCTCGACGAGCCCGTCCTCGAGCCAGTCGCGCAGCCCCCCGGCGAGCCCGGGGTCGATCGCCGGGCGGGGGACGCCGTCTCCCCGGAGCCGTCGCAGCAGCCCCTCTCGCTCCAGGACCGCCGCCACCACTGGTCTCGTCGCTGCTGTGGGCACCGACCCACAATGCATCACGGGTGTGACGAGGCACCGGACCGTCCCCGGCGACCTCCCCCCATGACGAATTCTCCGCGTCTCGCCAAGTTGAGGCAGAGCCCGCCGGTAACCTGGGAAGGTCATGGAAGTCACCGGCACGGGGGGGTCCCCGGGCATCGCCAGGGACAGGCCGGAGCTTCCGGCATGAGCGTCGCGTTCGACGTGGTCTTCGGCTTTTTCGTCATCGCCATCCTGGCCCTGGCCTTCATCGCCATCCGCTGGGCGCTGCGCCGTGACCGCCTGGCCCGAGCCCGACAGGCCCAGATCCGAGAAGCCCAGATCCGAGAAGCCCAGATCGGAGAAGCCCAGGCAGCCCCCCCGAAGGCGACTTCGCTGTCACCTGGACCGCCGCCCACGGAGCACAGCTCGTGACCGCACCGGCCCCGGTCCTTCCGGGCGGGGTGTTCATGGGACCGGGGCCGGGCCGTCGCCTCGCCGGTGCCGGCAACTCCTCTCGCTGGCTCGCCCGCTATCGCCGCGTCCGGGTACAACGGCGCCACGTCCGCACCGCTTTCGTCTTCGCCGGGGGTGGGGCGCGCGGCTCGGCGCAGATCGGAATGCTCCAGGCGCTCGTGGCTAGGGGCATCACAGCCGATGCCGTCTACGGAGCATCGGTGGGTGCCATCAACGCGGCTGGATACTGCGGACAACCCACAGCGGCCGGGATCGACACCTTGGCCGAGCGGTGGCGAGCCATCACGCGCGAGGACGTCTTCCCCCAGGGACGGTTCCCGACACCGTGGCGCTTCTTCCAACAACGCGAGTCGGTGCATCCCAACGACGGCGTCCGCAAGGTCATCGAGTCCGGCCTGCTCTTCGAACATCTCGAAGACAGTCCGATCCCGCTCGAAGTGGTGGCCACCTCCCTCACCGATGGGCGCATGCAGTGGTTCTCCGATGGGCCGGCCGCCGAGCGGATCCAGGCCTCGGCAGCCCTTCCCGCGCTCCTCCCTCCGGTGACGATCGATGGCGAGGCATTCATCGACGGGGGCGTCGTGAACAACGTGCCCATCGACCGGGCCATCGCCCAGGGTGCCGAACGCATCTTCGTGCTGTTGTGCGGGCCTCTTCGCTATACGCCGCACCGGTACCGACGCCCGATCGAGGGGGTCCTGACGGCGTTCTTCATCGCAGTGCACGCCCGATTCGCCCGGGAGCTCGAACACCTGCCCGACGGGGTCGAGGTGATCGTGCTCACTGTCGACACCGAGCCGGTCTCTCGCTACGACGACTTCTCCGCCACCGACGCCCTGATCTCGGCGGGCCGCGCCAACGCCAATGTCGTTCTCGACTTCTGGGAGAGCGGCGGCATCGGAGAGACCTTCGGGCCTCCCGCCGTCGAGCCCGGCCCGACACCGCGCGCCCTGGCCGAGCTGGAAACCTCGGAGGGCGAGGCCGTCTGAGCTTGGCGCCCTCGGTGAAGCGAGCTCAGCGCGGCGGGTCCTCGGTTTGCGGAGGCGGCACGTGCCATCCGGCCGAAGACACCTTGCGGGGCTCGTAGAACACACACCCCTCGGGGCAGGCGAAGGGCAGGGCCTGGTTGGCCTCGACCCGGCAGCGCTCGATCTTGTCGCCGCGCGCTGTCGTTTGCATGATGTAGTGACGACAATCGCTGTTCACGGCCATGGTCCATTGTGACGTACAACGCCGCCGAGGGGGGCACGCCCATGAGGACCCTCGGCTAGCGTCAGGCACGTGGACTCTCCTGTCTCCACGAGGCAATTGCTCCGGTGGAGCGAAAGCCTGGCCGCGATCGCCCGCACGGGCCTCGGATTCACCGAGAGTCTCTACGAGCGTGAGCGTTTCCAGGAGGTCCTGCACGTCGCGGCCGACATCGGCGTGGCCGCCACCGAGGGAGCGACGGGCGTGGAAGACGCCGGGGAGCTCGTCGAGGAATGGCTGCGGGCCGTGGGCGAAGGGGTACCGGGATATGTGACCCCCAAGGTCGCGGTGGGAGCGGCCGTCGGCAACGACAAGGGCGAGCTTCTTCTCGTCAAACGCGCCGATTCAGGCGTGTGGCTCTATCCCACGGGCTGGGCCGACGTCGGCTATTCCGCCGCCGAGGTGGTGGTGAAGGAGGTCCTCGAAGAGACGGGCATCGAGGCCGAACCGCTCCGGCTCATCGCCGTGCTCGACGGGCTGCGTCTCGGCTTCACACGCGTCCCTCTGTATTCGTTGGTGTTCCACTGCCAGGCCATGGGGGGAACACTTCAGCCCCACCCCCTCGAATGTGCGGACGTGGGGTGGTTCGCCGAGGACAAGCTCCCCCAGCCCCTGGCGGGGGCCGAACGCTGGGGCCCTCATGTGTTCGCGGCACTGCGCGGCGAACATCTCGACGTCCTGTTCGACCGTCCCCGACGACCCATGTGGCGCGGCGAAGCACCAACGGGCTGACCCGGGCCCGATCTGTGGGCTGAGTTCAGGGCTCGTCGACTTCGAGCTCACCCCGTCCCTCGAGGTCGAACCGAAAGCCCACGCCACGCACCGTCATGAGGTACTGGGGTCGGGCGGGGTTGCGCTCGAGCTTGACCCGGAGGCGACGGACGTGGGTGTCGAGTGTCCGGGTGTCGGCGAGGTCGCGACCCGACCACAGCCGGTCGATGAGCTCGTCGCGGGTGCGCACCTGCCCCGGGGGAGACAGCAACAAGGCGAGCAGGTCGAACTCACGGCGCGACAGATGGACCGGCCCGTCGCCGGTGGTGACGACCCGACGCGCGAAGTCGACGCGCACCGGGCCGGCGATCATCACGTCGGATCGAGAGGACACATCGACAGGCGCAGGGGTTGGACCCGCGAACGACGGCGGCGACACGCGGCGCAAGACTGCCTGGATGCGGGCCACCAACTCCCGCATGCGGTACGGCTTTGTGACGTAGTCGGCTGCCCCCAGCTCGAGCCCGAGGACGACGTCGACCTCAGCGTTGAGGGCGGTGACCATGATCACCGGCACGGGCGCGATGTCGCGCATCCGTCGGCACACCTCGGTTCCCGCCATGCCTGGGAGCATGACGTCCAAGAGAACCAGGTCGGGAAGATGCGCCGCAAAGCGCCGGAGCCCGTCGGTCCCGTCGGCCGAGAGCTCGATGTCGTAGCCCTCCATGGACAGCCCGGCGTACAGCGCCTCACGGTAGGACTCGTCGTCCTCGACGATGAGGATCCGGAGGCGATCGCCTTCTTCGTGATGATCGGTCCGTGGCGTGGCAGCCTCGCTCACCCGGCACCTTTCCCCACACGCTGGGGACGGTCCGGTGAGTTTCGCTGCGTCATCATGACGACCACCCGTGCCACCACGATGAACACCAGCACGATGAACACCAGCACGATGAGCACCAGCACGATGAGGATGAGCAACAGCAGGCGGCGAGCCGCTGACGGTCGAAGGCGATGGGCTGTTGGAAGTCCTTGATGACGTTGTAGTCAGGTACCAGACGGGCGGGTTGTGCAGTCCGAACATCGGTGTCCGCTCGCTGAAGCCGACGGTGTCGAGGAGCGGCGCGGTCTCGCCGATGGAGATGGCCAAGGCCAAGATGAGGCGGGTGGTCACCCCGGGGAGCGCCGGACGCAGCACCAGACGCCAGAGCGTGTACATGCTGCGCATGGGGAGCACCAGGTCGGGCGGTCTCTGTGCGAACATCCCGAGCCCCTCGGACCCGCTCCAGCGCGAACTCGACCTTGTAACCCCCCTTGGAGAGAGCAGCGGAAGCAGACTCTCGACAGCACTCCCCGCCCTCTACGAAGCAGATTCCAATCGGTGGCTCGACGACGCTCATGACGGCGGTGGCCGTGTCGCTCGTTGTGGTGCTTGCTTGCGAAAGCGCTGCAGCCTGTCGGTGCGAAATGGCGCCCCGAACACGTCGATGAAGGGGAGCTTTCTCGTTCTCTCGACCCGCTGAGGGCGATCCGGTGCGTGCCTCTGCGTCACCGACACGATGATCCGCGCCACGACGATCAGAAACAGGACAAGGACGATCAGAAGCAGAGCGGCCAGGTTCGACAGCTGCTTCGAGGAGGCGTAGGGATAGTTGTAGAAGGAGTAGACCGCGTAGGGGAGGTAGCCCACCGGCGAGTGCGTGAGCGCCAAGGAGGGGTACTTGGCGCTCCAGCCGGCTGTGTAGAGGAGGGGGGCTGTCTCGCCGAGCGCGATCGCGAGTGCCACGATGAGCCCAGTCGCTATCCCCGGGAGGGCTGGCTTCATGACGAGCTTTCGCAAGGTCACGCTACTCGTCATCCCAAGGGCCTCGCCGCCCTCACGATACGCAGTGGGGACGCTGCGAAGTGCGACCTCTGTCGACTTTGTGATGTAGGGCACCACCATGATCGAGAGGACGATGAGCGCTGCGGCAAGCGAGAATCCCCAGTGGAACGCCAACACTAAGGTGATATAACCGACGTACCCGAGGACAATCGAAGGAATGCCCGCAAGTACCTCCGAAGCGCCACGAAGAAACGAACCCCGTCGCTCGGAGGTGAACTCGGCCAGGTAGACACCCCCGGCGATGCCAACAACACCTGCAATGATCGCAACCCCGAAGACGATCAACAAGGTACCCACGATCGCATTGCCAAGCCCGCCGGCTTGGCCGACCGTGGTGGTCGTGAGAACGCTCCAATGCCAGTGCGCCAGAGCCTTTGAGACGACCCCCTCCAGGATCCAGACGACAGGGATCACGACCAGAGCGAGTGCGATGGCACAAGCCCCCCACAGAGTCCAGTTGCCCGCCTTGCGACGGAGCATCAGTCGCTTGCGTGCGGCCGGGCCGCGACCTGACGCGGCTTTCAAATTGGTAACACCGATGCTCATACTCCACGCCCCACAGGTAGAGCAGTCGTAGAGACTTTCCGGATTATCAATCGCGCAATGACGTTGACCACCAATGTGATCGCGAGTAGCACGAGGGCAAGCTCGGCCATGGTTTGGACCGCGAATCCAGTTGAATCCGTAAACGCAGAATCGAGCTGGGAGACGATCGTGGCGGCGATCGTCGTGAACGTCGAATAGAAATTGCGGGCGTTGGCACCGAGCACGGTCCCAGAGACCATGGCAAGAGCCATCGTTTCCCCTAATGCCCTTCCGAGGCCTAGCACGCAGGCGCCGACTACTCCGGTACGAACCCACGGAATCGTCACCGCTCGAATGGATTCGTGCTCAGTCATTCCGAGCGCGAGCGCACCCTCCACGGTTTGGCGCGGCACCTGGCGCAATAAGTCTCGAGTTGTGGCCGCGATGATCGGGAGGATCATGATCGCCAGCACCACGCCGGAAGCAAAGAGTCCCTCCCCTGCCCCGACATTTCCTTTGAAGAAGTTGAGGACCGGCACGTCTGGAAGGTTCCTTGCAATATACGGAGAGACGTCGTGCGCGAGGAACGGGCCCAGAACGAGAGCTCCCCAGAGGCCGTAGACGACACTCGGGATCCCCGCGAGAACCTCGAGACAGAAGCCGACCGACGACGAGAGCTTCGCTGGCAACTTCTCCACCACGATGAGGGCCGTGCCGACGGCTACAGGCACCGCGAAGATGATCGCGACCGCGGAGGCCTCGAGGGTTCCGGTTATGAGAGGCAGGGCGCCGTAGCTGACGCCGGGTGGATGCGAGATGCCGTTGGTGGTGACGGGGTTCGCGTAGAAGTTCCCCGGTTTCCATGCGTTGTGGACAAAGAACCCGAACCCGTTGTAGCGGATCGCCGGCAGGGCCTTCACGAGCAGGATCACAACCAAGGCAACGAGGGCTGCGAGAGGGATCAGGGTGAAGATCAGCAGCACTGGACGCAAGATGCGTTCGCCGGACATTCGGAGGCGAAACCGGGCCGCCGGAGGGAAGCCCGAAGCTCCACCTCCGTCGGTTCCTCCATTACCCCCGGGCCCACCGGTCGAACCCATCCCGACAGCCGTCGTAGAAGACGGCATCGTGGTCGTCGAGCCTTGCGAAGGACCAGCCAGGCCCGAGGTGATCGCGTTCGCTAGCTCAGCGCCTGGCACGTGAAGGTCGGCCACCTCCGCGCCTTTCTCCTACAGATTGAGTGAGCGAAACAGATTGGTACCGCGTATGCCACTGCTTCGGCCCTGGGAAGGCCCGCTTCAAGAACCCTCCCAGGGCCGAAGCTGGTAGTCACGAGATCTTGTTGAGCAGACCCACAGCGACGTTGATCGCAGAGGTGGGAAGGGGCAGGAAGTTCACCTGGTTCAAGAAGGCGGCGGACGATCCATTGCTCGGATCGAGCGCCCAAGCAAGCATCGCCTTCATGGCCTGGGCAGTGGTCGCACTCGCCTGATTCGTGTTCACGATGGCGTACTCGTAGTTGACGATCGGGTACCCGTTCGAGGCCTTCTTCCCGGAGATGAGCGAGATCGTTCCGTTGGCGGGAGTACTCGCAGCGAAGCTCGCTGCCTCTGCTGAAACCGTCGTCGGTGTGTCGGCCTCATAATTTCCCGAACCATTCGAGATCTCAGCCTCTTGAAGGTGGGCAGCCATCGCCTGGTTGCGGTAGCTGACCCCTATGTACGCTATGCACCCCGGCGTCGCCCCACACCCGCTCACCATGCCGCCATTGCCGTTCTCACCGAGCGCGCCGGCGACAGCCGGAAATGCGACCGTGGTGCCGTAGGATATGGACTGCCCCCAGCCACTCGCGTCCGCGCTCGAGAGGTAACTGGTGAAGATGAAGGTGTCGCCGCTTCCGTCGGAGCGGTGGACAGGGACGATGGTCGTGGAAGGGAGGCTCACCCCGGGGTTGATGGCCGCGATCTTCGAGTCGTTCCATTTCGTGATCTTGCCCTGGTAGATCTGCGAGATGATCTGCCCACTCAGCTTCAGAGTGCCGGTGAGGCCCGGCAGGTTGTAGTCCACCGTCTGCGAGGAGATCGCGAGCGGAATATTCTCGAGACCCGGGTACTGGGTCACCTGACCCGAACTCAGGTATGCATCAGAGGCACCGATTTCGACGGTCCCCGCCGCTGCCTGCGAGATGCCGGTGCCCGATCCGGTTCCCGCCGTTGTGATGGAGATGTGCGGATACTGGTGGTTGTAGGCGGGCGCCCACAGGTTGAACAGCGGGTACAGAAGGGTCGAACCTGTCTCCGTCAGAGCCACCGTCGAAGTGGGCGGAGTCTCGAGAGCCGAAAGGGTCTTGGTGGGAGAGGTCGTCGCAGTGGTGTTCGAGCTCGACGTGGTGCTCGTGCTCGAGCTCGGAGACGAGCTGCAGGCCGCCAGGACCATTGCCGACAGAGCAAGTGAGAGAAGGGCACCGCCACCAGTGAGGAGGCGTTTACGGCCGGACTTCTCTAATGGCGCCGATCCTGGATCGGGATCATTGTTCAAGGATGTTGAAAGGCGCGTGGACATGACAGGAGGAACTCCTCGCTGGTGAAGGACTTAGCCTTAGGGATTGTGGGACTTGGTGGTATGCCGAGAGTGCTCTAGCGAGCGATCATCCGATCCTCCCGCTCACGTAGCTCACCGTCTCGGGCTCGTTGGGTGCGTTGAAGATCCGGTTGGTGGCGCCCACCTCGACCAGGCGGCCGTTGTAGAGGAGGGCCGTCGTCTCCGCCAACCGATTCGCCTGTGCGAGGTTGTGGGTGACGATCACCATCGTCAGGTCCGGCGCGAGCTTGCGTAGGAGGTTTTCCACCATCTCGGTGGTGCCCGGGTCGAGCGAGGAGGTCGGCTCGTCGAGCAGGAGCACCTCGGGCTCGACAGCCAACGCGCGGGCCAGGCACAACAACTGCTGCTGGCCACCCGACAGCCGGAAGGGTGAGTCGCCCAGGCGGTCGGCCACCGCCGACCACAGGCCGACTTCCTTCAGCGAGCGCTCGGCCACCGCCGAGAGCTCACTGCGCGAGGCCATGCGATGGGCCCGGACGCCCGCCACGACGTTGTCGCGGATCGACATGGGGAACGGGTTCGGGCGCTGGAAGACCATGCCAACTCGGCGCCGCAGCTCCAGGAGGTCCATGTCGGGGCCGCGGATTTCCACCCCTTCGAGGTCGATCGTCCCCGAGCGCCAGTAGCCCCGCACCTTGTCGTTCATACGGTTGAGCGAGCGAAGGAACGTCGACTTGCCGCAGCCAGTGGGGCCGATCAGAGCGGTGATGGTGCGGGGGACGAAGTCAAGGGTCACGTCGGTCAGCACCGTCTTCGAGCCGAAGCCGACCGACACCGCCCGCGCCGCCATGGCGGGCGCCTCGAGGACGGCGACGTTCGAGTCGCCGGGGGCAGGGGCAAGGGAGTTCGAGGCCGTGCGCGCTGTGGGGCCGGGCCCCACGTCCTGCGGAACGAAGCCGGAACCGGAACTGGAACTCATTGCTGGGCAAGGTATCGAGCGAAGGTGAACGCTCCGCGAACAACACGCAACGTCACGGTGATCGTTCAGTGAACTCCTCGGAATTCCAGTGGCGCCGGCGGTGGGCAAGGGCTTTGGCCGCCCCCCAGCGGACGGCCGCCTCGGCCAGGGCGGGGTCGAGGCTCCCGAGGGTGGCCGGGGTCAGGTTGTAGGGGTCGTCGGGGAAGCGCTCCTCGGCGAAGCGGTCGCGGCCCACCGGGGCCACCCCGGCGGCTCGTAGCACGTCGGCGGGGTAGCCCACCGCCCCCCGCACGAGCTGCAAGGGCGTGGCCCTCTGGGCATCCACGTCCGCCGCCAACAGGGCCGCCAAGCGGGGCCCGACGTCGGCGGCGGCCGCGGCTGCGGCCGCCTGCGCGGCGGCACGCACCGGGCCGGGCGGACCACCCACGTCAGCCATGCGCTCCTCGACGCAGCGGACAACCCACTTCGGCACCGCCGCCGTCACCTCGGCGGCGAGATCCGCTCCCAGCGCCGCCAGCACGGCGTCGGGATCGGCGTCTCCGGTGGGGCTCACCCCTCGACGACGTCGCCGAGGAGGTCGACGCGCACCCCTTGGTCACTCAACCACGCCAGGGCGCGCTCCACCTTGGCGGGCTCCCCTTCGAGCTCGCACACGATCCACCCCTCATGCTCGTCGACATTGGCCCGCCGGATGTTGGGCTCGACGTCGTGGTCTCGCATGAGCTTGGCCATGAAGGGCTGTCGCACCAGGTCCTCGGGGAACGTGAGCTTGACCCGGACGTCGATCACGACGCCACCCCCGGCGCGACATTGAGGTTGCCCGAGCGAAACCCCTCGAGGTCGAGGGTCACATATCGATACCCCGCCCCCCGCACCGCGGCGACCACGTCCTGGCGACGCTCGACGGCGTCGGCCAGATCGGTCCCATCGAGCTCGATGCGGGCCAGCTCGCCGTAGTGGCGCACCCGCAATTGGCGGAACCCGAGCGACCGCAGGGCCGACTCTGCCGCCGACACCGTCGTGAGGGTGCCCAGGGTGACCGGCGTCCCGTACGGGACCCGTGACGCCAGACAGGCGGCGGCGGGCTTGTCCCATGTCCGCAGGCCCAGGTGGCGCGACACCGTCCGCACCTCGGCCTTGGTCAATCCCGCCGACACCAGGGGGAAGCGCGCCCCGCGCTCTGAGGCGGCGCGCTGCCCGGGACGATGGTCATCGAGGTCGTCGAGGTTCACCCCCAGCACCACCACGGCGTCCTCGGCCTCGGCCAACGGCGCCAACGCCAAGAGCAGGCTGGCCTTGCAGTGGTAGCAACGGTCGGTGCCGTTGGCCGCGTACTGCGGATCGTCGATCTCATCCGTCGACACAGTGCGCCAGCGCAGGCCCCACTGGCGCGCCAACGCCTCGCAGTCGGCGAGCTCTTCGGGGGCCAGCGACGGCGACACCGCCGTGACACACGACACGAGCTCGGGGCCGAGCACGTCGGTCGCCACCCACGCCACGAGTGCGGAGTCGGCCCCGCCGCTGAACGCCACCACCACCCGACCCAGCAGCGCCATCTCGGCGCGCAGCCCATCGAGCTTGGACAGCGCCGCCACCTCGTCGGCGGAGATCGCCAGCGCCGTCGCGTCAGAGGACACGGTCGCGTCAGAGGACACGGTCGCGTCAGAGGACACGGTCGCGTCAGAGGACACGGTCGCGTCAGAGGACACGGTCGCGTCAGAGGACACGGTCGCGTTAGACGACACTGTCGAGCACGTCCTCGATGGAGCCGACCATGCCGATATAGAACGGCCCGAACTCGGCGTAGTGCGCCGAGGCTTCGTCGAACCGCATCTCGTACACACAGGCTTTGAGGTCGTCGGGATGCCGCCCGAACAACGTCACGCCCCACTCCCAGTCGTCGAGGCCCGTCGACCCGGTGATGAGCTGGACGATCCGGTCACGAAACGTGCGACCCACCGCTCCGTGCCCGAGCATGAGCTCCTTGCGGGCGTCGTAGTCCAGCGCGTACCAGTTGTGATCGGCGCTGCGTCGCTTGGACATCGGGTAGAAGCAGAAGGCGGCCTTCCCCGTGGGGGGGAGCGTCGGGTACAGCCGGGCGTGCTTCATCTCCTCGGGCACGCCTTGCGCGTACTCCGAGACCTCGGTCAGCGATACATAGGAGCCCTTCGCCTCGAGCCCGGCGCGTAGGAGCGCCGACTGCAAGGCGCGCAGCCGCCACAGGTCGGGTCCGAGTGCCATCACACCGACGTCGGCTTTGTGGCCCAGCATGGCGACGGTCACCACCTGGTCGCCGTCGGCATGTGCCGCCTTCACGGCGTCGACGACGGCCTCGGCGTCGAGGGCCGGGCCCACCTTCAAGAAGAGGTGGAGGACGCCCCAGCCCACCGACGGCGTGAGCGCCTGGCCTGCCGGTCGGTTCGGAGTGGGTGCCACGAGGCCCAGTGTAGGAAAACGCCAGGGGGCGCCCGATGGGCGCCCCCTGGAGAGACATCACTCCCCGCACGGCATCGCAACGCCGCTCGAGGCATACGGCACGGCGGACTCTAGAAGTCGTCCATTCCGCCGCCCGGCATGGCCGGACCGCCGTCTTTTTCGGGCTTGTCCACGATGACCGCTTCGGTGGTGAGGAACAGGGCCGCGATCGACGCTGCGTTTTGGAGCGCGGAGCGGGTGACCTTCACGGCGTCGATCACGCCTGCCGCGAACAGGTCCTGGTACTCACCGGTGGCCGCGTTGAGACCCTCGGCAGGCTTCTTCAGGTTGCGGACCTTCTCTACGACGACGCCACCCTCGAGACCGGCGTTGACCGCGATCTGCTTCAGCGGCTCCTCGACGGCCCGTGACACCATGCGGCACCCCGTGGCCTCGTCGCCCTCGAGCTTCTCGGCACGGTCGAGGATCTGGGCCTGGGACCGGAGCAGGGCGACCCCACCACCGGGCACCACGCCCTCCTCGATGGCTGCCTTGGTGGTCGACACGGCGTCCTCGATGCGGTGCTTCTTCTCTTTGAGCTCGACCTCGGTCGCCGCTCCCACCTTGATGACCGCCACACCACCCGACAGCTTGGCCAGGCGCTCTTGGAGCTTCTCCCGGTCGTAGTCGGAGTCGGTGTTCTCGATCTCGGCCTTGATCTGGTTGATGCGGCCCTTGATCTCGGACTCGTCACCGGCCCCCTCGACCAGGGTGGTCTCGTCCTTGGTCACGACCACCTTGCGGCCGCGCCCGAGCATGTCGAGCCCGACATTCTCGAGCTTGAGGCCGACCTCTTCGGTGATGACCTGGCCACCGGTGAGGATGGCCATGTCCTGGAGCATCGCCTTGCGACGCTCACCGAAGCCCGGAGCCTTCACGGCCACGGACTTGAAGGTGCCCCGGATCTTGTTGACGACCAGCGTGGCCAGGGCTTCGCCGTCGACGTCCTCGGACACGATCACGAGAGCCTTGCCCGTCTGCATCACCTTTTCGAGCACGGGCAGCAGGTCCCGCACGGCCGAGATCTTGCTGGCCACGAAGAGCAGGTAGGGGTCCTCGAGGACCGCTTCCATACGCTCGGGGTCGGTGACGAAGTAGGGCGAGATGTAGCCCTTGTCGAAGCGCATGCCCTCGACGAGGTCCATCTCCATGCCGAAGGTCTGGGACTCCTCGACCGTGATGACGCCGTCCTTGCCCACCTTGTCGATGGCCTCGGCGATCATCTCGCCGATCTCGGTGTCCGCAGCGGAGATGGCGGCGACCTGGGCGATCTGGCTCTTGGACTCGGTTTCTTTGGCCTGGGCCTTGAGCGACTCGACCGCAGCCTCGACCGCAGCCTCGATGCCACGCTTCAGCGACATCGGGTTGGCCCCGGCGGCCACGTTCCGCAGGCCCTCGTGGACCATGGCCCAGGCCAGCACGGTGGCGGTCGTGGTGCCGTCGCCGGCGACGTCGTCGGTCTTCTTGGCGACCTCTTTCACCAGCTCGGCGCCGACCTTCTCCCAGGGGTCCTCGAGGTCGATCTCCTTGGCGATGGAGACCCCGTCGTTGGTGATGGTGGGTGCGCCCCACTTCTTCTCGAGCACGACGTTGCGGCCCTTCGGGCCGAGAGTCACGCGTACGGCGTCGGCGAGCTTGTTCATGCCGTTCTCGAGGGCCCGGCGGGCCTCCTCGTCGAAGGCGATCAGCTTGGGCATGGCGTGGTTTCCTCCGTGGGTTTCTCTACCGGTGTCGTCGGCGGGGGCCGGGGAGCGCCGCTCCCGGCGAGCGCCCCCGTGCGACAGTTAGCACTCTAGCGCTTCGAGTGCTAAGTGCAAACCCCCGGACGCGGGCCGCCGGTCGGGCCCGGTCCCGAACTCCCCGAGCCCGGACCGAGGCGGCGAGGGGCGACGCTCGGAGCGGAGGGGTCAGCCCCCGGCGACGGCGGGGACGATCGACAGCGTCTGGCCGTCGGTCACGAGGGTGTCGAGACCGTCGAGAAAGCGGACGTCCTCATCGGCCAGGAAGACGTTCACAAAACGTCGCAGCGAGCCCGACTCGTCAAAGAGCCGGTCGCCGAACCCCGGATGCGCCGCGTCCAGGGCCTTGAGCACCTCCCCGACCGTCGATCCCTCCACCGAGACCTGGGCCGAGCCCCCCGTGAGAGTGCGGAGCTGGGCGGGGACCCGCACCGTGACGCTCATGGCCGACCCCCTTCCACCGTGGCGTCGATGGCGACGGCCTCGTGAAAGGCATCGAGGGTGGGGGCGATCGTGGCGGTGGGACCGGCGCTGTCGACGAGGGCTTCGACGGTCTTGAGGCCGTGACCGGTGACGTAGGCCACGACCCGCTCGTCACGTCGGACCACTCCCTGCGCAGCGAGCTTGGCGAGGGTGGCGATGGTGACCCCCCCGGCCGTCTCGGCGAATATCCCCTCGGTGCGCGCCAGCAGCCGGATGCCGTCGAGGATCTCGTCGTCGGTCACCGCCGCGAACGACCCACCGCTCTTGCGCACCGTCTCGAGCGCGTACCAGCCGTCGGCCGGGTTCCCGATGGCGAGGGACTTGGCGATGGTGTGGGGTTTGACGGGCCGGATGGCGTCGGTTCCCTCGGCGAAGGCCGTGGCCACCGGCGAGCAACCTTGTGCCTGGGCCCCTGACACCCGGACATGGGGCTCGTCGTCGAGCAGTCCCACGGCATGGAGCTCGGCGAAGCCCTTGGCCACCTTGGTGAGCTGGCTGCCCGAGCCCACCGGCACGATCACATGGTCCGGAGCCTGCCATCCGAGTTGCTCGGCGACCTCAAAGGCAAGGGTCTTGGATCCCTCGGCGTAGTAGGTCCGGACATTGACATTGACGAACGCCCACGACGGCAGCTCGCTCGTGAGCTCCGCGCACAGACGGTTGACGTCGTCGTAGGTGCCCTCGACCGCCACGACGTGGCCGCCGTAGACGGCGGTGGTCACCACCTTGGCCACCTCGAGGTCGCTCGGGATGAACACCACCGACACCATCCCCGCACGCGCCGCGTGGGCGGCCACGGAGTTCGCCAGGTTGCCCGTCGACGCGCAGGCCGCCACCTTGAACCCGAGCTGGCGGGCCTTGGTCAGCGCCACTGCCACCACCCGGTCCTTGAACGAGCCTGTCGGGTTGGCGGTGTCGTTCTTGATCCACAGCTCTCCGAGGCCGAGCTCGGCCGCCAAGCGGTCGGCTCTGACCAACGGGGTGCAGCCCGTACCCAGGTCGATGGGCTCGGGGTCGGTCACCGGCAACAGGGGCGCATAGCGCCAGATGGTCTGGGGACCGGCCTCGATCTGCTCCCTCGTGACCGAGCTCGCCACCGCCTCGTAGTCGTAGGCGACCTCGAGGGGACCGAAACAGTAGTCACAGACATGGAGCGCTTCGGCTGGGTAGGGCCGCGCACATTCTCGGCAACGAAGCCCGGTGACATAGTCCACAACGCACCTCCGCATCGATCGGGCATTGGCACCTGGCGCCCGTCGGAATGACGGTGTCGCTGGTTGCCGCGGCGTCGCAGGGCCCGTCCCTCAGCCGCTCTGGATGATCCCTCCATGGTGGACGAAGCCGACCTCCCGCGTCAATGCATGGGGGGTGCGGGCATGGTCGGGCCCGGGATGGGGGATGATCTGGGCGTGGGTTGTCGACCTGGCGAGGCACGCCACGGGGCGCTACGGAGCTTCCACCATGGTGATTTCGCCCTCGCAGACCTGGTGGCGGCGCGAGCCGGGCGACGGGTGGCGGTGTGCCTCCCGGCCCGGAACGAGGCTGCCACCTTGGGGCCGATCGTCTCGAGTGTCCGGACCACCCTGACCGGCGCCGGCGGTGGGGCCGACCTCGTCGACGACATCGTGGTGGTCGACGACGGGTCCGAGGACGGCACCGCTGCGGTGGCGAGCCGCCGCGGTGCCAGGGTGATCACGGCCCACACGGCGGGGGGCGGCAAGGGCCAGGCCATGGCCATCGCCCTGGCCGAGACCGATGCCGAGCTCCTCGTCTTCCTCGACGCCGATGTCGAGAACTTCGACCCCCACTACGTGACCGGGCTCCTCGGGCCCCTCGTCTTTCACCCCTCGCCGGGGCAACCCGACGTGGCGCTCGTGAAGGGCTTCTACGACCGGCCCCTCCACGGCGAGAAAGGGGCGGGGGGGCGTGTGACCGAGCTCGTGGCCCGACCGGTCATCGACCTCTTGTTCCCCCACCTCGGTGCCGTCCGCCAGCCCCTGGCCGGCGAGACCGCGGCAACGCGCACCGTCCTCGACAAGACCGGCCTGGCGCCGGGCTACGGGGTGGAGCTGGCGCTGCTCATCGATGTGGCCGAACACTTCGGCGTCGAGCAGGTGGCCCAGGTCGACCTGGGTGTCCGCATCCACCGCAACCGACCCCTCACCGAGCTCCGACCCCAGGCGACCGACGTCCTCGGTGCCGCCCTGCAGCGAGCGGGCGTGCGCAGCGCTCTCCACCCCGAGCCTTAGCCGCCGGCCGACGACGGATCACGGGCAGAGCCGTGGTCACCACCAGGTTGTCGAGCGTCGCCATGAACAACGCCAGCGAGGTGATGACCACGGCCCACGCCGCGCTGGGCCGTGCCCCCGTGCCCCCGGGGCCGCAGGGGACCCAGGGGACCCAGGGGACGCAGGGGACGCAGGGGACGCAGGGGACGCAGGGGACGCAGGGGACGCCGTTACTAGTGACTGATTACTACCTTCGCTGGCCATGGTCGTCTCCTCTGGGGATCGGATCGACTGATCAGGGGGTCTCGGGGGCGAAGAACGGCGTGGCGTCGGGCTGACAGGCCCGGGCCCAGGACTCGTCGAGGGCCGCTGCATCGACGGCCGCCATGACGTTGAGGAGCATCCCCTGGGCGAAGAAGCCACGGAGGTCCTCGTCGCCGAGGCCGGTCAGCTCCCCGACCACCGTCCACAGATGGCGGAACCCTTCGCGCGCGGCCCGGCGGATCTCCTCGTCCTCCGAGGCCCCATAGGCATGCAGCTGCACCAGGAGGAGGTCGCGCTGGCCCAGGAACTCCTTGTAGGCGTCGCCCATGGCAGCCATGGCTTCGATGCCGGATCGGCCCTGGGCAGCCTGGCGGAAGGTCTCCTCGATGCGGGCGTGCATGAGGCCCATGGTGGCGATGAACAGCTCGCGCTTGGTCCCGAACAGACGGAACAGATAGGGCTGGGAGATCCCGGCCCGCACCGCGATGGCGTCGGTCGACGTCCCGGCGTACCCGCCCTTGGCGAACTCGGCCATGGCCGCTCGCAGGACGGTGGTCCGGCGCTCGTCGGCGGTCTGTCGCACCCCTCGGGCACTCTTCGTCGACGTCATCATCAACTCTAAGTTAGTGGTCACTCACTTTCTTGTCAACGGTCCGGCCCACCCCGCGAGCCCTCCGAGGGCATCGGCCACCACTACCTCCACGCAGGAGGCGGGATCGGCCAGGGCACGCGGTTCGCCGAATCGGTCCGAGAGGCTCCGAACCACCACCTCGGGAGCGCTGATGCCGTTGAGCCCACCGGGGCCCAACCCACCCACCACCACCAGGACCGGAACGCCCGCCGAGCTCGCCGCGGTGAGGACCGATCCCACCACCTTCCCCGACCACGACGTGGCATCGAGCCGTCCCTCCCCGGTGACCACGACGTCGGCCCGGGCCACACGGTCAGCGAGACCGACGGCGGCGGCCACCACCTCGAAGCCCGGGACGAGCACCGCCCCCAAGGCGGCCAGCCCCCCGGCGAGCCCGCCCGCCGCGCCGGCGCCGGGGAGATCGGTGACGTCCACCCCGTAGCGAGTCCTGAGGTCGACGGCCAGCGCCACCAGCCGGGCCTCGAGCTCGACCACCTGGTCGGGCGTGGCGCCCTTTTGGGGTCCGAAGTCCGCGGCGGCCCCGATGAACCGGGTCTCCACGTCACAGGCCACCACCACCTCGACTCCTCCGAGCCCTCCGGCCTCCTCGATGACTTCGATGGCACCCCGGCCCCCGTCGGTGGTGGCCGATCCCCCCACCCCGACGAGCACCCGTCTGGCCCCGGCCGAGGACGCCGCCACGAGGAGCTCGCCCGTGCCCCGGGTGCTCGCCCGCAGCGGGTCGTTCCCTCGAGCGCCCCCCGCCAGGGGGAGGCCCGACGCGGCGGCCGACTCCACCACAGCCACCCCGTCGGCCAACCACCACCGGGCGGTCACCGGTTCTCCGAGCGGACCGGTCACCGACGTCTGGTGCCACGACCCGGCGACCGCACCGGTCGGGCCCGGCACCGCGGCGAGGACCTCGGCGAAGCCCTCGCCCCCGTCGGACAACGGGCACAAGTCACTGTCCCAGCCCGCCCGCCGGGCCCCGCGGTCCATGGCCGACGCCACGGCGGGGGCGGCCGCGGTCCCCTTGAAGGCGTCCGGGGCCAGCAGGGCGCGACGTCGGGAGGAGTCGTCGGGCACGGTGTTACGGGCGGGGGTCTCGGAGCATGGCGACCATCGTGACTGGTCGGAGTGGCCCCCGCAGGTGCAGGGTAGGGTCGTCTCGGTATGGAAAGGGTCGGTTGCGCTTGAAGGCGGACCTGGTCATCGCCTCGAACCGGGGCCCGATGTCCTTCGCACTGGACCAAGAGGGGCGACCCGTGCCGGCCGGCTCGGCGGGAGGGCTGGCCGCGGCCCTCCACCCCCAGCTCGAGGGGAGCGGGGCCACCTGGGTGGCGTGCGCGATGTCCGACGCCGATCGGATGGCCACCACCGAAGGGCTCATGACCGAGCGCGGGCTGCACCTGCTCACCGTCCAACCCGACAAAGACACCTACCGCATGGCCTACGACGTGGTGTCGAACTCCACGTTGTGGTTCTTGCACCACCATCTCTTCGACCTGGCCCGGCGCCCTCGCTTCGACCGCCATTTCACCCCGGCCTGGCAGGCCTATCGGGAATTCAACGAGCTCTTCGCGCAGGTCGTGGACGCGGCTGCGGCGGAGGGCGCCACCGTGCTCATCCAGGACTACCACCTGAGCCTCTTGCCGGGAGTCCTGCGCGAGAAACGGCCCGACCTCCACACCGTCCACTTCACCCATACGCCCTTCGCCAGCCCCGACATGCTGCGCGTGCTGCCGACGACGGTGGCTCGCGAAGTCCTCGAGGGCATGGCGGCCGCCACGGCCTGCGGGTTCCACACGGTCCGTTGGGAGCAGAGCTTCCGAAGCTGCTGCGAGGACATGGGCGTGGAGATGCGCCACACATTCGCCTCCCCGCTCACGCCGGACTCCGAGCAACTCGTCGAACGGGCCGGCTCGCCGGAATGCGTGGCCGCCGGGGAACGACTCGAGGAGCTCCTCGCCGGTCGTCGGTTGGTGCTCCGGGTCGACAGGATCGAGCCCGCCAAGAACCTGCTCCGGGGGTTCTGGGCCTTCGACGAGATGCTCCGCATGCGACCCGAGCTGCGCGGCGAGGTCGTCTTGCTCGCCCTGGCCTACACCTCTCGCTCGACACTGCCGGAATACCTCGCCTACGGGGCCGAGGTCGACCAGGCGGCCCGACGGGTGAACGACACCTGGGGCACCGATGACTGGGCGCCCATCATCCTCGATGTGGCCGACGATCCGGGTCGATCGATCGCGGCCCTCATGCGGTATGACGTCCTCCTCGTGAACCCGCTGCGCGACGGGCTCAACCTCGTGGCCAAAGAGGGGCCCATCGTCAACACCACCGACGGGGTCCTGGCGCTGTCTCGCGAGGCGGGTGCCTTCGCCGAGCTACACCCCGAAGCGCTCGAGATCAACCCCTGCGACGTTACCGGCACCGCCCGCGTGCTTCTCCAGGCCCTCGACATGGCGCCACCCGAGCGCGCCCGGCGGGCCCGGACACTCCACGCGTTGGTGTCGAGACGCAAGCCCGGGGACTGGCTCGCCGACCAACTGGCGGCGGTGATCCCGGGCTGAGGCCGCCCGCGCCGCTCCGGGCGCGCCCGCTCAGCTCCGGGCGCGTGTGGCCAGGGCCCCGAACAGGTCGAGGGCCTCGGCGGGTCCGCCCACGATGACGTCGGCCGCGGCGACGAGCTCGGGTGGGGTCTCCTCGTCGGTCACCGCCACGCGCACCGTGCGCGTGCCCCGCGGGGAAAGGCGGTCGAGGGCGGCGAAGGCGGCCAGGTCACCGGCGTCATCACCGGCGAAGCACGCCGCCGTGGTGCCCCGGGCCAGCGCCTCGACCACCGACCCTTTGTCGATTCCCACCGGGGGCCGGAATTCCACGGCCATCCGACCCGGCTGCAGCATGAGACCGGTCCGTCGCGACCAGTCACGGGCGAAGTCCCATGCCCGGGGACCCGCATCCGGCGCCTGGCGCCAGTGGATGGTCACCGACACGCCCTTGTCCTCGATCCCCACCGCTTCGGCTCCGAATTGGGACCGGGCCGCCTCGACCACCTCGGCCACCGTGCCGAGCCAGGGATCCACCGCCCCCGAGCGCCGGGTCTCGCCGTCCTCGATCCACTCGAGCCCGTAGGCCCCGAACAACCGCACCGCCGGGCCCGCCGCGGCCAGGCGCTGGGTGAGGAACGAGACCGGGCGGCCCGAGACCACCGCCACCACGGCGAAGTCCTGGGCCAGGGACCGCAGCACCCCTGGTGCCTCGGGAAGGGGGTAGGCCCGGGCCGGGTCCTCCACGATGGGAGACAGCGTCCCGTCGAAGTCGGTCAGGACCGCACTGGTGGACGGGCTCTCGAGGAGCACCGCCAGAGGGCCCAGGGCGTCATCGCCGGTCGGGCCCCGAGGCGCGGCACCGACGGGGTCGCCCTCATCCATGGGCGCGTCGCGCCCGGTCAGTTGCCCGGGGAACCTGTCGAGGTCGTGGTGGACCCCGGCGCCAAGCGCGCCAGATCGGCGCCGGTGACGACCACGACGTTGGCCCCCGCCGTGGACCGGACCGGAGCCACCGCCGTCGTGGGCTGAATGGTGCTCGAGGTCAGGCCCAGGGCATTGGTGACGGCGGTAGCCGAGCTCGACGGCCCCGACACCGCGTAGACCTGGGTGCCGGTCACCTTCGTCGTCGCGTTCGTGGCGGGAAGGGTGAGGAACCCCCGCGACCGCAGATAGGTGGCCGTGCCCTCGGCGAGGCCGGTGATGGTCGTGCCGTTGACCACCAGGACATGGATCGACGACGCACCGGGCACGATCGTGGCCAGCGTCGTGGTCGTGGACGGGGACGTGGGCGGCGTCGTCGTGGAGGTCGTCGGGGTGGACTGGCTGGCGTTGATGACATGGATAGGAGCCCGAGTCCCCGACGGCATCAACAGCGCGCCGATGATGACGGCGACCACCACCACACCCGCACCGCGCAGAAAACCCGACGGTGCGGGTGATCCCAACGGGTCACGACCCGAGCCGTCGTCGAATTCCCCACCCGTTCCACCGAGGTCGTCGTGGCGATCGCTCATCGCCGTGGATGGTGAGGCGCTGCGGTCGACTCGAACCGGCCCCGGCGGTGGTCGAGCCGGCGCCGGCGCAAGCGGCGCACGACGAGAGGAGCATGGTCGAGGGCTTCTGTGATGTCGACGAGCTCCGAGAGCCGGCGGTAGTACCCGGTCGGTGACATCCCCAGGCGGTTTCGGATCCCCGATGCCTTGGCTCCGGGCCGGGTCCACCACGATTCCTCGAAGTCGAGGATTTGGCGGTCCTGGTCTGTCAATCCCATCGCGGTGTCAAGCCTGCCAATGCACCGCGCGCGAAGCAAGGATCCTCGATCCTGCCCCCCGTCGTGCCCGGGACGGGACATCACCGGCGGTAGCGTGAAGTCCACGCCGGTGTGGCGCAGCTGGAAGCGCAGACGATTTGTAATCGTCAGGTCGTGGGTTCGAGTCCCACCACCGGCTCGGAGGGGCGGGACCTTGATGGCCGCGGTCGACGCGCTGGACCTCGACTCCCTTGTGCACTCGGCGAGAGTCACCGGGCCGCCGCCAACCGCTCGAGCTGTTGACGCAGGTTTCGCGCCGTGTGCGGCGCGGCCCACTCGTCGATCGCCGTTTTGTCCGCCAGCGCGCCAGCCGCGCTCCGCATCCGATCGAGCACCGGCCCCCGGAGCTGTGCCTTGGCGAGGCGATAGGCGAGGGGGGAACGCGTTGCGAACTCTGCAGCAACGGCGACGGCCCGCTCGAGCAGGACGTCGGGACTGTGGACCTCGTGGATCATGCCGATGGTGTTGGCCTCGTCGGCGTCGAACAGCCGAGCGCTGTAGACGACGTCCTCGGTGCGTGACCCACAGGCATGGCGCACGATCTCGAGGGCGGCGACGGGGAAGGGCACACCCACAGCCAGCTCGCTGGCGCCGATACGGGCCGTGTCGGCCATGAGCCGACGGTCACATGCACATGCCAGGATGCAACCCCCCGCCACGGCCGCACCGTTCACCGCCGCCACCGTGGGCTTGGGGAAACAGAACAACGCCTCCAGGCCATGCCGGAGGCTTGTCACCAGGCGCTCGGCGTAGCCTGGGGCGGCGTCGACCACCGTCCGCAGGTCCACCCCGGCCGAGAAGACCCGGCCCGTACCGGTGAGCACCAGGGCACCCACCCCAGGGTCGTGCTCCAGGCGATCGAGCGTGGACCCGAGCTGCTCCATCAGCTCGACGTCGATGGCGTTGACCTTGCTCCGCGACAACTCCACGATGGCCACCAACCCCTCACGCCTGACACCTACAACGGTGTCGGTCACCATCGGTCTCCTCTGTCGCTCCGAGCAGATGATCGCGCCGCCCCGCTACCCCGTCTCCCCCGACGCCGCCGCCAGCCGACGCCGCATCACCTCGAAACACGCCACCGCCCCGGCCGCGGCCACGTTCAGGCTGCCCAGGCCACCGAATTGGGGGATCGCCGCCAGTGCCGAGCACCGCCGCCGGGTCAGCGCGGCGAGGCCCCGGCCCTCGGCGCCCATCACGAGCGCCACCCCGATCGACGCCTCGAGGTCGAGATCGAACAGCGAGGTGGGTGCCTCCGCGTCGAGACCGACACTGATGACCCCAAGGTCATCCAATTGCCGCAGCGCGTTCGGGACACCGGGGACGATGGCGATGTCGAGGTGCTCGACGGCACCCGCCGCCACCTTGGCCACGGTCGGCGTCACATGCACGGCGCGATGGCGCGGCAGCACCACGCCGTTGACGCCCGCGCATTCGGCACTGCGCAGCAGCGCCCCGACGTTGTGCGGATCGGTGACACCGTCGAGGACGAGAAGGAACGGGACATGTCCCTGTCGCTTCCGGCACAGCGTCTCGAGCTCGACCTCCTCGAGGGCCCGGGCGTGGGCCAGGACACCTTGGGGGGCATCGGTGCGCGCGGCGCGCTCGAGTTTGGTCCGGGGAACGAGCACGAGCCGGACGCGTCGACGCGTGGCGAGGCGCTCGATGTCGTCGATCTGCGGCGACGGGTCGAGGTCCTCTGCGATCCAGACTTCGCGCACTGGTCGACGACCCGCGGCCAGGAGCTCGCGCACAGCCTGGCGGCCCTCGACCTGCTCGCCACCCAGTCCGTGGCCGCCGCCGCTACGTCGCGCTCGGTCACCACTCGATGGGTCAGCGGGTCCTGTCCCCGCGCCACGCCCCGGCACGGCGCGTCGGGGTGTCGCACCTCGCCCTGTGGCGCTCCCCCGTCCCGACGCGCCGGCGCGTCCGGTCGGGCCCGAACGAGGAGGAGGGGCGCTACGTCCGGGGGTGGCTGGGCGGCGCCGACGAGACGGGCCGCTCACGACGTCGACGTGAGGAGGACCACCGCCACACACGCGATCCCCTCGACCCGACCGATCGCACCCAGACCCTCGGCCCGTTTCGCCTTCACACTCACCGGTGCCCCGAGGACCTCTTCGAGGCGACGAGCCATGGCGTCGGTGTGATCGACGAGTCGGGGACGCTCGCACACCACGGTGCAATCGGCATTCACCAGGGCCAAGCCTCGTGTCCCCACCATGTCCGAGACCTGCCCGAGGAGCTCCATGGAGTCGGCCCCGGCCCAGGCGGGGTCACTGGCCGGGAAGTGGCGCCCGAGGTCCCCGAGACCTGCCGCGCCGAGTAGGGCTTCGGCCACGGCATGAGCCACCACATCGGCGTCACTGTGCCCGGCGAGCCCGGCCGCGCCGGGGACGGTCACCCCTCCGAGAACGAGGGGGCGCCCCGGGTCACCCGAGAAGCGGTGGACGTCGAATCCTTGCCCGACACGCAACGACATGGCTGGGTCGGTCATGGCCCTGCCCCCTTCATGACAGGGCCAGGGCCTGGGCTACCGCGAGGTCGCCAGCCGTGGTCACCTTGATGTTGCGAGGATCACCCGGCACGACGCGCACGGTAGCGCCCAGCGCCTCGACCAGGGTGGCGTCGTCGGTGGCATCGGCGCCCGCGTCATGGGCGGCTCGCAAGACCTCAGCCCGGAACGCCTGCGGTGTCTGCACCGTCACCAGGTCGTCGCGCGCCACGGTGGCGGTGACGACTCCGTCCACGACACGCTTCAAGGTGTCGGCCATCGCCAGGCCGGGCACCGCCGCGTCGGCCCCACCGGTGACGGCGTCCACCACGGCTCCGAACAGCGCCGGTGACGCCAGCGGGCGCGCCCCGTCATGGACCACGATCACCTGCGCGGACAACGGCACGGCCGCGAGCCCGGCCCGGACCGATGCCGCCCGGGTGTCACCGCCAGACACCGAGACATCCGCCCCGGTGACGACATCGGCGGCGGTGACATGTCCAGCACCGTCGCCGGCACCGGAGTCCTCGGCAGCGGGAAGCACGAGCACCACACCGTCGGCGACACTGCGCGCCGCGTCGACGGCCCATTGCACCATGCTGCGGCCCGCCAGTGAGGCGTATTGCTTCGGCGCCCCGAACCTCTGCCCACGTCCGGCCGCGACCACGACCACCCACACCGACACGAGCTCACCCCCCGTACATCGACGGCGCGCCGCCGAAGTAGTGCGGGCGCATGGGGTCAGGGCAGCGCCTCGTCCAGGCGCTTCTCCGCCGCGGCCTCGTCGACGTCGAGTGCGAAGGTCAGCTCCGAGACGAGGATCTGGCGCGCCCGACTGAGCATCCGCTTCTCACCCGCCGACAGTCCCTTGTCCTTGTCGCGGATCGAGAGGTTCCGCACGACCTCGGCCACCTGGTAGATATCGCCGGAACGAAGCTTTTCCGAGTGGTTCTTGTAGCGGCGCGACCAGTTCGTCGGCATGCGCGCCTCCTTCTTGCGAAGGACGGCGAACACCTCCTCGACCTCTTCGTCGTTGATGACTTCGCGCAGCCCCACACCTTCGGTGTTGTCGGCGGGGACCATCAACGTCAGGTCGCCGTAGGCGAGGCGCAAGACGAGGTACTCCTTCTTCTCGCCGAAGGCCTCTTTGACCTCGCGCCGCTCCACGATCGCCGCCCCGTGATGGGGGTAGACCACCTTGTCACCGATGTCGAACACGTACCTCTCCCGGGATGGCGCGCTGGCCACACGCTCACGGCGAGGGACAGACGTTCCATTCTACCCGAGTGGCCCTCAGGCCCCCACCTCGACCGTCAGGCGCGGCTCTGAGCAGGACTCAGCTGTAGCGGTCGAGGATGCTCGCTTCGGCGAGACGGGCCAGGCCTTCTTTCACCGAACGGGCGCGGGCCTCACCCACGCCTTCGACCTCCTCGAGCTCGGCCACCGTGGTTCGCATGATCCGCTGCAATCCGGCGAAGTGATCGACGATTCTGTCCACGAGGGCCTCGGGAAAGCGCGGCAGGCGGTGCAACAGGCGATAGCCGCGCGGCTCCACCGGAGCATCGGGATCGGCGGGCCCGGCCCCGAGCCCCAGTGAGGCCGAGACACGGCGCGCGTCGAGCAGGTCGTCAGTGGACAAGCCCGCCAACACGTCCAGGGCCCTGTCACACTCCTCGTTCGACACGCCGTGATGACCGTCCTGCCCGTCACGGCGGGTGTGACCCTGGCGCGCCGGGGTCCGACCCGTGTTGACGTAATCACGCACGACGATCCGGCGCAACGGGTCGATGCCGTCGAGCACCTCCTCGAGCTGGAGCCGCAGCAGCCGTCCGTCCTCGCCGAGCTCCACCAGATCGACCTTGACCTCGTCCGCGATCCGGTCCAGCAATTCCGCAGGCTGGAGCACCGCCACCACGTCGCGCACGGTCACCGTGTCGGCGATCTCGAGTGCCGACAATGCCGACAGCGTGGTGTCGAGCCGTTGGCGGAACCGACGGGTGGTCTGCAGGGCCTGGCGCACCCGCTCGTGCAACCGCCGCTCGTCCTGCAGGACATGGCGCGTGTCGCGTCGGTAGACCGTGACCAGTCCCATGGCGGCCGACACCGACACCACCGGGACGTCGATGGACCGGGCGACCCGTTCCGCGGTGCGATGGCGCGTCCCGGTCTCGATGGTGGGGATGGTGGCGTTGGGCATGAGATGCACATTGGCCCTGGCGATGCGATCGGCATGGGGAGAGAGGATGACCGCTCCGTCCATCTTGGCCAGCTCCGACAGGCGCTGCGGGCTGAACTCGGCGTCGAGAAGGAACCCACCGGTGCAGATCGACAGCACATCGGGCCCGTCGCCGACGACGAGGAGAAGACCCCGATTGGCCTGCAGTACACGCTCGATGCCGTCGCGCAACGGTTGGCCCGGCGCAACGAGGGCCAGGGCGTCGGCCATGGCCGAGCTCGGTCGCACCACCACCTCCCAATGGTACCCGGCGCCCTGTGCCGCTATTCCTCGCCGTCGGGCGGTGCGGTGGACCCCATGGCCAGCGCGATGGCCTGTCCCAGTGACCGCACGTGGACGACCTCCATCCCCGGAGGTCCGTCGGGACACGACGAGGGAACGAGGGCATGACGAAATCCCACGCGCGCCGCCTCGGCCAGTCGCCGCGGGGCGTGGGGAACCTGTCGGATCTCGCCCCCGAGGCCCACTTCGCCGAACACGACGAGATCGGGCGGCAGAGGCCGGTCGGTGACCGCCGAGGCGAGGGCGAGCGCCAAGGCCAGATCCGCGGCGGGCTCGAGCACCCGGATGCCGCCCACGGCCGAGGCGAAGACGTCGGTCCGCGTTACCGACACCCCGGCCCGCTGCTCGAGGACGGCCAACAGCAGCGCCAACCGACCCCCATCGACGCCCTGGGCCGAACGCCGGCTCGGGGTGTCCGAGGCGGTGCGCGACGTGAGCGCCTGGACCTCGACCAACAGGGCCCGCTGGCCCTGCATGGCGGGCAGCACCGCGCTCCCCGGCGCACCGGGGCGACGGTCACCGAGCAGCAGTCGGTAGGGGTCGGTCACCACGGCGAGGCCGGTGTCGTTCATCTCGAAGAGCCCGAGCTCGCCGGTGGGCCCGAAACGATGCTTGGTGGCCCGCACCGTCCGCAGGGCGTGGTGGCGGTCGCCCTCGACCCCGAGGACGGTGTCGACGAGGTGCTCCAAGGTGCGCGGACCGGCCAGAGTCCCTTCCTTGGTGACGTGACCCACCACCACGATGGCCACGCGATGGAGCTTGGCCAGGTGCACGACCTGGTCGGTGCACGCCCGCACCTGGCCCAGGCTGCCCGGGATGCCTGCCACGGCGGGGTCGAAGACGGCCTGGATCGAGTCGACGACCACCAACCCCGGGGCGGTGTCAACCAAGGCGGCGGGGAGCGCGGACAGATCCGTGGTGGCGAGCACCATGAGCCCGGCGGGCAGCGGCCCGAGTCGCTCGGCTCGGCGACGCACCTGCTGGGCGGACTCCTCGGCCGAGACGAGCAGCACCGGAGCACCCCTGCCCGCCATCGAGGCGAGGACCTGGAGCAACAACGTCGACTTCCCCACCCCGGGCTCCCCGCCCAGCAAGGTCACCGACCCCGGCACGAGCCCACCCCCGAGGACCCGGTCGAGCTCGGCCAGGCCCGTGGGAACAGGGCCGGACTGGGTGGGGTCGACGGCGTCGAGGGGCAGAGCCCGGGCGCTCGCTTCCACCGGGCCGGGCCCGAAGACCCCCTCGGCCAGCAGGTCCAGGGCTCCCGTGGCGCGCCGGGGCTGCGACACCGAACCTGCGACCTGCTCCTCGACGAGGCTGTTCCACTCGCCACAGGTCGGGCACCGCCCGGCCCAGCGCGGGGTCCCGCCCCCACAGGCGCGACACCGGTGCACCGTTCGCGGTCGTCCCATCCGACCGACGCTAGGGACGGGGTGTGACAGTCATGCTGACCGACGGCGGACCCAGGAGACTCAGTTGGTCAGAACCCTGGGTAACGACTCAGGAGACGGGTGCGACTCAGGAGTCGGCGCCCGCGCCGGCCAACTCGACCGGCGGCGGCTCGAGGCCCTCGACGGTGCGAAAGACGAACTCGCCGTCCTCCACATCGACGATGATGGTCTCGCCCACGCGGAATTCCTTCCACAGGATCCTTTCCGACAGGGCGTCCTCGACGAACTGCTGGATGGCCCGACGAAGAGGACGGGCCCCGAGGGTGGGGTCGTATCCCTTGTCGGCCAGCAGTGCCTTGGCCGTCGGGGTGAGCTCGAGGCCCAGTCCCTGGGACTCCAACTGCTCGCCCACGCGTCGGATCATGAGGTCGACGATCTCCACGACCTCTTCCTTGGACAGCTCGTGGAAGACGATGACCTCGTCGATCCGGTTGAGGAACTCGGGCCGGAAGTGCGCCTTCAAGGCGTCGTGGACCTTCGACTTCATCCGCTCGTAGGTCACCGCTTCCGACGTCTTCGCGAATCCCACCGAGGACTTCCGCAGATCGGCGGTCCCCAGGTTGGAGGTCATGATCAGCACGGTGTTCTTGAAGTCCACCGACCGACCCTGGGCATCGGTGAGCCGGCCGTCCTCGAGGATCTGCAGCAGCGCGTTGAACACGTCGGGATGGGCCTTCTCAACCTCGTCGAAGAGCACCACCGAGAACGGCTTGCGCCGCACGGCCTCGGTCAGCTGTCCACCCTCTTCGTACCCGACATATCCCGGGGGCGAGCCCACGAGCCGGGACACGGTGTGCTTCTCCATGTACTCGCTCATGTCGAGTTGGATGAGCGCGTCCTCGTCGTCGAAGAGGAACTCGGCCAATGCCTTGGCGAGCTCGGTCTTGCCCACGCCGGTCGGTCCCAAGAAGATGAACGATCCGCTGGGCCGCTTGGGGTCCTTGAGCCCCGCCCGGGTCCGACGGATGGCACGCGACAGCGCCTTGATGGCCTCTTCCTGGCCCACCACACGCTTGTGGAGCTCGTCCTCCATCCGCAGCAGCTTGGAGGTCTCCTCCTCGGTGAGTCGGTAGACGGGGATGCCGGTCCAGTTGGCCAGGACCTCGGCGATGACTTCCTCGTCGACGACGTCGAAGAGCTCGAGGCCCTCGGCGCGCCACTCGGCCTCCATGGCCGTCTTGCGGTCGAGGCGCTCCTTCTCCTGCTCGGCCAGCTTCTTGGCCTGGTCGAACGCCTGGCGCTCGATGGCCGACTCCTTGTCGTGGCGGATCCGGTCGATCTCCTCCTCGAGCTTCTTGTAGTCGGGAGGGGTGGTCATCCGCCGGATGCGCAGACGGCTTCCGGCCTCGTCGATGAGGTCGATGGCCTTGTCGGGCAGGTACCGATCGGCGAGGTACCGATCGGCGAGGTTCGCCGCGGCCACGAGCGCCTGGTCGGTGATGGTCACCGAGTGATGCGACTCGTAGCGGTCCCGCAGACCCTTCAGGATCTCGATGGTGTGGGCCACGGTGGGCTGCTCCACCTTGATGGGCTGGAACCGACGTTCGAGCGCCGCGTCCTTCTCGAGGTGCTTGCGGTACTCGTCGAGCGTGGTGGCGCCGATGGTCTGGAGCTCGCCGCGCGCCAGCATGGGCTTGAGGATCGAGGCGGCGTCGATGGCTCCCTCGGCCGCGCCGGCGCCGACGAGAGTGTGCAACTCGTCGATGAACAGCACGATGTCGCCGCGGGTGCGGATCTCCTTCAACACCTTCTTGAGACGCTCCTCGAAATCACCGCGGTAGCGGCTGCCCGCCACGAGGGCCCCGAGGTCGAGGGTGTAGAGCTGCTTGCCCTTCAGGGTCTCGGGCACGTCGTTGGCCACGATCCGCTGGGCCAGTCCTTCGACGATGGCGGTCTTGCCCACGCCGGGCTCGCCGATGAGCACCGGGTTGTTCTTCGTGCGGCGGCTCAGCACCTGCATCACCCGCTGGATCTCTTTCTCGCGCCCGATGACCGGGTCGAGCTTGCCGTCGCGCGCCAGCTGGGTCAGGTTCCGACCGAACTGGTCGAGGACCGGGGAGCCCGACGGCGTCTCGGACGCCGACGATCCGGGCCCGGCCCCGACCGACTCCTTGCCCTGGTATCCCGACAGGAGCTGGATGACCTGCTGGCGCACCCGGGCCAGATCCGCGCCCAGGCTCACGAGCACCTGGGCGGCCACGCCCTCGCCCTCGCGCACGAGGCCGAGGAGCATGTGCTCGGTGCCGATGTAGTTGTGGCCGAGCTGCAGGGCCTCTCGCAGGCTGAGCTCGAGGACCTTCTTCGCCCGGGGGGTGAAGGGTGGGGATCCGGTCGGAGCGGTGCCCGACAGGCCGATGGTCTCCTCCACCTTCTCGCGCACTGCCTCGAGCGAGACACCGAGCTGCTCGAGGGCCTTGGCCGCGACACCCTCTCCCTCGTGGATGAGCCCGAGAAGGATGTGCTCGGTGCCGATGAAGCTGTGGTTGAGCAGGCGCGCTTCCTCCTGCGCCAGTACCAACACCCTCCGCGCCCGATCAGTGAAGCGTTCGAACACCAGACCGCCTCCCTCGACGGCTCGATTCCTGAGCAAAGTCTACCGGGCGTGCTGTAGCAACAAACACCCAGTGCTTTCGTTTCCCTCGAGCGTAAGGTCCCAGATCCATCCCCCATTCCTTCGGCATACAGGACCCGAATCCTGACCCGTTCCACCGACCGTAGTCACCGGGCCGCCGCAAACCTGTGCAAGCACCGTGGGTGGCCGGTGCCGAGTCGGGGCCTAGGCCCTGGCCACAGTGGTCGCGGCGGCCCCACGTTGTCCCGACTTCGGGTCCTTCGCCTATCGTTCCCCCTGGTGGACACCGCCTCACTGCTGTCACTCCCCTTCCTCCAAGACGACCTCTCGCGGCTCGAACCCGAGCTCCGGGACGCCGTCAGCTCGGGCGACCGCTTCCTCGACGAGGTCACCACCCATCTGATCGCAGCCGGAGGCAAGCGCCTCCGGCCCTGCCTGGCCCTGGCTTCGGCCACCGGAGGTGGTCGGTCGGCGACCTCCGACGAACTCCAGGGAGCCGTCGCCGTCGAGCTCGTCCACCTGGCCTCGCTCTACCACGACGACGTCATGGACGAGGCCCTGATGCGCCGCAACGTGGAGAGCGTCAACGCCCGCTTCGGCAACCTCGTGGCCATCGTGGCCGGTGACTTCCTCCTGGCCCGCTCGGCCGAGATCGCCGCGTTGCTCGGCACCGAGATCGCGGCGCTCCTCGCCAACACGTTGGGATTGTTGTGCCAGGGACAGGTCACCGAAGTCCGAGCCGCCTACAGCACCGAACGCACCGAGGACGACTACTTCCGGACCATCGAAGGCAAGACCGCCGCGCTCATGTCCACGTCGTGTCGCATCGGCGCGCTCACCGGAGGGCTACCCCGCACCGAAGTGGACGTCCTCACGAACTTCGGCCGCTGCTTCGGCATGCTCTTCCAATTGCGCGACGACATCCTCGACGTGGTCGCCACCGACGAGGAGCTCGGCAAACCCGCCGGCCAGGACCTCGCCGAAGGGATCTACACCTTGCCCGTCCTCCTCGCCCTCCAAGACCCGGGCACCGGCCCAGAACTCCGACCCTTGCTCGGCGCGCCACTCGACCAACCCGAGCGCGACAAAGCCCGTTCGATCGTGGCCGAGTCCGGTGCCATCGCCGATACCGTCGCGGCGAGCCGACGCTTCGTCGACGAGGCCGTGGAAGCAGCCGAGGTCGTGACCGACCGCTCTGTCGGACGCGCCCTGGGGGACCTGGCCCGGTCGCTGCTCGAGGGACTTCCTATCTCGAGGTAGAGACCCTGCGTGGGGACCCAGAGGGGGGGCTCAGCGTTCGGGTCGCAGCGTGGGGAAGGCGATGACCTCGCGGATGTTGGCCACATCGGCGAGCAGCATCACCAGTCGGTCGATCCCGATGCCGAGGCCGGCGGTGGGGGGCAGGCCGTGCTCGAGGGCGCGCAGGTAGTCCTCGTCGATGGCCATGGCCTCCTCGTCGCCACCGGCGCGCGCCGAGGCCTGGGCCTCGAACCGACTCCGTTGGTCCTCAGGGTCCACCAGCTCCGAAAAGGCGTTTACGAGCTCGCGCCCGGCCACGATGGCCTCGAACCGCTCGACGAGGTCGGGGTCCGACCGGTGACGGCGGCTCAAGGGCGAGACCTCGGCGGGGAAGTCCATCACGTACACCGGTCCCCACAAGTCGGGCTCGGTCGTCTTCTCGTACAGCTCGAGCAGGAGCTTGCCCGCCCCCCACGCCGGGTTTGCCTCGATGCCGACCGCTGCTACCCGGCGCCGCAACTCCTCGATGTCGGTATGGATGTCGACGGTCTGTCCGGAGGCCTCGCTCACGAGCTCGGCCATCGTGGCCCGACGCCACGGTGGACTGAGGTCGAGCTCGCGCCCTTGGTAGGAGATGGTGCTGGACCCGCACAGCTCCGACGCAAGCCCCGACACCAACTCCTCGACCAACACCGCCAGGTCCCCATAGTCCGCGTACGCCTGGTAGAGCTCGAGCATCGTGAACTCGGGATTGTGGCGGGGCGACAATCCCTCGTTGCGGAACACCCGGGCGATCTCGAACACCTTCTCGAACCCACCCACCACGAGACGCTTGAGGTAGAGCTCGGGCGCGATCCGGAGGAACAGATCGGCGTCGAGCGCGTTGTGGTGCGTCACGAACGGCTTGGCCAGCGCCCCACCGGGAATGGCGTGGAGCACCGGGGTCTCGACCTCGACGAACCCCTTGTCCTCGAGCCGACGTCGCACCGAGGAAATGAGCCGGCTCCGCAGGGTCAGGATTTGGCGCGAGCCCTCGTTCGCCCACAGATCGACCTCGCGCTGGCGAAACCGCGTTTCGACGTCGGTGACGCCCTTCCACTTGTCGCCGAAGCCCCGCTTGGCCTCGGCCAGGAGCACCCACGTGTGGACCTGTACCGACAACTCGCCCTTCCGGGTTCGCACGATCTTGCCCGTGGCCCCCACCCAGTCCCCGAGCGACAACCTCGTGAAGGCCTCGAAATCACCGGTGATCTTGGACATCGCGAAGAGCTGCACCTGCCCCGACGAGTCGCGCAAGGTGGCGAAGGCGAGCCGGCCTTGGGGACGCATCAACATGACCCGACCGGCCACGGCGACGATGTCCTGGCTCTCCTCCCCGGGACCGAGCGAGCCATATCGGTCGTGCAGCGCTCCGGCTTGCGCGGTCCGATCGAACGAGTAGGGGACGTCCGCCACGAGAAGCGAGGCTACCGGTTCGGCCCCGTCCCCCCGACGACCCGCGTCATGCCGATTTGGCGTTGCGCTCGTAGACGAGTCGCAGCCCGTGCAACGTGAGCCAAGGCTCTCGGTGGTCGATGGTCTGCGACAGCGGCGCGATGATCTCGGACAACCCGCCCGTGGCGACCACCGTGGCGTGACCGAGCTCGTCGATGATCCGACTGCACATCCCGTCGACCTGCGCCGCATACCCGTACAGCGCGCCGGACTGGATCGATTCGACCGTGGACTTCCCGATGACGCTCCGGGGCTCGACGAGCTCGACCCGTCGCAGCGCGGCGGCGTGATGGAACAGCGCATCCATGGATATGGCGATGCCCGGCGCGATGGCGCCGCCCAGGTACTCACCCGCCCCCGAGATGGCGTCGAAGGTGGTGGCCGTGCCCAGGTCCACCACGATGCACGGGCCTCCGTAGAGGTCATAGGCGCCGATGGCGTTGGCGATCCGATCGGCCCCGACCTCTTTGGGGTTGTCGTAGAGGATCGGCATCCCCGACCGCACCCCGGGCTCGAGCACGACACACGGGACGTCGAACCACCGACCCGCCATCTGGCGCAGGGCCGTGGTCACCCGCGGCACCGAGGACGTCACCGCCATCCCCGTCGCCACCTCGTCGACTTCCATGCCGTCGAGATTCAACAATTCCGACAGCAACAAGGCGTGCTCGTCGGGGGTCCGATCGGCGACGGTCGACAGCCGCCAATGATGGGTAAGGCCGGCCGGCTCGGGAGGGACGGGCGGGGCGGGGCGGCTCCCCGCGGGGGGATCGTCACCGGGAGCCAACGAGAACAACCCGATCACGGTCTCGGTGTTCCCTACGTCGATGGCGAGCAACACGGTCAGTCCTCCACGAGGTCGAGCCCGAGATCGAGTATCGGCGCCGAATGGGTGATGGACCCCACCGAGATCAGATCCGCGCCGGCGGCGGCGAAGGCGGGGGCACTGTCGAGGGTCACACCGCCCGAGGCCTCCACGAGCACGATCCCCGGGGCCCGGGCTGCCCGCACGAGCGCCACGCATTCCGACACCAGTGACGGCGTCATGTTGTCGAGGAGCACCGCCGAGGCCCCCGCCGCGACGGCTTCGGAGACCTGCTCGGGGCGGTCGCACTCCACCTCCACCATCAACCCGGGCCACGACCGCCTCGCCGCGGTCACGGCTTGCGTGATCCCGAGCCGACCCAGATGGTTGTCCTTCACGAGCACGGCGTCGGACAACCCGGCCCGGTGGTTCCAACCTCCACCGGCCCGCACCGCTGCCTTCTCGAGCACCCGGAGCCCCGGCGTCGTCTTTCTCGTGTCGAGCACCCGGGTGGCCGGGTTCGCCGCGGTGACGGCGTCGACGAATCGGCGCGTCCTGGTGGCGATCCCCGACAGGTGACAGAGGAAATTGAGCGCGGTCCGCTCGGCGGTGAGGATCGACCGCATCGACCCCGACACCTCGGCCACCACCGACCCCGGCTCCAACCACCCACCGTCGAGGATCTGCCAGTCCACCTCGATGCTGCGGTCGATCTGCGAGAACGCCGCCAGCGCGCACAGCCGGCCGGCCAGGACCCCCTCGGCGCGCGACACCACCCGGACGCGACCGACCTCGCTCTCGGCCACGAGCATGGCGGTGAGGTCCCCGGCCGGGCCGACGTCCTCGGCGATCGCGCTCGCCACCGCGGCCCGCACAGCGTCGACCGGCGGATCGACGCCACCCGTCGTGGGCCACACCTCGGCCAAGGCCGCGGGGTCGGCATGCGTGGCGGTCTCGGCGTCAGTGGCGCCGTCGGTGTCTCTGAGATCCGGCGTCACGACTGGGTCCTCGGGTGCGGCGGCAGGGCTCCGGGCGTGGGTACGGTCCGATGGACGAGGCGACACCGCCATTGTGGACGCGCCTCGGGGAAGTCACGCCGGGCGTGCGCGCCCCGCGTCTCCTCACGGACATAGGCGGCCCGCAGCAACGCCCCCGACACGGTCACCAGGTTGGCGAGCTCACCCGCGGCCCGCCCCGCCCCGACAACCGCCGGCGTCGCGCTTTCGGGGCCAGAGCCGAGCTGGCGCGCCACCGCCCCCACTTCTCGGGCCGCGCCACGGAGGGACTCGGGCGAACGCACGACACCGGCGCCGTCGATCATGGCCCGTTGCAGATGTTCGCGCAGCTTGGCCACGTCGATCTCGGGTGACGACCCACCGTCTCCGGACATGGGCGACATCGATCGCCGGCCTGTCGCCTCCGTCGACACGTCGAGGCGCGTGTCGACACCCGCCTCGACCGTGGCGTCGACACCGCTGTCGACCTCGACGCAGGCGATCTCCCCGGCGTCTGTCGCACCGGGCGCGCCCGACAGCGCACGCATCACGCCGGTCTCCTCGGGCCCGTCACGACCCGATCCGATCGCTTCGGCGAGGCGCGCTCCGAACACCATCCCTTCGAGCAGTGAGTTCGACGCCAGCCGGTTGGCTCCGTGCACACCCGTGCAGGCCACCTCTCCCACTGCCCACAACCCGGGCAATGCGCTCGCCCCGTCGAGATCGGTGACGATCCCCCCCGACAGGTAGTGGGCGGCCGGGGCGATGGGCAACCAGTCCACGGCGGGGTCGAGCCCCGCCGCCGCCAATGACGCCGCGACGGTCGGGAATCTCTCGCCGAAGGACTCGAGGCCCGTCGCATCGAGCCACATGTACCCCACGCCCTGCTCGGCCATCTTGTCGGCCATGGCCCGACTGACCACGTCGCGCGGGGCGAGCTCGTCGACGAACTGCTCGCCCTTGGCGTCGCGCAGCAGTGCCCCGTGGCCGCGCAGGGCTTCGGAAAGCAAGGGCCGGGGCATGGCCGGGTGGTGCAGCGCGGTCGGGTGGAACTGGAAGAACTCGAGGTCTGCCACCGGCACCCCGGCCCGCAACGCCATGGCGACGCCGTCGCCGGTGGCCTCGGGCGGGTTGGTGGTGACCGCGTAGAGCTGGCCCGCACCTCCCGTGGCCAACACGACCTGGGTGGCCCGCACCTCCTGGCGCGCCCCGTCGGGATCGAGGGCGACGACACCCACGCACCGCCCACCTTCGACGATGAGGTCGAGAGCGAACCACTGCTCGAGGACCGCCGCCGCGCTCCGGCGCACCGCCGAGACGAGCGCCCGCTCGACCTCGGCCCCGGTCGCCGCGCCACCGGCGTGGAGCACCCGGGCGGTGGAATGCCCACCTTCTCGAGCCAGGGCGAGATCCCCGCCGGCCTCCCGGTCGAACACCGCGCCGAGCCCAATGAGCTCGTCGACACGACCCGGGCCCTCGTCGACGAGCACCCGCACCGCGTCCACATCACACAGGCCCGCCCCCGCCGACAACGTGTCGGCCAGATGCAGGTCGGTGGAGTCCTCGTCGCCGCCCACCGCGGCGGCGATCCCGCCCTGAGCCCAGCGCGTCGTCGACTGGGCCAGATCAGCCTTGGTGAGCACGCCCACCCGCAGGCCCGCCGGCGTGGCCAACCGGACCACGGCGGACAGGCCGGCCACACCCGATCCGAGGACGAGCACGTCGAGCTTCACTGGTTGCGCCCCCGAGCGCGGGCCGGGCGCCGGCCTCAGCCCGTGACGGCCGGGCGCAGCGCGTCGTCGAGCTGCTCCACGGTGAGGTCCACCACAGCGTTGGTGGCGTCCACGTGGACGACAGTGGGCTCGAAGCCGACCAACTCGGCGGTCTCATAGTCCGCGTAGGTGATCACGATCACCTTGTCCCCCCGGTGCACGAGCCGCGCCGCGGCGCCGTTGAGACACACCTCGCCGGGACCGCCCACGATGGCATAGGTCTCGAAACGCGCCCCGTTGTCAATGTCGAGCACGGTCACCTGCTCGTACTCGAGGATGTCGGCGAGCGTCATCAACTCGGGGTCCAGGCTGATCGAGCCGACGTAGTCGAGATTGGCGTCGGTCACCGTGGCCCGGTGGATCTTGGACTTCATCATCCGCCGACGCATGTCAACGCTCCTCTCCGGTATTGACGAGCACGAGACCCCGTCGGACCGACACCTCAGTCGATGCACAGGCGCGCTCGTTGTCGATGAGCCGCACCGCCCCGACGCGCGCCGCCACGAGGAGCCGCACCTCACCGGTGACCTCGGTCGGGCACTCCAAGGTGGACGGGTCGACCACCACGGCGTAGTCGGGCGTGACCGCCGGCTCGGCCACGAGCACCGCTGTCATGGCTGCGGTCACCCGCACCGGGTCGCGCTCCCCTCGCTCCACGCAGGACCGGCCGGCCAGCAGCGCCCGGTGCAGGGCCAGCGCAGCCCGCCGTTGATCAGCCGACAACCGGATGTTGCGACTCGACATGGCCAATCCGTCGACCTCGCGGACCGTGGGGCATCCCACGATCGTCACCGGGATCGACAGGTCCGCCACCATGCGCCGGACCACGGCGAGTTGCTGGAAGTCCTTCTCCCCGAAGTAGGCCCGGCACCGCCCCGACAAGGCGAAGAGCTTGGCCACCACCGTCGAGACCCCGTCGAAATGCCCCGGACGCGACGCCCCCTCGAGGCCTTCGCTCACGCCCTCGACGTGCACAGTCGACGCGATCTGTACCGGTTGACCGCCGTACATCTCCTCGACCGGCGGCGCGAACACGACCGACGCCCCCGCGGCCCGGGCCAGGGCCACATCGGCGTCGAGGTCTCTCGGGTAGGCGGCGAGATCGGTGGCGTCGTTGAACTGCAACGGATTGACGAACACCGTCACCGCCACGACGTCACACTGACCGCTGGCATGCTCGATGAGCGACCTGTGCCCGGCGTGCAACGCTCCCATGGTCGGAACGAGCCCGACGCTGCGTCCGAGCGCACGTTCGGTGCCGAGCACCTCGGAGAACTCCTGGGCGCTCGTCACGACCCGCATCGCCTTGGCCCGCCGAGCCCGACGACCACCGGCACCCGCCTCGGGGCGACGCGCCACGCTCGGACTCACCACGGCGGGCACGGCACCCGACGCGGCCATGTCATAGGCGGCGATGTCATGGGCGGCGATGTCATGGGCGGCGATGTCATGGATGGAGCGCTCGCCGGCCAGTCGCCGCGCCAGGGCCACGCCGGCTTCGTACCCGGGGATCTCGGAGGGGTCGAGTGTCAGGCGATGTCGTTCGAGCGTGGCCTCGTCGCCCCGTGCGGCCGGACCCGTCAGCGCCGCGGCCGGGCCGAGCTCGACGACGTCGGTGAGCGCGGCCCGGGCCAGGCCGACGAAGGCGTCGAGGTCCAACCCCGCCGAGGTCGCCACCCGCTCGACCTGGCCCATGAGCGCCACCAGGTGATTCGAGGCGATGCAGGCTGCAGCGTGATAGGCGGCCCGGTGCTCGTCTTCGACGACCACGACATTGCCGTCGAGGACACCGGCCAGCTCGGCCGCCACGGGGTCGCCGGCCACGGCGAAGGTGATCCCACTGCGCAGGCGCACCCGGCCGACCTCGGCCGAAGGCAGCGGCACCAGGGGGTGCAACGAAGCCCGACGTGGGTGCGGCGCCAGCACGTCGAGTCCGAGCGCCCCCGACAGATGGAGGACCACCGTCTCGGGCTCAGGGAGGACCCGGGCGGCCACCTCGGCGATGGCCGCGTCGGGCGTGGCGATCACGAGGACGTCCACTCCCTGGGCCGCGCCGGTCACGTCGTCATGGCGCGTCAGGACGTCTCGGACGTCACATCCGGCGTCGGCGAGGGCCGCTGCCAATGAGCGACCTGCCCTTCCGGGACCGATCAGTGAGACAGTTGTCACCAGACACCTCTCTGCGCTCCAGCCCCTCACCGAGGGTGCCGGTCGCTCCAGGCGATCGGATCAGTACCCGGCCAGTCTACCCACCACCTCGACCGCTCCACCAGCCCCTTCTCGGGCACCGGGGGGCACGAGATCGGGAGCCAACTCCGCTAAGGGATCGACCACGAAACGTCGCTCCCACATGCGGGGATGGGGCACCACGAGATCGGCGTCGTCGACCACCTGGTCGCCGACGAGGAGCACGTCGACATCCAAGGTTCGAGGGCCCCACCGCACCTCCCGCCGGCGCTGCGCCTCGGCCTCGAGTCGTCGGGCCACCTCGAGCAGTCCCCGGGGCCCGAGCTCGGTGTCGAGCTCGACCACCAGGTTCAGATAGGGGTCCTGGCCTGCCGGTCCACCCACGGGCTCGGTCTCGTACAGGCTCGACACCGCCACCACATCGGGCAGCCCCTCCACGGCCCGACGGAGCTGGGCTTCGCGGTCACCGAGATTGGAGCCCAGTCCGAGAAAGGTGCGCACGCCGCCGCTCACCGGCGCCGGTGGACGCGCACCCCGGTCGAGACGACGCTCGTCTCGAGGGGCGGGTTCAGCTTCCGGACCACCACGGTCACCGCGTCCACCCGCCGGTCCTCGAGCACCCCCTCGGCGATGGCGCCGGCCAGCGACTCGAGCAACTTCCGGGGGGGCCCGCTGATCACCGCCACCACCGCGTCGACCGCGTCGCCGTAATCGGCGGTGAGACCGAGGTCATCGGCGGCGGCGGCCGGGGCGACGTCGAGGTAGAGGTCGAGGTCGACCTCGAAGGGCTGGGGTCGGAGCTGCTCCTCCTCGACCACGCCGTGGACCCCGTCGACGCGCAGCCCCCGCACCTCGATGCGGTCCTCCATCGGTTCGAACCCGAGCTCAGGTGGTGCCGCCGACGCCGAGCTCAGAGGCCCGGGCCACCATGTCGAGCCCCGGGGGCCCCATGGGGTGACCGATGAGCCGCTCGACCACGGCGATGGATTGCGGGCCTCCCGGGAGCCGGGAGCTCCACAAGAGGTACCCGGCGACGATGCCCATGATCCGGTCGCCGAGCTCCTCTTGGTGCACGAGCAGCCGCTCGCCGGCGCGCAACCAACCATCGAGGTTCTTGAACAGGTCCAACAAGGTCTCGCGCACGTCGCCGGTCGAGGGGAGGGGGAAGTGCGACCACACGAGCTCGCCCTCGTCGTAGGCGGCGAGGTTGTGGGGCGACGGCAACAGCGACACCACCCGGTTGAACCCCTGGACCCGCAACCAGATGATCTCCTCCTGGCGCCGCACCCGGCGGTGATGCGGCGCGAACCCGCCGGGCCGCTCACTCACCGCCAGCTGGTCCTTCACGATCCATGTGAAATTGCGCGGGGGGATCCCCGCCGCCCACTTCCCCTTCACTCCTGGCCCCTTGATCTGGTCATCGTCCCTCGCCTCGGCACTGCCCCGATCGACATCCTGCTCACGACTCGGCCCCGCTCCGAACAGCCGGCCGCGGTCCCGGCACTCCGAGGCGCGTCGTCCCCACCAGGGTGGCCGCTTCCACCGCACTCGACACGTCGTGGACCCGGACCATCGACGCCCCCGCCAGCATGGCCCACGTGGCCGTGGCGATGGAACCCGCCAGCCGATCCGTGGCCGGTCCGGGCTCGCCCCCCGGCCCCGCCGCCAGACGCCCCAGAAAGGTCTTGCGGCTCGTCCCCACGAGCACCGGGAGCCCGTCGGTCACGAGCTCGGGGAGATGGAGCAAAAGAGCCAGGTTGTGCTCGGACGTCTTGCCGAAGCCGATACCGGGGTCCACCCACACCTCGTCCACCCCGGCTTCGAGCGCTCGACGCGCCCGATCGCGCAGGAACCCGTGGACCTCGGCGACGACGTCGCCATAGCGCGGGTCGTGCTGCATGGTCCGCGGCGCGCCCTGCATGTGCATGGCCACCCATCCCACCCCGGACTCCGCCGCCACGGGCCACAGTGACGCCGAGATGTCGTTGACGAGTGTCGCCCCGGCGTCGACCGCCGCCTCGGCCACGGCCCGCTTGACGGTGTCGATCGACACCCGGACATGCCCGGCGAGGGCTGCCACGACCGGCACTACCCGGGCCAACTCCTCGCGCTCGGACACCGGCTCGGCACCGGGTCGACTCGACTCCCCGCCCACGTCCACCACATCGGCACCGTGCCGGGCCATGTCGAGTCCATGGGCCACGGCCCGCTGCTCGTCGAGAAAGAGACCGCCGTCGTAGAACGAGTCCGGGGTGACGTTGAGCACACCCATGACCCGAGGTCGCATGTCCGTAGGTTAGAGGTGTCGTCTGGGCCCAGAAATAGCCGACACCGGTCTCCACGACGACCTCAGCGGCCATGGATGTACTGCATGGCCTCGGCCCGGGTCCTGGGGTCGTCTCTGAACAGGCCCCGCACCGCCGAGGTGATGGTGAGGGTTCCGGGCTTCTTCACACCCCGCATCGCCATGCACAGATGCTCGGCCTCGACCACCACGAGCACACCGCGCGGCGCCAGGACCCGCTCCATGGTGTCGGCGATCTGCGTGGTCATCCGCTCTTGGACCTGGAGACGTCGCGCGTAGGACTCGACGAGGCGGGCCAGTTTCGACAACCCCGTCACCCGGCCGTCGTCTCCGGGGATGTACCCCACGTGCACCTTTCCCATGAACGGCACCATGTGGTGCTCGCACAGCGAGGCGAAGGGGATGTCGCGCACCATGACCATCTGGTCGTGCTCCACCGCGAACGAGACGGTGAGATACCTCTCGGGGTCGTCGTTGAGCCCCGCCAACAATTCCTCGTACATCGAAGCCACCCGGCGCGGCGTGGCCAGCAGCCCGTCGCGCCTCGGGTCTTCACCGATGGCCTCGAGCAGCTCACCCACCAACCGCTCGACGCGGTCGCGATCGACGGTCACCGGCGCCAGTGCCCAGTGATTGGGGACCCCGTGACTGGGAACTCAGTCAACGGGGACGGGGCCCTGATACACCCGGATGTCGGGCACATTGCGGTAACGCTCGGCGACGTCGAGGCCGTATCCCACGACGAAGTCCGGAGGGATGGGGAACCCGACGTACTTGAGATCCAACTTGGCTCGTTGGCGTCCTTCTTTGACGAGCAGCGCGCACACCTCGAGGCTTGCCGGCCGCCGGGCGAGAAGGCTCCGACGCAGATACGACAGGGTGAGCCCGCTGTCGACGATGTCCTCCACCACCAGGACGTGACGGTCGGTGAGGTCGGAGTCGAGGTCCTTCACGATCCTGACCACACCACTGGTCGTCGTGGCCGACCCGTACGACGCCACGGCCATGACGTCGATCTCGACGGGCAGAGCGATGGCCCGGGCCAGGTCGCTCATGAACACGAAGGCGCCTTTGAGGACGCCGACGAGCAGCGGGGGGCGGCCCTCATAGTCAGCAGTGAGCTCGTCGCCGAGCTCCGCCACTCTCTTGTGCAGGACGTCCTCGGCGACCACGACCTGACCCAGATCGGGGTCGTGGAGCCACCTGTCGCTCGTCACCGTTTCGCCGCTGGGCCCATGGTGCGTCCCTCGGTCATCGGGCGCCGACACTACCGGACGCTTCTGGGCCGACCGGCTCCGAAGACAACGTCCCTCGCGACCGTCGGACCCGAGTCCCCGGGGCCACGTCGGTGGCCCCCATCTGGCCCCGGGCCACGGCGAGGACCCGCTCCACCGCCGCCAGGTCGGGGGGGTGCGGCCCGGGACCGCGCAGCCAACGACGCGTGGCCCGGCGCGCCAAGGGCGCCGGCGCGGCGGCGAGCGCCTTGGCGTCAGAGGGGTCGATCCCCCCCGCGAGCTCCTCGAGGAGCCGCGCCTCGTCGCTCAGGACCCCGGCCTGGCGGGCCAACACCGGCACCAGGTCGCGACCGGCGATGGCGCTGGCCAGGGGAAGCAGCTCGTGACGGACCCGGTTGCGGACGAAGCGCCGGTCGGTGTTGGAAGGGTCGCGAACGGGATCGAGCCCGAGCTCCGCACACAGGGCGTGGGTCTCCGACCGGCGGATGCCGAGCAGAGGATGGTCGGGACCGGGCACCATTCCGGCCAATCCGTCGAGGCCCGCACCGCGCAGGAGATTGACCATCACCGTCTCGGCCTGGTCGTCCATGGTGTGACCGGTGGCGGAGCCCCGAGGCAGGACACCGAGCCGGGCGGCCCGGGCCCGGGCCTCGAGGTTCGGGCCCGGGCCGACTTCGACCGTCTCCCCCCGGTAGTCGGCACCGAATCGAGCTGCGGCCGCCGCCACCACGTCACCTTCGGCGTCCGAGCCCCTCCGTAGGCCGTGGTCGACGTGGACGGCCGTGACGACACACCCGGCCGCCACCGCCAGTGCCAGCAGGGCCAGCGAGTCGGGACCGCCCGACACAGCGCAGACGAGCGGTGAGCCGGGGGGAGGGAACGTGCAGTCGTCGAGCAGCAGGTCGAGGGCGCCCACGGGCGACGCCATCAGCCTGTGGCGAGCCGAGCCGGTCCGACGCGCGTCACCCACGTCTCGGGATGGCGGATCTCGTCCATGGTGGGAAGCATCTCCGGCCCCTCCCACACCCGGTTGAGCAGCTCTTGTCCCCCCGTCGCCTCCACGGCCCGGATGAACCGCTCGCCCGCCTCGTACTGGCGGAGCTTGGCCTCGAGGCCGACCAGCTGTTGCAACAGCCGAGAGGGCAGGCTGGCCCGCCGACGTCGTTCCCGCAACACCCGCGAGAACATGGCCGCGTCGGGGATGGCTTCTGCCCCGGCCCGGTCCATGGTGATGTCGCCGTGTCCCTCGAGCAGGCTCATCATCGCCTGGATCCGACCGATCACCTCGAGCTGCTCGGGAGGGGCGACCAACCCGAGCATCCCGGCCTCTTCGAGGGGATTGTGCCCCGCCCGCACCGCGGCGGCGGCTCGGCGCAGGGCGTCCGCGAAGCGCTTCGGGTCCGGAGCCATACCCGACATGGCCTGGTCGACGAGGGAGAGGAAGTGGGGCCGCAACCACGGGACGCCGGTGAACTGGCACCGGTGGGTGACCTCGTGGAGCGCGATCCACAGCCGGAATTGCTTGGTCGAGAACCCGTGACGTTTCTCGAGGGCCACGATGTTCGGGCCCACGTAGGAGACGACGCCCCCGGTGTCCTCACCCTCTGCCAACAAGAGGTCGTACTGGCCCAGGACCCGGGTGGCCATCCACCCCAGGACGAGGCCCATCTGCGCTCCCGTGGCCCGACGGGTCGCCCCGGCCAAGGGTCCCTGGAGGCTTCCCACTTCGAGCTTGTCGAGGACGGGCTCGAGCAACCGGCGGAACGAGGTGACATTGGCCCGAACCCAGCCGGCGCGATCAAGGACCACAGCGGCCGCATTCCCGGTGGCCGGACGGAGCCCGGTGGCCGCGATCACCATGGCTTCGGCGCGCGTCGTCGCCTCGGAGAAATCGGCTTCGAGCTCGGCCATGGTGGCCGCGTCGAGGGTCCCGGCCCCGGGCGGGCCCAACAGTGAGCCTCGCGTGCCCACCCAGGTGGCGACGCGTTGGGCCACGTCCCACGATACGGGGCTGGTCACGACGCCCAGTGTAGGGAGTCGCAGACCGTCTGCGCCTTCTCAGGCGATCTTCTTGCCCCGCAGCCTGGGCGTACTGGGGCTGAGGTGCAGGCAGCAGTACTCGTCGTCGTTGTAGATCGACAACTTGGTGTCACACCCCGGCTCGGTACAGACCCGGCCCGACGCGAACCTGCGTGACGGGCGGCCGTATCCCGTGAACGCCGTGGCTCCGATCGACTGATCGCCAAACTCGGTGCGGTCTTCCATACCCCTCAAACCTCCCGCCGCTCATGGTGTTTGGCTTCCTATCGACGCCTGGAACCGGTGTCGTGAGGGGGCGGGGGGGTCGTTGTGCAATCGTTGTGAATTGGCTGCGAGGCGCCAACAGGGCCATGGCGGACGTGGCAGGCCGTGCCTGAGAGGCGCTCGATCTGATCGAGCGGGCCAGCGGGGAACCTGGCCGCTCAGTTCGACTGGCCCGACGCCTGGCGCCGTTCCTCTTCGGTGATGGCGTCGTGGACCCGTTGCCGCAGTGATTCGGGGACGTGATCCTTGCACCGGTTGGCGATCACCCTGCGCAGATCGGACTCGAAATCAAAAGCGCCCAGACACGGCGCACACTCGTCGAGGTGCTCACGGATCTCCGACCGACGCTCGTCGGTGAGCTCACCGTCGAGATAGTGATAGAGCCGTTCGATCGTCTCGTTGCAATCGAGCTCGGATTCTTCGGACCCCATCTGGTGTTCTCCCATCAATCCCGAGGCTAATGCCCGGCCTCGGTCGAACCGACCAGGCCGCGCGCGACTGCAAAGTCCAGCAACGCCTTCTGGAGTGCCTTTCTTCCCCGGTGGATCCTGCTCATCACCGTCCCGATAGGCACTTCGGTGATTTCTGCAATCTCTTTGTAGGAGAAACCTTCGACATCGGCCAGGAGCACGGCGATCCGGAACGCCTCGGGGAGCGACTCGATTGCGTTCTTGACTTCGTCGTCGGTGAAATGGTCGAACACCTCGTCCTCGGCCGATCGGCCTGCACCACTGGCCTGAAGGTCCCCGATCCGGTGATAGAGGTAGAGGTCTTCCACGTCCTCGACGTCGGCCTTCTCGGGACGGCGCTTGGCGGCGCGGTAGCTGTTGATGAAGGTGTTGGTCAGGATCTTGTAGAGCCAAGCGCGGATGTTGGTCCCGTCCTCGTAGCGGTCGAAGGCCCGGTACGCCTTCAAGAAGGTCTCCTGGACGAGGTCCTCGGCATCGGCCGGATTGCGCGTCATGCGTAGGGCGGCGGTGTACAGCGCCTGCATGTGCGGCATGGTGAGCTCTGTGAAACGACCCCGGTCGGCCATGCGCTGCACCATAGTCAGTGGCTGCGCCGGCGCCGGCGCGCCGGCGCGAAATTCGGCGAAACCCGACTCGAGATGCGTCGTCAGTCGAAGGCCAGGACCTCGGCGTGCGCCCAGCGCCTTTCGGTGCGGACACCGGTGGCATAGAGCTGGAATTGGATCGACGCCAGGAATGTCAGGTTGCCGTCGCCGGTCACGAACCAGCACGACAGACCCGAGTCCAGACCGTCACGCAGCTCCAGCCACGTCTCTCGGCTGATCGACCCGTCTTCTTCGGCCAGCACCACGAGGCTGTCGATCCCGTCGCGGATGAACGGCCAACGCAGGTGCCAATCAGCGCGCGACGCGAAGCCGCAGGCATCCGCGTCCATGACTACAGCCCGGGGCCACTCATCAGCGAGTCGACGCATGGCCCGGCGATACGACAGCGTCCCGTAGGTGTTCCGGGCCGCCGCCAGGTAGACCACCGCGGGCTCGGTATCCCCGGCCCGAGGTCGATCTTGCTTCGGCGCAAACCGCGCGCCGCCCTGCGCGCCCGAAGGAACCGTGACGCTCATCGCGGACCCCCCATCCGGCTCACCGTCCGCGCGTTGCCGAGCGAAACGAAACTCGGCGACGTGCCCCCTTGAAGCCCATGGTGGCGCCTGATCCTCACCGGATGACCAAGCGACGATCAACTCCCGGACAACGGAGCAGCTCGAGTCTGGAACCGAAGTCCAAGACCATCACCTCGGACGACGAGCCCGACGGCTACGGGCCGGGACCTGGGGTTGCTCCGAGCAGTGCGTCGATGTTCCCGTTGGCCGGGTCCTGAGCCGCCCCGAGGTGAGCCAGCCCGAAGGCATCTTCGACGGAGCGCAAGATGCCCGCCGAGTTCACGGGGATCGAGTACTTTCTCGGGTTCGTCCGGAGCGAATCGCTCACCACGATGGTGGGAATGTGGCCCCCGCCGCTGCCGTTGACCCCCGAGTTGTCGGCGTCGGCCTCGTCCCATTCCACGATGATCCGACCGCCCGATCTGTACCAGGAGGTGGATTGGACCTCGGGGATGAGCTTGGACAGAAACGCGTCACCCTGCTGAGCAGATCCATCGTGCTCGTCGTCGATCAGGTTGGGTGTGTACCAGACGAACTCCGGGCCATTGGCTCCATTGAGATCACCGACCATCGACGATGCATCGGCGACACGGACCTTCGTATTGGGGAAGTACTCCCAGGGGACGTGGCGAACGGCGTACTCACCGAGATTGTTCGCCGGATCGGCGGGAAGGTTCTCGGCGTACGCCTTGGCCGAAAATCCGGCCGCCACAAGCTGGTCCGCCAACGTCTGGGCAGAGGGGAACTTGTGCGACGAGGGTGGACCGTCATCGGTGACGCCCTGGTTCGAGCCCGACACGATGTCGAGGTAGTTGGGAAGGCTCGGGTGCCCAAAGGCGTAGCTCTGCGTCACCAACCCATAGGTGTTGGCAAGCATGTTGGTGTAGGGCTGATCCGCCTGCCCGATGACCTGCGAATAGCTCTTATTCTCCATCATCACGATCATGACGTGAGGCTTCGACGCCGGCTTCGCGGTTGTGGTCGTTGCTGATCGATGGGGGGTGGGTGTCGAGGTGACGGGCACACTCGTCGCACTGCTCGGCACCGTCGTGGTCGTCGAGGCTCCACATGCTGCGACGGCGACGGCGAGAACCCCGATCAAGGTCCCACCGCGCACTACCCGCTTCACGCCTTGCGCCGAGGCCACGGCCCGGCGAATCACGCCACGGTGCGCGGGGTTGGGCTCTTCGAGCGGTGAGATGCCACGTGGAGTTGAAGCACCGCAACGTGGATAAGCGCGTTGTACGTGACAAGGGCCATGGCGAGATGCATCGCCACCAGGACGATGATGGCCTGCGGCGACTGGCCCTTGACCAATAGCCACGCATCAGGGACCAAGAGCACCGCCGTCACGAGGACGGCGAGTCGGGAGAAGAGCCATCTCGGCGCCACGGTGAAACGGGGCAGGATCGGCCCGGCGGCGCACGCCACGATCACTCCCACGATCGTGGCTTCGCATAGTCGGCGAAATGAAAATATACGGAGCCCCTCGTCCCAGGAAATGCCAGCCTGCCGATGGCCACCAGGAAGGCGTCGGCGAGGAGCAAGCCGACGACTGCGACCAAGGTCGCCATCATGGGTTCCATTCGCCGAGGCGTGGGCTCGGTCATGAGTCGGGAGCGACGATCTTCTCGATGAACAAGGCACGCCGAGGACACTCGCGCACCGCCCACTGTGCCCACGGAAACAAGTGCGAGGGGATCGGGCCCTCATCGAGAATCGGGTATCCCCATTCGTCTCGCACGATGATCTCGGGCACGAGCTCAGCGCAGTACCCGAAGGCGTCACAGGCGATGGGGTTGACGCGAAGGCGGTAGCGCGAGGCGACGATGGCCATGGGCCGTTCCCCGCTCACCGCTGCCCGGCGGCGGGGGCCGCCGAACGCGCCACAGGCAAGACCGACCGACGGTTCCATCCCTGACATGGACGGTGGCGTGCGTGATCGGCAACATCTCGGGCAAAGACCTCCAGGGCGCTTCTCACCAGCCGGACGACGCCGTCGGGGTGGCCACAGGCCCCCCGACCCTCCACCGCGTCGAGGCGACGGGTCAACCGGGTCAAGGTCCGGGAGTCGTTCTCACCGCGCGCCAATTGGATGAGGTCCTGCGCGATGTCATGGAGCCCGTAGAGACACGGCCCGCACTGTCCGGCACTCTCGTTGGCCATATAGGTGGCCACCCGGGCCGTCTCGGCGATGCCGCACGACGAGGCCGCAACGGCGGCAAGCACACCCGCACCCACGGCGCTTCCCACCGCGGCAAGGGGACCCGGCGCGAAGGGGGTGTCAAGCAGGCCGCCTCGAAGCCAGGAGCCGCCATAGCCCCCCACGAGCACCGCCGCAATGGGTGCCTCGATGCCGGCTCGCTCGAGAATCGTCGCCACCGGCGTCCCCAACTCGATTTCGTACACGCCAGGGTTGGCCAGGGGCCCCGACACCGTGACGAGGCAGGTGCCCGGCGCGTCAGGCCGACCCACGCCGCGAAACCACTCCGGGCCGCGTCGGGCGATCAACGCCACATGCGCCAGGGTCTCGGCGCTCTGCACCAACACCGGCCGCCGTTTGATCGTGAGCGGCACGCCTTTGCTGGCCCGGAACCGCGGGAGCGCAGGTCCTCCATCCAGCCAAGCCACGAGGGCCGACTCCTCACCTCCGACATAGCTGCCCGGCGGTCGGAGCAGATGCGCGGGGAGACGGTTCATCCCGACACGGGCCCGCTCGGCCAACGCGGTCTTGACATGCCTGGCGCCGTCGTCCTGATCATCAGCCACGCACAGCGCGATCTCCCGCGAGCCGATGGCCGCGGCCACGATCTCGGCACCGTCGAGGACGAGGTGAGGCGCAGCCGATAACAACGCTCGATCCTTCTTGCTGGCCGGCTCTCCCTCCATGGCGTTCACCGCCAGGAGGGGATGGCGGTGCCCGCCACGCACCGATTCCAGCTTGCGCGCCGTCGGGAAGCCGGCGCCACCGCGCCCAGTCAACCCGGCGACTCGGAGGTCTTCGACAAGGCTCTGGGCCCACCCGTCATCGGCCCGGCGCGGCCAGGGCAGAGGACCGTGGACCGAGAGGTGGCTCTCGAGGTCGGACCGCCCGGTGTCGTGCCACACCGCCAGCACCCGCGACGACCGCGCCCGCGGTGCCGCTGAGACCCCAGGCTCAGTTGCCGTCACGAGGACCTCCGCTGCTCGCCGGAGTCCGCACCGACATCAGCTCCCCGGTCACCCGAGAGCCGGATTGGACGACGTTCACCTGCAGTTCGAGTTGGCTTCCGCTCTGATCGGCCAGTGAGAGCAGCAGGCGCGATCCTTCGAGCCCGACGATCTGCCCTCGGTATTGCCCGGGCGAGCCGGTGGGCCCGAACGTGGCCTGGCCTTGTTGCATGGCCACGCCTCCTGACCCATCAGGAACCCCGATGATCGTGATGTCGATCAAAGCCGCCAATGTTCCTGACGTCGCGCCCTTGATCTCGATTCGCACGGACACGTTCGACAATGTCTGTTGGTTGATGGTCCCCGCGAACGCGCTCCGATACGGGGGTGGGGGCAGGCTCGACGCCGCCGTCGTCGGAGGCGCGGATGGGCTCGGCACGGTTACCGCTGCCCCGCTCCTGTGTGTCCCGACCAGCAGTGCCCGGGGAGTTCCGGCTCGGGCTGCCCAGCCCGGGCGCAACGGGCCGTTCGCCGTCCACGCCATGAGTACGATCACGGCCACGGCGCTGGTGACACCTGCGGCCACCCGCACCGCCGCTCGCGCCGGCCATCCCGACAGCAAGCGCCACGTCAGAGCGGCGAGCACCGCTGTGACGCATCCGACCACAAGCAGGATCACCCATTCCAAGTGCGGATCTGTCCCCGTCCCCAGTCCGTGGACCACCGCCAGAGGCCAACTCGCGTAGGCCAACCAGTGCAGCGTCCGCCAGGTTCGGGGATTGACCTTGTTGCGGAGCAGGCTCGACACCGTGATGGCGAGGAAGAGGTCGACCGAAACTGTCCCGAGGCCGAGCCACAGTCGACGGTACGAAGAGGTGAACGGGACCACGACCGAAATCCACCCGATGGGGGCAAACGAGTCGCTGACGGTCGTGATCACATGGAGAGCGACGAACACCACGGCCAAGAGCGACAGGCGGCGATGCAGGTCCTGGAGCGTGAAGCGGGGCCACGTTCTGGTCCGGACGCGCAATGTCGTGAGCAGGCCGAGCACCATGCTCGCGCTGAGCAGGACGAGAGCCACGATGCCCGTGGCGCGCGTTGTGTACCACAGCAGCTGTGATGACGTCGCCGCTGTCACTGATGAGCGGGGCTTCTTGGTCGCGCCACCCGGGCCTGCTCGCTCGACGTCGGCGGCCACCCCGCAACGCACACCTCCACCCCGTCGTGTCGAACGAGTCGTGACGGCAATCCACGTGCCTCGAGGCGCTCGGGGGCACCCTCGCCCCAGACGATGGCCGCTGTGCTGAACGTGTTGGCGTCGACGCAGCTCCTCGCCGCCACCGAAACCAACCGCCAGTAGTCGCTGGCGCAGTCGCCGGTGGCCGGGTCGACGATGTGGTGGAGCTGGCGAGCACCTCGACACCAGGACCGGACGGCCGTGCTGGAACTGGCGAGACCTCCCGTCGAGACCGAAACCACAGGGCCGCCCTCGAAGGGTCCGACGCAGTCAACGGCGATCCCCACCGGCCATCCCTCGTGTGGTGCCGGGCCCGACACCGCGATGTCGCCTCCTACGCAGACCAACGTGGCCGAACTCGTCATGGAGGCGATTCGGATGGCGGCGCGATCGGCGACGAGCGCTTTGGCCGACGCGCCCAGATCGAGGCGGATGCCGCGAGGGACGGCAACCGAGCGGGCCTCCTCGTCCAGCTCGATGAGCCACCAACCGGGCGCGGGCACCGGTGCGACGACGAGAGGCTCTCCGATGGCGGGGACATCGGCGAAATCGCGGTCATAACCGAGCGCCTCCACGGCGCCACCGACCGTCGGGTCCACCGCGCCGCTCGAGCGCTCAGCCACCGCACAGGCCACCGAGACCGCTTCATACAGCAGGGGGCTCGCCTGCACAGGCCGACCATCGCGATACAGCCGCCAGATCTCCGAGTCGGGCCGGAAGCGGCTGCAGGCGCGGTCGATCGCCTCGAGCTCGTCGCGCAACGCGGCCTCGGCGACGGTCAGGACATCGATGTCTTCCACGGCGAGCGTGACCGTCGTCCCGAGCGCACGAAAGTGGGTACGGCCGGAGCCTCGGTCGGTTGTTTCAGCAAAAAGGTCGCGTGGCACCATCACCACCCCGTGCCACCCGACACGGCGGTCGGGGTGCGTTGGGTCGGGGCGGGTACCGGTGGCGCCACCACACCGCTGCCGGTGTTGGCAGGGCCCTGGCCCGAGGACACGGGCCCCGCCGACGGAGCCGGCGTCGAGACCGACGGGGCTGGCGTCGCATTGGCGACGCTCGAGCGACCGGGGATCTGGTGCGAGACCACCCCGACGATGACCACCGTGGCCGCCACAGCCGTCGCCGCGATCCATCGGGACGCTCGCCGCACACGCGCGAAGACCTCGCGCCGTTGCTCCTCGATCTGCGCGTACTGCCACGGTGTCGCCATCAGTCGATCGCCTCCGAGGCTCATGGTGTCCGGTCGACCATGACCGGAGCATGAAGATCCCTCGAATCACCCCGTCGGTCCCGGATCTACCCGGCGTGGCTGTGCACAGGCTGTGGACTCGGCCCGACCGCGTCCCGAGAGAGACCTCTCAGTGCGTCCGGGCCGACATCGTGATGAAGTCCCGCGGCCACCACGACTCGAAATAGCGCTGTGCGCCCCCCGTCATGTTCGACAGGAGCAGGGTGCCGTTGGTCGCCGTGGCAGGTCCGGTCGGCGACGAAGGGGCATACGACGAGAAATTGACCCAATCGGTGTTGATGTCGAGCTCCATGGCCCTGACCGCGCCGGCCCGGACCAGGACATTGGCCAGGTCGGTGATGTTCAGGTCAGGACCGCCGACATACACAAGGGCTCCATCGGCGGTCACGCCGACTCCTGAACGCCAGACGTACACCTGGCCCCCGAGGGTGTCTCCCCAGTGCGTGGTGTCGTTGGCGTTCAGTCCCGGCACCGCGTGCCCACCGTCGACCACCAGGTCCAAGTTCTGTCGCACCGCCGTGACATCGGGCGTCATGGTCACATCACGGCCCCACTGGCCGACGGTGGCCGTCCCGTCGCTGGAGATGACAAAGGAAGCTGCGCCGACGCGGAGGGGGACGACCGTCTTGCCCTCGGTGTAGTACCCACCTCCGGCGTCGGGCACCAGGAAGCCGGCATTGAAGGCAGCCACCAGGGACTGAGCCGCGTCACCGGAGATGGGCGCGGTGTGACGCCACGGACCTCCGCCGGGAATGACGCTGCCCGAGTACAAAGTGGCAGCGAGGAGTTTGGTGTCCATCCAGGCCACACCCACCACCACGCTCGTGTGCACCGAATCGGGGCGCAAGAACGCCTCATAGATGCCGGGCACCCCACCGATGGATCGGCCCACCGGATGCCATTGCCCCTCGCCGGCGACGGGAGGGCTGGCGATGGGCGAGATCGGAGGCGGCATCGCCAGATGAACGGGGGCGGACACCGATGGGGTCACCACCCCGCGTCCAGCAGACGCGCCCGGGAGCGGGATCGCCCCCTTCGCCGGCTTCCCCCCCACCGGCGGTGGGTGGTGGCTGTACCAGGTGTTCTCCGCCCAGGCCACGAGGGTTCCGCCGCCGTGACCGCGCACCCATTCGGCGAAGCGAGCCGGCACGCTCGAGCCCAGACCGGGATCGGTCAGCGAAGAGCCCAATGACCACCAGACCGGGGTGAGCAGGACCAAGACGAAGAGCACGACAGTGATGACCCGGTGTCGCCGCACCCATCGTCTCCTTCGCAACGAGAACGGCGCAGTGACGTTGACTTCAGCCAGTCGTCGGGGTGAAACGACCGATTGCCCCATCGCATTTTACTCTACCGAAGGGGACCTTACGAGGGCATGACGTCCTCCTTCGGAGGCACTCGGCCCGATGCCGGCTCCGCCGAACCTTGCGGAATCGTGACATCCCGTCATGTGAGCTTCACGATGTTCGTGTAGACCCATGGGGTGCGGGTACTCGTAGCCGAGGATGACAGCGGCTTGCGCTCAGTCTTGGAGCGCGGTCTTCGGGAGAACGGCTATGTCGTCGACGCGGTCGCCGATGGTGCGTGGGCCCTGCGCTTTCTCCGCACCTACGACTATGAAGTGGTGGTGCTCGACTGGCGGATGCCAACGGTGTCAGGCCTCGAGGTGGTGCGGGAGTTGCGCCAGCGGGGATCGCAGGTCCCGGTCCTGATGCTCACGGCACGCGACGCCCCGACCGACCGAGTGACCGGGCTCGACCAGGGAGCCGACGACTACCTCGTGAAGCCCTTCGACTTCGAGGAACTGCTCGCTCGAATCCGGGCGCTGCAGCGGCGGTCACCGGCACTCCAGTCGACCCGCTTGACCGTCGGCGATCTCGAATTCAATCCGGCCACCCGGGAAGTGCTCGTCGCCGGACGGCCCCTCGGGCTCACCGGCACCGAGTTGTCGATTCTCGAGATTCTTATGCGGAGGGCGCCCGCGGTCGTGGAACGGCGCGCCCTGGCCGTTCATGTCTGGGCCGAGGAAGCCGATGCACTGGGCTCCAATACCATCGACGTCCACATGGCTCGTCTGCGAGGAAAGCTCGGGTCCGGGCGGACCCGGATCGAGACCGTCCGGGGAGTTGGTTTCAGGATCGTGCCCGCATGAGGATGAGAGGTGGTGCTCCCCGGTCGCGCCTCGTGCATGCCACCCGCGTGGCAGCCATGTCCACCTTGCTCATCGCCACCGTCTACGCGGCGGTGAGCGTGACCTTCGACGTCGTCGATTCTCATCGGCTCGTGTCGGAGGTCGACGCGCATCTCAAAGACAGACTGCACGACGTTGTCGTCAAAGGTGATCTTTCGAGGTCGCGCGGCGAGTCCGAGGACGACCGCGACGTCGAGGTCGCTCCCGTCCTGTTGTGGCAGGTGGGTGCCGATGGCCGGGTATCCGCGTTGAGCGACTCGACTCCTCGCCTGCCCCGCCAGGCGTGGTCGAGGGACGCGAAGCCCACCACATCGGTCCTGGGATCGATCTCGTTCCGAGTTCTCGCCACGCCGGTGGGCAACGGTTGGCTCGTCGGGGCCCAGAGCCTGACCGATACGAGACACGTCGAGGCAGTGCTGATCGCGGGCGAGGCCATCGCCGGCCCTGTCGTGGTCGTTACCATGTTCCTCGGTGCTCTGATCATCGGGCTCAAGGCGTCTCGACCCGTGGAATTGGCTCGTCGCAAGCAGCTCGAGTTCACCGCCGACGCGTCGCATGAGCTGCGAACTCCACTCAGTGTCATCGAGGCAGAAGTCACCCTGGCACTCAGTACCCCTCGAGACGCGGCTCGTTACCGAGACGCGCTGGAGCGCGTCAACGGCGAGAGCAATCGACTGCGGCTCATCATCGACGACCTACTGTGGTTGGCCCGCTTCGACGCCGAGCCCACGCCACCGGGTGACGAGCTCGTCGATCTGCTCGCGGTGGCCCATAGTTGTGAGGACCGCTTCGGAGCGATAGCCCATGCGCGCGGCATCGCCCTATCTGTGGAACGCCACGGCGGCTCCGACCCCCTGGTCACCGCACCGTCGGACTGGATCGACCGCCTCGCTGGTGTGCTGATGGACAACGCCTGTCGGTACGCCGGATCAGCAGGGAGTGTGTCTGTCGTCGTGTCGACCCACGGCAACCGGGCCAGTCTCGCCGTCGAGGACTCCGGGCCCGGCATCGCCCCCGACGAGCGCGCCCAGCTCTTCGACCGGTTTCACCGTGTCACCGACGACGGCTCGGGCACAGGTCTCGGGCTCGCCATCGCCGACTCGATCGTCCGTTCCACGGGGGGGCGCTGGAACGTGACCGAGGCCACCCTGGGAGGGGCGCGCTTCGAAGTCTCATGGCACCGGTCCCATGTCAGAGACTCCGGACCGATGGTCCTGGCCGGAGATCCCGACACCTCGGGCCTTCTCGGTGCTCGGCCCCCGACACCCACGGAGACGGTATTGCCGAACGCGCACCTCACGGATCAGAGCCTGGGAGGGGACTCGAACCCCTGACCTGCGCATTACGAATGCGCTGCTCTACCAGCTGAGCTACCCAGGCGACGACCGATCAAACTACCTGACCCACATCGGGCCTCGGCGCCCGGCGAGTGCGTTGACCGAGTCAGGCAGTCACGGCGGAAAGTCGCACGAGCATCGCTTCGAGCAGCAATGACTCATTCGGGTTCCGGATGAGCTCGGCCGCCGAGCGTTCCACCACGGCGATGGCCGCGGCGAGCTCTCGCACCCGCTCGGCGAGGCGCCCCGACCACGTCGAAGGCACCGTGTCGGGGGACAGCACCGTCACCAACCGGTCACGGTAGGCCGCGGCGAGCACCGCGAAACCAGCACGTAGCTCGTCGGTCCTCCACCGACGCTCCTCGCGGTGCTGGCGGTCTTCGATCTCTTTGCGTCGGGGCACGGTCCGCTCGCCCCGCTGTTCGGCGTCAGAACCAAGCTCCTCCATTTCCACCCGATGGCGGGCTCGCAGAGGTTCGACCGCCTCTTCGGCCGAGGAAAGCAGTTCCGATGCCAATGCCGCCGCCGCCGATCCCGTGCCGTCGAGGCGCGACGGGACCGATCGCCACAACCGGCGTCGATCGGCAAAGCCCTCATCATCGGCCAACAACCGGGCTCGATCGATGCTTCCCCCGGCCGCCTCGGCCAGCTCCTGGGCGAGCTCGCCGTCCATACCCGACTGCGTGAGCCAGTCCCGCAGTTCTGCGGGAGGCACCAGCCGCAGTTCGATGCGCACACACCGACTGGCCACGGTGGCGAGCTCGGCGGGCACCGAGTCGGCGAGAAGGACGAAGACCGTCTGCCCGGCTGGCTCTTCGAGCGTCTTCAACAACACCGGCGCGGCGAGCCGGGCGAGATGGATGTCGGACACCACGATCACCTGGCGATGTCCTTCGAGGGGGCGCCGCTGGGCCAGGCGCACCACCCGCCGGGCATCGTCGACGCTCACCAGTGCGCCGGCCCGCTCGATCTCCACCACGTCGGGATGCACCGCGCTCAGAGCCCGGCGACACACCTCGCACTCGCCACACCCGCCGAGCGGACACAGCAGGGCGGCAGCAAAGCCACGCACCAGCGACCGTTGGCCCAGTCCGGGCGGGCCGACCAGGAGATAGGCATGCACCGGCCGACGACCTGCGGCGCGCAACTGCGCCACGGCGTCAACTTGGCCCACGACATCGGCGAAGAGCGAGGCGGCCGGAAGGGTCTGGTCGTCGACGGCCGTGTTCACCGAACCGCGCTCATCGGATCGTGGGAAGAGGACCGAGCCGCTCGACGACCACGGTTAACAGTTGTTCGGCGACGTCCTCGACGCCAGCGTCGGCGTCGACGACGACCCAGGTGTCGGGGTCCGCCTCGGCCAAGGCCCGATATCCATCGCGCACCCGACCGTGGAAGCCAGGGTCGAGGCGTTCCAGGCGATCGGCGCGTTCGAGATCCCGGCGGACCCGAGCCAGCTCGGGAGAGATGTCCAGAAGAATCGTCAGGTCCGGTTCGATTCCCTCGGTGGCCCACAGCACGAGGCGTCGGAGCTCCTCGAGATCGAGGCCCCGTCCGTATCCCTGGTAGGCGAGGGTAGACCCCGAGAAGCGTTCGGTGACGACCCACCGCCCTTCTTCGAGCGCGGACCGGAGGACCTCGTCGACGTGTTGGGCTCGGTCCGCCGCCATGAGAAGCGCTTCGGCTCGCTCGGATATGGGAGGCAAGCCGGGATCGAGCAGCAACGTGCGCAAGGTGGCGCCCAGCTCTGTCGCACCGGGCTCTGCCGTCGACAGCGCCCCGATGGTGCCGGCCAGTCGAAGGGCCTGCGTCGACTTGCCGCAGCCGTCGACTCCCTCGAGGGCGATGAGCCGGCCGCGACCGCTCACGCCGTCTCGGGCGTCCCCTTCGACGCCTTCTTCGCGGTAGCGCTCTTCTTCGCAACCTTGGCGGCGGTCGCCTTCTTCGTGGCCTTCTTCGTGGCCTTCTTCGTGGCCTTCTTTGTCGTGTTCTTCGCAGCCTTGGCGGCCTTCGTCGACTTCGAAGCCTTGGCGGCCCTGCCGGCGCGCTTCACCGGCGGCCCGGCGGCGCGTCGATCGGCGAGCAGCTCGGCAGCGCGCTCGATGGTGATGGTCTCGGGCTCGTCCCCCTTGCGCAACGACGCGTTGGTGGTGCCGTCGGTCACGTACGGCCCGAATCGGCCCGACCGCACCACCACCGGCGCGGACGTCTCGGGGTCTTCGCCGAGCTCGCGCAGCGGCGCCGCCGCCGCGCCCCGGCCACGCCGGGTCTTGGGCTGCGCGAACAACGCCACCGCCTCGTCGAGGGTGACAGCCAGCAGCTGTTCCTCGGTCTCGAGGCTCCGAGTGTCGGTGCCCTTCTTCACATAGGGCCCGAAGCGACCGTTGAGGGCTTGGATCTCCTCACCCGATGAAGGGTCGGTCCCGACGGTCCGGGGCAGGCGCAGCAACTCGAGCGCCTGCTCCAACTCGACGGTCTCGGGCGTCATGGACTTGAACAACGAGGCCGTCCGGGGCCGGTCGCCCCCTTCGACCGCCTCACCCAACTGGATGTAGGGGCCGAACCGGCCCGAGCGCACGAGCACGGGGAGGTTGCTGTCGGGGTCGGTGCCGAGCGCACGGTCGCCCGACGGGGCGGCGAGAAGCTCCTCGGCGCGCTCCACGGTCATCTCGTCGGGCGGGAGGTCCTCGGGGATCGAGGCCCGGTCCTCGCCGCGTTGGAGATAGGGGCCGTAACGGCCGACACGCACCACGATGGCCTCACCGTCGCCGTCGGACCCGATGGGAATCGAGTTGACCTCACGGGCGTCGATCTCACCGAGATGCGACGCCACATCTTCTTTGAGGCCCCGGTGATGCTCGACGACCGGAGCAGTCGATCCGTTCCCGCCGAAATAGAACCGCGTTAGCCAGGGAAGCACTTCCCGGGAACCCTGGGCGATCTCGTCGAGGTCATCTTCCATCGCCGCGGTGAAGCCGTAGTCGACGAGGTCTCCGAAGTAGCGCTCGAGCAGTCCCACCACCGCGAACGCCGTGAACGACGGCACCAGGGCCGTGCCTTTCTTCCAGACGTATCCCCGGTTCTGGATGGTGCCGAGAATGCTGGCATACGTCGAGGGCCGGCCGATGCCGAGCTCCTCGAGGGCCTTCACGAGCGACGCCTCGGTGTACCGGGCCGGTGGCTGGGTGGTGTGCGACCGCGCTTCGAGCTCTTGGGCTGACAGCGTGTCCCCTTCCACCAGAGCAGGCAGCTCCACATCTCTGTCGGTGGTCTCAGCCTCGTCGTCGGATCCTTCGACGTAAGCCCGGAGGAAGCCCGCGAACTTGATGACGGTGCCCGACGCCGAGAACTCCGCTTCGTCGGCCGGCGTCCCGCCCGCCGGCAGCCCCACCAGGCGGACCTGGGCGCTCGTCCCGGTGGCGTCGGCCATCTGCGAGGCGACGGTGCGCTTCCAGATGAGGTCGTAGAGCCGCAGCGTGTCGCCGTTCAATTCGCGGCCAGCTTCGTCGGGAGTGCGGAAGGCCTCACCGGCGGGCCGGATTGCCTCGTGCGCCTCTTGGGCGTTCTTCACCTTGCGCTGATACCGACGCGGCGCGTCCGGCACGTATTCGCGGCCGTACAGCGCCGCGGCCTGAGACCGGGCCGCCCCGAGCGCCTCGTCCGACAACGTGGTGGAGTCGGTCCGCATGTAGGTGATCCAACCCTGTTCGTAGAGGCGCTGGGCCACCTGCATGGTCCGCTGTGCACCGAACCGAAGTTTGCGGCCGGCCTCTTGTTGCAACGTCGAGGTCATGAAGGGTGGGGCTGGTGAGCGTCGGTAGGGCTTCTCGGTGACGGCGCGCACGGTGAAGGTCTGGCCTGCGAGCCCCTGCACCAGGCGGGTGGCCTCGGGCTCGGCCAGGAGCACGACGTCGGATCGGTTGAGCTCCCCGGTCTCGGTGAAGTCACGGCCCGTCGCCACCGGCGTCCCGCCCACCGCCACCAGGTTTGCCTCGAAGACCTGCCCATCGGCGTCGAAGGTCCCCTCGAGGTCCCACCACGTCGCAGCGCGAAACCGCATGCGGGCGCGCTCGCGTTCGACGATCATCCGGGTGGCCACGCTCTGGACCCGACCCGCAGATAACCGGGGCATGACCTTCTTCCAGAGAACCGGTGACACCTCGTAGCCGTAGAGACGGTCGAGGATCCGCCGGGCCTCCTGGGCGTCGACGAGGCGACGGTCGAGGTCTCGCCATTCCTCGACGGCGCGTTGCAGCGCCGCCGCGGTGATCTCGTGGAAGACCATCCGCTTGATCGGCACCCGAGGGGAGAGCACCTCGGTCAGATGCCACGCGATCGACTCGCCCTCGCGGTCCTCGTCTGTGGCCAGGTAGACCTCGCTCGCCCCCGCCAACAGGGACTTGAGCCGTGCCACGACCGACTTTTTCTCCGGAGCCACCACGTAGAGGGGTTTAAACCCGTTGTCGACGTCGACACCCAGGCGCGCCCAGACCTCGCCTTTGAAGGCGGTGGGGATCTCATCGGCGCGTCGGGGCAGGTCCCGGATATGGCCGACGGAGGACTCGACCACGAATCCAGACCCGAGCAGGGCCCCGATGGTGCGGGCCTTGGCCGGCGATTCCACGATGACCAGGGGCTTGCCCGCGATGCGGGCAGCGGGGGACGGCGAGCGGGTGGAAGAGGCCATAGTCGTGGTTGAGCGTGAGGGGTCTACGACGGCCGTGTCAACATCAGCAGGGCCGAGACTGCGTCCTCGAATACCGTGACCAGCGTTTTCATCCCGGTGTCCCCACCTCGCCCGTCACCGCCCGACGGTTGCGTCAGGCCTCCATGGCCGTGGCTGCGGGCGTGGTGGGTGCCTTGACCTGGGCCACCTCTTCCTCAGCCCCGAAACCCTCGGACTTGCGCTTGGAGAAGGCGATGGCGCCGATGAGGATGACGACACCGGCCCCGGCGATGCCCAGTCGCGCCCCGGTGTGGTGCCGAAGAGTGATCACCGCCGGGAGGATGAGCAGCGACACGAGGTTCATCACCTTGATGAGCGGGTTGAGCGCGGGGCCGGCGGTGTCCTTGAAGGGGTCGCCCACGGTGTCACCGATCACGGCTGCGGTGTGGGCCTCGGATCCCTTGCCCCCCTCGTGGCCGTCCTCGATGAACTTCTTGGCGTTGTCCCACGCCCCACCCGAGTTCGACAGGAAGTTGGCCATGAGCTGCCCCGTGAGGATCGCCGCGGCGAGAAAGGCACCGAGGGCGAGGTAGTTGATCCCGAATCCCACGATCACGGGCGTGAGCACGGCCAACAGGGCCGGGGTGACGAGCTCGCGCTGCGCAGCGGCGGTGCAGATGGAGATGACCCGGCCGTACTCGGGCTTCTCGGTGTAGTCCATGATCCCGGGGTGCTCACGGAATTGGCGCCGGACCTCCTGGACCACGGTGCCCGCCGAGCGGCCCACGGCGCGGATGGCGAGCGACGAGAAGAGGAACGCCACCGAACCGCCGATGAGCAGCCCGATGAAGATCGTCGGGTTGGCCACGTTGATCTGTGTCTGCTGGATGCTGAAGAGCTTCGACGCCGGCACGTGGAGGCCGAGCTGCGACACGATCGTCTCGACGAACGATCCGAACAGCGAGACGGACGCGATGACCGCCGAGCCAATGGCGACACCTTTGGTGATGGCCTTGGTGGTGTTGCCCACGGCGTCGAGGCTCACCATGACGCGCTCGGCCTCCCCCGTGAATTCCCCCGACATCTCGGCCACCCCCGCGGCGTTGTCCGAGACGGGCCCGAAGCTGTCTTCGGATACCACCATGCCGGCCGTGGACAACATGCCGATCCCGGTCAATGAGATGAGGTAGAGGGTGAGCTCGATGTTGCCGTGCGCCAGGCCCACCGACACCCCGATGGCCACGGCGATGGCGAGGATGGCCCATACGGTCGACTCGAGGCCGAAGGCGATGCCCGACAGGACCGTGGTGGCCGGGCCGGTGCGCGCCGACTCGGCGATCTCACGCACCGGAGGGCGCTCGGTCGACGTGAAGTGCTCGGTGATCTGACTGGCGACGAGCACGAGCACGACACCGGTGAGCACGGCGTAGAACGCCTTCATGTAGTGGAGGTAGAAACCGGCCACGAGCCCGGCCCCGAGCACCGTCAGCGCCGCGGCGGTCCAGAAGCCGCGGTTGATCGGCGCCATGGCCGACTTGTCCTTTTCCCGGGCCCGCACCACGTACACCCCGATGGCCGAGGCCAGGATGCCGATGGCGGGGACGATCAGAGGGAACACCACCGCTCGGGCCGCATTGCCCTGGAAGGACTTCCCGAGGGAGGTGAAGGCGGCGAAGCCCAGGATGATGGCGGCGACGATGGTGATCACGTAGGACTCGAAGAGGTCTGCGGCCATGCCCGCACAGTCGCCGACGTTGTCGCCCACGTTGTCGGCGATGGTCGCCGCGTTGCGGGGATCGTCTTCGGGGATACCGGCCTCGACCTTGCCCACGAGGTCGGCGCCCACGTCGGCCGCCTTGGTGAAGATCCCGCCCCCGACACGCATGAACAGGGCGATGAGCGAGGCGCCGAACCCGAATCCGACGAGGACGGCGGTGGCGGTGTTCTGGAACAGGAAGACGATCACCGTCGCCCCCAGCAGCCCGAGGCCGACACACAGCATCCCGGTGATGGCACCGGTGCGGAACGCGACCTTGAGCGCGCCTGGCAGCTTGCCGTCGCGCGCCGCGGCGGCTGTGCGGACGTTGCCCCGCACGGCCAGGCTCATGCCGATGAAGCCGGTGAGGCCCGACAGCGCCGCGCCGGCCAAGAAACACAGCACCCGGAAGATGCCGGCCTGACCGAAGGACAAGGCGATGGAGCCGTTGGGCCGGGACACCTTGGTGGCGGTGAAGAAGATCAGCACCGCCAGAGGGATGACAATGATCCCGATGGCCCGGAATTGCCGGCGCAGGAAGGCGACTGCACCTTCTTGGATGGCAGCGGCGATCTCCCGCATCTTGGGGGTTCCGGTGTCGGCAGCCAGGACGCCTCGCATGAGGACGAGCCCCACGCCGAGGCCGAAGACGGCGGTGACCAGGGCGATGACCAACCACACCTTCTCGGTGTTCGAGAAGACGAAGCTCTGATACCCCCCCTCGGCGAGGATGTGCGTCATGTACCTGCTACTCCCTTCACGTGGGCCTCTGTGCCCTGGGACGAGACTCGGTGGGCGAGGTCTCGGGTTCGATCAAGTCAAATAGTCGGACCCGGGGTCGGGCGCAGCCTCGAGATGAGGCGCTCCCCCGAAGAACGGGGGCTGACGATATCGACTCGGCGCGACGCCGAGCAAGGAAGCTGCCTGGGCCGACCCGCAGATCGGCTCAAACCCCGATGTCGACCTCCTTGGTGTCGGGACCGGCGATGAGCTCGTACTCGGGGTTCAAGATGGCCAACTGACCCTCCCATGCCCCGACCATTCCCTGGGCCACGAGGCGCGCCCCCTGCTGGATCCCCGGGATCCGGCGCCGGCCCTGGAAGACGAGGAGGATCGCCCCGGAGCCGTCGACGAGGGTGCACTCGAGGTTGGCCGTCGCCCCCCCGCTGGGCACCCGGACGGATTTGATCTTCCCGGCGACGCGCACGCGTTGACGCCACTGCGCGTCGCCGATGGGCGTGGTACCCGACACGTCGGTGGAGACCTCACCGGGGTGCCCCGAGGACCGCGGTGGACGGGTGGCGCCGTCGTCGTCGCGCGAGTCGGGGCCCTTGCTCCACCATCCCCCCGAAAGCTGGAACGGGACGATCGTGGCGTTCACATGGGGGAGATGCCCGACCGCAGCGGCGATGCGGTCGGCACTTCGGTCGTGAAGCAGGCGCCGCCAACCTGCTGCGAAGCCCCGGCGCGGCAGCAAGACGGTGAGCTCGGTGTCACCGTCTTGGGTGATCTGCGCGGCGAGCTCGAGAGCGGCGCGCGCCAGGCGCCGGTCCGGGCAGTCGATGATGTCGAGTGGAAGGCGCGACAAGCCGAGGCGGCTCCAGTCATGCTCCAACGCGGTCGCCTCGAGAGGGTCGACGGCGAAGTGCACGGCGCGGAGGTGGTCGGGCGACAGGGTGCGCGCGTACTGGATGGCCCGGGCCGTGGCCAGGTCCATCCGGTCGACGAGAACCACCACCACGTGATGACGGAGCACGGGAGCCTCACACGCCTGAGAGGCTCCGGCCTGGAGCTGTCCGTCCTCACGGACGTACTGCCGATGCAGGCGCAGGAGGACCATCACGCCGAGGGGCATGAGGACGACCACGACCCATGCGCCTTCGGTGAACTTCGTGACGGCGAAGATGAGCAGGACCACGAACGACAAGACCGCGGCCGTCCCGTTGATGGCCGCACCGCGCCGCCAGTGGGGCTCGCGGTGGGTCACGTGGTACTTGACCATGCCCGCCCCCGCCATGGTGAACCCGGTGAACACCCCGATGGCGTAGAGGGCGATCAGGTTGTCGAGCTTCGCATCGGTGACGAGCAGGATGGCCACCGAGACCACGGTGAGCACGATGATCCCCGTGGAGAACACGAGGCGGTGGCCGCGTCGGGTGAGTTGCCGGGGCAGGTAGGAGTCCTCGGCGGCGAAGCTGGCCAGGAAGGGGAACCCGGTGAAGCTGGTGTTGGCCGCCAGGACGAGGATGAACATGGTGCCGCCCTGGAGCGACAGATACAGAGCGTGGGCGAAGGCGCCGTGGCCGTAGACGTACTGGGCCACCTGGGCCAGGACCGTGGGGGTGCCCAGGACATAGGGCACGGGGTGCACGATGGCAGCCAACGCCGCGATGCCGAGCACGAGTGACCCCAGGACCAGGCTCATGAGCACGAGCGTGATGCGGGCGTTGCGGGACTCCGGCGGCCTGAAGACGCTGACGCCGTTGGAGATGGCCTCGGTGCCGGTCAGCGCCGAGCCTCCCGAGGCGAACGCCTTCATCACGATGAACACCGACGCGCCCAGGAGCAGGCCGTTGCCGGGCGTCCCGACATGCACAGCCCCCGAAGCGTGCAGCGAATGGGGGTGGAGATCCCCGAGGACCGCCTTGACCGAGCCGACGATGATGAGCAGCGACATGTTGGCGATGAAGAAATAGGTCGGCACTGCGAAGACCCGTCCCGCCTCGCGGATGCCACGTAGGTTGGCGTAGGCGATGAGCACGACGAGGCCGACGGCGATCCACACCGTGGCTCCTCGCAAACTGGAAAACGCCGAGGTCAGCGCGTCCACCCCGGCCGCCACCGACACCGCCACCGTCAGCGTGTAGTCGATGAGGAGCGACACCGCCGCGATCTGGGCGATGTTGAGCCCGAAGTTCTCGCGCGCCACCACGTAGGCGCCGCCGGCTTTGGTGTAGACCTTCACCACTTCGAGGTACGAGGCCGTCACGAACAGGAGCACGACGACGACGGCGATGGTGACAGGCACCACCAGCGCGAAGGCGGCGACGCCGATGTACTTGACCAGCTGGACGAGGATCTGTTCGGTGGCATACGCCGAGGACGAGATGACGTCCGACGACAGCACGGCCAACGCGGTGGGCTTGCCGAGCCGTTCCACCGACTGACGTTCGGTGGCCAGCGGTGGTCCCAGGACGGCGTTCTTGAACCGGTACCGGGCGTTCTCGGGGAGGTCGATGGCGTCGGGGGACCGGAGGGCCTCGGGGGCGACCCGGCGTCCCGGGGCCAACCCCGGGGCCCGGGGGGCCTCGGGGACGACGCTCGGTGCACTGCCTGGCGAGGCAGCTTCGCCTGCTCTGTGCACCGGTACCTCGCTCACGCCTTCAGGTAAGCACATCCCGTGAGTTGTCCCGCGCTGCGATGCCGTGTTGCATGGTGTCGGTGCACGTCGTCATCGTCGGTTGTGGGCGGGTGGGGTCGGGGCTCGCCATCCGACTGGTCGAACAGGGCCATACGGTGTCGATCATCGACAAGGCTTCACGCGCCTTTCGGCGCCTGCCTTCGGACTGGCCCGGGACACGGGTCGTGGGCTCGGGCTTCGACCGTGACGACCTCGACAAGGCCGGCGCCAAGCAAGCCGGTGCGCTCGCCGCGGTGACCAGCGGGGACAACTCGAACATCCTGACGGCCCGGATAGCCCGGGAGAACTACGGCATCCACAGCGTCGTGGCCCGGATCTACGACCCCCGTCGGGCCGAGATCTACCAGCGGCTCGGGATCCCCACCGTCGCCACCGTGACGTGGACCATCGACCAGGTGATGCACCGGTTGCTCCCTGAAGCCGTCGTCGGGGAATGGAGCGACCCCTCAGGACACCTTGTCCTCGTCGAGCGCGTCCTTCCCGAGTCCTGGGCCGGAAAGGCCTTGCATGACCTCGGTATGCCCGGGAAGGTGAAGGTCGTCGCCGTCACCCGAGCCGGCATGCCTCGACTCGAAGTCACCGACCTCGTGGGCCAGGAGGGTGACGTCTTGCACCTGGCGGTCCTCAAGGACGCCGTCGGCGAGCTCGAGCACCGCTTCGACGGCGGGTCCGCACTCCCTGAGGGTCGCGCCTTCGGGACGGCGCGGTGAAAGTCGCCATCGCCGGAGCCGGCAACGTGGGAACCGCCATTGCCAAGGACCTGGCCGCCAACGGTCACGACGTCTTGCTCATCGAGCGGGACCCCGACCTGGTGGAGAAACTGCGCCCCACGGTCGACGTGACGTGGGTGGCGGCCGACGCGTGCGAGGTCGCATCGCTCGACGCAGCGGGCATGTCGCAGGTCGACGTGGCCGTGGCGGCCACCGGCGACGACGAGGACAACCTCGTGATCTCGTTGCTGGCCAAACAGGAATTCGCGGTTCCCCGAGTGGTGGCCAGAGTGAACCACCCCAGCAATCAATGGCTGTTCAACGAGTCGTGGGGAGTCGACATCTCGGTGTCGACTCCCCAACTCCTCACCGCCTTGGTCGAAGAAGCGGTCTCGGTCGGGTCGCTCGTCCGACTCCTTCAGTTCGAACGGGGCAATGCCCATCTGGTCGAGGTGACCCTGGCCGAGAGCTCGCCCGCAGCCGGGACGTCGCTCGTCGATCTCCAGTTCCCCCGCGACGCCACGGTCGTGGCCGTGGTGCGCGGCGACCGGCTCGTGGTCCCCCGTGGCGACACCGTCCTCGACGCCGGGGACGAGGTCATGGTGCTCGTGACCGGAGAGGCGGAGAGGGCGGTCCAGCAACTCCTGGTGGGTGACTGAGGCCTGGTCCCGGGTCGAGGTGTCGCCCCCGTACAATTCCAGCCATGGAGGCGGCTTTCTTCGATCTCGACAAGACCATCATCGCTCGGGCGTCGATGGCCGCCTTCGGCCACCATTTCTACCGTGGTGGTCTGATCTCCCGGGCCACGGTGGTGCGCGCCCTCACGTCACAGCTCGTGTACCTGCATCTCGGTGCCAGTGAGCAGAAGCTGGCGAAGATCCGTGAGTCGGTGTTGAAGCTCACATGTGGCTGGGACCAGGGCGAGGTGTCGCGGATCGTACGTGAGACCCTCGACGAAGTCGTCGAGCCCATCATCTACGCCGAGGCACTCGAGCTCCTCGAGCAACACCACGCCTCGGGGCGAAAGACGTACCTGGTCTCGGCGTCACCCGAGGAGATCGTTCAGCCCCTGGCGGAGTACCTCGGCGTGGACGGTGCCATCGCCAGCCGGGCCGTGGTGGACCTCGACGGGCGCTACACCGGGGAGATGGCGTTCTACGCCTACGGGCCCTTCAAGGCCGAGGCCATGCGGGACCTGGCGCTGTTCGAGGGCATCGACTTGGCCGCGTCCTATGCCTACTCGGACTCCTACACCGACGTCCCGATGCTCGAGGCGGTCGGCCACCCTGTCGTGGTCAATCCCGACCGTGTCCTGGCACGACTGGCGCGCGACCGGGACTGGGAGACGCTGCAGTTCTCCCGACCGGTTCGACTCCGCGACCGCGTGCCCGTGCCCAATCTTCCGACGGCAGCCGCGTTGACCGGGGTGGCGCTCGCCGCCACGGGTGCCGCAGTGCTCGTCAGGCGGTACGGGCACAGAGAGGCCCGCGCCTAGGTTTGATCAGGCTTCGCGCAGCCGCTTGGCGGCGATGAGGCCCAGACCGACGAGGATGGCGAGGATCAGCAGCTTCTTCACGAGGCTGGATCCTACCCACGCCGGGGTGGCCCCTCGTCCCGAGGCCCTGACCAGGGACGGCGCCGGTTGGGCCGCGTGGAGATGTTCAGACGGTCAGCAGGTCGCGAGCGCCGGTGTCCGATGACGGATGACGCAACTTCGACATGGCCCGCGCCTCGATCTGACGGATCCGTTCCCGGGTGAGGTTGAAGTGCTCACCCACCTCCTCCAAGGTCCGCGGCTCACCGCGGTCGAGCCCGAACCGCAACCGGAGAATCTCCCGTTCTCGTTCGTCGAGCGGCGACAGGAGTCTGTTGATCTCGTCGGGCAACAGTGACGTGGCGGCGACGTCGAAGGGTGACTCGACCGAGCGGTCCTCGACGACGTCACCCAGCTCGGCGTCTCCGTCCTCGCGTAGTGGCTCGGACAGCGAGAGGGGCTCGGCGCGAAAACGCAGCGCCTCGATGAGCTTGTCCTCGGGCAGCTCGACCTCGGCTCCGAGCTCGGCCAGGGTGGCCGGACGGCCGAACTTCAACTCGAGTCGGGCCTGGGCCTTCTGGACGCGGGCCAGGGTGTCGCCGGCATGGACCGGGAGCCGGATCGTCCTTCCCGTGTTGGCGATGCCGCGGGTGATCGCCTGACGGATCCACCACGTGGCGTACGTGGAGAATTTGAAGCCCTTGCGCCAGTCGAACTTCTCCACGGCGTGCATCAGGCCCAAGTTCCCCTCCTGGATGAGATCGAGGAGGGGGAGCCCCGATGCCTGGTACTTCTTGGCGATCGACACCACCAGCCGAAGGTTCGACTGGACGAACGTCTGTTGGGCCTGTTCGCCGGTCTGGAGCTTTCGTTTCAGCTCACGGCGTTTGGCGGGCGTGAGGTCCTTGATCTTCGTCGCCAGGTCGAGCTCGGCGGCCCGCCCACCCTCGATGGTCTGAGCCAGGCGAACCTCGTCGTCCTTGGTGAGCAAGGGGTATTGCCCGATATCGGTCAGGTAGAGCCGGACCAGATCTTCCTCGTCGCGCTCGACGCGCTCCTTTGCCAACGTCTCAACCCTTCGTCGGAACCCTCCGGCGATCCCTGCCGGTGGTCGAGGTCTTGGGGCAACGCATGCAATTCACCTGTGGATATCAGTGTAACGACAGCGTCAAGACCTGAGCCTTGGAAATGACTCTCTCGGCGACTGCGTAGACCTCGTGGGGACCTTCGTCGGTCCCCTCGGCTCGGCGCGGCCGAACCGCAAGATCACCTCGCGAGCCGGATCAGACCGACGAGGGCTTGGGCGCGGTCTGCGCGGCGTCGGGCCCGAGGGGCCACGGCACGAGCCCGGCCCCTGTTCCCGCGATCATGGCCTCGAGGCGCTGCTGGTGACCGGTGACCACAGCGACGTCGTGGGGACGTCGCAACAGGGTCTGGGTCAAAGCCTCGAGCGCCTGCCACTCCTCGATCTCGTCGCGCAGGACGAGCCGCAGACATCGGGTCATGGGGGCGTCGGCGACCGGCGAGACCCGTCGGAGGTGCAGGGTGTACCCCGTGACCAACCGGGCCAGGACCACCCGGCCGATACCCACCAGACGCGGCAGCGTGCCACGCGCGGGGATGTCGAGGGTACCACCGCGAGACACGGCACTCCCGTCCGCGTCCCGATCACCATCGGGATCCGCACCGGCCATGACCGCCAACATCCGGTCCACCTCGGGGCTCGGGGCCACCATCAACGCGTCAGCGTCGACGAAATCGAGCGCGGGGAGCCGATCGGCGAACAGTTCCGCGTGCCAGGCGTGTTGTTGGCTGAACACGTCGAACACCATCTGCGCTTCGGGCACCGGCTCGGAGGCGACCCACGAGCCGAGGATCTCGAAGAGCTGATGCTCGACCCATTGGTACGAGCCGACGAGCCGCCCCAGCGCGTCGAGGGACAATGACGTGGCTCCCGACGCGGCCACGCCATCGAGAGGTCCCCCGCCCATGGCGAGGGCGGCCGCATCGAACCGGTCAGGCACGGCGAGCCCCTCCACCGTCACCGTGGGGCCGAGGGGCCGTCGGCGTCGTCTCGGGCGCCGGGTCGCGGTACCGGTTGGTGATCGGCATGCGCCGATCCTTGCCGAACGCCTTGGCCGTGATGCGGACGCCAGGTGGGGATTGCCGGCGCTTGTACTCGGCCCCGTC
>Ga0307372_10000128_pt1 | contig 122383 bp, 103 predicted proteins | sample OX1MG_FD_202533 | JGI IMG/M metagenome (GOLD analysis project Ga0307372, IMG submission 202533) | Soil microbial communities from Risofladan, Vaasa, Finland - OX-1 | ecosystem: Environmental > Terrestrial > Soil > Coastal area > Acid sulfate soil | place: Finland: Risofladan, Vaasa... | reverse complement strand
CAACACCGTTCACTATTCCCATCTGGTCAACAGTAACCCATACATTCTTAACGTCGTAGAACATGATGGTTATTCGCCACAGGGCATGGGCCTGCTGGGCTTTGCGATGATCGACTTGATGTGCAGCCCCGATTTCAGCGTGACCGAGCTCGGCCGGCTGCGTGAGGCGATGTGGCACGCGCAATGGATGGCCCGCATCGGCAACCTGATGACCACCTGGCAGCGCGAAATCCACGACCGCGATTACAGCAGCGGAGTTTTTGCCCATGCCGTGGCCAACCACGACCTGACGGTGGACCAGTTGATGCACGGATCGCCCGCGCAAATCACGGCCGCCATCACGCGCGGCGGCCACGAAGCCTATTTTCACCGCCGCTGGCGAGAGCACAGAATCCAATTTCAACGGCTGCTGCCGCAGGTGACCTCCGTCGACCTGGCAGTCACTCTACGCGGCCTGGATCGACTTTTACAGACCGAACTGGTCAGCCGAGGCGCGAAGTAAGGCGGCGATGGGTCGCCGCGGCGAAACAGAATCATGTTCCAGCAGCGTTTTCAACCTGAACGTCTCGGAGGCGCCTACATCCTGGCGATGATGCTCTCCACGCGCCTGCTGGCCTCGCTGGGCGGCCTGCTGAGCGTCTACTACGTGACCCTGATGCTCTCCTTTCCGGCCGACGTCGAACGGCACTTTTTCGTGGCCGCGGCGTGGTTTGTGTCGTGGGGCATCGTGCTCAGCGCCTTGCTGGGTCTGTATTACACGCCTCATGCACGCCGCGCGCTCGACTTGCTGCGCGACGGCCAGCCCGTCGACGCCGAACTGGCGGCAAAAGTCGGAGCCGAAGTCGTCCTCTTTCCGGGTCGACAATGTTGGCGTGAGAGCCTGATCGATCCCATCGCCATCGTTTTGCCGATCTGCGCCACCCTGCGGGCCCTCGACGGTGTTTCCATCGGCCCGCTGGTGCAAACGGGCATCGCCGGCTGCTTGGGCATCGCCGCGGTGTTGCTGATCGCGTTCTTTATGGAAGAGCGCTGGCTGGCGCCGTTGGTGCGCTACCTGGTCGAGCGCGGCGTGCCGGTCGATTTCGAGGCCATGCCCGCCGGCCGGCTGCACGTGCGGCTCAATATCTGCGTCGGCGGAGCCGTGGTGCTGACCGCGGTGATGATTGGCGGACTGGCCAACCAGCGGGCACTGGACATCATCAACAATCCGAGCAACCAGGCCCAGGCGGTGGCCAACCTGCGGCAGCACACGGTCATCATGACCCTGGCGGCGGCGGTCACCGGCCTGGTGCTTTCGCGGCTTTTGGCCACTTCCATCGCTTCGCGCGTGCGGCTGATGGTCGACGCCATGAAACGGGTGCAACAAGGGTTGCTCAGCGAGCGGCTGCAAACCACCACCACCGACGAAATCGACTCGCTGGCCCGACAGTTCAACGCGATGGTCGAGCGGCTGCAGACCAACGACCATACGATCCGCGACTTGAACGTCAATTTGGAGGCGAAGGTCCGCACGCGCACGCGGCAACTCTCCAAGAGCCGCCGCTCGCTGAAGCGGTCGCTGGCCGAGCTGGAAGCGGCCTACCACGATCTGGCGGCGATGCAGGGGCAATTGATCCATTCCGAAAAGATGAGCTCGCTCGGCCAGCTCGTGGCCGGGCTGGCCCACGAGATCAACAACTCGATCAACGCGGTTTACAACGGCATCCAACCGCTGACCCAAAGCACCCACCGCTTGCAAGGCGCGCTCGCCCCGCTGCTGGCCGGCCAGCCTTTCGAGTGCGGCCCGGAGTCGCGCGACGAGATCGACCGGCTGTTTCGGCGGCTGTTTTCGCTGGCCACGGTCATCGAAAACGGCGCCACGCGCACCGCCCGCATCATCGCCGATCTAAAAACCTTCTCGCACCCCGGCAAAGAAGACTTCGACGATTTCGACTTGCACGAATCGCTCGACATGTGCCTCAACCTGTTGTTCAGCCAGGTCAAGCACCGCATCGTGCTGGAGCGCGACTATGGCCAGATCGACACGGTCCACGGGCCGCACGGCCATCTCAATCAGGTGTTCATGAACATTCTGAGCAACGCCGAACAGGCGATCGAAGGCGAAGGCCGCATCCTGGTGACGACCCGCGGCGACGGCGAGATGATCCGGGTTTCCATCCGCGACAACGGCCCCGGCATTCCCGACGACGTCAAGGGCCGCATTTTCGATCCTTTTTTCACGACCAAAGAACCGGGCCTGGGCACGGGACTGGGCCTGTCGATCAGCTACGGCATCATGCACAAGCTCGGCGGCACGATCGCCTGCCAGAGCTCGCCCGGCGACGGTGCCGAATTCATTGTCACTTTTCCTCGCCAGGCCGGCGTGCATGGCGGCGACCCGGGCCTTGGCTGCCGACCGGCCGGGGCCCTTTTTCCTACGGTAGGAGCCGATTATGAAACGAGACATCTTGTATGTTGACGATGAAGTCGACAATCTCGTCGTCTTCGAGGCGACGTTCGAGTCGACGTACAACGTGCATACGGCCAGCAGCGCGGCGAAGGCCCTCGACCTGCTCGGGCGGCAATCGTTCCCCGTCATCGTGGCCGATCAGCGGATGCCCGGCATGACCGGCGCCGAGCTGTTCGAGATCCTGCGCCGCCAGCACCCGCTCAGCAAGCGCGTGATGCTTACGGGCTACGCCGACTCGAAAGCGATGCTCGACGCCATCAACCAAGGGCAGGTGTATTACTTCCTGAAGAAGCCCTGGGAACGGCACGATATCTTGTCGGTGCTCTCGCGGGCCATCGAGGCCTACGACTTGTCGGTGGCCAACATGGCGCTCACCGAGCGGCTGGTGGCCATCGACCGCTGCGCCGCGCTGGGCCGCTCCGCCGCTAGAATCGCTCACGAGATGGGCAACCAACTCTGCATGCTGCCGCTGCTGGAGCTGATCGAGGAGCGCTATGCGGAACACGACGAGCTGGTGCAAACGGCGGCTCTTGCCCGGCAGACCTACGACCGCCTGGTGCAGCTTGTCGACGAAGTGAAGTCGTTCGTGCGGTTCGAGCAGACGGGGATCGAGCTGCAACCGCTCTCGCTGGCCGGCGTGCTGCACGAGCTGCTGGCTTTCCTGCGCTACGACAACACGTTGCCGCACAGCCGGCTTTCGCTGCGCATCCACGCCGAGCCGTCGGTCAAGGGGCACGCCGTCAAGCTGCAGCAAGTGCTCGTCAACTTGCTGAAGAACGCGGCCTACGCGATTCGCGAGCGGGCGGACGGCCAGATCGTGCTTCAACTCGATGCCAACCGCTCCGACGCCGTCATCACCGTGCGCGACAACGGCTGCGGTATGGCGCCCGACGTTGCGGAGCGCATCTGGGAGCCGTTTTTTACGACGAAAGGCGACGAAGGGAACGGTCTGGGGCTCGACATCGTGAAGGGCATCATCGAGGCGCACGGCGGAAGGATCGCTTGCGAAACGGCGGTCGGCCGTGGAACGACGTTTACCGTGCGGTTGCCCCTCGTCATGCCCGAGGAAACTGCCTCACGGCCCGCCACCCCGATCAGTACCTCCAATGACCCAGGTTTAGTTGCCCTTTATGAGTGTGTGAGTTAGGCCAATCATCGTAGGGTGGGACCAGCGAGCTTGCGAGCGCCGGCCCACCGTATAGGAGGAGTTAGGCGTTGGGCGTTAGGCATTAGGCGCGGTCCTCTAACAAGGCCCTAACGCCCAACGCCTACTGCCTAACGCCTTGTAATACACAGGAGAACGCTGCTGATGAGAATCTTGCTGGCCGCACCACGAGGCTTTTGCGCCGGAGTCCACATGGCGGTCGACGCGCTCGACCGCGCCCTGGCGCTGTTCGGCACTCCGCTGTACGTGTTCCACGAGATCGTGCATAACCGCCACGTCGTCGAACGCTTTCGCGGCAAAGGCGCCGTGTTCGTCGACGATCTCGCCGAAGTGCCGCAGGGGGCCAACCTGATGTACAGCGCTCACGGCGTTTCGCCCGCCGTGCAGCGGGCCGCGCGCGACCGCGGGTTGAACGTCATCGACGCCACTTGCCCGCTCGTTCGCAAGGTACACCTGGAGGCGCTGCGGTTCGCCGAGCAGGGATATACGATCGTGCTCGTCGGGCACGACGGTCACGACGAGGTGGTCGGCACGTTGGGATACGCTCCCGAGCGCATACGCCTCGTTTCTTCGCCGGACGACGTCGACCGACTCGAATTCGCCGCCTCCGACAAGATCGCCTATCTGACGCAAACCACCTTGAGCGTGGACGAAGTCCAAATCATCGTCGAGCGGCTGCGACGGCGGTTTCCCCAGTGCGTCGGAGCGCCCAAAGAAGACATTTGCTACGCCACCCAAAACCGTCAAGAGTCGCTCAAGCGGCTGTTGCCCGAAGCCGACGCCGTGCTGGTGGTGGGAAGCCGCAACAGCTCGAACAGCAACCGTTTGGTCGAAGTGGCCCGCGAATTCGGCTGCCCCGCCTGGCTGGTCGACGGCGCCGCGGAACTGGACGCCGATTGGTTCGCGGGCAAGCAAACGCTCGTCGTGACGGCCGGCGCCAGCGCTCCGGAGGATTTGGTGGCCGATTGCCTGCGGGTGTTGTGCGAGTGGTTCGACGCCACGGTCGAACAACATTCGCTGCGGGAGGAATTGGTCGAGTTTCCCTTGCCCCTTGAAGTCCGTTGAAGGTGAAGCATCATGTCTTACGTCAACCTGAGCAGCACTCGCATTAGTGATGATGATTTGGCGGAGTTGGAGGATCTGACCGATGTCGATGTGCTCGATCTATCGGGCACGAAGGTCAGCGACGCGGGTCTTGAGCACCTCAAGCGGCTGACGCGGCTGCAAATGCTGATTCTCGACGGCACGCACGTGACGGATGCCGGGCTTGACGATCTGCGGCGCGCGTTGCCCGCGGTCGCGATTCTTTATTCGCATGGTTGATCATCCGGACTACGGCCAATGCCAGCCCGTGTTGCCGACCGCGAGCGGCAGAATGATAAAATGGTAGGCGAGGTCGCTAAGCAGAAAGCCGAGCGCCGTCCCCAGCATCGCGCCGCTCAGTTTCGGTCGCCGCCAGCAAAACGGCAAGGCGGCCAGAAGCGGCAGGCCCCAGAACATGTGGTGGATTTGCAGCAGCAGGGGAGCGGTCTGGTTGAACTCGCCGGCCGTTCGGCCGGCCGCAAACCGCAAATAAAGCGTGGTCGCCTCGACGACCAGCGTCACGGCCACGGTCCAAGCGATGGCCCAGCGGTTGCGGCGAGTTCGATCGGGCGGTTCGCGGTTCAAGAGCATACTGCCATTGTATCGTCGATCTGCCGCGGTCCCTTTTCCGGAGGCCAGGCGCGCTAGCAGCAGTCGCGGGGCGGCCGGATGCCGTTGCGGCCCTGATAGCAGAGCCGTCGCACGCCGACGCTGGCCAGTCCCGCCACCGCGAGCGCGACGTAGAATCCGGCGAACATCCATTTGACGAGCGTAATGTCGGCACCGTCCCATTCGCCGCTGATGGCCGCGTAGAAAAAGTACGGCGCGATCCACAGCGCCCACCCGCCCGCAGCGAGGCTGCCGATGGCGAAGGCCCGCTTCGCGCCGCGGCCATAGATGATGCCGGCGATCAATGCTCCCGGCGTCGCCATTCCCAACGTCGCCAGCACGATCAGCGCCAGCCCGTCGGGCAGCGTGAACAGCACCGCGCAAACGACAGCGACCAGAAAGGTGAGGAGGAACAGTGTTTTGAGTCGGAATCGCACGACATGGCTCCCGGTCATCGTCGCCGCCGCACGAGCCGGAAGCCGGTAGGACGCAGCACCAGCAGCATGCCGGCCAGGAACGAACCGGTGAGCAACGTCCATGCGATCCAGCGCCAACCCGCATGGGTCAGCGGAACCGGAGCAAGCGAATAGGGCTGGCGGTATAAAGCCGTCAGTTCCAGCCAATACAAGCCGCCACCGGCGGCGACCGCCAAGAGCGCGAAAAAGCCGATCTTGATCAGCCAGTTGCCACTGCCCAAGGCGGCCCAGAGCGCCGCCAGTGAAATCAGCGCCAGCACACCGCCATCTGCCGCGGCGTGCAGCCATTGCCGGGTGTCCATCCAACGAGACGACGACTGGAGCGAACCCTTGACGATGGGCACCAGAATCGCGACCACGGTCGTGACCACGAGCAGGTGCCGGATCGAAAACTGCACCGGCACGCCGCTGGTGTCCGCGGGATCTTGAATCTCGCGTTCGATCCGGTAGCCGGCCACTCTCAATAGCGCGACCAAACCTGAAGCGCCCGCGATTTGCGCCGCCACAATGATCGCCCAGGCATCTCCCCAATGAATGTGAGCCAGATCGAAGTGCAGCACATTGGTGAGATACATAACGGGTACCCCGGCCAGGGCAACGAGGCACAGACGGCTGGGAAACGACGCGCTTCCGAGAATCAGCCATGCCGCCGAGGCGCCAAACTCGGCCGATAAAAACGCCAAAGCCAGCAGCCTTTGGTTCCACCGATCATCCATCGCGCCGGTGGCCAACAGCAGGTTGACCAGCACCAGGCTCCAGCCGAGCAGCAACAACCGCCAGCCCCAATGCGGCAGCTTCAAGCCGGCGAGAAAGCTGAGCAGAGCCGTCTGCACGACGAACCAACTGCCCACGGCCACGCCGGTCGCAGGCGACCAACGATGGGCGGCCCCGAATCGCAGGGCGGCCTGATCGAGCGCGACGAACACGGCGGGCAAAACCACGCTGACCAAGAGCAGGCGAACGGTGGCGGACGGGCTTCGCATGCGGGTCAGTATATCGTCGCGGCCACAGGGAAATGAAGATGCCTCCTCGATTTGCCGGGACACGTTTGAACTTCGCCGCTTCTTCGCCTAGGATTGTGAAGAGGATCAAGGTCACGGGTGATCGGCGCATCGGCGGTAACGTCTGCATCCCGAAATGCCTCGGCGTCGATGTCCACTCGAAGACTATGCGCACGCCTGACCGTTTCCAAAAAATCGCGGAGCGGGGTTTCGCGTAACCGCAGCATGACCTTTTGATCGAGGGCCTTCTCGACGACGGGGCTGCCGGAGGCGCCGACTGTCTCGGCGCCGCTGCGCCAATCCCTTTGTGGCCCGCGCACCGCCAGGCGGGCCGTCTGCTCATTTATCTCCGGAAGCGGCCCTAATTAGCTCAGCCACAACGCCAGCAGCCCGCCCACGACGATCACCAGCGCCGCGCCGATGGCGACAATCGCCGTCGCATCGTTGCGGCGCCTGCGATAGGGGGGCTTGTCCGGGACCGCGGACGGACGAGAAGCCGCGGCCGCGGGCGGTGTCGACACAGCGACGGCTGCGCTCGAATTCCGGCCCCAGCGGCAGGCCTCGACCGCCGCGATGAATTCGCTCATGCCGGCATATCGGTCGCCCGGCGTTTTTGCCACCATCCGCTGATAAACCGCTTCCAGCCATTCCGGAAGATCGGGCCGGGCGGCCCTCAACGCCGGAATCGGCGACTGGGCGTGCGCCAGCGCTTTCATCACCACGTTTTTGGCGGCGTAGGGCACCTGACCCGTCAGCAGCCGGTACATCGTATAGCCGAGGCTGTAGACGTCGGAACGCGGGTCGGCCAGTCGCGCGTCGGCGGCCTGCTCCGGCGACATGTAGTCGACCGTTCCCATGGTCTGGCCGGCTTGCGTAAGCTGCGGGCCGCCCTCCGCGTCGTCGTAGCGCGCCAGACCCATGTCGAGCACCTTCACGACTCCGTCGATGCTCAACAGCAGGTTTCCGGGCTTGATATTGCGATGCACCACGCCGTGGGCATGGGCATATTCCAGTCCGCGGGCCGTCTGCAGCACGACGTCGAGCGTCTGCTCCAGTGGCATGGGACCGTGCTGCGAAAGCAGGGCCGCCAGATCCTGGCCGGGAACATACTCCATTACCAGATAATGGTGGCCGCCCGACTCGTTGGCGTCGAGCGCGGCGACGATATTCGGATGGGTGAGCATGCCGGCCAGCTTGACCTCGCGCTGGAAACGCCCCAGCGCCTCCTGAGAGCTGGCGGCGGCGTTGACGACCTTGATCGCCACTATCCGCCGCAAGCGCCGATGCACCGCCTTGTAAACCTCGCCGATCGCCCCATGCCCGATCGGCTCCAGCAGCTCGTACTCGCCCAGGACCGAGCCCACGCCGACGGCGCCGCTGGCGGCCGGGGCCTGGCTCACCGCTTTCTGTGCCTCGGCCTGCGACTTCAACCGCCGGTCGTACTCGGCCTTTTTCGCCGCGTCGAGCAGGCAGATTCGGGCCGCGGCGAGTTGGTTGAGCAACTGCTGCGATTCCTGGCCGTGCTTGCCGGTCTGAAAAGTGCGGACGTGCGCCATCTGCCGGTCAGCCGCGTTGGCGATGACGTCGGCGCTGGCTTCCAGGAAATCGATGGCCAGTAGCCGATAGTGATGCGGCGGTTGGTCCTTGGGCGGAACTCCCAGCCACTGGTGATACGGGTCGAAATGTTCGGACATGGCGGCCATCCGAGCTAGGATAAAAGTCTTCAGCGTCGACGTCGGGCAACCGTGGTGGAACGGTGACGTGCATAGCATCTCTCCTGACCGCCTATGCGGACTTGTTCTCCATCAAGTGTATTTCAAAACCTAGGGTTGATTCAAGGGAAGTCAGCGGCCTGGTTCCGTAGCCCGCTTGCTCGGCAAGCGGAACGGCTTGGCGAGATCGACGATGACGGAAACGCAACGGCTACGCCATCAATCCGGTGACGATGCTTGTTATGGCCGTGCAAGAGGAGTGATGCCAGGTAATTTTTCTGTCAGGATCCGCGGCCGAAAGGTTCCATCACGGCGGAGCGCGATGCCTACGATCCGTGCCCAAGCCAGTCGGCGAGTAAAGTGCGAGAAGGCAGGAACCGGACCACCGCGGAACGCCCCTCAACGCGGAACTCGCGACTTTATTTTGGCCATCCCTCATCCCTCATCGCTCATCCCCTCTTCAGAACTACGAGATGATGAAATCCCTCGGTTTTTCTCGTTTGTGCAAATTTGCACAAACGAGGAGCGCTCTGTGGGGAACACCCTCTGTGGCGTTCCGCGCAGCGCGGTCGGCGCCAACCCGCACGACCTCGGAACGCCACGGAGGGCGGTCCCTACAGAGCCGTCAGATGGTTCCGCGCTTGTACAAGTCAGCATCGATGCTTTCGCATGTCGCCCTAAGCCACTGGCCCCGACCAGCTTAGATAGCCCAGACGGCGCGCCTGATTGTTGTTTTTCACAAGCAAACCGGCCCCCTGAACCCTGAACCCTGAACCCTGAACCCTGAACCCTGAACCCTGAACCCCCAACCCTGCCACTGACCCCGAACCCCGAACCCGGAGAACCCAACACCCCGCCCAAGCGAGAAAAGGCGCAGCCACCCGTCAAACGCACGACGGCGGACGAACGGCCGCCGAGCCAGCGCGACTGCGGTATCTACGAACAACACATCCTGCGCGGCGAGACGCACCAACGCGTGGCCGCCGCACACGCCTTGTCGCGGCAGCGAGTGGCCCAAATCGCCGTGCGCGTCATCGATCGGCAGCAAAGGCTTTGGCGTCTTGCCTTCCCTCCATCACGGTGGTTGCGGCCGGTTTTTTGCAAGGCGGCCGCAAGATTGTTGAAAGACCCTTCGTCCATGCGAGTTACGTTGTAAGCTCGCCGCAGCGACGGTGTTGTTTTCCGCAACGCAACGTGCGGACCCGCATGCGTCAGTACGCCGGCTGGAACATGCCAAGTCATCCAGAAAGAGGCCCGGAGGCCAGTAATCGTCGTGGCAGACGTTGTCGACTAGCCACCCGCCCACGGGCCGCCTTATCATGGGCGATTCATGGAAACCGAATTCCTCGCTTGGCTACGCGACCGACTGCCGCCTCATCCCTGTCTGCGGCTGGGAATCGGCGACGACGCCGCCGTCGTCGATCTCGGTGCTCGCCACGATTGCGTCATCACCGTCGACTTGCTGACGGAGGGCGTCGACTTTCGTCTGCCTGAAGCATCGCTGGAGCGGACCGGCCGCAAGGCGCTGGCGGTCAACCTGAGCGACCTGGCGGCGATGGCGGCGCGTCCGCTGGCGGCCGTCGTGGCGCTGGCCCTGCCACGTGCGCGTGCCCTGGACATCGCGGTGGGAATCTATCAAGGCCTTCTACCACTTGCCGAGCGCTACCACACGGCGATTGCCGGCGGCGACACGAACACCTGGGAAGGGCCGCTGGCGATCGGCATTACGCTGATCGGTCAGACGAGCGAGCGGGGGGTGCTGCGCCGCGACGGGGCGACGCCCGGCGATGCGATCGTCGTCAGCGGCAGCTTTGGCGGCAGCATTCTGGGAAAGCACTTTGATTTCGAGCCACGGGTCAACGAGGCCCTGTCGCTCCACAACCGTTATGATCTGCACGCGGGAATCGACGTCAGCGACGGCCTGTCGCTCGACCTTTCCCGATTGGCGGCGGCCAGCGGCTGCGGGGCGGTGCTCGAACTGGAAAGGGTGCCCGTCGCGGCGGCGGCGCACGAGCTGGCCCGCTTGCGAAACGACGGCGTGACGGCGCTCGAACATGCCTTGAGCGACGGCGAGGATTTCGAGCTGGTGTTGGCTGTGCCACGGGCGGAAGCGGAACGAATGGTGGCCGGTCCGTCGCTGGGTGTGGCGTTGACGATCGTGGGCGAGTTTGTGCCGGAGCCGGGCCTGTGGCAGCGTTCGCCCGCCGGCGAGCGAACTCCACTCGCTCCGCGCGGCTATCTGCATTAGGCGATACTTTGTGGATCGATAGAAAGGAAGTCTGCGGTTGCCACCAGCGGCATCGTAAGATGCTGTCCGCGACGGGGCAAGCCTCCGACTGCTCGGCTTCGGCGGCCCTACGTTGCGGCAGCCTTTCATTTTTTCGTTCCCTCGCGGTCCCACCAGTCGCGGAACCGCTCGTCGGCCGGCGCGGGAAAGTGGCGAGTGCCGGTCCAGCCGGCGAACGGGCCGGGAAGATGAGCGAACCAGCGTGGCGCTGGGGGCGTGGCTGGGGGAGATTGAGGATCGGGCGGAAGTTGGGGCACATCCGCTTGCTCCGCAAGCGGGCTACCAAAACGTGACACCACGCGCGTGGCGAGCCAGGTGGCCAGCCGGTAGAGCCGCGGATGACGCATCGTGATCGACCAGACGCGATAGGCCAACGCTTCGCTCCGGCTGAGCTGGCCGGGTTGCTGGTGCAAACGCTCGCGAAGCTGGATCAGCATTTCGGGTATGGCGATCTTCACCGGACAAGCCGCCTGGCACGCGCCGCACAAGCTGGAAGCGTGCGGCAGGTGATGGTTCGCCGCCAGCCCGTCGTAGAGCGGCGTCAAGACGGCGCCGATCGGTCCGGCATAGACGCCGCCGTAGGCGTGACCGCCCACCGTGCGGAAGATCGGGCAGGCATTCAGGCACGCCCCGCAACGGATGCAAAACAGGCTCTCGCGCAGCGGCCCGGCCAGAATGCTAGAGCGGCCGTTGTCCAGCAGCACCAGATGAAACTCTTCAGCCCCGTCGAGCTCGCCCGGCCGCCGCGGGCCCGTGATCAGCGAAGTGTAGATCGAAAGCTTTTGCCCCGTCGCGGCACGCGCCAGCACCTTCAAGAACACCGGCAGGTCGGCCAGCCGCGGAATGACCTTCTCGATGCCGACCAACGCGATGTGAACGCGCGGCAAGGTGGTCGTGAGCCGGGCGTTGCCTTCGTTCGAGACCAGCACGATGGTGCCGGTTTCGGCGACGGCGAAATTGCCGCCCGTGATGCCCGCATCGGCCCGCGCGAACTCGGCCCGCAGGCGCCGCCGCGCGTAGGCGGCAAGCTGCTCGGCGTCGGCCGGCAACGGCTGCCCGGCGTCGCGGCTGAGCACCTCGGCCACCTGCGGAGTGCGCAGGTGAATCGCCGGGGCCACGATGTGCGATGGGCGGTGCCCGGCAACCTGAATAATGAATTCGCCAAAATCGGTTTCGACGACGTTGATCCCCCGCTCGGCCAGCGCGGCGTTGAGGTGAATTTCTTCGCTCGTCATCGACTTCGATTTGACGACGTTGCGGGCCCCCGCCCGCTGGAGGATTTCGAGCACGGTCTGCCGCGCGGCGGCCGCGTCGTCGGCGTAATATACGTGCCCTCCGTTGCGGACCACGCTCGCCTCCAGCGTCTCGATGTGCTCGGCGAGATTGGCCAGCGTGGCGTCTTTGATGGCGCGGGCCCGATCGCGGAGCCGGCCCGATTCGGCCATCTCGGCAAACGCCTGCCGGTTGCGAGCGCCCAAGGTGTCGCCCAATTGCGAAAGCGCGCCTTGGAGCTGAGCGTCGGCCAGCGCGGCGGCGCTGGCGGCCAGAAACTCGTGATGTTCGTGCTGCGCGTAGTCGCCGGTCATGGTTACTTGAGAATCTCGACGGCGACCATGAGCAGCGGCGCCGCGGTGACGACAACGGCGAACACCAGCACGCCCGACGGCGGCGCCACGCGGCGGCTGCGCAGCACGACAGGCATGACCAGCAGGGCGATGAAGCCGATCACCAAAGCCGCGAACAGCAACAGCTCGGAGAGCATCCGCAACGGGCCTTCGTTGACGCCGGCCGCCCAGCGGGCCAGGGCGGAGCCGAGCTCGCAGGCCAGCGTGGTGACGACCGTCAGCATCCAGCCGATGGTGAGCACCTCCACGCTGCGTAGCTCGGTCGCGGCCTGCGACTTGGTTCGCTTCTTGCGATTCATCCGCGGCTTACCACCACCACCTCGCCGTTGTGCTTGAAGCGAACCGTCACGCGATAACCGCAGCTCCAGTCGTATTCGACCACGCCGGCACAAAACAGCCCGCTGTGGCACGACACCGTCGGCGGGCAATTGCAGCAGCCAGGCAGGCAAACCGGTATGGCCACCGGGCAGCAGGTGCAAGGATTGGTGGCCGTGAGCACGGTCTCGACCGGCGGAGCACAGCCGCAGCAGACCCGATGGTGGCCGCGGTGGCGATAGATCAGGCAGGGCTGCGGGCAGCACATGCCACAGCCAGCCACCGGCCCGGCGGCCGGAACCATCGGTTCGACCGGCGCCGCGGGCTGAAGCGAGACGGGCTGCGCCGTGTAGGGCATCGCCGCGGGCGGCGGCAGGGTTGCCGCGGCCGCGGCGTCTTGGGCCGCCGCTCGGGCGGCCCGAAAAGCGGCCAGACGCCCGGCGGCGCTGGCCTCATTGGGGCCGGCGCCTAGGGCAAACGATACCAACGCGGCGAGCAGACTGATTCGAAGAAGCATGATGCTGGTCCTCCCAGTTGTAGCAGTAAGAACGTCGTAAACGCTCGTTCGGCCCCACATGCCTACTTTCGCCCGCGGACGGCGACTTTGCAAGTAGTTTACGCTGTTTTTGCACACCCTGCCGCCTTGACCTAAAGTTTCCTTGGCATGCGCTCGGACGTATCCAAACTGCCGGCCGAATGGGAACGAGTCGAAACGACTCTTGCGCAACTGCACGCCAGCACGAGCGAGCTGGGCGCGTTTCTCGATAGCCAATGGGACGAGCTCGAACGGCTGCGCTGCGAGCTGACCGATCGGGCCCGCGAGCTGGCCCGCCGCGAACGAGAACTGCAACACAGAGAGGAAGCGTTGACACACCACACGGACAGGCAACCGATGTCGATCGGATAACGACGCATGCTGACGACAAATCAAACCTGGTGGTCGCGATGGACGGTGCGCTGGCACGGCCAAAACGACGGCGCCGTTCCGGAAGTCGCGCCCGACGTTTCCAGCATGGAGGCCATCGAACGCGCTCCGGCCGCACCGCTTGCGGCGCCCGATCGCGCGTCGATCGTCGAGAGCATGCTGGCCCAAGGCCGTTACGCGCTCTTGCTTCGCCGCCAGGTCGTCGAGAGTTTATCGGCGGAGCAATTCCAGCGGGCGCGCGAGGCCCTGGAGCGATCGATGGCCACCGTGCCGGGCGGCGTGGTCGATATTGGTCTCCGCAACTACGAAGGCGATGCTGTGGCCGAAGCGCTCGAACAGGTCGAGCCACTGCTCTTGGATCGCTATCCCGTCACGAACCGGCAGTTTCGGCAGTTCGTCGAAGCAGGGGGGTATGCCCTGGAGCCGCTTTGGGACGCCGATATCTGGCCCACGCGGGCCGAGTTGGTTGATTCCGGCGGCGCACCGGGACCGCGCTTTTGGCGCAGCGGCCGATATCCCAGTGGCGAAGACGATTATCCGGTCGTGGGCATCAATTGGCACGAAGCGGCCGCCTACGCACGTTGGGCCGGCAAACGGTTGCCCGACGAAGCCGAGTGGCTCAAAGCGGCGGCCTGGCCGATTCGCACAGGCGACGGACAGCACAGCCAGCGACGCTTTCCCTGGGGCGACACCATCGACCGCGGACGCTGCAATGTCTGGGGATCGGGACCGGGCAGAACCGCCGCGGTCACCCAGTTCTCGGCGGGCGTCAGCGTCGGCGGCGTGTATCAACTGACCGGCAACGTCTGGGAATGGATGAACGGAGACTTCGAAGCCTTCGACGCCGACGGCGCCCCGCTGGAGCTCACGATACCCATGAAGGGCCTCCGCGGTGGGGCGTTCGACACCTACTTTGAGCACCAGGCAAGCTGCCAATCGCCGAGCGGCGAAACCCCGCTGGCCCGCAAGCACAACATCGGCTTCCGCTGCGCCTTGAGCGCGTGCGACGTGGCCCTACCAGGAGCAACGCCATGATCAAGCTCAGCCAGCAACCGCTCGATTCGCTGCGGTTGATCCAGCAATCGAACCAGGCGGCCTGCTTTATTTGCGGAACCGGCAACACTTACGATATGGAGCTGTGCCGCGAATGCTTCGCGCCGATGGCCCTGGCCCATCAGGCCGCCTCACAAAAAATCGTGCCCGGCTTGATCGCCGCGCTGGGCAGCAGCGCCGCCGGCAAGACCGTCTACTTGGGCATGCTGCTGGATATGTTGTCGCGACAGCCCGACCGCTTGCAGTTGCTCGCGCGCGGGGCCTTCTCGATCAACTTGCAACAGACGACCGTCGGCGCGTTGGCCCGCGGTGAATTCCCCCACAAAACACCCTGCGAACCCGATCGCTGGAATTGGGTCCATTGCCAGATACGGACGCGGCCCCAGGCCGCGCCGCTGGAGTTGGTGTTGCCCGACCTGCCGGGAGAAGCGTTGGCCGAAGAACTCGACCATTCACACACCTGTGAGGTCGTCTACCCACTGCTGGCCAAGGCCTTGGGGGCGCTGGTTTTGGTCGACGCCTTGAAGCTCGAGCGCGGCTCGCTCGACGAAGACTATTTCACCATGAAGTTATTGACCTACATGGCGGAGATCGATGGCCGCCGCAACCACGGTTGGTCGAGGCGGCCGATCGCCTTTGTGCTGACCAAGGCCGACGGGTGCGAGGCCTGCTTCGACGACCCGGCGGCGTTCGCCGCGGCGCGGTCGCCGGGCCTCTGGCGGCATTGCTTCGAGCGGTTCGAGAACTTTCGCTTCTTCGCCGCGAGTGTGGCCGGCGGATGCGCCCACCGAGTCAGTCGTTACGGCCGCGTGCGCGTGCCGCTGCGCATTGAGCCGCGCGGCATCGTCGAACCTTTTGAGTGGCTCGTAAAGCAATTGAAGAGTCCATCGTGCTAGTCGAACAAGCGATTTTCACCTCCGCGGATACCGGCCGTCGCGACGGCTACCAGCTCGTGGCCACCAGCCCCGGCGTCGACGAGGCCGACCTGCGCGCGCTGGCCTCGCGCGGGCCGTCGCACGATTCGCTCTGGGAGACGGGCGACGATGCGATGAGCGTCAACTGCTATGCCTTGCCGAGCGGCTGCTATTGTGTCTCGAAGACCACGCCGGCCGGGCAAGAGCACAGCGGCCGCCGCGGGCCGCGCGTGTATACGCAATGCCTCGTGGTCGGCCGCGAGCTGCTGGCCGACTTTGCCAACAATGCGCTGGCGCTCTTGAACGCGGCGTTTGCACAGGGACACCTGCGGGTGCTGGAAGAGATTTCCGGCGATCTGGATCCCTTCAAGCTGTGCGGGCGGGCGGCGGCCGTCGACGAGGCCTTGCTGGGCAACCTGCTGAGCGATCCGGGCGTGCTCTGGTTGCAGGCGGTCGTCGAGGCCGCACTCACCTCGCCGCGCGTCGCGCTTTTGGCGCCGAATCACGGTCCGCGCTTGTTGGCGGGGCTGATGAACTGTCTGCCGGTGGAATGCCGCCTGGAGTTCTCTTTTTCAACCGGCCTGAAATACTCGCCCCGGCGGCCGCTGCGCATCGTCTGCCTGGGAGGTCATTTGGCCGAGCAGCGCCGCTTGGCCCGGCGATACGAGCTGACCATGGTGGAGGTGTTCGGCAGGCCGCCGCGGGAATTCACGGCCACGGCGGGCTGGGGCGGATTTGTGGCCAGCGCGATTGCCGCCGGCAAGACGGCCTTTCTGGCCGAGCAGCTCTCGGCTTCGCGTCCCGGCCTGACGCTGGCCGATCTGGAACCGTTGGGCAATCAATTGCTCGAATGGATGGCCGAAGGTCCACGCGGGCCGTCGACGAACATGTGCGGCCGCAAGCCGCGCGGCGAGCTTCCCGCTGCGCCGGCCGAAGCGTTGCTGGCGGCGGCCACGGGCGACGCGCCCGCCGAAGCGCGTCGGGCCGACGCCGCGCACCTCCGCGGCAACCGGCCCAGCGACGTGCCGGCCCCGCCGGTCAGGAGCGACTGGGCCGACGATCCGGCGCAGGTCGTGGGCGGGCAGTGTCCGGCGGCGATCGAAAAGTTGGAGTTGCTCGACGACACGGTATTCGAAGCGATTGCCGGCAGGCCGGGTGCGCTCGACGAGCTGCGCCGGCTGTGGCCCGAGGTGCAGGCTCAGGTCGGTCCCGATCTGGTGGAAGAATCGCGCGAGCAATACCTGCGTCACGCGCTGCGCGTGTGGCAGGACTGCGTGGCGGGCGATCAAATTCACAACCCGGCGTTGGCGCTGGCCACGATGGACGTGATGTGCTTGCTCTTCGGCGATAGTTAGTTAGAGTGGTGGCCGCCGCGTTCAAAAGCGAGTGTCAAAACGATTATGGCGACCGCGCGGCCTGAAATGCTCGCGTTGGCGTTGTGAACCAAGCGATTTCACCCGGCTTCGGAGGTGGACCGTGCGGTTTCCAGCGGGCCTTGATGTAGTCGATCACCACTTCGGGCGCAAACGGCCAGCGGTGGAAATCTCTCCCATTCGAGTCAGGAAAACCGGCCTCGATCGCTCCGCTCCGCAGCATGTCATACAGCACGTCGAGCGTCTTTTTACGAAGTGCCGCTTCATCTGCGCCCGGCATCTCGTCTCCGACGTATCCGCGAACCGTCCACAACCCGACATGATCGTCCGCCATTTCGGTGAGCAAGTCACGCTTCATTGATTCCATGTTGGCCATTTCACTCGTCATAGAAATTCTAGCTTTCTGATAGGAATGCCGGGGATATTGATATCCATGGTCGGAGGGCCGCTCTTGGAAGACGGACGCAGCCCAACCCAACCGCCATTCGGCAGGTCATACCCTTTTCCAGGATAATTGGCAGGCGTACTCGGGTTGCCACCAACGATCAAATCATCGAAAATCTCATCGGCTTTCTTCCGCCCTCCATGAACTTAACGAACCTTCCTGCCTGAACCTGCGGCCCCTATTGGATTGCCACCGGGCATCAAGATGTCGCCCGGGGATTGAGGAGCGGCTGGTGGCAAATCTGGTTCCTCGCCCTCGTTGCATTCCAACACAGCTAAATGGCTACGCGACGGAGCAGCCACCAACAAATTCTATCGCGGCAAGTGCGGATTTGGTAGAAGATCGAGTCCACTGGGCCGATGAGCCAGCGGATGGACCAGATGGGTCCGCCCGCGACCGGCTAGCTTGATGCCAGCCGGTCCCTATAATGATAGCTGAAGCCACCCGCGGAACCATTCCACCCCTTTGAACACTCGGTTTTCCACCGTTGAATCGGCCATCGCCGCCTTCGGGCGAGGCCAGATCGTGATCGTGGTCGATGCCGAAGACCGCGAGAACGAAGGCGATTTTATCTGCGCCGCCGAAAAGGTCACGCCGGCCATCGTCAATTTCATGCTCAAGCACGGCCGCGGGCAGGTGTGCGTGCCCGTGCTGCCGGAAGTCTGCGAGCGGCTCAAGCTCACGCCCATGGTCGACCAGAACACCGCCCCGCTGCGCACCGCCTTCACCGTGGCGGTCGATCACAGCAGTGCCCGCACCGGCATCACGGCCCAGGAGAAAGCGACGACCATCCTGGCTCTGATCGACCCGCGCAGCCAGCCGGCCGATTTCGTGCGGCCCGGCCACATGTACCCGATCATGGCCAAAGAAGGCGGCGTGCTCCGCCGGGCAGGGCACACCGAAGCGGCCATCGACCTGGCACGCCTGGCGGGCCTTTATCCGGCCGGCGTGCTCTGTGAGATTCTTGGCGAAAGCGGCGACCGGGCCAATCGCGAAGAACTGATCGACCTGGCCCGGCACCACCGGCTGGAAATCACCACCATCGAAGAGTTGATTCGCTATCGTCGGGCACGCGAAAAGCTCGTCTATCGCCAGGCCGAGTGCCAGTTGCCGACGCACTACGGCCCGGCGACGTGCATTTATTACGGCGTCAAATACGAGTCGCAGGAGCCGTTCGCGCTGGTTTTCGGCACGCCGACCACGGTGGCGGCGCCGCTGGTGCGGTTGCACTCGTCGTGTTTGACCGGCGACCTGCTGAATTCGCTGCGTTGCGATTGCGGCGACCAATTGCGGATGGCCTTGGAGATGATCTGCCAGGAGGAAACCGGCGTGCTGATTTATCTGCCGCAAGAGGGACGCGGCATCGGCCTGGCCCACAAGATCAAGGCCTACAGTCTGCAAGACAAGGGCATGGACACCGTCGAGGCGAACCAGGCGCTCGGATTCAAGGCCGACATGCGCGATTACGGCGTGGGCATCCAGATTCTCAAGGATCTCGGCCTGAGCAAGGTGCGGTTGCTCACCAACAATCCGAAAAAGACGAACGCCTTCATCTACGACGGCTTCGACTTGGAAGTGGTCGACCAGGTGCCGATCGTGGCGCCGATCAACGAGCACAACGCACGCTATCTGGCCACCAAACGCGAAAAGCTGGGCCACCATCTGCCGGGAGCGTAACATCATGCCGAGCGCACTGTCAGACCTGCAGCAACTTCGCACGGTGCTCGGGCGCCTGGATGCCGAGCGTCCCGCTTCATCAGAAATCGCTGACGATCGGATGCCGTCTGTCGAGCGGGACGACGGGTTTCAACCCAGGCTTCAATTGGAGTTGTCGAGCCGCAGAGGCAAGGCCAGACTTCTAGTCAGCGGCCAAATTGGGGTCGGACCGAACATTGCGGAGCGGCCGCGGTGCTGTTGGCGATTTTTCGAGATTGTTGGAGTGCAAGTGCCTCGTATGGCGGTGTGCGCCAACCGGAACGGCGCGACATTCGAAATGCAACGATCGAGACACTCGTAGACTGGCTAAAAGGGCAGTACGAAGACGACCGGCAAGGCGTCGTTTTCCGGTTCCACGACATGGAGTACCCTGTGTCTCTGACGGAAGACAGCCGAGACTCGGGGCTGTTGCTGATACTCGGCAAAGCAGCCCTGCACCAGGCGGTTTCTCAGGCCGCCGACCGCTTTGGCCTGATTCCGGATACCTTGCTCAACCAGCTCAATCGGCTACTCAAATGGATACAACAGAAATCGCGGCGACAGCCCGTAATTCTCGTCGACCACGTGGACAAGATTCGCGATCCGGCTGCCGCGAAGGAGGTGCTCGTCGACGCGCACCCTCAGTGGCAACGACTTGCCGCATCATTGGTTATGACGGCTCCGTTCGAATACACGCTTGGTGATCTCAGGCATTCTGTCGAATCGCGTTGGAATTCGCCCTTGCTGGTCTATCCTCTTGAGGTTCCCGACCCAAACAACGGCGCGATTCCGCAGGTTTACTGGAAAATGGCCATAGGTGCGCAGCTTCGCGGCTTGATAGGGGACGAGTCGTTGAGAATGCTCGCTTACTACTCGGGCGGCGTAGCGCGTTACTTCGTTCAGTTCTTGCGCAGTGCTTGTCTGGAAGCTCATTTGGCCGGACACGACAGAATTGAGCCGTCCGATTGTTCGCTGGTGATCAACAATGCGCTTCGGAATTATCAGGACTATTCGCTCAGGCAGCTTGAGCTACTGGGCGAAATCGACGAGTACGGAACAGGCTTAGGCGAGGCGGCGGAATTGCTGCGCTCGCCGATCAGCCTACTTGTTCAGCGTACCTCAAGTGATGAACAGCGAATCACGGTTCATCCACTAGCGCGGCCCGCACTTGACCGCTTCAGACTCAGAAAAGAGGCCAAGCAGAAAGTAGGGAGGTGAGATGGAAAGCGCCGAGCATCTGTTGCGGGTACTCAACCTGAAAAATCGGGGCATACAGGTGCTATTGTGGGAAAGCAAGACCGACTTGGTTCGCGCCTTGTTGGTGCTCAAGGCTGCTCTTGACGGTTTTCCGGACGTACCGGTTTTGTTGCCAAGCAATCAAGTGGCTCTGCAGCGGTTTAGCATTGAGCTCTACGAGAATGTGGATCAGAGCGCGCCAATTCCGCGGCGTTTTCTCCTCGTTCCCCAAGCGAGCGCCGAGTCCGTGGGTGCATGGCTCAACGGCTGGCGTCAACGGCTGGCGGCGTCGCCGGGAACGGTAGTGGTTATTCGCCGGGCCGATTATGCCGCACTCTGTCGACGGGCGCCGGACTTGATGTCCTTCGCGCACTCCGACGTTCATGACGCAACGGGACTATTACCGTTACTCGATTGCAACGCGGTCGGGCGATTGCCCGACCGCCTGCCGAGCGCTTGGAACGAAGAGCTGCATGCCTTGCCAGGCGAAATCCCGGCGCCAGAAGATATCGCTGATTGGAATGAACAGCTAAAGCGCCACGCTGGCTGAGTAATACATGGACTTCCGATTTGAGCGGATTCAGCGGCATCTTGAAGATTGCCTGCTGCAAGCAGGCGTTTTTCAGCGCACGGTAGAAGGGGCCCAGCTTTTCGATGTAGAGATCATCAACAGGGCCGGGGCCAAGTGGTTGGTAATCGCGGCTGGGATTGCCGAAGCGGAATCGCGCGACTTAATTCAGCGCCATCGTCGCGACCGTGCAACGATTCCGATCCAGATTTCGCCGCGGGGGCAAGCCAGCATTCTCCTTGTGACAAGGCCTTACGCGACTGCTGCGCCAGCAGGCGGCGGCAGGTTCGTAACCGACTTTTCGACGGATGTTGGTACGATTGAACTGTACCAAAGGTGCTACATCCGGATCGACGATCTTGAGAGCCCTGCGATTCGGCAAATACGATGGGAACTCGATCCAGTGGAAGGTTATAAACCTCCAATTGAGCCATGGTTGCAGCAATGGGAAAAGATCGTTGGCTGTTACCCGGCACACGCGCCATCGCACTGGCACATAAACTCGCCGCCGATGGAAGAACCAGGCCGGCGGGGCCAGCGCCGAGTAATTATTCCGCCTGAGCTCCGAATTGCCACAGGTCTGCCTAATCCACTTCTTCTACTCCTGTCGATCGCGAATTGGCTAAGGTCGGTGGCGTGAACGCGTGGACTGGTCGTACCGCGAACCGCAAGCAGAAACTCCCTTCTCGCAGACGAAGGGATTGTTATGGCGGCCGTTGCGAACTACGCTGGCCGGTAATTCGCCCGCGAGACAGCCGCGAAACGCGGTCGCGAGAACCGTGCCGAGAAGGGCCCGCTTTCCGTCGCTGGTCGACCCCCGTTGACCCCGACCCCGCTTGCACCCATACTTTGCGCTTGGATACGCCTCGTTGCTTTCTCGTAAGCTCGCAAAGATTTGGTGAAGCCGACCATGAAAACCTCACTGCCTTCACTGCCGTCTTGCCGTTTCGGTCGCAGGCATTTGCCGCGCGCGCTGACGACGCTCATTCACACCGCCGCGGCCGTTGCGATCGTCGGCTTTTCGACTCTTACCGCACTTTCCGGCGAACCGAAAAACCCGCCGAACGTCGTGGTCATCCTGGTCGACGACCTGGGCTACGGCGATGTCAAGTGCCTGAACCCGGAGGGCAAAATTGCCACGCCCAGGATCGACCGCTTGGCGGCCGACGGGATGATCTTTACCGACGCCCATTCCAGCTCGTCGGTCTGCACGCCGACGCGCTACGGCATTCTCACGGGCAGGTACAACTGGCGCTCGCGGCTCAAAAGCGGCGTGCTGGGCGGATATTCACGGCCGCTCATTGAGCCCGGCCGGCTGACCATCGCCCAACTCGCCCGACAACACGGTTACGTCACCGCCTGCGTCGGCAAATGGCACCTGGGCATGGATATGCCGCTCAAAGACGGCGGCGTGGCCGACGACAAGGCCAACTTCGGCAAGGGCTATGCCAAGGCCTGGGACGTCGATTATGCGGGCAAGATCGCCGGCGGACCCAACGCGGTGGGCTTCGATTATTACTTCGGCATCAGCGCCTCGCTCGATATGTCGCCCTACGTGTTCATCGAAAACGACCGCTTCACGGCCGTGCCGACCAAGGAGAAGAAGATTGTGCGGCTGGGACCGGCCGCCGATGATTTCGAAGCCGTGAAGGTGCTTCCCACGCTCACCGAGAAGGCCGTGGCCTTCATCCGAGAGCACGCCTCGGCCGACCGCGACCAGCCGCCCTTCTTGCTCTACTTTCCGCTCAACGCGCCGCACGCGCCGATCGAGCCGACCGACGAGTGGCGGGGCAAAAGCGGCATCAACGACTACGCCGATTTCGTGATGCAAGTCGACGACACCGTGGGCCGCGTGCTCGACGCGCTGAACGACCGCGGCGCCGCCGACGACACGCTGGTCATCCTCACGAGCGACAACGGCTGTTCGCCCGTCGCCGATTTGAAAACGCTGGCGGCGCACGGCCATCAGCCGAGCTATGTATTTCGCGGCGCCAAGGCCGACATCTACGACGGCGGACATCGCATTCCGTTCATCGCGCGGTGGCCGGACAAGGTCCAGGCCGGCGGACAGAGCGACGCCTTGGTGTGCCTGACCGACGTGATGGCCACGTTTGCAGACTTGATCGGCGAAACGTTGCCCGCCGACGCCGCGGAAGACAGCGTCAGCATTTTGCCGGCACTGCTGGGTAAGGCCGAGCCACCGCGGCGCGAGGCCATCGTGCATCACTCGATCAACGGCTCGTTTTCCATCCGGCAAGGAAACTGGAAGCTGGAACTGTGCCGCGATTCGGGCGGCTGGAGCGCGCCCAAGCCGGGCAGCAAGGAGGCCGCCGGGCTGCCGCCGGTGCAGCTTTACGACCTGGCGGCGGACATCGGCGAGCGGCACAACCTCTATGATGAACACCCCGAAGTGGTCGAACGGCTGACGGCGCTGCTCGACAAGTACGTCGCCGACGGCCGCAGCACGCCCGGCATGCCGCAGCCGAACACGACGCCGGTCCACGTCCATTGACACTGTGGGGGGCACTGATAGAATTCCCGCAGAATCGAATGCCCCAAACAGCGACCCGATCAGCCGGTCTTTGTCGGTCGCCACGCGTGCGGATCGAAGAATGAAGTGCCAACGCTGCGACAAGTCGGCCACGTTTCACATCACCGAGTTGACGGGCGGCAAACCGCAGGAACTGCACCTTTGCGAAGAGCACGCCAGGCAATATCTCACCGAGTCCGACGACCAGCCGGCCGGAAACCTGGCCGGCGCGCTGGCACAGCAGCTTGTGGGCGGCACTGCCGAAGAGTTGGCCAAGCTCGATCAGCAGGCCTGCCCGATCTGCGGCATCACCTTCTTTGAATTCCGCAACCACGGCCGGCTGGGCTGTCCGCATGACTACGTTTGCTTTCGCAAGGAGTTGGACCCGCTGATCCTGAACATCCACGGCGAGAGCGCGCATGCGGGCAAGCGGCCGCGCCGCACCACCGGCGGCACCGACGAACAGACGCAGTTGATCCGGCTGCGGCGGGAGATGAAAGAGGCCATCCAGGGCGAAGACTACGAGAAGGCTTCGCAGTTGCGTGACGAAATTCGGCAAATCGAAAGGTTGTCGTGACGCCGTGGAACTAGAAGAATTGGCACGCACGAGCGGCGAGTGGCTGCGGGGATCGGGTCCGGAATCGGACATCGTGATCAGCAGCCGCATTCGGCTGGCCCGCAACCTGGCGGAGTTCGCCTTCATCAGCCGGGCCACGCCCTCCGACCGGGCCGAGATCGAACGCATGCTGCGCGACCGCGTGATGCGGGCGCCGGGGGCCGCCGAGTTGGTCTACTTCGACGTCAACAAGCTCGAAGGGCTCGACCGCCAGTTTCTCGTCGAGCGGCAGCTCATCAGCCGCGAGCACGCCGAGGCCGAAGGCGCCCGTGGCGTGGCCATCGACCCGCAAGAGCGCGTCAGCCTGATGATCAACGAGGAAGACCATCTCCGCATTCAAGTGATGCACAGCGGGCTGGACTTGCTGGCGGCCTGGGAGCAGATCAACACGATCGACGACCTGGTCGAGTCGCAAGTCACGTATGCCTTCAGCGATCGGCTTGGTTATTTGACGGCCTGCCCCACGAATGTCGGCACGGGCATGCGCGTGAGCGTGATGCTGCACTTGCCGGCGTTGGTCATCACGCGGCAGATCGAAAAGCTGTTCCGTTCGCTACAAAAGATCAGTCTGGCGGTGCGGGGGCTGTACGGCGAAGGCTCGCAAGCGATGGGCGATTTTTACCAGATCAGCAACCAGGTGACGCTGGGGCGCACCGAGACCGACCTGGTAAAGCAGGTGGGCGACGTGGTGCCGCAGATTATCGACTACGAGCGCAAGGCCCGTGAGTTCTTGATTCGCGAGAGCCACGAAACCCTGCACGACCGCGTGAGCCGGGCCTACGGCATCCTGCGGACCGCCCAGACGATCAGCTCCGAGGAGACCATGCATCTGCTGTCGAGCGTGCGGATGGGCGTGAACCTGGGACTGATCGCCGACCTGGAGATACCGCTGGTGAACAAGTTGTTCATTTACACGCAGCCGGCGCACCTGCAAAAGCTGACCGGCAGCGAGTTGGACACGGCCGACCGCAACATCGAGCGTGCCCGCTATCTGCGGCGGCACCTCAACAAAGAGGATGGGCCGCTGCAGAACTGACATGCCGCTCGAAGTCAGCAAGGGCGATTCTCGGCGAAATGATGTTGTTTTTCCGGCAGCGACCGTGCCCGATTCCGGCGCGACTTGCGAGCCAACGAGCCGCACTCTCCTGTGGTGCCGCGCGATTGCCAATTTAGGTTGGCTGGCGATGGTGGCCCTCGGGCTGTCGGCGTTGAGCGGGCACTCGTTCACCATCATGTATGCGGCGACGATCGGGGCGGTGCTCGTTTGCGCCGGCCTGGCCCTGGCGTGGATGTACTTTTGGGCCACGAACGAGCGAGCGCAAGGCGGGCAGTTCGCCCTCAGCTCGCTGCTGTTCTTGACCACGTTTGCCGCCATCTACTTCGCCGGCATCCGTTGGGTGGTGGTCCACGTCGAGGCACACGTGCGGCAAGCATTGCCGTGGAGCGCCGTGCTGGGCGTGGGATTCGGCTGCACGTTGGTGTTCCTTTTGACCTGCCCTGCCGTGCTCGGCCTCACGGAGTCGCTGCTCTGGTTCGGCGTGTGGCTCGTGCGCTGGCCGTTCGCCCGTCCCGCCTGGCGGTTCTGCTTGCGATGCCGTCAGCGGTTGCGAACCCGATTCTCCGCGTAAGACGCGCGCATCACTGCGGCATTCCCGGTAGGATCGCTGCGGCCATTTAGCTTTGATTCGCGTGGCGGCCCCTCGCCCTCTCAGCCGCCTCAGCCAGGGCCCGCTGGGCAATTACGCCGACGAGATGCACTCGGTAATCGGCCGGGCCACGCATATCGGTAATCGGCCGGGCAACGCTGCGGGCCAAGCGGCCGGCCTCGGTAAACGACTCCAGCGTCGCCGGCTTGCCCGCCAGCCAAGTCGCGGCCTCGGTGGCGGCCAGCGGCGTGGGAGCCACGGCGGCAATGCCCAGCCGGGCTTCGTCGATGTTCTTGCCACTGGCATCGAGCCGCAGCCAGGCGCCGACGCCGACCACGGCGATGTCCATTTCGTTGCGGGGAATGAACCGCAGATAGCGCGAACCGCTGTGCGGCTGCGGCGGCGGAAAATCGAGCGATACCAGGAACTCGCCGCGCTGCAAAACGTTCTTGCCCGGCCCGGTGCAAAACTCGGCCACCGGCGGGCTACGTCGTCCGCCGGGGCCGGCGATCTGGCAGACGGCGTCCAGTGCGATCAGCGACGGAATCGAATCGGCGGCCGGCGACGAGTTGCACAGGTTGCCGCCGATGCTGGCCCGGCTTTGAATCTGCCAGCCGCCGATGATGCGTGCCGAATCGGCCAGCGCCGGATAGGCCGTCTTGACCGCTTCGTTTTCGTAAATCTTGTAGCACGGCACGCCGGCGCCCAACCGCAAGCCGCGCTCGCGGCTGAACGACAGTTCCATCAGCTCGGGGATTTTCTTGACGTCGAGCACCAAGTCGGCCTCGCGCAGCCCTTCGCGCAACTGCACGAGAATATCGGTGCCGCCCGCCAGGATTTTCGCCCGTTCTCCACGGGCGGCCAACAGGCTCACGGCCTCATCGACGCTGGTGGCGGCGGCGTATTCAAAGTCTTTCAAGGTGGGAACTCACAGCAAAGACCAGGGGGTTTCGTCGGATGCTTGAAACCGCAATTTGACGCCTTGCGGTGGGGGCTGTCAAGCAAGAGCGAATCGCTTCGGCATGGGCGGCCTCGATCCTCAATTAACGTCCGGAGGTTGCCGCGTCCGCCGCGTCCTTTCAACCGCCCCGCCGCCATGCCGCGTCCCACATCCGTTTCATCCAGCGCGTAGAGCGGTCTTCCAGCAACTCGCGGGCGGCGTCGAGCTGGGGACCGTCGGGAACCATGCGCTGCCAGAGGTCGTACCAGGAACGAGCGGCGGCGATGTTGCGGCGGGCATGACAGAGACGGATCTCGGCAAACATCAGCGCCGAGAATTCCGTGAAGTGAAACCGCCGCCGGTCGCGCAGCGGCGCGAGCTCCGCCTCGGCGGAATCACGCGGCGCATCCCGGGTAGTGTCTTAAAGCTGAGTTGGTCCCACCTACGACGATGAGTCGTACCGGCGATTACTAAAACGGCCATAAAAACGGCGCGAGCAGCACCGTAATCACACCGATCAACAGGTCCAGCGGCACGCCGACTTTCAGATAGTCGCTGAAGCGGTAGCCGCCCGGACCATAAACCATCAGGTTCGTTTGATAGCCGATCGGCGTGGCGAAGCCGGCCGAGGCGGCCATCATCACCACGATCACAAACGGCATCCAGTTCACCTGCAGGCCCTCGGCGGTTTTGACGGCCATCGGAAACATCAGCGCGGCCGCGGCGTTGTTCGTGATCAACTCGGTCGCCAGCAATGTGGCCAGGTAGACGATGGCCAGCGAGGCCCAAGCGTTTCCCTGGGCCAGCCCGATCATTTGATGGGCGATCATCTCGGCGGCCTTCGTCTTTTCCAACGCCGCGCCGATGGCAAACGACGCGGCGATGGCCAGCAACACTTCCCAGTCGATGCTGCGGCGGGCCAGCGACACCGAGCAGCAGCGCGTGGCCAGCATCAGTCCCCCGGCCAGCAGCGACGCCTTGAACATGCCCAGCGACGTGAGGCTCGCCAGCAGCACCATGCCGATCAGGATGCCCGCCGCCACCAAGGCCCGCTCGTGCCTGGGCGGCTGCGAGTCTTCCAGCCGGCTGACGAGAAAGAAGTCGCGGTTGTTTCGCTGCTGGTCGGCGAACGCCGGGTGCGCTTCCAACAGCAGCGTGTCGCCGGGCGCCAGCACGATGTCGCCGATCTTCTTGTTGATCCGCTCGCCGTTGCGGGCCACCGCGATCACGGCCGCGTTGTAAATCGAGCGGAAGCGGCCGTCGCGGATCGTCTTGCCCACCAACGGGCAACTATTCGACACCACCGCTTCAATCAAGCAGCGCGACGAACGCGGGGCGGAGAGCTTGAACACCTGGTCGGTGGCCGGCACCAGCCCGCGAATCTTTTGCAAATCGAGCACCGAATCGACCACGCCCACAAACACCAGCCGGTCGTTGCCGCGCAACCGCTCGTCGGGACTCACGGCCGGCAGAATAAACCCTTCGCGGTCGATCTCCACCAGGTAGGCGCCGGGCAAGTGACGCAGCCCGGCCTCTTCGATCGCTTTGCCCACCAGCGGGCTGTCGGGTTCGACCAGCATCTCGACGGTATACGAACGCGGGTCTTCCAGATTGCTCATGGCCGGTTTGCGGTCGGGCAACAGCCACCACGCCGCCACGGCCATGAACCCGCAACCGAGGACCGCCGCCGGAAGGCCCACCCAGGTGATGTCGAACATCGCCAGTCCGTCGGCGGGCAAGCGGGTCTCTCGCTCGAACTTCTCGCGCGCCTTGGCCTCCGGCATGCCCGCCTTCACGTCGGCCGCAATGCGTCGCTTGGCTTCTTCTTTGACCTGTCCGTCGACCACCAGGTTGGTGCTGGTGCCGATGAGCGTACACGTGCCGCCAAGGATGGCCGCGTAGCTGAGCGGAATCATCAACTTCGAGGTGGCGATGCGGTGCATCTTCGCCCAATCGGTCACGGCCGGGATCAGCATGGCCACCAACGGCGTGTTGTTCATAAACGCGCTCAGCCCGGCGGCGGGAAACATCAGCCGCACGATGGCGTTGAACGTCGATTTCGGCTTTCCGAACAGGCGCTGTGCGATCCAATCGACGCCGCCGGTCTGGCGCACTCCGGCGCCGACGACATACAGGATGCCGACCGTCACCATGGCCTCGTTGGCCAGGCCGGCCAGCGCCTCGCGGGCATCGAGAATGCCCGTCAGTACGAGCAAGGCCACGCCGCCGACCAGCACAAAGTCGGGCGGCAGCCGCGACCAGATCAACAGGCCGAAGACAAGAGCCAAGTCGAGCAGCGTCAACTGGGCGGGCGTTAGAAGCCCCGCGACTCGATCGGCAAACAGCATCTCAACGACCTGGACTGAAAGCAACGGAGTGGACTTTATAGTCTAGCCGCGCCAAAGGCAAGCGCGGTAGAAAAAGCGTTTTGTAACGGTGGCTGGGGCAGAGTCAAAGGGTTCAGCGTTCAGGCGCAACCCGCAACGGCCGATGTCCGCCGCACCTTGCGTTGGGTCGGCGCGAGTTGGTTTCACATTAGGGTCTTCCTGAACCCTGAATCCTAAACACTCGTGGGCCGGCGCTCGCACGCTCGCTGGTCCCACCCTACAGCCTCAATCCGCGGCCGTGGCCAGGCGCAGGGCGATGCGGCAGGCCCGCTCGAAGGCCGCGATATCGAGCTGCTCGGCGGTGGTGTGGACGCTCTGCTGGCCGCAGCCCAGCGTGACCGTGGGAATGCCGCGGGCCGTGAGCCAGTTGGCATCGAGTCCGCCGTTGGTGATCGCCCGCAGCGGCTCGGCGCCGGTTGCCCGCACGGCCGCCTCGGCCGCCAGCACGCACGGTTCGCGGTCGGCAAGGCGGAAGGAGTCGTAGTCGAGCTGGCTTTCCATGCGTACTTTCCCGCCGGCACCGGCGACGTTTTTGACCGCGGCGGCGGCCCGTTGGAAGGCGTCTTCGAACGCGGTCAGAATCTGCTTGCGGAACGTACCGTCGTGGCTGCGACATTCGGCACGCAGCTTGACGTGGTCGGTGACGACGTTCGTCGCGGCGCCGCCCTGGATGACGCCGATATTGCTCGTGCCGTGCCGGCCGTCTTTGCGGATATCGCCCAGCCAACCTTTGCGCTCCAGTTCGGCGATGGCCAGGCCGGCGATGGTAATGGCATTGACGCCCTGTTCCGGAGCGCCGCCCGCGTGGCTGGCGAGGCCCTCGACTTCGAACGTCATGCGAAAAGCGCCGGTGGCCCCGATGGTGAGCTTTTCCGCCGGACCGCCGTCCCAGTTGAAAGCCAACCGCGGCTTGCCCAACTTCGACAGCCGCGCCAGCCGCGCCCCGTGCAGGCCCACCTCTTCTTGCACCGGCCAGAGGAAGGTCAAGGGCGGATGGGGCAGCTTTCGTCGCAGGATTTCCAGGGCCGCCGTGAGGATGACGGCGCAACCGGCACGGTCGTCGGCGCCCAGGCCGGTGTGCGGATCGGCCGAGACGACGCGTTCGCCTTTACGGACCGGTTTGCAGCCCACGCACAGAGGCACGGTGTCGAGATGCGCCATCAGCAGCCGCCGCGGGCCGCGGAGCGTGCCGCCGAGCGAGAAGTACAAATTGCCGACTTCGCCGCGCAGTGGCGACTTGCGGTGGGCGTCGTCGAACTGAATGGCCTTGGCCGTGGCACCCCCTTCTCGCAGTCGCTCGGTCACGAAGTCGGCCACCGCGCGTTCCTGACCGCTGGTGCCGCGGAGGGCCATCAGCCGCATCACCAGGCGGAACGCGGCGCCGAGATCGGGTTCGGGCGACGCAGCGCCGCCGCCCCGCGGCATCTTTTGTTTGGTTACTGGGGTCATGAAGTGTCGGCTGGCAGTGTGGAATAAAAGGAGTGGTTGGCACCAACGCATGGAGCTGAGGCGGCCTTGGCCCTTTTCGCGGTGGCGTTTTCATCGTATCGTCGCGGTCCTGCTTTGGCGAATCACCCAGCATATCAGGGCAGAGCCTCACCCGCGGCCAGCGGCATCGCCAAGGAATGAACGTCTGGACGCTCGTCAAACTGCTCCGCGCGCGGCGCTGTTGCTTGCCCGTCGCAGTGCGGGAGGCTGCGGCGTCGGCCAGCGGTGAGCGACCTAAACGCTTGAACCGGTTCGTGTTGCATGGCAAGTCGCTCAAGTGACCTTTCGTTGCCAGTGACGCAAAAGGCTTGGGTTTTGCATTCCGTCACAGGGTGGCCGGTGCTGCACGGGCGGCACGCGCAACGAACCGCGGTTTTCTGCCGACTTACGACAAAACGAACGGACGTTTCGGCTTGCCCCGCGATGCGGCTTGTGGCAGAATCGCCCCAATCGGGGGCCGAGCGAATCGTTCGTCATTGAACAGGGAGGTTCTTGCCGTGATGCGTTCCACTCTTTATGTCCTGTCGCCGCGCACGCTCGTCGTGGGCATCGCCTGCATGTTCTTCGCCGTCACGGCGGCGGCCTACGAGCCGTTGGTGCCCGGCACGGGCGAAAAAATCTCCAACGCGGGCGACGACTTCGAAGACCCGAACTGGAGCTACGTCTTCAATAACCCCAAAAACAGTTCCGAGCTCGACGGCCAATCGCGCTTGCCCAACGGCTATTCGCGCAACCGCCGCTGGTTCGAAGGGCCGTTGCGGGGCCACCCCGACCTGCTTCAGCGCGTGGCCACGCCCGAAGGCGGGTTGTCGGGCAGCCGCGGCTCGCTCTTGATGCGGTCGCTTTACACGGGCACGCCCGACCGGCCCAGTTACCACAGCCAGCAGGACGATTTCGTCGCCAACGTGCGCGGCGCGATGGGCCGCGGCGTGCCGGTCTCGTGGCTGCCCAGCTTCGTGGTGCGGGTCTATATGCCGCCCTTTGACGAATGGGAGCGGCGGACGGGCAACACCTTCGCAGTGCGGGCCGGGGCGCACGGCTCGCGGCCCGACGGCAAGGAACCGGTCGAAGAGTATTGGCCCGGAATGTGGATCGTGTTTAACAGCAAGAGCGACCGCCGGCACAAAGCAGACTCGGCGTTCTTCTTGCTGCGGGCCGGACCGAGCGGCCGCGACCTGCGGGGACCCGACATCAAGCAGACCGGCTGGTGGACGATGGGCATGTCGTGTACGACCGACGGCCAGTTTCACTATTACGCCAAGCCGGGCATCGAAGACCTGACCTCGGCCGACCGCGTCAGCTCGCAGTTTCCCTACGGCTTCACCTGCCACCAGTTCGACACGTTTTTCTTTGACCTGATCAGCGCCGACGACGGCCGTACCTGGTCGACGGGCTGGATCATCGACGATCCGGCATTTTACGTGGCCCGGCGTCCCAAGATGGCCGTGCGACCTCCGGCCCGGCCGCGAAAACGTTAGCGGCCCGCACTTGGCTGCCCAAGCGGCTACCCGGTCCGGCAAGACGGGGAGGGCTTTGGCATTCTGCCCGCTTCCGCCTAAAATAGGTTGGGGCCGTGGGGCATCCCGCGCGTGAAACCAATTTTGGGAGGTAACCATGTCTGATGCGCGACGAAACGCGGTGACCCTGGCATGCTCGGCGTTGATGGCTCTGGGCGCGGCCCTCCCAGCGCTGGTTGCCGCGCCACGGGCAAACAAGCCGCCCGCGAAATCGAAAGCGGCCGCGGACCCAACCGAAACAGCAAAGGAGAGCGATATGAACGAACCATCGACTTCCACCGACGAGCGCTCGCCAGGACTCGAGAAGGCGACCTTCGGCGCCGGTTGCTTTTGGTGCAGCGAGGCCGTTTTTCAGCAGCTCAAAGGGGTGCGGTCGGTCGTATCGGGCTACAGCGGCGGCATCTTCCCGCATCCCACCTATCAACAAGTTTGCAGCGGGCAAACGGGCCACGCCGAGGTGATCCAGATCGCCTACGACCCCGAAGTGATTTCCTATCCGGAGCTACTGGAAGTGTTCTGGCAGACGCACGATCCGACGACGCTCAACCGTCAAGGGGCCGACGAGGGCACGCAGTATCGCTCCGTGATTCTCTACCATAACCCGCGGCAGCAAGAGCTGGCCGAGCATTACAAAAAGAAGCTCCAAGAGGAGCACGCCTTCCGCAAACCGATCGTGACCGAAATCACGAAGTTTTCCGAGTTCTACCCGGCCGAGGACTATCACCAGAACTATTACAACCTTCACCGCGAGCAGGGGTATTGCAGCGCCGTCATCCGGCCGAAGGTCGTCAAGGTGAAGAAGGTGTTTCACGAAAAGCTGAAGGAGCCGGCGAAGAAGTAGCGCCGAGATCATGGCCGATCGAACGACCTCGCGTTGCCAGTGACGCGAAAGGCTGAGTGTGTTGCTTTTGCCCTCTCTCTCGCGAGTGGCTGTCGGTCGTCGGCAAGCCGCGTGCCAAAGAATTCTGGAAAGAATTATTGCGGCATCGGTCGCCGGTTCGCGTCTATACAAAGAGTAGGAACACTGATCTTCGGCTTGTCCGGAACGGATCTCGGAAACCCTCACGCCAAGGTTGCGCCGAGGGTTGGAATTTCACGGCCGGCCCGGGAAATTCTTACACCAGCCCGGCCGGGCCGCACGCCTTCGACACGCTCACCGCCGTCACGGGCGGCTGGCAGCTTGTGACGCACCAGGGAGTGACCCTCGACTTCAACAGTTCCGGCGACCTCACTAGCCGCGTCGACCGGACCGGCGAAACCACAAGCTATAACTGGACGAACGGCTAGCCGAGGTTATCTGGAGTTGTGGATTTTCCGGTCTTCGATCGATGCGTCAGCGCGCTCGTGGAAGACCTGCATCTGCGGGGTCTGGCGGACGACTGCGCCGTCGTCGTGTGGGGGGAATTCGGCCGGACGCCGAAGATCAGATCCATCGTGGGCCGCGACCATTGGCCGCAGGTGAACTGCGCGCTATTGGCCGGCGGCGCGATGCGGCACGGGCAGGTGATCGGCGCCACCGACCGCATCGCCGGGGAAACCGTCGCGCGGCCGGTGACGTTCGGCGAAGTCTACGCCACGCTGTTCAAGCATCTCGGCATCGATGTCGGCCAGACGACGATCGCCGACCTCAACGGCCGCCCGCAATACCTGATGGAAGACAACGCCCAGCCCGTGGTGGAGTTGGTCTCGTAGGCAGTCGCGGTGGTGCGATTCGAGGTAGTGGGTCAGGCTAATCGACAGGATTTTCGTCAAGCGACCGGTATGGCGGAAGCGCCCGAAAAAAGGGCGGCACAGCGGCTGCGGCGCCCAGTGGTCACGGGCTGTGTTTGTCGAGGTAATCCTCGATAAACCTGTCCCATTCCGTTCGGTCGAGTAGCCACCTTTGGAAGCCGACATCATTCGGTGGCGTAACGGACGAAGGCGCGTCGCGATGCTGCAATATTTCAGCAACGGTCTCCGCATCACGTCGCTTCTCATCGCTCATCAAGGAGTTAAAGCGGGCCATGAGCCGATCGGAACGTTCTTCCTGGGCCGCAAGTTCTTTTTGGATGGCCTCGCGCTTTTCTTCCTGGGCCGCAAGTTCTTTTTGGTGCCGCGTGTATTCATCGATGTTTTCAAACTCGGCGATTTGGGCTATGTCATCGATTGCGACCCAAACCGTTCGGCCCTTGTGCCAATTATCCGGGTGACAATCGTCCGCGCCTTTTCCTACCAGGAAAGAGTGCTGGCCAAGCCGCTTGACCGAGGCGTCTTCTAGCACCGCTCCTATTTCGACATTGCTTTTCGATGAGATGACCAAGATTTGACCCTTGAACGGCGATTGCGGAGTTTGATTGTCGCCCTCTTGCTCTGCGTCGCTCCGCGTCGCCGCCAGCACGCATCCGAGGAGGATCATCGCCATAAAGCCCAGAAAAGTCGTCTTTCTCACGGTTACCCTCCAGTGTTAGTACGGTCGAAGCGTGATATTAGCAACGCTCGCAAGCTGAAGTGAAACCACCGGCTCGTGAGATCACTTGCATCTCCAAGTCCAGCCCTGATTGTCGTCGAACTTTCGGGAACGGTCAATTTTCTGTCGCCGACGGTTCGTTTGGCCTAGCGCGGTACCTTCTGCCGCCAGCTTATCGCGCGCACGAATTGCTGTCAAAACCGTCAGTCCAGGTCCAGCACCAGACGGAGTAGGAAAAAGGCGCCGCCGGCGAGCACGACGGTGGCCGGAAGTGTCGACGCCCAGGCCCCGGGCGATCTTCTTGATGGAATCAAGCTGCACTACCGAGCGGTTCGCCAGCATGGTGCCGGCCACCGCCGAGGAGAGGACGTGCGTCGTGCTCACCGGGAAGCCCAAGCCGTCCGCCAAACCGATCGTGCTCGTGGCCGAAAACAACCACACCCAGGTCGGCGCATACTCGATCGGGCTGACCTGCTCGCCTTGCCAGCTACAGATGGACGGCAATCCAGCGTTCCTGTTCGCCCGGTTCGGGTTTCGCGGGGGATTCCGCCCAGGGAATCGCCCGGCCCGCGGCGCGGTATCGCGACAGGGCGGATTTGAACGCGGCAACCATCGCGGCCAGCGCCTCGCGCTGGGTTTTGCCTCGAACCACGATTTCGGGCAGATTCGAGCAGCGCGCCGTGATCCACCCTTCGGCGTCGGGCGTCGACAAGCAAGCATGGCAATTAAAGACCGGCACGCTCCCGGCCGCGGAGCTTTGGCCAACACTTTGCACGGGCGGTTCGCGGGCGTCGTCACTCATCATGGCATTGGATGGTTCGGCATCGGGACCTACGGCCGTTGGCCAGCGCTGGACGCCGACGGTCGAACGGTCGTGGCCCGACCTTGGGCCCAGAGCCGCAAGTTTTTCAGCCGCTGCTCTCCGCGGATATAGTAATTGTCGTCGAGGCCGTCGAGATGCTTCTGGAAGGCGCTACGCTTTTTTGCCTGCCAATCGGACGCCGGACGGAGGCGCCCCAGTTCCACCAACTTGTCGGCCAGAGCATCGGCGATCCGTTGGTGTCCCTTGAAACCGGGGTGAACGTGATCGACCAATAGCTCGCTGCCCACAATGCCGTGAGGACTGCTCTGCTCGAAGAGCTTTTCGACGTCGACCAGCGGCGTGCCCGTTTCGCGCGCCACGTCGAGAATGGCCTGGTTCATCGGCTGCGGGATGCGCAGCGGGCAGACGTCGAGTTCCTTCGCCCGCAGGTATGCCTCGCGGGCTTCCGCCATTCGGCCCACGCCACGATAGCACTCGGCCAGCGTATACCAACCGCCCGCGTGCAGCGGGTCGATTCTGCAGGCCCGCTCCAAGGGCGGGATGGCCTTTTGCAAGTGGTAACTCTCGCGGCGAAAATGCCCTCGCGCCGCTTCGAGCAACGATTCCCACTGCGCGAGATCCTCGGCGCCGAGGTCGGGCCGATGCTCGGCTTTGAACGGCGGCACGTCGCGAATGTTCGAGACGGGGTTCATGAGAATGACCTCGACGCCCGCGTCGCGGGCAAGCTGCACCATGCGCCGCAGATTGAAACGGAATTGACGGATCACGTTGCGGCGCCAGGCTTCGTCGCGGTGATACTCTTCCAGCCCACCGCGATAATCCAGCAGGGCTTCCACTTCGACCGGCAAGAGTGGGCGTCCTTCGGGCGGAACGCTCGGCGAGGCGTCGCCCAAACGGACGACGCCGTCGCGCATCAGGTTGAATGCGCGCAGCCGGGAAACCGCGGCGATCGATGCGTTCACAAGTTCACCCCGGTCTCGGATGTGGTCGAACGTGCGGCTTTCAAGAAACTCGTTATGGCCCGTGCATAGGACGATCAGGTCGGGCTTGTAGCCCAGCACTTCCTGCAAGATCGGCGTCAGCCGATAGCTGGCGTAGGAGACGCCGCCGCAGTTGACGACGTTCCAGCGGCGGCGAGAATCGGCGGCCCGAAGGCTGATTTCCAACCAGGTGGAAAAGGCCGTTTCAACCGCGTAGGGCCGGCCTTGTACGGTCGAGCCGCCCAGACAGAAGACGCGGTACTCGTCGTCCGCCTTCTCCGCCGAGAATGACTGCGGCCGGAAGTAAACCCGCCGGGCCTTGGAAATCTCATATCGGCTGCGGTCTTCGTTCAACACGAACAACGGCCTGATGGAGCGGAAACCGACGAAGGGGTCGTCGCGCAGCTCCGGCCGGCCCCAATCGCAGAGCCGGCAAACGCCTTCGAAGCCGGCCAACAGCGAGAGTCCGAAGGCCATCGCCGTCAGCCGAAACAGCCATCGCCGCCGACGTGCGTTCGGCTGCCCCCGCTTCGCTGCTTCCCGGTTGCTTGGCATGCTCACGTTAAGCGAATTGGACATAGGGCCAGCATCTCGCGCCGGTTGGCTGAATGCAAGCGTGTTGACTCGGCCCGGCCGCGGCGTACCCCGAGGCTGGCGACCACAGGGGCTTCCAGACGGTCCAGGCGGTGGACGACTCTCGCTGGGATCCGATTCCGGCTACAATGGTCGAACCCCGAAACCCTGAACCTTCCCAAGGAACCCGCCATGAAATTCGGCATGAACATGCTGCTCTGGACCGACACCATCACCGATGCCCATAAGCCGATTATGGAGCGGCTCAAGAAGATGGGCTACGACGGCGTCGAGTTTCCCATCTTCGATCACGACACCAAGAAATATGCCGCCCTGGGCCGCTGGTTCGACGGGGTCGGCCTTGAACGAACGGTCGTCACCTGCCGGCTGAACGACGACAATCCCATCAGCCCCGACGCCAAGGTTCGGGCACTGGGCGTCGAGAACAATAAGCGGATTCTCGATTGCGCCCAGGCGGTCGGGGCGAAGCTCATGGCCGGGCCGTTTCACTCGGCGCTGGGGGGTTTCACCGGCGCCTGCCCCGCGCCCGACGAGTGGAAGTGGGGCGTCGATAGCATGCGGCAGGTGGCCGAGCACGCCGGCCAGTGCGGCGTGACGCTGGCGGTCGAATACCTGAACCGCTTCGAGTGCTACCTGCTGAACACGGCCGCCGACACGGCCCGTTTCGTTCGCGACGTGGGCCATCCCAACTGCCGCATGATGTACGACACCTTCCACGCCAACATCGAGGAGAAGGACATCGCCCAGGCCATCCGTTGCTGCTCGGAATACACCGTCCACGTACACTTATCGGAGAACGACCGCGGCACGCCGGGCCAAGGGCACGTTCAGTGGGAGTTGACGTTCGATACCTTGAAGCAGACGGGCTACGACGGCTGGTTCGTCATCGAAGCCTTTGGCCTGGCCTTGCCGGCCTTGGCCGCGGCCACCAAGATTTGGCGGCGGATGTTCGAGAGCGAGGACCAGCTTGCCCGTGACGGCCTGGCCTTTATCAAGGGCCAATGGGCCAAGCGTCAGAAGGCGAGCTGAAGTGTCTACCATTCTCGAAACGATCGTCGCCACCAAACGCGGCGAAATCGAAGAAGCCAAACGTCGCCGGCCGGAACGGGCGCTCGTCAAGGAACTCGAGTCGGCGCCGCCGGTGCGGAACTTTTTTGCTCCGCTGGCCGCGCCCGGACCGATCAAGCTGATCGCCGAGGTCAAGAAGGCCAGTCCCTCGAAGGGCGTGATCCGCGCCGACTTCGACCCGGTCGCCATCGCCGCCATCTACGCCGGCCACGGCGCCTCGTGCTTGAGCGTGCTGACCGATGAAAAGTATTTTCAAGGCAGCCTCGCCGACCTCCGCCTCGTCCGTTCGGCGGTCGAGTTGCCCGTGCTGCGCAAGGATTTCATTCTCGACCGGTATCAGGTGCTCGAGGCCCGCGCGGCCGGGGCCGACGCCGTGCTGCTGATCGCGGAATGCCTCGACGACTGCCGGCTTCGGGCGCTGCACGACGAAATCGTGGCCCTGGGCATGAGTCCGCTGGTCGAATTGTATGAGCCTGACAACCTGCGGCGGGTGTTCGACGCCGGGGCCACGCTGATCGGAATCAACAATCGCGACCTGCGGACTTTCGAGACCGACTTGGACCACACGCTTCGGCTGCGCGAGCGCGTGCCTGACGAGTGCGTGCTGGTCGCCGAAAGCGGCATCCGCACCCGCGCCGACGTGTTGCGGCTCGAGCAAGCGCGCGTCGACGGCATGCTCGTGGGCGAGACGCTGATGGCCAGCCCCGACATCGGCCAAGCGGTGGACGCGTTGCTGGGAACGTAGTTCAGGGTTCGGGGTTCAGGGTTGGGGGTTCAGGGTTCGGGGTTCAGGCGCAACCCCGCAGCGGCCAATGTCCGCGGCACCTTGCGCGAGTTGGTTCTAGGGCCTTCCTGAACCCTGAACCCCGAACCCTGAACCCTCGCGGGCCGGCGCTCGCAAGCTCGCTGGTCCCACCCTACGCCGACCGCCGCTGCCCCAGCCAAGGATTCGGCTCGAAGACCTGCAGATAACGGCCGGCCGCGTTGGGCCGCAAAATACGCACGGCGCCTCCGAACTCGATCACCTGCAACTCTCCCGCCCGCACGCGCACCTGGGCGCTCGTCAGGCCCTTCATAACTACCCCCACCGGCGCCTTCAACTCGGCGTCGTACTCCACCAGCATCCCACGCTCGGTCACGAAGACGCTGCGGCCCAGCGTCAACGAAGCCTTGCGGCCGGGAAAGGGCGGCGGCGCGTAGTGGACTTCGCCGTTGCCCGCCCGGTGCCGCGACAACACCTTCAGCGAGCCGCGCCCGTAATCGTAGCGCAGGTTGGCCACCAGCCGGCCCGTGCGATGGTCGACGGTCGAGATTTCATAGCCTCGCGCGTCGTAATCGACCAGCCGGCTGTGGCGGGCGCCGTCGCGCGACACGTCGCCGATCACGCCCGTGTGAATGAAGGTGCAGTTGCCGACGCGCGAGAACGAGTCGGGATAGTCTTGCCCCAGGTGATTGTGGGCCGAGAACCAAAGCTTGATTTGTGGATTGCCGCGCACGATCTCGATGAACCGCTCGGGCCGATCGGTGTGGTTCATCCAGGCGTTGGGACACATCAGATGGACGCTTTGCAACACGCGCAGGCCGGAACCGATGACCGGAGCGTGCGAAAAAACAAACGTCGGCCGCGGACGGTTGTCGGCCAAGGTGGCGGCAAACCAGGCAAGCTGTTCGTCGTCGATATAGACTTCGTGGCAGCAGCCGCGGTTGGCGCGGAACCGGGTGGTCGACAGGCAGATGCCCAGCGCTTCGCCCAGGTCGATCGTGCGGTGGGGGTGCGTGGCGCCGAAGGCATGGCACCAGGCGGCCACCGCCTCGCTGTCGGAAGCGTATTCCGGCCCCTCCATGTCGTGATTGCCCATTAAGGTGCCGAAAGGACGGTCGAAACCTTGCAGAAAGCCGAGTCCCTCCAGGAACGACTGCCAAGTGCCACAGTGGCTGTAGCCGCCCTGGTCGCCCAACTGAATCACGACGTCGGGCTTGAGGGCCAACATCTGCTCGCGGGCAGCGCGATAATCGCCGTCTTGCGGCGTCTCGTAATGTAAATCGCCCAGCACCGCCAGCCGGCGGCGTGTGTGCGCCTTTGCCACCTCGGATCTCCAACGGGTATTCATTTGCCCTTAGCTTTGCGGACGTAAGGTTAAAGGCCGTCGCTTCGCATACTGGGCGAGCAACATGATTTTCGCACAAGCGGCGGCGGCATGAAAGCTCAATGCGGGCGATTGGCGCACAAAATGCGGTTGAGTTCACGCAGCCGGCTGGCGAACGGCGGGGCGGCGCCAGCCGGTGTTTTTCACGTAGCTTTTGATGGGAGATGGAGTTATGCCTCGCAGGAACGGAGCGGCCCGGATGGCAACCGAAGCCGGCTCGCGAATGGCTCAGGGAGCGGGCGACTATTGGCACCAGGGCCGGCAAGCTCTACGTGCTTTCGACGACCGCGTGGAAGCGACCGTGCGAGAGCGGCCCATGACGGCCGTTTTTGCCGCCCTGGGGGCGGGCATCGTGATCGGCATTCTCCTGCCCCGCCTCGTTTCCGCAAGCTTCCTGGCCCCTCAGGACGAAGCGTGACGGCCTAGGAAGGCCAGCCTCCGCGACCGCCGGCTGCCGTCACGGCGCCGCCGCACGGCGGGCCTCGATCCGCACCGCCTCGACGTCGTGCTCGATCGTCACTTCGTCGCCCGGCGCCAGGTCGCGCGGGCTGGCGAAGTCGCCGTTGAGCGTCACCGTACACTCCGCGTCGAAAGGAAACTCCAACTCCTTGCCTTCCGCCGAAATCACCATCCGCCGTTCGTCGAGATTCAACTGCTTCAGCGTCCCCGTCAGCGAGACCCGCCGGTAGCCGTCGACCGCCACGGCGTCGCGCCGCTCGCCGTGCATGAAATACCTCACGGCCATCCGATCGCCCGGCTGGAACGTGTCGAGGCCGACCGCTTGGCCCGCAAATTCCCGCTCGCCGTTCATCCGCGGTTTGACTTCTTCGGGCACGTGGATGATGCGCGGTTCCTTGCGCTTTCCATCCGGCGTCACATCGAGCGTCAAAGTTCCGTTCTTCGCGTCGGCCGCATGAAACGATCCTTCGAGCACCTCGGGCCGCACCACGTCGATCGCCTCGGCCGTCAACTGGTGCGTCTGGTCTTTGGCCAGCGTGACGCGCACCTCATCGCCGCGCTCGAGCTCGCGCAACAACAAGAACCGATCGCCGTTCAATTGAATCTTGCAGTCCGGGGGAATGGAAATCTCCAGCGGCCGGCGATCTTGCGGCAGCACGAACACCATCTTCCGTTCGTCGAGCATCAAGTCGCGAATGTGTCCGCTGCGCACGTCCGCCGCCGCGGCCGCATCGGGCTTCGCTTCGGGCTGGCCGCCGCCCGAAGGCCAGAATGCCAGACCGAGGCTCAAGACGGCGCTGGCGGCGAAGGCGCCGATGGCCAGCCGCCGCTTGCGCTTGGCCTGCGCGGCCGCCGCTTCGGCCTCCACGTCGGCGGCCGTCGGGCCCGGTGTGAAGGGCCGTTCTTTCAGCTCTTCCAACACCTCCGCGGCCGTGTGATAGCGGCCCGCTTGGTCTTTCACGATCAGGCGTTCAATCACCGCGGCGATTGCGTCGGGCACGCCTTCCAGCACCTTTTGGACCGGAGGCAGCCGTCGGTCGGCGGCCGAGTGCCACATCATCCAGGCCACCGCCTTGTCACGCCCGAAACTGTTCAAGCCGGGAAACAACGATTCGAAGTGCGCCCCGCACAGCAGTTCGTAGCAGGTAAAGCCGAGCGAATAGAGGTCGCTCGGCGGACCGACCGGCCCGAACTGCTCCGACATCACTTCCGGCGCCATGTATTTGGGCGTGCCTTTGAGCAGGCTTCCTTCGCCGTTGCCTGCCCGACGCGCCAGCCCGAAATCGCCGAGCTTGAGGCGATTGTGCATGCTGATCAGCAGATTGCTGGGCTTGATGTCGCCGTGCAGCACGCCGTGCGTATGCAGGAAGTCCAGGGCGTGCAGGCTTTGCACCAGCGCCAGCTTGAGCGTCTCGATATCGACCGGGCGGCCTTGCAGCTCGCCGGGCAGGCTGCCTCGCATCAGCTCCAGAATCATCCAGCCGCGGGGGCGGACGATATCGTAGATGGTCATGATGTGCTGATGGTGCAGGTTGGCGAGAACCTGGGCTTCGTGCCAGTAGCGGTCGAGCTGCCGGGGGTCCTGCAGATATTGATGGTGGATTTGCTTGATGGCCACTTCGCGCGCCAACTCCAGGTCGCGCGCGTGGTAGACCGTGGCGAAGTCGCCCGCGCCGATCGTGGCCACGATTTGATAACGCTGTTCTGGTTCCATGTGCTTTCTACCAGTATGATAATCGCAGCCACGACTGTCACGAGGAAGCGATGAAAACAATCCTGTGTACGTTGCTCTCCGCGGCGTTGGCCTGCGGCCAGGCGGCGGCCGCCGACAAGCCGAACCTGATCTGGATCATGGCCGACGACCTGGGTTATGGCGAGCTCGGTTGCTATGGCCAGCGGGTGATCGAGACGCCGCGGCTCGACCGCATGGCCAAAGAGGGCCTGCGCTTTACGCAGTTCTACGCGGGGGCGACCGTCTGCGCCCCGTCGCGCAGCGTGCTCATGACCGGGCAGCACCACGGCCACACACGCGTGCGCGGCAACGCCGGCCCGGCCAATCGCGTGGCCCAGGCGCTGCGGGCCGGCGACACGACGGTCGCCAAGGTATTGCAGCAAGCCGGCTACCATACGGCCCTGATCGGCAAATGGGGGCTGGGCGACGTCGGACCGGCCGAGAGCGGCCTGCCGCGAAAGCAGGGCTTCGACGAGTTCTTCGGCTACCTCAATCAGCACCACGCGCACAACCACTTTCCCGACTATCTGTGGCGAAACGAAGAAAAGGTTCCGCTGCCGAACATCGTCACGCCCATCGGCGAGCCGGGCGGGGGCTATGCCACCGAAGCCGTCGAATATGCCGACGACCTGTTTGCCGACGCGGCCGCAAAATTCGTGGCCGACAACCAATCGCGGCCCTTCTTTTTGTACTGGTGCATGGTTGTTCCACACGCCAACAACGAACGCACGCGGGTGCTGAAGAACGGCGCCGAGGTGCCCGACTTCGGCCCCTACGCCGATCAGGACTGGCCCGAACCTGACAAGGGTCAGGCCGCCATGATCACGCGGCTCGACGGCTACGTCGGCCGACTGCTCGACACGCTTCGCGAGTTGGGACTGGCGGAAAACACGCTGGTGATTTTCACCAGCGACAACGGGCCGCACAACGAGAGCAACCATCACCTCGCCCGCTTCAACCCTGCCGGTCCTTTGCAGGGCATCAAGCGCAGCCTGCACGACGGCGGCATTCGCGTGCCGACGATTGCCTGGTGGCCAGGCCGTGTCGCGGCGGGCACCACATCCGATCACGTCGCCTATTTCGGCGATTGGATGGCGACCGCCGCCGCGTTGGCCGGCGCAAAGATGCCGGACAATTGCGACTCGATCAGCTTTGCGTCGACGCTCTTCGGCCGGCCCGCCGAGCAGCGGGAGCACGAGTTTCTTTACTGGGAGTTTCACGAGGGCGGTTTCAAGCAAGCGGCGATTTACCAGGGCCGCTGGAAGGGCATTCGCAGCGGCGGGCCGGATGCTCCCGTGGCGGTCTACGACTTGCAGACCGACATCGGCGAGAAGACGAACGTGGCCGCGGAGCATCCTGAGATTGCCGCCAAGATCGGCGCGTATCTGGCGACCGCTCGCAGCGACTCGCCCGACTGGAAACCGCGGTGGCAAGGTCCACAAAAAGCCAAAACGCAGACGGAGCCAACCGTGAGGCACGGATGAGGAACTGGAGCGATTCGCACTCGATCCCGAATTTGAGGGCCTTGATGATTAATCGTGCGGATCTTCAGTGAACTTGGCAGGGGCACTGCTCCGACTCCAAAAAGCAACGAACCAAGCGCGCGGCTATCGTGTCCTCACGGGCAAAGCCGGGTGTCTGACCGGCTTGGCTTGAGCGGCCGTAACCCGAAGCATTAATGTGCCACCAACCGCCGAGATGCCTGTGGCAAGCCAGTCGCCAAAAGTTGTTGTGCTCGCCGGCCCAAACGGCGCCGGCAAGTCCACCTCTGCGGCTCAGTTGTTGCTGGGCGCCCTCCATATCGACGAATTCGTTAATGCCGACACGATTGCCCAGGGCTTGTCAGCCTTCGCACAAGACCGAGTCGCCTTTCAAGCGGGCCGGATAATGCTTGGCCGGCTCAATGAATTGGCGGCGGCGCGTGCCGACTTCGGCTATGAAACGACCCTGGCGAGCCGTTCGTACGCGGTTTGGCTTCGACAGTTGCGGGAAACCGGCTACACGACCCATCTCCTCTTTTTGTGGCTGCCCAGCGCCGACCTGGCAGTCGCCCGTGTCGCCGATCGCGTCCGCCTTGGCGGTCACAATGTTCCTGAAGCCACCGTGCGCCGTCGCTACGCCGCCGGACTCAGGAATTTACGGGAACTGTATTTGCCGCTGGCGGATTCCTGGAAAATGATTGATAATACGAGTGTCGGGCAATCTCGCGTGATCGCCGCCGGGATTGCCGGCCAACCCGCGGAGGTTTACCTCGACGAAATCTGGAACGGGATTCTGAACATGAAGACGCAGCCATGAGTACCGCGCAAAACGAGCAACTCGCCCAGCTACGGGCCGAGGTTCTGGCCATCGAAGCGGCGATGCAAGAAGCCGTTCGCAACGCCTTGCTCGCTCACAAACGCGCCGGACTGCCGGTCGTTACCTGGCAAGATGGCCGCATTGTTTGGATTCCAGCGAAAGACATTCCCGTCACGGATTCGCCGGCCTCGTAGTTCCCGCCCTCGTCCGTTGCGCCACTGAAGGCAAATGCCGCCTGCCTGGCCCCTCGCCTCTCTTGCCGCCGGCGTCGAACGATTGTTCTACAGCGCCAAAGAGAAAGAAATCTACGATGCATGGCTCAAATTCCGCGACGGTGATCCGGGCAGGTGCCGCCTCGACTCTTGACACGGTGGGCCACATACTCTAAACTTTGGAGTTGTTGCAGTGTTAGAGCATTCACACTCCGAGGAAACCTTGTCATGAGCAGCAGCGATTTGGAACGGGTGCGGTCGGACCTGTCGACCATGCGGAACGCGTTGGGAATTGGTTTACTCTGGAGCGGGACCGACGTGTGGTTCTGCGCGGCGATCTCGGCGGCGGGAGGCTTGCACGCCGCGTTGAGCTGGCCAAACGCTCCCTGGGAAGTCACTTCGGCCTGGGCCGCGGCGCCGCTGGCTGCGACGCTCGGCGTCTACATGATTTACATCGCCTTGAAATCGCGCCGCTTGTCGCCGCGCGAGGAACCGCGCCGCCGTGAGTACCGCTCGACGCTCGTTGCCCTGGCGTGCCTTATTCCTGCCGCCGGGGTATATGGAAGGTGGGGCAAGTATGTCGGAATGACGAAAATGCAGCTCGTCGGCAGCGCGATGGCGCTAATGGGCATCGCGTTGCTCGTCGTGGGCGTCGCCCAACCGCCAGCACGGTATCCACGAAGTTATTTGATCGTTGGCGCCCTTCCGGCGATTGCGTTTGGGCTGGCCATTCCCATCGTTCAGGCACCGTACTACCACAGCCTGATTGGGCTGCTGGGCCTCGTGGGGCTCGGCTTAGCGGCGTTCGTCATGCATCGGCACGTGCGGCGATTGCAGTCGGCGGAAGGGGGCGAGCATGTCGGCGGTTGACTTCAACGGCCTCGACACGCTGGTTCACGGGCCGGTGCGGCTGGGCGTGATCACCGCGCTCTACGTCGAGGGCCCGCTCGACTTCACCACGCTCGTCAAGCGCTTCGAAGTGGCCGACGGCGCGATGGGCGTTCACCTGCGCAAGCTCGAAGACGCGGGTTACGTGGCTTGCCAACGGCAGTTTGTCGGCCGGCGTCCGAAAAGCACCTACCGCATCACCGCCGCCGGACGCCGCGCCTTGCGCCAATATCTCGCGACGATGCAGCAAATCATCGATCTGGCCCAGCGCGACGAGCGGCCCCCGACCTCCCATGCCGGGAAATAATCTCGTCCGGCTCCAAAAAAGCAGCGAACCAAGCGCGCGGCTATAGTGTCCTCACGGGCAAAGCGGGGTGCCTGGCCGGAGCGCGTTGCCATGCTCGGCTCGCGGGATTTGCGCCTGGTCGCCTCGGATGCGGAGGGCGAGGTCCGCGCCGTCGAGCTGCCAGGGCATCCGTTCTTTGTCGGCACACTCTATGTGCCACAGGCGCGATCGGCCCCCGAAGCACCACATCCCTTGGTGGACGCGTTCCTGCTGGCGGCGTCCCGCGGCTGCTGGGCAAAGGGCGGATTTCCCATAGAATAACCGCAACGGCCCATCGGCTGGTGTGGTTGCCGGCCGAGGGCGTCCGGAAGCCCGTTTTTCAGCGGCTTCACTGAAGTAGCCTGTTTTCAAGCGGTCAACGAGAATGATGTCCCAAGGCCGTCCCCGGTCGATTTGTGCGTTGTGCGGCTTCATGCTCGCTGTGGCGGCACACGTCTGCGCCGCCGGGCCGCCACTTTTGAACGCGCACGCCCATAACGATTACCTCCACGAGCGGCCCTTGCTCGATGCGATCGATCATGGCTTTACGAGCGTCGAGGCCGACGTTTATCTGATCGACGGGGAGTTGCTCGTCGCGCATACTCGGCCGGAGTTGGACCCGGAACGAACGTTGCGGCGGCTTTACCTCGATCCGCTGCGCCAAAAAGTCCGCCAGGGCCGAGGCCGCGTCTGGCCCGGCGGTCCCACGTTGACTTTGCTCGTCGATGTCAAAGCCGATGGCAAGGCGAGCTATCAGGCGCTGGCCAAGTTGCTGGCCGAATACGACGACATGATTTCCGTGGTCCGCGACGGCCGGTTGGAAACGAAGGCGGTGACCGTCATCGTGTCGGGCGATCGTGCCCGTGAGACCATCGCCGCCGATGAGCCGCGGCATGTCGGCATCGACGGCCGGCTGAGCGATCTCGATTCCTCTGCCCCCAGCAATTTGTTACCCTTGATCAGCGACAATTGGACGCTGCACTTTCGCTGGCGCGGTGAAGGGCCGATGCCGGCAGCGGAGCGAGCCAAGCTACTTGATATCGTGCATCGCGCACATGACCGCGGCCGCCGCGTGCGGTTCTGGGCCACGCCCGACAACCCGGCCCTGTGGCGGGAGTTGATCGCCGCGAAGATTGACCTGATCAATACCGACGATCTGGCGGGGCTGGAGCGATTTCTGCGCGACTCGAAGCTCAATGACCAAACCGAGGCGAAGGAGTAACCATGGCCGATCTTGAGCGGCACAACGTCACCGGTCCGCTGGGCGGTCTTGACGAATGGGAAGACGACCTGCGACGGCGATATCCGTCACCGGCCGAAGTGCTCGAAGCAGACAAGAGCAGCATGCCGCGAGCGTTTCGCGATTACCGCGCCGAAACGCGGCCGCAGGTCAAAGAGTTCTACCGCCTGCACCATCGCCATCAAACGGTCGATTTTGTGCGGGCCAAGCGAGACGAATACCTTTCGGGCTTGCCCGGCTGTTCGCCGGCCGGCGGCGAAACGGCAGCCACAGACCGCGGGCCGCGACGGCAAATGGGCATCTGGGAAGCGCTGGAGTTTCTCAATACCCTCGTCGACGACAGCGATCCCGACACGTCGTTGGCCCAGATCGAACACTGTTTGCAAACGGCCGAAGCCATACGCGACGACGGCCGGCCGCGTTGGTTCATCCTCACCGGGCTGATCCACGACCTGGGCAAAATCCTGTGCCTGTTCGGCGAACCGCAATGGGCGGTTGTCGGCGACACCTTTCCCGTCGGCTGCGCCTGGTCCGACGCGATCGTGTTTCAGGAGTTTCTGGCTGAGAACGCCGATGCCGGCGTGCCCGACTATCAAACGCGCTGCGGCATTTACGCCGCCGGCTGCGGGCTCGACAACGTGCTCATGACGTGGGGGCACGATGAGTATCTCTACCACGTGGTGCGCGATTATCTGCCGCGCGAGGCGTTGTACATGATCCGCTATCATTCGTTTTATCCGGGTCATCGCGAGGGCGCCTACGCCCACCTGATGAACGACGCCGACCGCCAGTATTTTCCCTGGGTGAAGGCGTTCAGTCCTTACGATCTTTATACGAAGAGCGCCGAGCGGCCGGACGTGGCGGCGCTGCGGCCCTACTATGAAGATCTGGTGGCGGAGTTTTTCCCGCCGACGCTGGTTTGGTAGCCGCCAGTAGCCCGCTTGCTCCGCAAGCAGAAGGGCGCGGCCGACCATGACGATTGACGAAGGGAAGATCCTCGTCCGGTCCAGGCCGTTCCGCTTGCGGAGCAAGCGGGCTACGTAGCTCCGCAAGCGGAACGCTGTTCCCTTCCGTGTGCGCCACCGTACAATGCTTCGATGGCCGCGTTGCTTGAGTTGGAGCGGGTGTGGGCGGGCTACGGACAGGCCGAGGTGCTCAAGAACGTGTCGCTCGAAGTCGGCGAAGGCGAGATGGTGGCGATGATCGGCGCAAACGGAGCGGGCAAAACGACGATGCTCTTGTGCATCTCCGGCTGTTTGCCGGCCGACCGCGGTGAAATCCGTTTCCGCGGCCGGTCGACGCGGGGCTTGCCGCCCCACGAAGTCGTGCGCCTGGGTCTGAGCCACGCGCCGGAAGGGCGGCGCATCTTTTCGCGGCTGACCGTGGCCGAGAACTTGCAGTTGGGAGCCTACACCCGCCGCGACCGCGCGGCGATCGAGCGCGATGTGAAGTCGGTCTACGAGCTGTTTCCGATTCTGGCCGAACGCCGGCAGCAGGCGGGTGGCACGCTGTCGGGCGGCGAGCAACAGATGCTGGCCTTGGCGCGGGCCTGGATGTCGCGGCCGCGGCTGCTGCTGCTCGACGAGCCGTCGTTGGGCCTGGCACCGCTGGTCGTGGCCAAAGTGTTCGAGGCGCTGGCCAGTTGGCACCGGACGGGCATGTCCATGTTGCTGGTCGAGCAGAACGCCCGCCAGGCGCTGGCCCTGGCCGAGCGGGCCTACGTTTTGGAGCAGGGAACGGTCACGCTGGCCGGACCGGCGGCCCAATTGGCGTCGGATCCGCGCGTGCAGCAAGCTTACCTGGGAGCGTGAATGGCCGGCGAGCTTGATCTGCCGTTGTCGGTCTCCGAATTGGAGCGGGCGATCGCCGAGATCGAACCGGCCGCGCTCTTGGCCCCTCCGCGCATCTTGCGGCGCGTGATCAAGCAAGACCGCCAGATCGGCGGCATCGGACTCAAAGTGCCGCATCGCAAACTGTACCTGATCGAGGCCGAGCGGTTGCTGGAAATCGTCGATCGCGACGAGCTTGGGCTGCCGTCGCACGCGCCGCTCAGCGGCCGCGTCATCCTGCTGGCCCGCCCCGACGCCGAGTATCTTTCCACGCTGACCACGGGCGAAGCGTTGGTGAAGTATTGGCGGCTGCTGTTTCATGCCCGCGTACACCAGCAGCTCGACCGCAAGCGCGCCGACGGCCAGCTCGATGCGCCGGCCGTGCGCAATCGCATCTCGCGGATCGGCGTGGCGGAGTTCGAGGAGATCCGGGTTGTGCTGCGGCAAGAGGATCTGTTGCTGCCGCCAGTCGACGATGTGAGCACCTACATCGAGTTCGCGGCGGTGTTTCTGGAGCTGCGTTACTTCGCGGCGTCGCTGGTGCGGCGGTATTTTCCGGGCTTGCACGACCTGGACCGGGTCAGCGAAGTGCTCGAAATCGACGTCGATGCGGCCGATCTCTGGTCGCGAACGCGGCCCGCCGGCGCGCCGGCACCGGTGCAGATTGCCGACGAGATCGACCACGAGTTCGCCGAGGAAACGGAAGAGGCCGAGTTGGCCATCGTGGAAGCCAGGCCGTCGGACGGGATCTATCGCCGCCTGAACCGGCGGGCCGATCGCGCCGCTGCTCTGGGCAACGCGGTGCGGGCGGCCATCTTGCGTACGCGGGCCGCCCGCCATGTGCGGCCCAGCCTGGCCAACCGGGCCCGCGCCGCCGCCCGCGAAGACCTGCAACGGCTGACCGATCGCATCCGCGTGGCACTGCAACTGAGCGATAAAGAGACGTGGCGCTGGTCGCAGTCGATGACGGCCCTGTTGGGCCGGTCGGTCCACGGCTTTTGGACGCGCGAGGGGCGCACGCTCTACGACCTGCAAAAAGTGTGCGTCGACTTCGAGCGCGAAGTCTACACGGTCAACCTGGTGGAATGGACGATGGCGCGGGGCAAGGCGCCGCTCAAACGGCACTTGCCCGGCCAGCGCGAGGTGCTGATGTCGAAGCACCTCCGCGTGGCGCTGCGGCGCGCGGCCAAAGCGCGCGTCGACGACGCCGAGCGGCGGCGGTTGACGCAGTTGCTGCGGTCGGCGGTGGAGCATGCCGAGCGGCGGCTGCGCGAGCGCTTCCGGCCGGCGATCGCGTCGTCGCTGGAAGAAGTCGGGCTGCGGCCGGCGAATGTGCCCGAACGCGTGGCCAGCAAGAAGCTGATCGAAGAATTGCTCGACCAGGTCGTGGAGCGCGACTTTTTGACCATGAGCGATCTGCGCGACGGCATCTCGCGCAACAATCTGAAGTTGCCCGACCTGGAAAGCGGCCGGCAGTTTTTTTCGGGCGACCAATTGCTCGAGGCCGACCGCCGCCTGGCCGCGGCGCTGGACGGCGTTTATCACCGCGGCGAGGTCTATTTGCGGCTGCCGCAACGGCTCAGCTCGCTGGCCTTCGGCACGGCCCTGGGCCGCGTGCTGGTGCGCTACTTGGCGATTCCCTACGGAGGCGCGTATCTGCTGCTGGAAGGCATCAAACACCTGGTCCTGCTGATTGCCGGCGGTTTCCGGGCCTCCGCCGACCATGCCTCCGAGGTCGCGGCGGAGGTTGCCGACAAAGTGGAACTGGTGCCCAAGGGCGTCATGTCGCTGGCGGTGATGACGGTGGGCTCGGTCTTGCTCGGCCTGATCTACGTCGAGGCCTTCCGCCGAGGTTGCCGACAGGCGTGGCGACTTGTCTACCGCTGCGCGCGATGGCTGGCGGTCGATCTGCCGAATTGGTTGCTCGCCGTGCCGCTGATCCGCAGCATTCTGCAAAGCCCGGTCTATCGCTTCGCGGGCCGTTATCTGATTAAGCCGCTGGTTTTCACGCTGCTCATTCTGGCAGCGTTCCGCTCGCTGTCGCGCGACGGCGACGCCGCGGTGAAAAACGGCGCGTTGATCTTCTTCGTGGTCAACCTGCTGCTCAATTCGCGCGTGGGACGCAACGCCGAGGAGCTGATCACCGATTGGTTGGTTCACAACTGGGACCGTTTTCGCCTGCGCGTGCTGGGCGCGCTGGTGCAGATGGTGATGGACTTCTTCGGTCGCGTGCTCGACACCATCGACCGTTTTCTGTATTCGGTCGACGAGTGGCTGCGGTTTCGCAGCGGGCAGCGGCGGGCGGCCGTCGTCACCAAGTCGGTCCTGGGCGTGATGTGGTTCTTCGTGACTTACGTGGTGCGGTTCTGCATTACGCTGTTGATCGAGCCGCAGATCAATCCGGTCAAGCACTTTCCGGTGGTTACCGTCTCGCACAAGATTCTGCTGTCGCTGGCGCCGGTCTTTTCGTCGCCGGTGATCGGCGCCCTGGAACGGTTCGTAAATCCCGGCGCGGCCAAAACGATTTTTGGGACCGCCATCTTTGCTTTGCCCGGAGTCGTCGGCTTCCTGGTTTGGGAGCTGAAGGAGAACTGGCGGCTCTACAAGGCCAACCGGTCGAAGGAGCTGCAACCGTCGGCGGTCGGCCATCACGGCGAGACGCTGGTCCGTCTGCTCCGCCCCGGCTTTCACTCCGGCACCGTTCCCAAGCTTTACGCTCGGCTGCGCCGCGCCGACCGCAAAGCGCTTTGGACGGGCAACTGGAAGAAGTCTCGCAAGTATCGCGAGGCGCTCGGCTCGGTCGAGCGCACCGTGCGCAGATTCATCGACCGCGAATTTGTCGAGCTGTTGGCCGAGAGCCGCCGCTTTCAGCCGCTGCGCGCGAAGCTGGGTCAGATCGAGCTGTCGGTGAACAGCGTCCGCATCGAGCTCGAGTGCCCGGAAATTGCCGACGATTCGTTGCGTCTCGCGCTGAGCGAACAGGCTGGTTGGCTGACGGCGCGGATCATCGAGCCTGGCTGGACGGCGCGGCTTTCCGACGCTCCCCGGCAGGCGCTGGCCGACGCGCTGACCGGACTTTACAAGATCTGCGGCGTGGAACTGGTCTACGAGCAGGTGGCCGCCAATCTCGATCCGCAGCAGTCGTTCGAAGTCACCGAGCGCGGCTTGACCGTCTGGAGCGGCACGGGCAGGCCTTTGCAATCATTCGACTTGCGCGAGGAACGTTCGTTGCGCGAGGGCCCGTCGGCGTTGCCCGTGATTCGGCCCGGCCCGTTCGATCGCGAGGCGCTGGTCTTTGCGAGTTGGCCGGTGCCCTGGGATTTGTGGTCCGAGGTCTGGGACCGCGACCAGGTCGGCGGGCGCTACACGCCGCGGTTGGTGGTGGGCGCCCATCTTTTGCCCGAATCGCTGGAGCGAGCGGTGTCGTAGGCCCCGCCTAGCCGCAAAACAGGTTGACAAAAGGATTTGAGTGTTGGTAGCATGGGGCGTGTTGAGGCTTGTCGTCGTTCAAGGCCGCCGGACGTTCTGTTCGCATTTTACCCGGTGCTTTGAGCTCCGTTCGGAACAGGTAGCCGCGCCGCTTCGCACGGCGCTACAAACGTGCTCGCCCCACGGCGGGTGCGGCAGGATTGATTCGCATGTCCAGTTTTCTCAAACCGACATCACGCAGGGCCGGTGTAGCAGGAGTTTGGAGTGCCGCGGCGCTGCTGCTCTCGGTGCTGGCCGCCGGGCCTGTGGCGGGGCAGGAGGCCGACGGTGAGTTCGAGGGCGAAACGGAATACGTCGCCAAAGACGGCACTCGCCGCGAGATCAAGGAGCCGAGCAGCAAGGACCGCCGCAAGGTCATCGACCTCTTCAATCAAGGCAAGTCGAGCAACAAAGACGAAGAACAAGCCTTCGAAGATCTGGCGCACTATTACGTGTACGCGCTGACCTGGAAGAAAAACATTTCGACCCTGGCAGACAGGCGCAAGGACCTGAAGAACAAGTGGCTGGTGCCGTCAGGCCAGCGAAACCGCACGGTCACCGACCTGCACAAGCGACTCAACGAGCTGACGCTGACAACCTGCCGCCAGGTGGCCGAAGATCCGAAGTACCCGCGGGCCATCCGCTATGGTTGCGTGTTGATGATCGCCGAGCTCGACGCGCAGGAAATACAGCCCGGCGTTTCGGCGCCCGTCCCCCTGCCCGAAGCGACCACCGCGCTGATGGAAATCGTCGCCGATGCCAAGCAGCACCTGGCGATGCGCATTTGCGCGATCATCGGGCTGAAGCGACACACGCAGTTCGGCATCGCCGCGCCGTTGCAGCCGCAGATTGCCGACGTGATGCTGGGCATCATTGAAAAGCCGGTCGGCGAAGGAAAAGACCGGATCGGCCAGACTTGGCTGCGGCTTGTGGCGGCCGACTTGCTGCAGGCGATGATCGCCAAAGAGATTGCCGTCGACCAGCCGAAAGCAGCCGCGTCGCTCATCGCCCTCATCGGCGACGATACGCTCCCCAACTGGGCGCGGGCGAAGTTCGCCGGCGATTTGGGCCACCTGGACGGTAAGAGCGTGCAGGGAGCCGCCGTGCCGTCCGCCGTCCGCGCGCTGGCCGGGCTGATGCTGGCCGTTTCACAGGCCAGCCCCTTTTTGCCCGACGAAAGCGCCGAAGAAGAGGATGCCGAGCAGGAGAAAGACGAAGGCGACAAGAAAAAGGACGACAAGAAAAAGGACGACAAGAAAAAGGACGACAAGAAAAAAGACGGCGAAAAAGACGAGGAGAAGAAAAAGGAGAAGGAGGAGGTCAGTCCCGCGGTGCAAAAGGCCAGCAGCGAAGAAATGCTCTGGCAACTGTCGCAAATCCGCATGGCGCTGTTCGGCAAAGAGGCCGCCACATCGAGGGAGACAGGTCCGGATTCCTTCAGCGGCCTCGACGTAACCGCCGACGATGCCACGAAAGCAACCATCGTCAAGATCGTGAAGCACATCGACGACATCGTCAAGTCGCTGGCCAATCCCAAGACGCTGGGCGATCCCAAGGCCCTGCAAAAACTGGGCGACGTGTTGGCGACCGCCAACCAGGATCTGGAGGCGGTGTTGAGTAGCCCTGTGGCGGAAGAAGCCCAGGCCGCGAAGGCGCCTCCGCCCGGTACGGCACGGCCGCGACCGCAAGGAAACGCTCCGGCCGGCGAGAGCAAGGTCAGCGAGTAAGTTCACGAAACGGCAAAAGGATTTGCCCCGGTGCCTGTCGCTCTTGCAAACCGAAAGCCGTTTCTCGCGTGCCTGGTGCTCATGCTGGTCGGCTGCACGGGTTTGCGTCTGAAGCCCGTCACTTCGAGTACACGCTCCACCGCGGCACGCAAGTCCGATCAGGGCAGATCCGCCAAGAATCGCGACGCTGCCGAGGCAACCGCAGCCAACGACAACATCGACATCCTGCCTCCGCCCTTGCGAAAGGACGGCTGGAGCGCGGCGCTGGCGCCGGAACCACCGACGGACCGCTCGCAAGGCCGCCGTTGGCGGCATCGCGATCTGGAAACGCTCCACGCGCTTCCCCTCAATGAACGGCCGGACTTTGCGGCCGAGCTGGCCAGTGGCGATAAAACCGTCGCCACCAACGCCGCCATCTGCCTGACGCGCCTAGGCGATAGCCGCGGCCGCACGCAACTCATCGGGGCCGTCGGCAATAAGGACTTGCGATTGCCGTTTCGTTGCGCGGCCGCCGAAGCGCTGGCCGAAACGGCCAAGCCGTCGCCGCTGGAGGCGCTGCGAGAACTCACCACGCGCTACGGCGAATTCTCGACGCCTTCGTACCTTGCCGAGCTGCACGCCGAGTTGCTTTATGGACTGGCGGAACATGTCGATGCCGGGGCGGATGAGCGCTTTGTGTCGGCGGTCAAAAGTCCCGTCGCGGCCGCTCGCCTGGCCGCCATACGAGGTTGGTTGCGTCCGGGCACCGCGGCGCTGCCCGAAGCGGCCGCGGATCTGCGGACCGATCCCGACCATCGCGTGCGCGCGGCGACCCTGGGTGCGATGGCCGCCCGACATCACCCCTTTGCGCTGGATGCCGCCCGCGGCGGCCTGACCGATTATCGCTTGGAAGTCCGCCTGGCAGCCGTGGCGGCGCTGGGACAGATCGGCGGAAAAGAGGCGCAGCAGGCGTTGGAGGGGCTGGAGCGCGAGTCCGAAGTGATTCGCGCGGCCGCCGTGGGCGCCCTGGCGAAGCTCGGCGCGCGCGACCGCGTTTGGGCCGCGGCCGAAAGCCCGTCGTGGCACGTGCGGCAGTCGGTGGCGGCGGCCCTGGTCCATTGGCCCGACGCGGGCGGCGCCCTGCTGGCCCGACGCCTGCTGGCCGATGCCAGCATCGAGGTCGAAAAAGAGGTGCTTGCCACCTTGGCCAAGTGGCCGCTCGAGGTGGCCGGACCGGTGCTGCTGGAGGCGATGGGGGGCAACGCTTACATGGCCCGCAAGTCGGCGGCGGCCCAGCTTGCCGAACGTTGGCCGCCGGCCCGCGAGTTTACGGCGGATGCTCCCGGCGAACGGCGCACCGCGGCGCTCTCTCAGTTGCGACAACAGTGGAGCGGTCAGTTCGGCATCGCCTCGCTGGAGTCGATGGTCCCACGGGGAACCGAGCACTCGGCAGTCGAGGTGCCCTTGGTGCCCGAGCGAATCGAGCGAGCTCGGCAGATCGTCCAACGGCTGCAACAGGCGTCGCCGACGGGCGCAGCGGCAAGCGAGGCTTTGGGCGAGTTAGCGGGCTTTGGTCCCGACCTGCCGCGGGTGCTGGGACAAATCGTCGATGAGGGGCGGGTGGTTTTGCCCGATGCGGTCTATCGCCAGGTGCTGCCCAAATTTGGCGGCCAATACGAAGTGATCGACCGCCTGCTTTCGACCGACGTTCAACAGCGCCGCCGTGCAGCCGGGAGCCTGGCGGCGGCGGCCGAACAAGGTCCGCTGAACAGCGTGATCGTGGCCCGCTTGGCCGAGCTCGGCACCGCGGAGCCCGACTCACTGGTCTGGACCGGAATGCTACGCGCCGTGGCCAAGGACGGACGCGAACCGGCGGTGCGGCTGGCCTACGCCGGCCTGGGCCACCGTGCGGCCGAGGTGCGGCGAGAGGCGATCGAGTACTTGGCGGCCCACTCGTCGCCGGCACACGCTCCGCTGATCTTGCCGGCGCTGAAAGACAAAAATCAGGCCGTGGTGTCGGCGGCGGTCAAAGCTTTGGGGCATCCGGGCATGTTGGTCGACGCCGGCCCCTTGGAGCGGCTGCTGGTCACGAACGACCGTGCCTTGAGGCTGGCCCTGGCCGAAAGCCTGATCGCGCTGGGAGCGCCCAGCGGCCCGCAAACGTTGGAGCTGCTGGCGCACGACACCGATATCGGCACGCGGCGGAAGGCGGCCCAGCTTATGGGAAGCGTGGGCGACCGTCGCTATACGGAGACCCTGATCGGACTGCTCGACGACACTTTAGGCGTACGCACCGCGGCCCTGGCCAGCTTGCCGAAGGTGGTTGGCCGCGACGTGGCCGAGCGGCCCGACGACCCGCCCACCAGCACGCTCGACCGCGTTGAGCGCTGGAAGCGATGGTGGCAGTCTTCGTCCAGTTGAGAGAGCAAGCGCGCGCCGGCTTACGGCCCAATCGAATGCTCGATTGCGGACACCGCCGCGTTGGCGCGAAAGTCGATGATCCGCTTGCCCCACTCGATCGTTTTCGGAGCCGGGGCCAGCTCGACGCCGTTGATCGAGAACTTGCCGGTCGCTCCTCGCTCCTTCATCCGCACCAGGTTTGGGTCGACGGTCATGAGCAGGGCCGTGACGGCGAAGTCGTCGTGCAAGCCTTCGTCCACCTGGTGGATTCCTTCTTTCTCCAGCCATTCGGTCACGGCGCGGTAGTCGTAATACTCGGCGATGTAATGCACGCGCGGCCCCGCCTCCGCCCAGCGGCGGTTAAGCCGCTCGGCCACGCGTTTCATGCCCGTCTGATTGCCGCCGCTGTCGCCCAACAACACGATATTCTTGAACCCGTGTGCCCGCAGGCTGGCACAGATGTCGGTCAACAGCGCCTCGAACGTCGCCTCGCTGACGCTGATCGTCCCAGGGTAGCGCATGTGTTCGGTCGGCGGGTCGATATCGCCTTCGGGCACGAACGGTACGATCGGAGCGACGAGGGCGTTTCCGAGGCGGCGGGCAATGGCCTGCGTGGTGGCCCTTAAGATGTAGTTGTGCTTGCCCGTCGCCACGTAAGGCCCGTTCTGCTCGACTCCCCCCGTGGCAACGATGGCGGTGGTTTTGCCGCCCGCAATGGCGTCACGAACTTCCATCCAGGTCATTTCTTCCATGAAGACCGTATCGATTGCCTCGATGGGGCGCGGCGTGTCGAGCACCGGCTCTTCCGCCCCAATCGGACGTGCGGGCCAGCCAACGCAAAAAAAGATCATGGCCAAAGCAAATGGGCGTTTCATAAAGGATACTCGGCCTCGGCGGTTGGATGTGGGGATATGGAAGTATGGTAAGCTGGGGCGAGACGTATCACAACGAGTTGCCGGAAAGCCGGAAAACTGCCAGCGGCCGAAAAAAGGCGATGGGCGGGGAATAAATCCGGCCGTCGTTGCCTCTTCTTAGAAGAGAACATCTAGTTTCTGATGGCTGAGACAGGACGGACCTGGCGACGCGTCGGACATCAAGCAATGGAAAAGGTATTGGAATGAAAAGACTTGCGCTACTGAGCATGTTGTTCGGTTTTGGACTTTTTGTGGCCGGTTGCACCGAAAACAAGCCCAAGCCCGTCCCGGCAACCCCCCCTCCCGCGACGCCCACCGCGCCGGAAACCCCGGCTGAAGAGAAGCCCGCCGAGGAGATGCCCGAGGATGAAAAGCCCGCTGACGAAAAGCCGGCCGACGAAGCCCCCGCCGATGAGAAGCCCGCTGGCGAAAAGCCGGCCGACGAAGCCGCGGCGGACGAGAAGCCGGCCGAATAGGCCAGCCGGCGGCCGGGTGTTTTCGCGCGTTTCACTCGCGCTCGACACCTGCCTGCGATGAAACCCCAAGCGAGGGATGCCTGCGGTCAAGCGGCATCCCTCGCTTCGTTTTGACCGCGTCGGCAAATTCGCCCAGCATAGACACCTCGACGCGCGAGTTCTGCGCCGCCCAGTTCGCGTCGCCCGGCTGCTCTTGCGGCTCATACGGACCCGCCTGGCTGAAGCGCATGCGGTGCGATTCGACACCTTCTTGCTCCAGAAACTTGAACACGGCCAGGCAACGAGCGTACGAGAGCTGCCAGGCATCGGCATACGGGCTATTGGGTGGCAGTGGGCGCCCGGTCGCGTGCCCGCGAATCTCGATCTTGTTCGGTTTGCCCAGCAGGGCAGGCGCCATGGCCCTCAAGCAGAGCTGGGCTTGCTCATCGAGCTGGGCTGATTCTTCAGCGAACAGGACCGCCGCTCCCACGCGCGTGCTGCCCGGATCGGCCGTCCCTTGGAGGGGCGCGCCGCCTTTCAGCGCCGATCCCAAGGCGGCCTTGGCGTCCACCTTTGCCGCGCCGCGTCCGTAACCGCGCGGGCCTTTGGGCGGCGCTTTCAGATTCGACAAGCCGCCGCTTTCGGGCGCGGCCACGGCCAACGGCGGACCGCTGGGCGCGCCCGCCGTGCCGAACGGATCACGAAAGTATTTGGCCACGGCCTCTTTGACGGGCTTGTTCTGAGCGACGATCCACATCACCAAAAAAAAAGCCATCATCGCGGTCACAAAGTCCGCGTACGCCACTTTCCATGCTCCACCGCCATGGCCGGCCATATTGTCGCTCCTTTAAGCGGCTTCCGCCGCGCGAAACATCTCGTCCAACTCTTGTCGCATGGGCCGCATTTCACTGGAAACGCCGCGCCGCGCCTGCTCGATGGCCACCTTGGGCGGCAGATCGCGCACCGAGCCGAGCACGGCCGCGGCGATCGTGCGGAAAAACGCCAGCTCCGCCGCCCCCTGAAACTCCATGCGGCCGGCCAATGGCCCAAAGAAGCCATACGACGCCAGGATGCCCAAAAAGGTGCCGACCAGCGCCGCGCCGACCTTGTGGCCGATCTCTTCCACCGGCCCGTCGATCGCCCCCATCGTGATCACGATGCCCAACACGGCCGCCACGATGCCAAAGCCCGGCAAAGCGTCGGCGGTTTTCGACAGCACGCTGATCGGTGCGTGGTGCTCTTCTTCCAGCACCTTCAGTTCGATTTCGAGCAGCGCTTCGAGCTGCTCGGCATTGGCCGTGCCTTCGATCACCGGCGACAACGCGCCGCAGATGAAATCGACCACGTGATGATTGTGCGCGATGCGCGGGTATTTGTTGAAAATCGGGCTTTGATGCGGATCGGAAATGTGCGATTCCAGACCCAGCAGGCCGTCGCGCCGCGCGACCGACAGCAGCTCGTAGAGCACGCCGAACAGCTCACGATAAGCTTCTTTGCTGAACGCGGCGCCTTTCAGCGATTGCAACAGGCCGCGCACCAGGTCGCCCAGGACTTTCTTGGGAGACATCATAATCAGCGCGCCGAGGGAGGCGCCGCCGATCGTCAGTATTTCCGCCGGATGGATCAGCGCGCCGATGTGTCCCCCGGACAAGGTAAAGCCGGCCAGCACGCAGCCCAACACCACCATGCTACCGACAATGACAATCATGCTCTGCCTGCCTGCTGCCTGGTTCCCGAATCGCTGACCGCGGACGGCGTGTCAAAGCTCCGCCTCTTGTATCTAGCACGCGGATGCTCGCGTGGAGGTTAAACCGCCAACCCGTAAGGGCAAGTGCGAGCCAGACCATCAAGTGCGCAATACGGTGGATCGACGCGCAATGGCAGGCGTCGTTCGGGGCGCGGTCTGGGCGGGCGCGAAGAACCGCGAGGCGAAGAGCAAAGCGATGCCAACAACCACGGCCGCACTCGACCAGCTTTTCGGCTCGACGACCGTTTGATATTGGACCACGGGGGCGGCGGCGATGGCCGGCCTCGACCACGACTCGCGATAGACGAGCCAGGGCGACCACGGCACGCCGATGGAAAGCGTGGTCACGTCCTGAAAGACTTGTTCGCTGGTCGAGAAGCTCGGCAAAACGCCCGCGGCCAAAAAAATCCAGGCAAAGCCCTTGATCAGTCCGTCGGTTCTTCGTTGTCGCATAATCCACGCAGCGCGAACTTGTTTGGCCCGCTTAACTATAGGCCGGGGTTCAGGGTTCAGGGTTCAGGTCCTGAACCCTGAAATCCGCTTCCGCCGCCAAATTCGTCGTCTTTGGCATCCCCGATGCAATCGGAGAGTAATGCAGGGTAATTTGAGACGGAGGTTCAGCGATGATCATGGTTCATCTTGGCTTCGCAATGACGGTGGCGATCGTCTTCACCGCCATCCTGGTGGCGATCGAGCGCGGCGGCGCCTACGAACGCGCCAACTGGGGCACGGCTTTACTCCTGTTTCTGGTGCTGTTTCTCACGACCTGGGCCGGCGGAATCTGGCTCAGTCCGGTCGGGCCGCATCTCTTCGGCGCGGCATGGCTGCCGTTTCTGTTCATGGGATTCGTGGCGGCGCTGCTGATCGCCGCCATGTCGCCGGGCAGGCGCCCGCGCAGCCAAACCGAGGTCCAAGAGCGCGCCGAAGCCCAAGAAGTGGTGGGCACGACGGTCACCGCGTTTTTCTGGATTTTTGCCGTGTGTCTAATCGCCGCCATTACGCTGCACTACGCTTATTGGGACGAACAACGCTTGGCCGGCGAGCGACGCGGCTCTGCGAATACCGCCCATCGCGACGTGCTCCCGCCGGCCCAGCGCCGCTGAGCCAACTTCACCTGGTCGTCGTTCGGACGTAAGGGCGGTGCCTGAAGTTTCCTCGGCTCTTGACTGGCGGCACCAAGAACCGTAACATCATGGGTCATAATACAAACGACCAGCAAAACTGGCAGCCTTTCGAGCGGCCGTTATCGCCCACGCCCGGCTGCCGTCATGCAAAATGGGCGGGATGAGCGCAACCCTAGCGCAATCGTTGCAAAAATGACCTTTGCTGTTCGCGGGATTGAGATAAGATAGACTACTAGGCTCCTTCCCCCGGTTCTGCCGCACCGGTGGTGTGGGACGGCCGTAGCGGTTCCGGCCGCGATGTGCCGCCCCGCGTTGGGTTAGCGCCCGACGGATTCGCTGGCAGTGCAGGCATGTTTGGCACGTAGAATGCCCGCACCGCAGGCGGACGGACGTGGCACTGCGTGCTTGGCAATTTCCAAATACCCGGAAAGGTCGTGCGGAGAGGTTCGCACGCCCCGCACCGGGAAAACTGTTTACTGAGACCCTCGGACATGGATCTGGCAACCCTACGGAATATCGGAATCTCCGCTCACATCGACTCGGGCAAGACCACCCTGAGCGAGCGCATCTTGTACTACGCGGGACGAATCCACCGCATGCAAGAGGTCAAGGGCGAAGGCGGCGCCACCATGGACTACATGGACCTGGAGCGCGAGCGCGGCATCACCATTACCAGCGCCGCCACCACGGTCCACTGGAACGACCACCAGATCAACCTGATCGACACGCCGGGCCACGTCGATTTCACCGTCGAAGTGGAACGCAGCCTGCGCGTGCTCGACGGCGCGGTGCTGGTGCTCTGCGCCGTGGGCGGCGTGCAGTCGCAGTCGATGACCGTCGACCGCCAGATGAAGCGCTATCACGTGCCCCGCCTGGCGTTCATCAACAAGATGGACCGCACCGGCGCCGACTTCCGCCGCGTGGTCAAGCAGCTCCGCGAAAAGCTCGATTGCGACGCCGTGCTGATGCAACTCCCCATCGGCAAAGAAGACAACTTCCAGGGCGTGATCGACCTGATCGCCATGCAGGCCGTCTACTTCGACGGCAATACCGGCGAAAAGGTCCGCCGCGAAGCGATTCCCGCCGAGATGCGGGCCGAGGCCGAAGCCGAGCGGCACCATACGCTCGAAGCGCTGGCCATGTACAGCGACGAGCTGATGGAGCTGTTGTTGGCCGAAGAGGAAGTGCCGCAGCAAATGCTCCACGATCTCGTGCGTCAGGCCCTGCAGACGCAAGACCTGACCCCGGTGTTCATGGGCACGGCCTATCGCAACAAGGGCGTGCAAACGCTGCTCGACGCCGTGGTGCGTTACCTGCCCAGCCCGCTCGACCGCAATATCGTGGCCAAGCAGCACGCCGACGCCACGCAGCAGTTTCCGCTGGCCCCCGATCCGTCGAAGCCGTTCGTGGGCATGGCGTTCAAAATCGTCGAAGATCCCTACGGGCAGCTTACCTTCATGCGCGTCTATCAGGGCTCGATCGCCAAGGGCGAGACGTATTACAACCAGCGCACGGGCCAGAAGCAGCGCTTCAGCCGCATCGTGCGGATGCACGCCGACAAGCGCGAGGAAGTTGATACGGCGGAAGCGGGCGACATCGTGGCCATCATGGGCGTCGATTGCGCCAGCGGCGACACCTACGCTTCGCAGCACAAGTATTGCACGTTGGAAAGCATGTTCGTGCCCGAACCCGTCATCAAAATGGCCATCAGCCCGGCCAACCGCGACGGCGCCGACCGCCTGAGCAAGGCCCTGCAGCGGTTCATGAAAGAAGATCCCACGTTCCGCGTGGCCAGCGACGAAGAGACGGGCGAGACCGTGATCGCCGGCATGGGCGAACTGCACCTCGATATTTACGTCGAGCGCATCCGTCGCGAATACAAGGTCGAGGTTGAAGTCGGCGCGCCGAAGGTCAGCTACCGCGAGGCCCCCACCAAACTGGCCGAATACAACTTCAAGCACCGGAAGCAGACGGGCGGATCGGGGCAATACGCCCACATCGTCGGCAAGATGATGCCGCTCACCGAGGAGGACGAGGAAGAAAACTTCATTTTCGAAGACGAGGTGGTCGGCGGCCGCATTCCCAAGGAATACATTCCGTCGGTCCAGAAGGGTTTTCGCGATTCGCTGCACAAGGGGCCGCTGGCCGGCTACCCGATCGTAGGCGTGAAGACCGTGCTCGAAGACGGCTCGTATCACGAGGTCGATAGCTCCGACATGGCCTTCCAGACTTGTGCCCGGAATTGTTTCCGCGAGACGTTTATGAAGACCAAGCCGGTGCTGTTGGAGCCGGTGATGAAGATCGAGGTGGAGGTGCCGTCGAACTTTCAGGGTTCGGTGGCGGGCGAGTTGACCAGCCGCCGCGGCATGATCGTGGCGACCGAGATGCAGGGCTCGACGGCCACCATCGAGGCCGAAGTGCCGCTGGCCGAAACGTTCGGTTATTCCACCGACCTGCGCAGCATGACGCAAGGCCAGGGCACCTTCACGATGGAGTTTTCCAAGTATCGGCGCGTGCCCGCCGCGATTCAGGAGAACATCATCGCCGACAAGAAGAAGCAACTTGTGGGGGCGAAGTAGATGCCACAGGTTCCGCCAGCACCTCCCGACAAGCGACTTCGATCGTCGAGCCGCTGGCGAAGACGATCGTGAACATCAAGGGCGGAACCTCAATCCCGACGCTTTGAAGGCGGGCGCACTCTCGCTCCAACTCAGGCGAGACGCCGCTTCGATAGGCATCAATGGTTTCCGCCCCCGTCTGGTAGCCCCACCCAATGAATCGACACGCGACGGCGTCCAAAAGTGTGATGCCGATCGTCTTTCCCCTCCAGGGCTCGTAATCGCACTCGTCATCCACCTCCGCAACCAAATGCATCCGGCGGACCAAGGGACCGCGGCAGTCCCATTCCCAAGAACGACATCGTGCGTCGTGCAGATAATCAAGCAGCGACGGTTCGGTTTGGACAGCCATAGCGATTACTCTCCTGGCAATGGGGTGACCGGATCGAGATGGCCCTTTTGACCACTACTCTAGGGACCTGACGATAAACTTCTTGATCTCAATGACCTCGTCGCCGCCGTAGATGGAAACGGGCGCGGAATTCAGCGTGCGGGGCGTCCGCGAAGTAGAAGCATCGGTGTAGGCCGACACTCCGTCGGCGAAGACCGTCCGCGCCAGGGGAGTGATCACGAAACGCAGCGTGTGCCAGCGGTTCGGCTCGATCGCATAGTTCCAGCTCCAAGTCCAACGGTGTGACGAGAGCCGCACCATGTTGCCGGTCGTTCGCGCCACCAGCGTGACGTCGATCGGGCCGTCGTACTCGACCACCGTCTCCAGTCCTCCGCTCTGGTTATCGATCCGCACCACGTCGCCCGTCGGTTGCTCCGTCTGGAAGCCCTGCCGCTTGAACAATTCCCAGTTCTGAGAACCCTCGTCGATGGCCAACAGCGCCTTCAGCCGCTCGCCGGCGCGGACGCGGTTGACGTCGACCAGCGAGCGATAGGCCGCGCTGTACCAATGAGCGGCGCGCAACCGCAGGTAGTGCTTGCCGGGCCAGGGCTCGTCTTCGGCGCGCGACCACCAGGCGTCGGCCGCCGCGAGTTGTCGTGTGGCGTCGGCAGGTTGAATGGTCACCGGGAATCGATTGCCGAACCCTGGCCGGCTGCCCGGCGAGGAGCGGGCGCCCAGCGCCAACTCGTCGGCAGCCAGTTTCTTCCAGTTGGCGTCGCCCGATTTGGCCAGCTTCGGCAAGGCGGCCTGCCAGTCGCCCGCCGCGCACAACTCGTAATGGCCGACGGTCTGGTTGGCCTGCGGATCGTCGGGCGATGTTTTAAGCGTTTCGCGGGCCGCGGCGACGGCCTCGATCTCGCCGGCCAGTTTGGCGGCGTCGTTCACGCGGCTGGTGATCGCCTTTTGCACCGTTTTGTCTTTGGTCCGCTTGGCGAAGCTTTGCGCCTGCGTCGCGGCCTTCTTCACCGTTGCCGCGTCGCGCGCGGCCAGGGCCGAGACCATCAAGCGGCAGGCCGCGTCGGCCAGCACCCAGTTCTGCTCCGGCGACTTCGCTCCCTTGCCGACGTCGACCAGCGACTGCTGGCGCAGGGCCAGGCCATCGATGGCGAACGTCTTCGCGAGTTGATCGATCGTCTGCCAGGCCAAGTCGAGATCGCCCGCCGTTTTGGCCAGGTCGATGGCCTGGCTCAACAGAACGTAGGCCCTGGCGCCGGTCTCGTCGTCGACGACGGCCTTTTGCGCCAGTTCCTGGGCGAGGCCGCGCTTCTGATCGGGCGATTTCGCCGCGCTGAGCCTGCTGGCGAACTTCTTCCGCATTTCCTCCTTGGCCTTTTTCAGCGCCTCGTCGTCGGGCACGGGCCGGCGCGACTTGTTGCCGGCCGTCAGATCGGCGAGATTCGGCGGCCGGCTGCTGGCGCCCTTCGACGGGAGAGGGACGAGCTCGATGTTCGTCAGTCGAAACACCGAAGAATTTGGCAGCAGGACAAGCCGGCTTGGATCGGGCAGCTTGGCAATATCGTGGACCGACAGCGAAGCTGGGTCGCCGGTCCAGGTGATGAGCGGTTTTCCGTCCAATTCCACGGTCACCGATCTCTCGCGGATAGTGTAGACCAGGTTGCAGGCACGCCCTTCGTCCAAGAAATGTCCAGGGCGTGTCGTGACGTTGTTATTGCAGTGCCGCCCGTCAACCTCACCGAGACCGGAAATCGTGCCATCGAAGGCATCGATAAATGCCACTACCAACGATCCGCCAACGACCAATCTGACGCCAAACGCGCCCGTTCCACGCAACCTTTCTGCTCGCATCGACAAACGGTATTGCGTCGCCGGCGGCGACGGCAGCACCAAAACCGGATAAGCGTCGTCCGGTGTCAGAATCGCACCATCGGTGCCGAGTTGCCACTTGCCTCGGAATGCGTCGCGCGTGAAATCGATTTGCTTCAGTACATCCGCGCCGCCGTCAGCCACCATCGCAGGCGAAACCGATGACGGCTCGGCAGTCAACGGCACCACCTCGATCTTGCTGATGCGGCAAACGGTCTTAAACTCGCAGAGCGCCAGCCGGGTCGGATCGGGCAGTTTATAGCCATCGATCATCGACAACCTGCGTGGATCGCCTTTCCAGTCGATGATCGTGCGGCCATCCAGCGCCACGCGGATGCTGTTGGGCCGCACTGTGTAAACCAGCCTGACCGGCTTGCCGTCTACCATGAGCCGGCCTTGTCGCGATGTTTCATTTTCATTGCACCCTTTTCCGTCGAGTGCTGAGAATCCGGTGAAATGGCCGTTGAAGCCGTCGATCTCCGCGACGGTTTGGCGGCCATCCGCGACTAACGCCACTCCCAGCCCCCATCCGCCTCGGACTCGTTCGCCTACAATGGTTAATTCGTAGTCCGGCGCGGGCGGGGGCGGCAACAACAATCGCGAGAACGGGGTATCGGGCGAAATCAGTACGCCGTCGGCAACCTGCCAGTCGCCCGCGACGGCGTCTCGTTTGACGTCGATCTGCTTGAGCAGGTCGACCGGCTCGCCCGCCAACAGGGCCGGCGATGCCGTTTCCGCCTCCGACGAAAGCGGCGTCAGCTCGATCTTCGTCAGGCGATAGCGAGAATTGAAACTCCCCACGTAGATGCGGTCGTTATACGGTGCGTGTTCGGTCGGCTTCAGGCGGTTGACGTCACCGGTCCAGCCGACAAGCGGCTGGCCGTCGCACACCGCGCGCACGTGGTTCTTGCGGACGGTAACGGTGATCGACTTCGCCTGGCCGTCGGCGAACACGGCGCCTTCGTGCTTCGTTTCGTTGCTGTCGATGTTCTTGCCGTCGATCTGTCGCAGGCCCGACAGTTTGCCGCCTTGCGCGTCGATCAACAACGAAACTTGCGCGCCGGCGACGGGCAGCGTAAAGCTCAGGCTCTCGTTGCCCGACTCGCGCCGCGCCACCACATTCAGCTCATAGTCGCCAGGCACGACCGCAGGCAACTGCATCTGTCCTTTGTCGGAATCCGCCGAAACGAGCGACTGGCCGTCGTACTGCCAGTTGCCGTACAAGAGGTCGCGGTCGCGGTCGATCTGCTTGAGGAGGTCGACGGTCTTTCCCGGCTCGAGTTGGGTCAGCATCGGCGACTTCTCGGGGGTCAGCGGCACCAACACCAGCTTGCGGACGCGAAAGGGCGTATCGTAGGCTTCAAGGCCAATCCGCCGCGTGCTCCGCAGAGCCCAGATGTCGGCGATCGAAAACGTCTGCGGATCGCCCGACCAGCGGATGATTTCGGCCCCGTCGCGAAAGACGCGGATGCTTCGCCGGCGCACGACGTACAGCAAGGTATTTGGCCGGCCCTGTTCGAGCATTCGTGTCCGCCGCCAGGGATAGGCGGGATTATCATTTGCAACACGGCCGTTGATCATGTGCAAGCCCGAGCCGATGCCCGAAAAGCCGTCGAGCACGCTCATCACCTGCCGGCCGTCGACCGGCAGCAAGACGCTGATGTCTTTGATTTCCGGATCGCCTTCGGCCACGACCGTGAGAGCGTACTCCTCGTGCGGATCGAACGGGATCTCGATGCGCGCGTTCTGAGTGGCGGGGCCGCTTAAAATGCCGTCGGCCAACGTCCAATTGCCCTCGACCACGTCACGATTGACGTCGATCAATTTCAAAAGGTCGACCGGAGGTCCGGCCGCCTCGGGCAAGCGGGAGTCGATCGCGAGCCGGTCGGCCTTCCAGGCATACGTGTAGTGCTCGCCGGTGCCGTTGCGGTAGCGGACCCAGAGCAGCTTGAACGTGCCGGAGTTGAGGCCATGTTTGGCAAGCTCGTCGGCGGTCGTGCCCACAAATTGGTTGGCTGGCACCGACAAGCGGCCGTCGTGCAGGTGGTCGCGAAGTTGGGCCAGAACGTCGACATAGCTTGCGCCGGCGCCGTAGCGAGCTTCGAGCAGTTCCAGCCCGTCGGGCGAATCGGTCGGGGGCGCAAGCGGGTTGCCGTCGAGGTAGGCGAAAAAGACGTCGGGATACTCGACCGTGTATCGCCGGCCCCGCGCGCGGTACTGAATCCGCAGCTTTTTGCCGGTTCCTGGGGCGGGATCTTCAGGCGAGCCGAACAGGTTCGCCCAGACCATCATCATCAGCCGGTGATCCTTGACGCGATTGCGTACCGCGTCGGTGACGTTGACCCATTTGTCGCCCACGCCCCAAGTGGCCTCGATGATCTCGAAATCGGGCGTGGAGGGCGCCGAGGGTAACGCGACCGAGGGAGCCGCGACGGTCGTGCCGGTCGACGACTTGGCGGGCGGCGGGGGCAGCGAATCGACCGGAGCGGCCGGATCGACCGAAGCGACCGGCGATGTCGCAGTCGGCGCGCTCGGCCGGGATTCCTTCGACGGGTTTGTGACCACGGAGGTCGCCGGCGTTTGTTTGGCCGGCGTCACGTAGTAACCGCCAATCGCCATCATCACGACCGCAGCGGCAGCCGCGACGAGCACCGCCGGCTGTTGCCAAAGCGGCGCTTTGCGCGAGACCCGCTTGTGAATGTTAATGCCTGACGACGGACCGGCGCCGGGCACGATGACGGGCGTCGGCTGCACCAGCGGCATCGCCTCAACCTGGGGCATCGGCCTGGCCCGCTGTAAAGGAACGGCTTGCGGTACCGGACGAGGCCCGGGATGCGGTTCGATGGACGGGCGAGGCTGGCCACCCTCACCCCGGCTGCCGCCCGGAGAGATGGCGGAATCGGCCGCCTGGGTTTTTTCGCGCAACGGGCGGTCGTATTCAGCCCGCTTCTGTGGATTGAGCAGGCAGAGCTTGGCGGCGCTCAGCTCGTTGAGGATGCGCTGCGAGACGGCGGAGTTTTGCCCGGTCTGAAATGTGCGCACGTGCGCCATCCGCTGGTCGGCGGCGCTCTCGATCACGTCGGGATCGCTTTCGAACAGCTCGATGCCCAGCAGCCGATAGTGGTTCGGCGGCTGGTCCTTGAGCGGAATTCCAAGCCACTTGTGATACGGATTGAAGTCGGCCATGACACCCCCGGTTGACGTGACACCCGGCAAGACACCGGCAGTCGATTTTCGCCGATTTTGCCGGATGGCTCAAGGGTTGCGCCAGGGGGTAGCGTCGTAATAGTAAGTTGGTCACGAGGTGTAGGGTGGGACCAGCGAGCTTGCGAGCGCCGGCCCACCACGATGGCCGAGAATGGTGGGCCGGCGCTCGCAAGCTCGCCGGTCCCACCCTACGGCTATTGCTACGGCCGCGTGCCACGATTGCGCGGTCATGGCCTGCATTACGACAAATACGACCTGGCGGTGGCCAAATCGTAGATGCTCTGCACGCCGTGCTCGCGGTTGTGGATGTAGTTCACCGGCCATACTACCACGCGGATTCACTCGGAGGGAAATGGCTCACTCAAGCGGCCTGATCACGAACTTTTTCACGTCGACGACGGCGTTGCCCGCGCCCGTCACTCCGACCGCCGCGCGCGGGAATTTGCCGTAAACCTGATTCTCGGAGAAAACAGGGACGCCGTCGACGGTAATCGTTGTGCCTTGCCGCGTGACGCGGTAATGGAAGGTATACCAGCGATTTGGCTCCAACGGCGTGACGGGGGCCGGCACGGTGCTGCCATCGGGACGGCCGACACGCAGCTCGCTCGGATTGAGCTCCCAATTCCAGATCACTACGTCATGATCGTAGGCCGCGAGGCGAATGTTCAAGCTGTCGGTGCGGGCCGTGAAGGTCACGTCGATCGGGCCGTCGTAATCGACGCGCGTTCTCAAAGAACCTCCGCGCGTAATTCGCCGGAAGCCGCCGACCGTTTGACCGCCGTCGAACAACTCCCAAGCCGGCAGCCCTTCGTCGGTGGCCAACAGGAGCTTAAGCCGCTGCTCGGCGTGGGTGCGATTGGTGCCGGAGAGCGACGGCAGGGCGAGTCGATACCAGTTGGCGGCGTGCAGCCGCAGGTAATGCCGGCCGGGCCAAGGCTCCTTTTCAGCTTCCGTCCACCAGGCATCGGCGGCGGCCATCCGCAGATCCGTGCCCGAAAGATCGTGGACCAGCGGCCGCGACTCGGACGCCAGTTTCCGCCAAGCCGCGTCGTCGCCCTTTGCCAACTTGACCAGCGCCGGCTCCCAATCGTCGGCCACGCACAGCTCGAAATGCCCGACGACGAAGTTCGCGTGCGGGTCGTCGGGCATGGTCGTGAGCGTCTGGCGTGCGGCGGCCACCGCATCGAGTTCGCCGGCCACCTTGGTTGCGCCTGATACGCGGCTGGCCAACTCTCTTTGCAGCGTCTTATCTTTCGCTCGCTTGGCCCAGCTCTGGGCCTGTGCCGCCGCTTTCTTGACGATCTCAGGCTTGGCGTCGGCAAGGGCCGAAGCCATCAGCCGGCAGGAGGCATCGACCAGGTCGCGACATTGTTCGGGCGACTTGGCCGTTTTGCCGATTTCGGTCAACGACTTTTGACGCAAATCTTGGGCGTCGACGTCAAAGGTTTTTGCGAGCTGGTCGATCGCTTGCCAGGCCAGGTCGAGATCACCGCCGGCGTCGGCCAGATCGACCGCCTGGCGCAACCGAACGTAAGCGGTCGCGTCGACCTTGGTGGCCGCCAACGCCTGCGCCACGAATTCCTGGGCCAGCGTGCGCTTCTGCTCCGGCGCCTTGGCCGCCGCTAGTTTCTTCAGCAGTTCTTGCCGTGACTTTTTTTGCTCGTCTTCGCCGGGCACCGGCAGACGCGACTGGTTGCCGTTAGTATTGTCGCCGGCGAGATCGGACATTCTGCGTTCCCCGCCGGTGGCCTTCGCGGACGACAGCGGTTTCAATTCAATGCGCGTGTATTTGAACTCGGAATCCCACGCTCCCATACAGACGCCGTTTGTCGTGGACCTGCCAGAAGTCGCTGTTGGAAAGCCGCGCGGCATCGCCCGACCAGGCGATCACCGGCTCGCCGTCGCAGGTCACGCGCAGGCTGCTGCCGCGCACGGTGCAGACCACGGTGTGGGGCTTTCCGGGCGGGAGAAGTCGGCCGCGGCGCGTGGTGGCGTTCTCGGCGCCGTCGTGGTGATCGAGGTCCGCCAGGCCCGCTGTCTCTCCGCCGTAGCCGTCCAGCGTCATGGCCACCTGGCGCCCGTCGATGACAAGTCCTACGATGAACGAATCGTTGCCCGACAGCCGCTCGGCGACGATCGTGAGCTCATAGTCGCCGCTCGGCGCGAACGGTAGTTCCATCTTCGCGGCCAGCAGTCTCGGCGACACGAGCGCTTCGGCATCACGCTTCCAATTCCCATTGACGTGATCGCGCGCCATGTCGACCTGCTTCAGCAAGTCGACTGATTCCGCGGAAGCAAGCGGAACGCTCGGTTTCGGCGGTTCCGGCGCCGACGGCGGGCCGTCGAGGGCGGGCGGACCATCGGCACCTTCGGAACCGAGCGGCGTCACTTCGATCTTCGTCAGGCGGTAGCGCGAATACCAGTCGCCCAGGTAGACGCGGTCGTGGTATCGCGCGTTGGCTGAAAGTCGCTCAACGTCGCCAGTCCAATCGACAATTTGTTTCCCATCGCAGACCGCTTGCACCTGGTTCTTGCGGACCGTGATCGTAATCGCCTTCGGTTTACCATCTGCGAAAAGGGGCTCTTCGTACTTCGTCTCGTTGGCGTCGATGTTCTTGCCGTCGATCGCTTGCAGCCCAGAAAGCTTGCCTCCGTGGCCGTCCAGGATCAGCGCCGCCGACTTGCCGCCGATGGGCAGCATGATCGTCAGGCAGTCGTTGCCATGCTCTCGCTGCGCTACGGCATCGAGTCGATAAGAGTCGGGCACTACGGCAGGCAATTGAAACAAGCCCTTATCCGAGTCGGGCGAAACGAGCGATTGCCCGTCGTACTCCCAATGGCCGTGCAAGAGGTCGCGATCGAGGTCAATATGCTTGAGGAGGTCGACCCTCTTGCCCGGCTCGAGCTCGGTCAGCATCGGCGACTTCTCGGGAGCCAGCGGCACCAGTTCCAACTTGGTCACGCGGTACGGTGTCTCGTATGCCTCCAAGGCGATCCGCCGGTGATTGGGCACCTTCCAACCGTCGGCGATCGAGAAGCCTGCCGGATTGCCCGACCAGCGAATGACCTCGGCGCCGTCGCGGAGGACGCGCAGGCTAGTGCGGCGCACGATATAAACGAGCGTGTTCGGCCGGGCCCGCTCAAACATCCGCGCGCATCGCCAGCGATAGCTGGGATTGCTGTCTGCCCGCCAACCGTTAACCACCTGGAGTCCCGATGTCACGCCGCCGAAGCCGTCGATGACGCTCATGACCTGCTTGCCACCCACGGGCAACAATACGCTGATATCCATGATTTCGGGCTCGCTTTCGGCGACAACCGTCAGGGTATATTCGTCGGGTGCATCGAGCGGCAATTGGACTCGCGTACCGTGCGTGCCCGGAGCATGAAGCACACCGTCGGCCAGTTTCCATTCGCCGTCGACGACGTCGCGTTTCAGGTCGATCGACTTCAAAAGATCGACGGGCGGTCCCGCGGCATCGGGCAGACGAGATTCGATCACAACTGGATTGTCATTCCAGGCGTACGTGAAATGCTCGCCGGTGCCGTTGCGGTAACGGATCCACAGAACCTTGTACGTACCGGAATGGATGTTGTCTTTGGCAAGTTCGTCGGCGGTCGTGTCTGCGAATTCATCGGCGGGCACCCACAAGCGGCCGTCGCGCAAGTGCTCGCGGAGTTGCGGCAGCACGTCCGCATAGGCCAGTCCGGCGCCAAAACGGGCCTCGAGCAATTCCAGCCCGCCGGGCGAATCGGTTGGCGGAGCTAGTGGGTTGCCGTCGAGATAAACAAAGTAGACGTCGGGAAAGTCGGCCACATACTGCTTGCCGCGCGACCGATACCGGATGCGCAAAACTTTGCCGACGCCTTTGGCCGGGTCCTCCGGGGAACCGAACAGGTTCGACCAGACCATCATCATCAGCCGATTGTTTTTCACCTGCTTGCGGACGCCGTCGGTCACGTTGACCCACTTGTCGCCGGTTCCCCAGGTGGCGTCGATGATCTCGAAATCGGGCTTTGCCGAAGCTGCCGGAACCGACGGCGGAGCCGGCGTCGTCACAGGCTTGCTCGGCACTGTTTTCGGATCGTGCTTGCCGCCGCTGACAACCGTTGGCGACGAGCGAACGCTGGTCGCCTTACGCGGCGAAGCGGCCGGTTCTTGGTTGCCGGACTTCAGAAAATAGATGCCCAACGGCAGGATGATCGCGGCAGCCGCAAAGCCGGCCAGCACCGCGGGCTGCTGCCACACCGGCGGTCGGCGGGGCCGTTTGTGAATACTGAACTCCGATGGCGACGATTTAATCACCACCGGAGCAGGTTGATCGGCCGTCAGCGGCGTGGCTTTCGGCAGCGGGCGAGGCCGGCCACCCTCACCCCGGCCGTCTCCCAGTGGGAGAGGGAGCACTGTGCCGCCACCCTCACCCCGGCCCTCACCGGCAGTAACAGGTAAAACGGCGGAACCGGCCGCCTGCGTTTTTTCGCGCAACTGGCGATCGTATTCGGCCCGCTTCTGTGGATTGAGCAGGCAGAGCTTGGCGGCGCTCAGCTCGTTGAGGATGCGCTGCGATACGGCCGAGTTTTGCCCGGTCTGAAAGGTGCGGACGTGCGCCATCCGCTGGTCGGCGGCGCTCTCGATCACGTCGGGATCGCTCTCGAACAGCTCGATCGCCAGCAGCCGGTAGTGGTTCGGCGGCTGGTCCTTGGGCGGAATTCCAAGCCACTTGTGATACGGATCGAAGTCGGCCATGACACCCCCGGTTGACGTAACGCCCAGCAAGACGCTGGCAGTCGATTTTCACTGATTTTGCCGGAAGTCTCAAGGGGCGGATCTCGTCCAATGCGACACGCGTGTCGCATTGGACGACTTCCCGAAAATTTGTTGATAACGAGAATTCTACTTCACGCGGCCGAAAATGAGAGATTGGCGGTGGCTGGGCCGAGATTGGCCGCTTGGGCCGCGACCTTCGGAATATGCTCCGCGGCCAAGCTCCAGCCACCGCCGCTGCTTCGCGGTCGATCCATCACGGAACGACGGATTTCAGCCGCATTTCTCGACGCCCGTGCAGACCCAGCCGAGCTGGCTGCAGAACTGGCAGCCGTCTCCGCCGCAGAGGTCACAGCGCCTCGACGGCCGCATCGCCGTCAGGTAATTGGCCGACAGACGTAGGTTCGTGCGGAAATCGTCCAGGCGGAGGGTCAGCAGATAATGGCCGCCCGGCACGAGGGCCAACTGCTCCACCGACATCGCCAGCTTCTTCAAAGCCACGAGACAGCGATCGAACCTTTCCGCCGCGCGCAAGGCGACTTCGACGCGGTCGCCGGTCGGCGGATCCGCTTCTCGCGCCGTTCGGCCCGCCTGCCGCAGCTTGCCGTCTTGCCCCACACGCAAATCCCCCTCTTTTGGTGAACTGTCGGAATCCGACAGTTCCCGCCGGATTTCGCCGACCAGGTCGCGGCCCACCCCGCACACGTCGGCAATCCAGCGGTCCGACCGTTTCGACCATTCTTCATCGGCCAGCACCAGCTTGACGGCGTGGCGCTTGTCGGCGCTGGTGCGGCGCAGGCCGTGGGCGTTGTTGGCCTTGAGGGCGAACAGCACCGCGTCGCGTCGCGTGCCCTGAAGCAGGCGGCACTCGACGGTCGGATGTCGCAACTGAGAATGGGCCTGGAAGCGGTGAAAGCCGTCCGCCAGCCAGTAATCCTGGCCGTCGAAAAAAACCACGATCGGCGGAAAGACGTCTTCCGAGTGCATCCGCTCGGCATACTCTTCCACGAGCAGGCCGTCGATCTGTTCGCGGACCTGCGTGCCGCCGTCGGTGCGGATCTTGGCGACTTCAAGAGAAACCAACTGTTCTTCACCGGACATGGAACACCTCCTAATGCAAAAAGTGAACTTAAGAACACAACACGCCTACCCGTATTGTATCGTGCGTTCAGTATTGTCAATAGGCGATCAAGAAAATTTATTACATAGCTTGCAACGCCGGGCCAGCCGGCGGCGCGGGCTGGTCCAGAGAGTGGCAGAGGGGCGGCGAAAAGTCTCGCGGGTCAACGCGCGCGGGAACGCTTATGCGACGGCGGGAGGCGGCCCTCGCGAGAAACATCGCTCTCATCGCTACTCCGGCAGCAGCTCGTGCGGCGTGCTCACCTGGGCCCCGCGCTCGTCGGTGACGCTCAGATAGTAGACCAACGGCCGGGCGGTGGGCAGCTCGGCCGAAACCGCCTCGCCGGTGTGGACCGCGCTCACACTCTGCCAGCTCCGTTTGTTCCAGGGACCAGTCGCCACCGCATAGTGGGCTTCGGCACGCATGATCGGCACCGTCGCCTTGAATCGCGCCGCGGCGCGGTTGCCGCGCAGCTCCGTCGGACCGATCGTCGCCAGCGGCCGGCCGTCTTTGAGAACGCTGTCGACGTAAATGCCGATCTCGGGCGGCCCCCAACCGTCGGGATGACTGTGCGGCATGCGCACCTTGACGCACAGATCGACCCGCCCCGGAACCAACCGGTACGACTTCTGATAACTGTCCAGCGGATAGGCATAGTCGTTGGTGCCGTTGATGAACAGCACCGGGCAACGGACCGAAGGCAAGTAGTTCGAAGGATCGAAGTTCTTCACCCAACGGTCGCGCTCGTCCGCCGGCATCCGCTCGAAGGTCGGCAGCCAGACGCTGTTGTCGGCCAAAAACCCGCCACCATAGACCGGCACGGCCACCTTCAAGCGGTCGTCGAGGCCGGCCACGATGCAGGTCAGATAACCGCCCCAGCTTATGCCGGTGATGCCGATCCGCTCCGGGTCGACCTCCTCGCGCGAGGCCAGCAGCGACACGCCCCGAATCACCGCGGCCACGGCATGATAGCTCCACGTCTGGTCGAGTTCGTCGTCGGAGAACTCGCGGAACTTCGTGCGGTCGTCCTGGTCGGGGCCGCCGTCGGGCAAGCGTTCGCCGTCGGGACCGTGCCCGGCCAGATCCATGGCCAGCGCGGCATATCCGCGGTCTGCCCATAAGCGGGCCCACTGGGCGAACGCTTTGCCGCCGCCCCCATGAACCAAGACCATGGCTGGGAACGGTTCGTCGCCTTTTTCAGGCCGGGCATAATATGCGAACACGCGCGTCGGCTGCCCTTCGTAGGGTCCGCTGGTGTAAAAGACTTGCTGCACTCCCTCCTTGGTCTCGCCCCAGGTTGCCTCGGGTGCCTTCTTCAACTCGGCGAGCTTCCAGGGGCCGGTCGGTTCCGCGGCCGGAACTGCGGTGACGCAAGTCAACAATAGAAGGCTGACAATCAGGGCGAAGTGTTGTGTGTGGCGAGGCATCGGGGTTCGGCGTTCAGGGTTCAGGGTTCGGGGTTCGTTACCGGCTCATCGAATCGGCGGCCGGCAGCGCATAGTATGCCAGCCGCTCGTCGCGGCTGACGAGGGGTTCTTGATTCAAGATGGCCCGCAGGTCGTTTTCCAGTTCTGCGCCGCGGTCGTCATAGCCCGCCCGGTCGATGGCGATGCCGGCAAAGCCTTGCTCGATGAAGTGCGGCAGTTGCTCTTCGATCGGCAGCGCGGACACTTCTTTCTGCCAACGGTCGGCGGCGCCGCCCCTCATCGCGGCATAGCTGAATTTTAGTGCGCTGGCATGAAGGTACAACCGCACCAGATCGTAGTCGCCCAATTGATGGAGCGGCGGCGTTTCAGGAAACGGAAAGTAGGGGAGCTGCAACAGCATGGCGTCGGCGGGAAGCTGTTGTTCGACTTCGCGCACGAAGTCGCGGTCGCACTCGAACTGTGCTTTCAGCGCCGCGTAATCGGGCGCTCGGCTGCGACCGATTTCGTCCACCAGTCCGAAGGCCGCCAGACAGGCGAGCGCCAGGCGGTACTGCCAGATGCGATAACCCTTCCCGTGAAACCAGTCCGCCAAGCGGTCGAGGAGAATGGCGACCGCAAACAACGAAAGCAGCGCGATGAACAGACTCATGCGGTTGTAGCAGCGAATCTGGGCGCTCACCAGCAGCGCGAACAGCGAGCCGAAGCCACCGACCGTCGCCAGCAAGACCGCTGCGATGTTCAGCGCCGCCAGGCCCGGCACGACCTCGCCTTGCCGTGTCCGCGTTCGGCAGAAGAGCAAGCCAATCAGGAACAGAAAGCCCGCCGTGCCGACGGCGCCCAGCGTGGCGCCGACCTTTTCGCCCGACGCAAGCGGCGAGAGATCGTAACGCTGCCGCAGTGGGTTCAGCCGGCCGATCACGTGCTCGTCAATGGGAAGCAGGAGCTGGCCGATCTTCAGGCCGAAGTGTTCCGCCTCATCAACGGTCCGTCCTGGCAACGCCGGATTCGGCCCGTGTTGATACTGGTAGATCAAGCAAGGCACGAGGTTGACGACAACGGCCGCAGTCGTGACGCCGACCAGCGTGCCCGCCATCAACATGCCTTGCCACTTTTTCCGATCGAGCACCGACGCCAATCCCGCCACCAGCAGCAGGTAGCAGGTGAAGAACGCGTAATAGACGCCGGAGGAGGCCACGAGCAGCGCGACCAGCAGGCTGCCCCACATTCGGCCGCGGCCCCAAGGCATTTGCGGATCGCGCCGCGACCAGGGCCAACGCAATCGGTCCGTGTAGACCCACAGGATCATCATCACCGCCAGCGGCAAGACGAAATACGAGGCCAGGAACAGGTGATGCTGGCCATGCACGAAATGGTAGGGGAGAAAGCTGAACCACAAACTGCCGGAGAGCGCCGCCAGGCGAGACGTCCCGAAGCGGCGCAGCACGAAGAGCGTGCTGAGCGCGATCAGCGGAAAGCCCAGCAGGTAATAGACGTTGAAGGTAAACGAGACATCGTGCGTGGCCGAAACGAGCGCCTTCAGCAGCAAGAAGTGCAAGTTGTCGGCCTGTGGAAAATCGTACAGATCCATCGCGCCGGGTGCGCCCAGGCGCGGGTTGGTCAGATACCAGCCGTTCTCTTGAATTCCTTTGATCCACGACTGGCACCACAGGGCATCGCCGGAATTGGCGAAGGGGATGCTGAAATCGGCCCGCCAAAGCCGCAGGGTCAACGTAAGCACCAGCGAAGTAAGGGCGGCGGCGGCAAGGTAGGTCCCCAAGCTAAGGAGCCACGGTCGCGATTCGGCGTTCTCGCTCGGCGCCGGCCGCGGCTGGGCCGCCGATGAAGGTTGCGTGGTCGGTGGCTGCCGTCGCGCTGGCTGTGCAGAAGTGGTGGCGGTCATTCGATCGTTTCGCTTTCGCTTCGGTAGGTTGGGACCAGCGAGCTTGCGAGCGCCGGCCCACCATTGTCGACAAACTCCTCGGTGGGCCGGCGCTCGCAAGCTCGCTGGTCCCACCCTACCACTTACTCGTTATGCCGCCTTGGCCACGGGCCGGCCGGTCTTTCGGGAGTGCAAAAATTGTCGTACCTTCGTTTCGATCGCTGCGGCATCGAGGCCATGCTCGCGCAGCAGATACGAGTAACTGCCGCAGTATTTCGAAAACCGGTCTTCGACGCCGATGCGGCAAATCCAGGTGGGGGCCGCGGAGGCGGCAATCTCGGCCACCGCCGAACCGAGCCCGCCGTAAACGCTGTGCTCTTCCAAAACGATCACCGCCTCATGCCGGTCGCATAGTTCGGCGACCTGTGCGGAGTCGAGCGGTTTAAGACATGGGGCGCTATAGACGTCGCTGCCTGGCCAGGCGGTCGCCACGTTCAACGCGGTCTTGACCATCGAGCCGGTGGCGATCCAAGCCAGGGTGCCGTTTCCACGACGGAGCGGGCAGAGCCGGCCCCATTCCAGTTGCGGCCGTGCGTCGTGGATCTGGCCCAGATCGCATTTGCCGACGCGCACATAGACGGGGCCGCGGGCCTGACGCGCCAACTCCATGCAGGCCGTCATCTCGTATGCATCGCAAGGCGAAAGAATCGCGATATTCGGCAGCGCCCGTAGCGCCGCGACATCTTCGGTGCTTTGGTGGCTGCTGCCCAAGGCACTATAAACGACGCCGGCGCCGTCGCCGATAAAGATGACGGGCAGCCGCTCGTAGCAAACATCGAGCTTGATCTGTTCCAGCACCCGCACCGGCACAAAGGCGCTCAGGCCGTAGACGATCGGCCGAAAGCCGCCCTTGGCCAGGCCGGCCGCCACGCCCACCATGTTCTGCTCGGCCACGCCCGCATTGAGGTACTGTCGCGGACACACGCGGCGGAAATCGTCGAGCAGCGAATAGCCGTGGTCGCCGGTGAGCAGCACGACCCGCTCGTCCTCGACGGCGGCCTGCACCAGCGCCTGAGACAATGCCGACCGCATCAGGCAGCCCTCCGTCGGTCCAGCTCGCGCAGGGCCTGGCTGTAGGTCTCGGCCGTCAACCGGGTATAGTGCCAGCGGTTGTCGTTTTCCATGAACGACACGCCCTTGCCTTTCACGGTCCGCGCCACAATCGCCTTCGGCCGAGAGCAAGGGAGTTCGACGAGTTGGGCGATGGCGCCGTCGATGGCACCTTCGTCGTGGCCGTCGACTTCCCGCGTTTCCAGTCCGAAAGCGGCCAGCTTGTCGGCGATGCGGCCAAGTTGCATCACCTCGCACGTGCTGCCCATAGCCTGAAAACCGTTTTCGTCGACAATCACGATCAGGTTCGACAACTGAAAATGCGACGCGAAGAGCAGTGCCTCCCAGACCGTGCCTTCGTTGAGTTCACCGTCTCCCACGATGGCAAACGTTCGCTGTTCGCTGCCGCGGCGTTTGGCAGCCAGCGCCAGGCCGACGCCGACCGACAGACCGTGCCCCAGCGAGCCGGATGTCACGTCGAGACCGGGCACATGGGCGTCGGACAAGCCCTTCAGCCGTGTGCCATCGCCGAAGTAGTTGTGGAGATCATCGTCGTTCAGCCAGCCGAGTTCGTGCAGACAGGCGTACTGGGCCATCACGCCATGCCCTTTGCTCAGCACCAGATAATCGCGGCTTGCGTCACCTGGTCCTTGGCCCAGCCGCAGCCACCGCCGATAGAGGACCGCCATGACCTCGATCAGCGAAAACGCGCACGCAATATGGACCGTCGAGCCGGCGTAGGCCATTCGCAGCACGGTGGCACGCAGGTCGCTGGGGTGGAAGGACATTGCGGGGAGGGATGAGAGATGAGGGATGAGAGATGAGAGATGAGATAGGTGCGTAGGGTGGGCCGGCGCTCGCAAGCTCGCTGGCCCCACCTTACGATTTTGGATTTTGGATTTTGGATTTTGGATTTTGGATTCGCGGTCAATCCAAAATCCAAAATCCAAAATCCAAAATTGCGGCTCCTCCTAGGCCGCCTTTCGCCATGCGGCGGGTTGCTCGACAACGTTCGCCGAGGAGACCGGCTCGGCCACGACTTCTTCCGCCTCTTCGAAATTCAAGGTGTAGTCAATCAGCCATAGAGGCCGGCGTTTCGTCTCCACGTAGGTCCGCCCCACGTACTCTCCCAGCGTGCCGAAGCCTAACAGCAGCACGGCCAGGTTGGCGAGAAGCAGTAGGTAAACGGTGGTGAGGCCCGGCATCGTGTAGGCGAAAAAGTAACTGCCGAGATAGACGGCCGCCAGCAACAAGGTGCCCGCCAACGCCGCGGCGCCGGCCATAGAGAACAGTTGCAAGGGACGAGTGGAAAAACAGGTGATGGCATTGATGGCCAGCCCGATCAGGTAGAAGAACGGGGCTTTGCTCTTTCCGGCTGAACGGGGCCGGCGGTCGTATTCGACGCCGCGGCTGCGGAAACCGATCCAATGCGCGAAGCCGCGCAGGTAGCGGTTGCGTTCGTCGAACTGATTCAAGGCGTCGATGGCCCGCCGGGACAACAAACGAAAGTCGGTTGCGTTCGGCGTGATCTCCACGTCGGCCAGCGCGTTGACCATTCGATAAACGGCCTTGGCGCCCAAGACTTTCCACCACGGATCGCCCTGGCGGTCGCGGAGCACGCCGTACACCACATCGTGCCCCTCTTCCCAATGGCTGAAAAAGGTCGGCAACAGTTCGGGCGGATCCTGCAAATCGCTGAACAGCACCACGGCCGCGTCGCCGCGCGCCAAACGCAGCCCCGCGCTGATCGATGCCTCGACGTTGAAGTTGCGGCTGAACTTCACATACCGCCAGCGGTGGTCGCGTTGGCACAGGTCGGCCGCGATCGCACCCGTGCGGTCTTGGCTGTCGTTGTCGATCACCAGCACTTCATAATCGTAGGGAGTGCCCGACATGACTTGGGTCAGCTCCGCGTATGCCCGCGGCAGGTTTCCCTCTTCGTTTCGCGCGGGCATGATCACGGTCACCAGTCCACCCTCGGTCGCAGCTTGGCCGTGGACGACAGTAAGTAGACTCTTGCTCATTTTATTAATGGCTCTGTCGGGTGGGACCAGCGAGCTTGCGAGCGCCGGCCCACCGTTACGTCGCGCCAATGGTGGGCCGGCGCTCGCAAGCTCGCTGGTCCCACCCTACGGTTGATGGGTAAAATCAGATCGAGTTTGGGGCATTGTCGCACGCAGAACATGATGGGGGCCGGCGAGTTGTGCTTTGCGCTGACGCCGCTCGGTCGCCAGCAGGCGCATGGTCACGAAATAGCGAGTCACCGGACGGCGATGATCGGCCTGGGCTTCCACCCAGCGGACAGCGTCGCCCTCCTGCTCGCGGACCAGCGGCATGCGCATCGTTTCCTGGAAGCCGCAGCGCTGGTAGAGCCGCAGGGCCCGCTCGTTGTCGGACAGCACTCGCAGATAGACCGCATCGATGGCCAAGGTCTCAAACGTCCACACCAGCAGCGATTCGACGGCGGCCTGCATCAGTCCGGGCAGCACGCCTTCCACGCCGCGAACGACGTTGTCGAGTTCCACGCTGCGATCGGTAAAATCGAAGCGGAACAGACCGAGATGCCCGGTCCGCTGGCCCTCGGCTGAAACAGCCCAGAGCAAGAGCCGGTCGGGCACTTCCAGTGTGCTGTGTACCAGCCAGCGGTGCGTCCCCTCCTCGCTCACCGGAAACTGAGCGGGAAAATATGGGTTGGCCTTCTTACGCCATTCGGCCAGCGTATGTATCGACTGCGGTTCGTCGGCGTCGGCCCACGTGACCGGCTCGAGCGTCACCCGAGGATGAGCGGGCAGCGAGGCCGGGCCCGCCTGCTCGCCGCGTTTCAGCCGCCGGATGAGTTCGAGAACTTTCTCTTCGTACGAATGGTTCATGGTTACTTGTGTATCAGGCGGCGCGGCGAGACCGTTTGCACAACACTTCGGTCAGCGCGGCACAGACATAGTCGACATCCGATTCCGTCAGGTTGTGTCCGCTCGGCAAGTTGATGCCGTTGGCCGAGACGCGGTAGGCCACCGGATTTCGCTCGGCCGCGTTGGCATACATCGGAAACGAGCTGGCCGGCGGGAAAAATGGGCGGCTATCGACATGCCGCTCTTTGAGTTGTGCCATCACGCCGTCGCGGCTGATCCCCACACGCGGCCCGAGTACGATCGACGTCATCCAATAGATATTGCGTGCCCAGGGCCGCTCGGCGTTCAGTTGCACTTGGGGCAAGTCGCTCAGCCGTTGCCGATACCAGGCGTAGATTTGCCGCTTTTTGGCCACCAATTCTTCGATGCGTTCGAGCTGGGCCAGCCCCAGGGCCGCCTGCACGTTCGACATTTTGTATTTGTAGCCGGTCTCGGCGATCTTGAAGGCCACATGCGGACCGCGGCCATGATCGCCCAAGAACTTTGCCCGCTCGTAGACTGCTTCGTCATTGGTGACGAGCATGCCGCCCTCACCCGTGGTCATGATCTTGGCGCCCTGAAAGCTGAACGCCGCCACGTCGCTCAGTCCGCCGACTTTCTTGCCGTCCACTTCGGCTCCCAGCGCCGGGGCCGCGTCTTCGAGCACTTTCAACTTGTGCGCCGCGGCCAAGGCATGGATGGCCGGCATCTCGGTCGGATGCCCATAAAGATGGACCGGCACGATTGCCTTGGTGCGGCCCGTGACGGCGCGCTCGGCACTCTGCGGGTCGAGGCACCAGGTGTCGGCGTCGACGTCGGCAAAAACCGGCTTCGCGCCCGTATACGTCACGGCGCTGGCCGTGGCCACCCAGGTGATTTCGGGCACGATCACTTCGTCGCTTGGCCCCACGCCCAGCGCCAACAGCGCCAGGTGCAAAGCCCCGGTGCAGCTCGATGTGCTCAGCGCAAAACGCGTAGCGGTATAGTCGGCAAAGGCTTGCTCGAAGCGTTTCAGGTAGCCATTCCAGTTGTCATTCCAGCCGAACGTAACGGCATCGAGAACATAGTCGATCTCTTTCTTCGTGATCGAGGGACCGGCGGTGAGAATCGTCTTTTGAGGCATGAAGGCGCCCGGATGCTGGGAGCGAGGACGGCAAGAGATGAGGGGCCGTTGAGATACAGGATTTGCCGCCCCCGCAAAAGGTCACTTTGCCGGCCAGCGCCCGATCGCGCGAGGATACGTAAAGTAGGACAAGCGAGCCGGCGAGCGCTGCCTCAGCATAGGGTTCAGGGTTCAGGGTTCAGGGTTCGGATGAGGGATGAGGGATGAGGGATGAGGGATGAGTGATGAGGGATGAGGGAAAGCTTTGCCTGCCCAAGACCAAAAGATCCCAACCCCGAAACCCCAACCCCAAACCCCAAACCCCAAAACTCTGAACCCTGCCCCACCTTACCCCGATTACCAAACTACCACTCCCGATTGGAAGTCGATATAATTGGCTCGACCGTTCTGACCGATGTTTAACTGAGGGGCGGTAACTGGACTCTGCGACGGCGTTCGTCTTTGTTCATCAGGAGGTAGCGCGATGCGTCATGCAATGTTTAGCGTTGGTCTGGGCGCTTTCCTGATGTACGGAGGGGCCGCGCTCGCTCAACAAGGCGAAGCGATCGCCGTGATCCGATTCGATGGCGACGAGCAGGTCCAGGACGACAGCCGTACCATTGCGGATGAACCAGCCGCGCAGGAAGAGCCGGCGGGCGACGCAGCGACGGCAGCGCCCCCGGCGTCGGAAAACAAACAGCCAACCGATCGGCGTTACCGCTATTACAACCGGCACTGGTGGTATCAAACCGACGACGGGCAATGGCTGTGGCGAAATGGCTCCCGTTGGGTGCCGTATCAACCACGCGGTGAAACTCGTATTACGAAAGCGACCGCTGTCGCCATGCAGAGTCAAGCGGCCGCGCCCGGCGACGTGGGCGGCGAAATGCCCCCGGCGCCGGGACGAACGGCCCAGCCCGTTGCTTCGCCGGCCTTCAACCAATGGTTCAATGCTTATCGTGGTTTTCAGACCGGTCGGGCACAGTTGAGAACCGCCGAGGCCGGGCAGGTCGAAATGGCAACCTCGGCAATTGGGGCGGAGGCGGAAGCCGAGGAGTGGGCGGAGTATGGCGGCATTCCCCGCAGTCAGGCGCGGCGACGGCGTCCGGGCGTGGGAACCGCTATGCCCGGCTCGGGATCCTGGTTTAACTCCGGATCGCCATTTGGCATCCGCTATGGCTACGGCAGCGGATTTGGCTACGGCGGCTACGGCTACGACAATCCCTACGGTTACGGCTCGCGGAGCGGATCGGGCGGGGCTTATGGTTACGGGTTCGCGGCCTTTGGGTCCGTCGGCGGCCAGACGGGCGAACGGCTCAGCAGCTTGATCGGCGGCCCGTCCGAGGAAGGTGGACGGCTGATCGGTCCCGAACCGCCGAGCTTTGCCGCTCCCTCGAAGCTGGAGACGGCCGTGGGCGGCACCTATGGAAAGGCGGGCGCCGGCGCACGGAAGCTCGGCGGCAGCGCCGCAGAACATGGCGATTAGCTTTCCGACTGGGCAACCAAGATATTCTCGGCGGCTTCGCGGCCCAGCTCGGTGGTTTGGCCGTTGACGGAGACTGTCATCACCGCGGCGTCAGGCCGGTTGGCGACCACTTGGCCGCGCGTTTCCAGCGGCAGACCGGCATCGGTCAGGAACCGCAAAAACTCAGGCGACTGGTCCACCACCCGCGCCAGGCGAAAGCGGAAGCCCGCTTGGCACTGCGCCAACGTCCGGCTGGCCGAAGCCTCGATCGAGCCGTCGGCCCGCGGAATCGGATCGCCGTGGGGGTCGAACTGCGGATAGCCAAGATAGACCTCGATGCGGTCGACCAGCCGGTCGCTGACCGCGTGTTCCATGTGCTCCGCCTCCTCATGGACTTCGTCCCACGCCAGGTTGAGCGTCTTGGCCAAGAACAGCTCGATCAGCCGGTGCCGGCGCACTACGCGCAATGCCAGCGCGTTGCCGGCGGGCGTCAGCCGCACGCCCTCGTAGGGAGCGTAGGTCGCCAGGCCGCTTTCGCTCAGCGTCTTGAGCATGCTCGTCACCGTCCCTGGCGAAACGTTCAATGCCGCGGCGAGTTGGCCCGTCGCGGCGGGCCGCCCTGATTGCGCAAAGCAGATCTGAAAGATCGCTTTGACATAGTTCTCGACCGTGAGGCTCGGCACCACATTGCTCCGCAGGTTCGCTAGTTTCCGCGTCAACACTCATTGTAGGATGGGACTGTGCTAGGATGCCAGTATGGTGCATGTGCCGGTCATGCTCGATGAAGTGAGCTGGCCGACCTGGCATCGGCCACGCTTTTTTCAGTGTATCGCGTGCGTGGCGAAAGGACGCGGGAGGAGCAGCACTGGACGCTTTGGTAGAATACCTACGGAGGAAATGGTAATGGCCGCCGCCTTTCGGGGCGGCTTTTTTATTCGCGGCTTTGGGCGGACTAACCGATGACTCTTGCAATCTGCCGTTTTCGGCTCATAATCGGCATCTGTCCCAACCCAATCCCGCCAGGAAGGCATCAAACATGGAAACGACCTTGCTTCGCTGCTCGATCTCACCCGGTCAGTTCACTGGAGAATTTGCCGTTCAAGGCATGCTTCACGATGGGTCAGGCTTTTCGCTTTTTGCTCAAGATTCCGACTTAGAGATGCCCACTGCCGCTTCGCCGGGTACCCCCGTTGCCGGATGGCTGCGTGTCGACGTGATGCAAGAGCAAGGCGATCTTGTCCTCGTTCGACTGCCGCAGCACTCGCTGGAAAACGGCCGGACGATTACCGTCCGGCGCGATCAGTTACGCCGTGCCAAAGCCCGCCAGCCCGCGTGAAATGATCCTCTCCAACGTCGAACTACACAAGGCGCTCGACGACAAGCGATTGATCATCGACCCCGAGCCGTTGCCGCGATTCCCGGCGCTCGGCATTCATTGCCCCTACGACACCCACACGGTCGAATTGCGCCTGGGCAACGAGATTGCAATACCGAACGCAGGCGTGTTTGTCTACGACCACACGCAGCCCGGCAAACTTTCGGAGCACATCTCGCGATATTCCGATAAATATGTGATCTCAGAGCGCACGCCATTCAAGCTGGACCGCGATCAGTTCGTGCTTGGAATTACTCACGAACGGGTCCATCTGCCCATCGACAAAAACGCGGACACCTGCCTGGCGGCCCGGATCGAGGGCAAGAGCAGCCGAGCTCGCTGCGGCCTGTTGATTCATTTCACGGCGCCAACCGTGCATCCTGGTTTCGAAGGCCGGCTGGTGCTGGAGATCATCAACCTCGGGCCATCGCCAATTTTGCTCACGCCGGACATGTACATCGCACAACCCATCGTTGAGGAGGTCAAGGGTATCCCCAATGACGAGAACCCGAGCGAGTTCCAGGGCCAAGTTTCGCCCGCGCGAGGGAACTCCTCCGGAGCTTGATTTCGGCGCGGAGGCGTACTCGATGGCCGACGACGCGGACTGTGCTAGGATGCCAGTATGGCGCACGTGCCGGTCATGCTCGATGAAGTAGTAAGCTGGTTGGCGCCGCGGCCGGGCATGAGGCTCGTCGATGGCACGCTGGGCGCCGGCGGGCACACCAGGGCCTTGGCCCAGTTCGTGGCGCCGGAGGGTGAAGTGCTGGCCTTCGATCGAGATCCCGCGGCGCTGGCCGCCGCCGAGTGCGCCCTGAGCGGGTTGCCGGTGAAGCTGGTACACGCGAACTTCGCCGAACTTCCGCAGGTACTCGGGCAACTCGGCCTGAAGTCGGTCGATGGCGTCGTGCTCGACTTGGGACTGTCGAGCGAGCAACTCGCCGACGGCGAGCGCGGCTTCAGCTTCGATTCTGCCGGGACGCTCGACCTGCGGTTCGACGTCACGGTCGGCGAGCCCGCTTGGAAGCTGCTCGACCGGCTGGGCGAAAGGGAGCTGGCCGACCTGATCTATCGCTACGGCGAAGAGCGGTTCAGTCGCCGCATCGCGCGCCGCATCGTCGAGCGGCGCGCGAGCGGACCGGTCCGCACGGCCGAACACCTTGCCCGGCTGGTGCGGGGCTGCGTGCCGCGGGCGCGCGCGCCTGCGATCGACCCGGCCACGCGCACGTTCCAGGCGCTGCGGATTGCCGTCAACGAGGAGCTTGTCTCGCTCGAACGGGCGCTGGCGCATCTGCCGAATTGCGTCGCGGCTGGCGGTCGCGTGGCCGTGATCAGCTTTCACTCGCTGGAAGACCGGCTGGTGAAGACGGCCTTCCGCGACGACGCTCGATACGACGTGCTCACGCGCAAACCGCTCCGACCGTCGGCCGAGGAGGTTGCCCGGAACCCGCGTTCGCGCAGCGCCAAGTTGCGCGTGGCTTGCCTGACCGGCGGGCCGCCTTAGACCACTTCCATGCGATTCTACCCATGTCCGCCATGCAGCTCATTGCCACTTCTACCGTCGGCGTCGAAGCCATCGTGGCGCGCGAGCTTAAGTCGCTCGGCTACGAAACCAAGATTCCGCAGACCGGCCGCATCGTCTTTGCCGGCGACGAGGCGGCCGTCTGCCGCGCCAACCTCTGGCTGCGCACGGCCGATCGTGTGCTCATCGAGATCGGCTCGTTCGAGGCCACCGATTTCGGCCAGCTCTTCGACCGCACATTCGAGCTGCCCTGGGAAGCGTGGATCGGATCTGACGCCGCCTTTCCGGTCAACGGCCGCTCGGTCAATTCGCAACTTTCCAGTGTGCCGGCCTGCCAGAAGATCGTGAAGAAAGCGATTGTCGAGAAGCTCCGTAAGGCGCATCGCACCGACGTGTTGGCCGAAACGGGACCGCAATACACGGTCGAGGTCGCACTGCTCGACGACCGGGCCACTCTGACGCTCGACACCAGCGGCACCGGGCTGCACAAGCGGGGCTATCGGAGGCTGGTGGCTGAAGCGCAGCTCAAGGAGACGCTGTCGGCGGCGCTGGTGCTGTTGAGTTTCTGGAAGCCCGACCGTCCGCTGGTCGATCCGTTCTGCGGCTCCGGCACCATTCCGATCGAAGCCGCGCTGATCGGCCGCAACCTGGCACCCGGCATCCACCGGCAGTTCGCCGCCGAGAGTTGGCCGGCAATTTCCACGCGGCTCTGGGAAGACGCGCGGCGCGAGGCGCGCGATCTGGCGAAGCCCGATTTGCCGCTGAAGATCATCGGCACCGACGTCGACGAAGCGGTGCTGAGCCTGGCCCGCTATCATGCCGCGCAGGCCGGCGTGGCCGACGACATTCATTTTCAGCAGCGCGATTTCCGCGATCTGACCAGCAAGAAGGAGCACGGCTGCGTGATCTGCAATCCGCCCTACGGCGAGCGGATGGGCGACACCGACGACCTCGAGGCCCTTTACGCCTCGATGCCGCTGGTGCTGCGGCGGCTGAAGACCTGGTCGCACTACATCCTGACGGCCTTTCCCGAATTCGAGTCGCTCGTCGGCCGGCCCGCCGACCGACGCCGCAAACTCTACAACGGCCGCATCGAATGCACGTATTACCAGTTTTATGGACCCAAGCCGGGGCGAGAGGGCTCAGGGTTCAGGGTTCAGAGTTCAGAAGGGGGAGACGGCTCAGGGGAGGGGGGAATTGCGAATTGCGAATTGCAAATTGCAAATTGGAAGTTGGAAACGAGGAATGAAACAGAGGGCAGCCAGCAAAAGCGAGTCGGCGAAGCGGTCAAGGCCGAAGACCCAAGTCCAAAGACCGAATGCCTCAATCCAAAATCCAAAATCCAAAATCCAAAATTGGGGGCGCCCGCCTTCGGTGGTTTGACCACCAAGGCTTACGAACAGGCCGATCTGTTTGCCCGGCGGCTGACGGCGCGGGCCAGGCATCTGCGCCGCTGGCCGACGAAGCGGGGCATCACCTGTTACCGGCTGTATGACCGCGATGTGCCCGAAATACCGCTGGTGGTCGATCGTTATGAAGACTGCCTGCACCTGGCCGAGTACGAGCGGCCGCACGACCGGTCGCCGGCCGGGCACGCCGACTGGCTCGACCTGATGGCCAAGACGGCGGCCGAAACGCTGGAAGTACCCAAGGCCAAGGTGTTCATGAAGCGGCGCGAACGGCAGCGCGGCACGAGCCAGTACGATCGCTTCTCGGAACAAGGCAAGACGTTCGTGGTACACGAAGGCGGCCTGCAGTTCCGGGTCAATCTATCCGACTATCTCGACACCGGCCTGTTTCTCGACCATCGCATCACGCGCTCGATGGTCCGCGACGCCGCGGCCGGCAAGCGGTTCTTGAACCTGTTTGGCTACACGGGCTCGTTCACGGTCTACGCCGCGGCGGGCGGGGCCGCGGCGACCACCACGGTCGATCTCTCGAACACCTATCTTCAGTGGGCCGAAGAGAACCTGAAGCTCAACTCATTGGCCGGCCGCGAACATCGTTTCGTCCGCGATGACGCGTTGAGCTTTTTGAAGCATCACCGCGCGGGCGCCGAGTACGACCTGGCGGTGGTCGATCCGCCGACGTTTTCCAACAGCAAAATGACGGACGACATCTGGGACGTGCAGCACGACCATGCCGAGCTGCTCGCCCGGCTGATCGCGCTCATGTCGCCGGGCGGAGTGATTTATTTTTCGACCAACTCGCGGCGCTTCAAGCTCGACGAGGCCGCGCTCGCCGGCGTCAACGTTCGCGAGATCAGCCGCCAGACGGTGCCCGAGGATTTCCGGAACCGCCGCGTTCACCGTTGTTGGCGGCTTGTCGTGCCGGGCTGATAGCGGCGTTGCGGAACATCCGCGCGCTGGCCACATAATGCTCCGCGCTGAGCCGATTCCGTTCGATCTCGTCCGCCGTCAACGGGCGAACGACTTTGCCCGGTAGGCCCATCACGAGCGAGCCGGACGGAATCACCGTACCCTCGGTGACGACGGCGCCCACCGCCACCAGGCTGTCGCGGCCGACCTGCGCGCCGTTCATCACCACCGCGTGCATCCCGATCACCACGTTATCGCCGATCGCCGCGCCATGCACCACCGCCGTGTGCCCGACCGTGACGCCGTCGCCGAGAGTGCAGGGAAAGCCCGGATCGGCGTGCAGCACGCAGTTGTCTTGGATGTTCGTGCCACGGCCGATGCGGACCGACTCCGTGTCGCCGCGGATGACCGCATTGAACCACACACTCGACTCCGGTCCGATCGTCACATCGCCCACGACCTGCGCCCCGGCGGCAAGGTAGACATCGGCTGCTACTAGGTCGGGACGAAAGGCGGTCCGGTCTGCCATCGCTTCATCCTTGCAACAAGAACACCGTCAGCGAGCGGGCGCCGTGCGCCCCGATCACCAGCGACTGCTCGATGTCGGCCGTTTTCGAGGGGCCGGAAATGAACGTGCCAAAACGCGGGCCGGTAAACGTCATCCGCTGGTAGGCCTGGTGCATGTTGTCGAGCACCGCCGCGGCCGGCACCACCAAGGCCACGTGTTGGGCGATGAAGTACACCACGCGATGCTTCACGGCTTCGTCCGTGACCCACACCGCGGCATTCTCGGCCACGGCAAATTCGCCCGGCAAGATGGCGAAATCGAGCGCTTCCAGTTCGTGCGGACCGGCGAGCGCGTTCAGATCGACGTTTCCGGGACCGACGCCGGGCAACAGCGAAACCGTCTGCTTTGCCTGCTGCCAGGCCGGCATCGCCGCCAACTCCGCGTTGATCTGGTCGGCGTCGCCGGCCATGACGCACCGCCCCCCCACCGATTCCAGTGTCGCGGCAAACTGCTGCCGCGGATCGTCGTAGCGGACCCACTCCCGGTCGAGATCGGGCAGCGGCGCTTCGGCGGGGCAGTGCCGGCGAATGGCATCGAGCATCGACTCTTTGCTGTTCATACACCTTCGAACTCTGTTTTTAGGAGGTCGTCCCCGTGAGCAAGAGCAAAGCCTATCGTTCGACGCATGTCAAGCATGGGCGGCGTTGACTTGGACCGCCACGCTCTAGCGGCCATAATTCCCGCATGCGAGATTATCAGCTCGAAGCCCTCAGCCACGACCCGATCCACGGCTATATCGCCTTTACCAACCGCGGCGCCGCGGCCGGCGAAACGGCCGAACGCGATCTGATCGACCACCCCTGGGTGCAGCGGCTGCGACAGATCCATCAGTTGCAAACCGCCTGGTGGGTCTTTCCCTCGGCCGAACATACACGCTTCCAGCACGTGCTTGGCGTCATGCACTTGGCCAGCCGCGCGGTGGCGGCGCTCTACGACAGCCTGGCCGAGGTTTGCCCCGATGTGCCCAGCCGTGGCTATGTCGAGACCTTGATGCGGCTGGCGGCGCTGTTGCACGACATTGGGCACGGGCCGTTCGGCCACTTCTTCGACGAGCACTTTTTGTCGCAATTCGGGCTGACGCACGAAACCTTGGGCAGCACGATCATCCGCGAACAGCTCGGTGACCTGCTCCGCGGCGTGCGGCGCAATCCGAACAGCCGGCTGGCCGACGGCGAACAGATCGAGCCGGACGCAATCGCTTATCTCATCACCCGGCCGCGCGCGGGCGAACCGTCCGCACCCGTGTGGCTGCGGCACCTGCGCAACCTGTTCAGTGGACTTTACACGATCGACAACATGGATTTCGTGCTCCGCGACGCCTATATGTCGGGCTACAACCTGCGGGCCTTCGATCTCCAGCGGCTGTTGCACTACAGTTTTTTCAGCGAGCGGGGACTGACGGTCCATGCCCGTGGGCTGCCGGAACTGGTCCGCTTCATCGGCGTGCGGGCGGAGCTGTTCCGCTCGCTCTATTTTCACCGCACGGTGCGGGCCATCGACCTCGATCTGGCCGACCTGTTTGCCGACAGCCGCGAGTTGCTCTTCCCCGGCAATCCACTGGAGCATCTCGACGAGTATCAGCGGTTCACGGAATGGTCGCTGTTGATCGACGTGGCCCGCTGGGCGGAATCGAGCGATGCGGCGCAACGCGACCTGGGCCAGCGTTGGCGCGACCTTTTGGCGCGCAGGGTCCGCTGGAAAATGGCGTGCGAGCGGACGTTGTTCTTTTCGCCCGGCGTGGCGGAATCGAGCAGCATCTTCAGCCAGGCGGCGTTCGTCGAACGGGCGCTGCGGGCGCAATTGCCGGCGGAGCTCCGCGAGCTGCCGTTGCGCGTCGACCTGGCGCGGCACGTGCATCGGCCCGGCACGCAAGGGCCGGCGGCGGGCCAGAACTTTTTATACGACCCCGGCCGCGACGAAATCCGCGAGCTGACGACCAGCGAACTCTTTCGCCAGTTGCCGCTGGCCTCGCGTATTTGCCGCGTCTATGCACTCTGCCGCGAGCACCATGCGGTGCTGGCCGCGGCGCTCGATGCGCTGGTCGAGCCGAACGTGGCCGATGAGCCGACGAATATGTAGGTCAGGCTTTCCAGCCTGACGGACGCGATTGCCGCTTCGTGGCTTGCTCCGCCGGTATAAGAACTGCCGGTTTGACCGCCGTCAGGCTGGAAAGCCCGATCTACCACGCCTTGCCGCGGCGATACTGATAATTCCGCGAGTTCAGCTTGTTCTTGTAATCCTCCAGCGCGTCGTAGAGGCCGCCGGTGCCACGCTTGCCATGATACTGAAAGGCCCCCAGTCGGTTGCCGGAATAGGAGTGCTCGCCACCGGGCCGGCGACCGGCCATCACCGTCGAGAAAATCGAGTTGTAATGGAGCAGCTCGTCTTTATCCGCGTCGTAGCGGATCACTCGCGGGCCGGGCGAAAGGTCGTTCCAAACGCGCGACACTTTGGCCGAGGCCACGGCCGCAGACGCGAGTAGGATGCTGGTTGACGCCGCTAGGGTAAATCGCAAATTCATCGTCTTGGTCCAAAATAGAGAATCTTTAGCAGTCGCATGTAGTTCATTCGGCGGGCCGGCTCTCGACGCAGCAAAAAAGCAACGGCTTGAATCGTCTTGACAGGGTTGAATCGAAAGGCGCGGGTCATAAAGCACACGGCAGGTTGCAAAAGAAGATCGGCTGCGCTACGCTTAGGTTCATCCGAGGTTCGTTATGTTCACCGCAGGGACCGGGTTTTGGGTCTTCGCCCACATCCATCTCTATTTCATTATCTCAGATCCGAGCCAAGATCCAAGGCGGCCTCGTCGCGTTGTGGCTGAACGCCATCGCCGCTGAACCGGCCAAGCCCGCCGCCGGCGACCCGCTGCGCGAAGCGTATCGCGAGGATGCGGAAAAGTGCAATTTCTCGACCTCCGACGGCCATCCGCTCGAACTCGTAAAAGAGCCGGTCCTGCGATGGTCGAGCGACGACGACTGGTCGGGCAACGTCTTCGTTTGGACGCGCGCGGAACGGCCCGAGGTGATCGGCTGCACGCAGCTTGGCCGCCGAGTCACTTGGCGCGTTGGCTCAACAGAAAACCAAGCAGATCATTGAAATCCGATTCGGCTATCGAGTCGGCCATGTTGGCGGGCATCACGGAGACAGCGCTGGGCCAAAGCTCGTCAACGTCGGTGGCGGGAAACCAGTTCTCTTTTCCTTCGGCGTCTGCGAGTACAATGCCTTGCGCGTCCTGCCGGACCATTCGCCCGAAGACCGTTCTTCCGTCGCTCAAGGCCACCAGACTTGCTCGAAACTCGGGCGCGATATTCCGGCTGGGCGCGAGAATGTCTTCCAGCAGGCGCTCCACGCCGCGATTGCCGATCGCGTCCAACGCCGGGCCAACCGTGCCGCCTCGGCCGCCGACCGCATGGCATTGGCCGCAGAGCCTGCTGAAGATTCGCTGGCCCGAAGCCGCATCGGGCTTAGCTTGCAGGAACGCGTTGCGCCGGAATTCGACGAGCCGCGCAACCTCTCTAGCGTCCGCGGTCGCTTTTCGCTGATCATGAGGGACGCGCTCCTCCGCAGGCGCAGTCCGTTTCAACCGTTCGCTCACCAGGACCTCGTCCAAAAGCCGCGCCGGTGCTGACGACTCCTCGACGGCTGCCAACAGTTTCTTCGCTCCCAGCCGATCGCCGGCCAACTCAGCCGCGATTTCGGCGGCCAGACCGAAGGGCTCGATATTGAGCCGCCGCGCGAGTTCTTCCCGTCCCGATTCACGGTTGGCGGCCCCCAACGCGCGCACCGCCGCCTGCCGCGCCAGGAGGGTCTGCTCCGGGGCGTCGATGATTTCCAATGCCAGCGGCAGTGAACGCTCGAAATCGACCGTCATCGCAGCGGCGAGCGCCTTGGCCCGCAGCTCGGGCAACGGGGAATCGCGCGAAGCGAGCCGCAGCAACGCGGGGTAGGCCGCGGACAGTTCGTAACGCCCTGCTAATTCGATCGCCGCGGCCACATCTTGCGCTTGTCCGCGGAACAACGCCATGACGACGCTCTCGCACCATTGGTAAGTCGAATCCGGCAGCCGAATCGCCCTTATTTGCGCGGCCCCCCGCAAGAGTTCCAGTGACTTGGCCTGTTCGAGAAGCCCATGATCCTCCGACACCTGGTTGAGGACCGCGCAAAGATCCATAAGCTGCAATTGTGAAACAGCCGGTAGCAAACCTTCGATAAAACGCTGGAAATCGCCGGGCCCAACTCGGCCGCGACGCAGAAAGTCGATCTGCCGCTCGACGGCGACGGCGCCGGGGGCGGCCAGATTGGCCTGCATCAGCAGGCGCTCGTTTTCCGGGTCGGCGGTTATCGAATCGTCCAACTTTGCATAGAGACCGGGAAGGAACACGAAATGATCGCGCACGGCCATCGCCACGACGTGTGCTAAATGCGTGTCGTCGGCCGGAACCTCGCGCCACAGATCCAGAAGTGGCTTCACGTTGGCGATGTGGGCGTGCCGCCCCAAAGCTTCCGCCGCGGCACGGCGGACGAACGGGTCGCGGTCGGACAGTCGGCGGCGCACCAACGACGCAACGTCATCTCGGTCCGGCGGTCCGCCCGTCGGCCCCCAGTCCGCGCGCTCGGCCAGGGCTTTCATTAAATGCACGCGCACGCAGGCGGCGGGATCGTGCGCCAGCCGGTCGACGACTTCCGGCGAAAGCCCGCCGGGCGCCAGCCGTTCGCGCAACCAGAGCAGATGAGCGCGCCGCCAGTCGCTCCACGCTCGATCGTCGGCCGCGAGATCCTTCTCTTCAGGACACCAGCCTCGGGCCACCAACGCTTCGGTTGCCAGCACGCGGACCGTCAAGTTGGCGTCGGAAAGCAACGAAACCAGTTCCTCCACCGGTGCCCCATCCATATCCGGAGTACGAAGCCGCTGCGCGCGGTCCGAGGTCGAGCTGATCCGCCATATCCGCCCTCGCCCGTGATCGCGCGCCGGGTGTGTCAGCGGCAGTTCGACGTGCCCGATCACCGCATTGTAGAAATCGGCGACGTACAGAGCGCCGTCGGGACCAAGTTTCAAATCGACCGGGCGAAACCAGGGGTCGCTGCAGGTCAAAAAATCCGGCTGCTCGATCGCCAGCATCGTCGTGCCGTGCCGCTCGAGCCGGTCGTGATTGACGCGGCCGGTGACCGGGTTGCCGATGAAAAGCGTGTCGCGATATTCCGCCGGAAAAGCGTCGGCGGCGTAGTAGACGATGCCCGCGATGCACGTCGAGCCGTGCAGGTGATTCATCATCGCCGGTCCCGGACCCAGCCCGTCGAAGCCGCCGCCCTCGGCGCTGGGGTACGACGCGCCTCGCAAAAGCTGATAGGCGGGCAAGGTCGTCGAGTCGGCCGAAAACAGGTTTCCCAAAGGGTCGAACGTCAGGCCAAAGGGATTCACCTGACCATGAGTGAAATACTCCACGTCGCTTCCGTCCGCCCGCATGCGAAAGGTGTTGCCCCCGCGGAACGTGATCGCGCGGCCGTCCGGGAACGCCACGGTCGAGACGTTCGCGAACCCGTGGCAGGCGTAGATCCAGCCATCGATCCAGGGCGTACACGAGCTCACCATGCCATGCGTGTCCTGGCAACCGAAGGTGCCGTGTAGCACAGCATTCGTTCCCGCCTTCGGATCTTCGACGTCGCCGGTCCAACGATGGATCTCCGGAATGCTGTAAAAAACCACCCCCTGTTCCGCGGCGGCTACACCGATCGGGATATTGAGTCCGTCCACCAGCGTGCGCTGACGATCAAACTGGCCATCGCCGTCGCCGTCGCTTAGGACGACGATTTTGTCTTTAGCTTCGTGCGTTGCCGCACGAATCGGGTAGCCGGTGGAGCAAGTTACGTAAAGCCTTCCTCGCGCGTCGAAGCTTAGGTTGATCGGCTTGGGCACTTCCGGTTCAGCGGCCACAAGCTCGATCTTGAACCCCGGCGGCAAGCGGAATCTTTTTAACTGTTCCTGCGGCGTGAGCGGCGCCGTGCGCGCGGCCAGCGCGAAACCCTCGCCGTTCCGCTGCGCTTCGCTCGGGCCCGGATTCCAAATCATCCAGGCCGCCACCGAGGCCGCGATGGTCAGGCAAGCACAAATCCCGACTGCTGAGCGTCTCATCGCGGTGCGCGGCCCGAATATCGCGCGGCGTTCTTTATCGACCGATTCCACCAGCTCACCGATTTATCTGCAGATCCGGCAGCGCCGCGCGGAGTCGTTCGACGCCGCGCTCGGTCACCTTCGTTCCCCACACCGAAAGATATTCCAGCGACGAAAGCCCGTACAGGTGCTTCAGGCCCGCGTCGCTGATCTGCGTCTCATCCAGGCTCAGTCGGCGGATCTGAGGCATTCGTCCGATGGCCTCAAGACCGTCGTCGGTCATTGCGGTTTTCCAAAGCGACAGCTCGCGCAGCGCGGGCACGGCCGCCAAATCGCTCAGGCAGTGGTCCGAGACACGATCGCCGTCGAGCCGCAGAAACTGCAGCGACGTGAGGGTTTTCAATTGCTTGACGCCCGCGTCGCTGACGCGCGTGTTGCTCAACGAAAGCCACTGAATCGCTTGCAGGTCGCTAAGGCACCGCAGGCCGGCATCGGTCACGCGCGTGTTGTCCAGCCGCAGGTTTCGCAGCCCGATGGCCTTTCGCAACGCGTCCAGATCTCGATCGCGGATGTCTCCGTGATCGCCGACGTCGATGGTATCGGTCTCGCCCCGAACGGCGGCTTCTGCCGCCGCGCGAAACAACTCGCTGTCCGACGGCTGATAGCAGCCCGCCAGCGACACCAGTAGGCCGACCGCCCAGCGGCTCGAACGTAGCGGCCGACGCACAGCCTGCTGCTGCCGGCCGCGTTTCGGATTCGATCGCAATGCCTCAAAAACAGGCACGAGAGCTTCTCCTTTGCCGTCGGGCTGACGATACCAGGCCCTCGACGCGCAAGCAAGCGCCTTGGTTGCTAAACGCTCGCCCGGTGGCGGCGGTCGTCGCTCGGTGTGCCGCGCGAGGACCTTCCGGCGCCCCCTCGAACAGGCTTGCTTTGCGGCCCGCGCGACATTATAAACGGGGGGTCCGCGTGCCGCACTCACTTCCATCGGCACGGGGAGTTGGCCAGGAACACCCCAGGGGTTCGCCATGAACAACTCGTTCGACGTTGGTCTGTTGCGGCGATTGCGCGGAGTTTGCCGGCTCGCTGAGTCCTCCTCCGAAGCACATGCGGCGGCAATCGATGTCTGGCAATTGGCGGTACCGATCGAAGTCTTGCACAACCACGACGGCCTGACTAACGCCGACCTGCGCCTGATGATCAACGAGGGACTCGTCGAGCACCGCGTCGAGATAACCCGCAACGGCGCCCGCAAGCGAACTTTCCGGCGTGCCGGTGCGATGAACCCCGCCGCGCGGACTTGCTTTGTTTTGTCGGCGGCCGGCCTGCGTTACGCACTGCGGGTCTGCAACCTTCTTCAGCGCCCGACCGACGGAGCCGAGCAAAAGCCTCATTGGGACGCGGCCAGCCGCGATCTCACCCTGGGTGGAATGCTGGTCAAGCACCTACCCGAGATCGCAGAGACGCAGCAGGCTATCGTCGACGCGTGCGTGGCCGCGGAATGGAAGAACCCAATCGACAACCCATTCGCCGACATGCCGCCGTCGGAGCGCAGCCACTACCTTCGTCGGCTGCTCGACCACCTCAACCACGGCCAGAAGGACGCCCGCATCCACTTCTCGTCCGCCGCCAAGGGGCGTCAATTTCGTTGGTCGTTTCCCAAACCACCGCAACGGTGAGCGCGCCCCGGAGCGCCCTAGGGCCGACTGGGGCATTAAAAAGCCGAGAAACCCCTTGCTGACGCGTCCGACACCGCATAGCTTTACGGACGGTTCGCTTGGCGGATGAATTAGGAGTCGAAAAGACGGAAGCGGCCGCTGGCAGAGCCGGCAGAGCCCATCGCCGTTCCGGCACCGCGGCCTCGGGGCCATGAACGACAAGTGCAGCTGAGAATCAGCAGGTGCAAGACAGTACATTGGATGAATGTCCGAAGGGTTCATATATGATTGCCGACAAATTGTTAAAGGGCGTCGGCCTCGCCCGCGCATCGATTGTCGGCTCGGTGACCTTTGCGGTGGCTCTCATTGCTCTATGCATCGCATCGTGGCACTACGCGGCCCCGATCCTGTTAGGCGGTCGCACATCTCTTGGAGCCACCTCATCTCAACAGCGCAGCCAGCCCCCTATTCCTTCGCACAACACAGCGATCGCAGATATGGGCGCTGACGGTTTGCAGCTTGGGACACGGGCACGACCTGCCTCACATCCTCCGCATCCTCGCGCCATTGCTTCGGCGGTTGATGCTCAGTCAGCGGCGGGGCTCGCTTCAACTCGCCAGCCAAATGCACCGCACGAACCGCACGAGCGATCACAAGACGGCAGGTCACGTCTTCTCAGTTTCATCGCATTGCCTGAGACCGTTGATTTGGGGTTGGTGGCGCCGAATGGATTTGCGCACGAAACCGTATGCTTGACTAATCGCGGGCCAGCCAGAGCGCGTATCGCGCGTTTCAGACCAAGTTGCGATTGCCTTCACGCTTGGCTTTGCTCGGACGAGCTTGCGCCGGGCGAGCGCACGCAGATGTTGATCTGGGTCGATTTCCGCCGTGAGGAGGCGGCGGGCGAACTCGATTTAGAGCTGGAGGGCTTGGACAGGGACGACAAGACCATATTTCGATTGCGTATTTACGCCAATGCCACCCGCGATGCGTTGGAGTGTGACGAATTGGCGAAGGCCCTACTCGGTTCCGCGTAGTTTTTTACTTAAAAGGAGAATACTATGAGAGTGTTGATGCGAGCGTTGCCAGGCGCACTGCTACTTTTATCCGCTGTGGTGCTTGCTGTTCTAACTTGGGCGTCGTCCGCGGGGACCGGTGTTTCGGTTGTGAGCGATAGCGATGCCGCACGCATCAGCGGCGCGCAGAGCTATATGGGCTGCGGGATCAGCAACAGCGGGACGACTGCAAATTTTTGCACACGCAATGTTGCCAGTGGTCTATGTCCACCGCCGACGGGAGGAGCGTGCGGAACCGGCCAGTGCCCCTATGACTGCACGGTGGCTCGGCCGATTTACAACGCCGGACTCCTATTACAGGCGGTGGTCAACCCCCCTCCCGTTTGCGCGCCGCCTGGGCAGGCTAACTGTACACCCGGCCTCATCTGGGGATGCAATTGCAGCGGAACCAAGGCGCCGCAGCCACCCTGCGGCAACGACCAGGCAACGGCAGCTTCAAACTGTGCAGCCGGTGGCGGCGGTGGAGGAGGAACCTGACAGCGCCGTCCGGCCTGGCTGAGGAGCGCGCCGCCGTGATTATAAGGTACTGCGGAGTTCTGTACGAGGAAGATTGCGGCGATAACCGCGCATCTGCCATCTGGTATTCGCGCGGAACTGTTCAATATCGAACGCCTTCTGGGCTATGCATTACTCGATGCTTGTCGGCCGGCTGCCTGTTTGGTATGCGAGACGGAATCTGCGCGAGCTATAGCTTGACACACCGCCACAAATCCAGAAGGGACGAGCAATGAACCGTACGGACGCTGAGTCGCCGGAGTGCAGCCGATGGTTCCCGTTGCGCCTAAAGCAATCGTCTTCTCGGTACTCGTCGTTCTGATTGCGGTCGTTGAGCCCCATCTTATCGCTGCGGTGCCGGACCCTATCGCCGGCACACCCTCCGAGCTCTCAACTAAATTGCGCAAGTCGGCAGACAAGTACAGCGCCAGCCAACGCTCTGGAGGCTTCAAGCTTTGTGGCGCTTATTCGCTGGTGTATTTGCTGCTTCTGCTAGATCGACCGCACACGGTCGAAGAGGTTATGCGAATGCTCCCCGCCGCTGACCGAGGCGCATCGCTGCTCGACCTGAAAACGGCGGCTCGGACACTCGGCCTGCCGCTTGACGCGGTGTTGTGCAAGCCTGCATCCCTAAATCGACTGCCATTGCCCGCAATCGCGCATCTTGAGTCTTCGGATATCTGGCCCGACGCGCACTACGTGGTGGTGCTCCGGGTGGGAGGCCACTCAGTGACAGCATATGACTCGAACGCACGTTCAATCGGCGAGTATAACCGCCGGGAGTTCACGCGCGCGGCGAGCGGGTACTTTCTCGTCCCGCATACGCGCGGCCAATCGCATCTGACGTTCCTTGCCGGTTCGTTCGTTCTTGGGTTTCTTGCACTTTTCCTTATTCGTAGGCGAAGACGCGCTAAGCGCGGCCCATAGCACATTTTATTCTCGTCCGTCCGATGTCGCGCATTATCATAATTGTTTCGCTTATCCTTTCAACTAGCGCCGGGGCGTTCTTATTTTCCGACATGTTTCGTAGCCTTGTTGGCCGGCCATCGCTCGCACCTTCCGCGCCGCCGAAGTTCCTCCTCGAAGAACTGGACCCGGCGACAAATGATTTCGGCGTTCTCACGCGCGGGATCAGGGCAGAGCACCAGTTTCGATTTCGCAACGTCACGGACCATCCAATTCGCCTTTCGCGCGGCCGAGCGACTTGCGGTTGCGTGAATTCACGCCTCGCTCCGCCGGAAGTCCTTGAGCCATGGGCTGATGGCACACTCACGCTAGGATTGTCGACGGAGATCGTCAAGCACTCGGGCCACGTGGCAGAATTTCTCATTGTAACCGCCGCGCCCTTGGCGACACCGGGCGATGACAACGCGCCAGAAACGCACAAGTTTACGCTCGCCGGTTTCTTCGAAGGGCTTGACTCGATATCCGGACCAATCGTAATCCGGGGCGTTTCCAACTCGCTTCAACCGCCGCCGCTCAGATTATATCTGATGTCCGTGGTTCGCGACGCAGACCTCCAGCTACTTTCTGTGGAGTCGCCTTTCCCATGGGTCGCCGCAGTAATCTCCCGTTCAGAGGTTGATCCGCCAATTAGTGACGGCCAGTACTACCGCCGTTCGGTAACTGTGCCATTGCAATCGCAGGGTGACTGGCGCCCAGGAAAAGGTGAATTTGCAATTCGATATCGCTTGGGCACCGCGGAACATACGCTTCGCTTGGACGCCTATGCGCTCGGCCCGCCACCGTAAAAGCGCCCATCACAGTCCTCTAGCCTTGGATCTTCCAGAAATTACGCGTCCTATAGCCTCACGCACCCCGAGGATTTGCCAATGCCATTAAAGTCAGTTCGACGTGCCGTAGCCGCGTTATCGCTTGCCCTGGCATCCGCCGTGATCCTATTCTCAACCTGGGGAACGCCGTCACCTATCGCGGAGTTACGAAAGGACGCGTTGCCCGCGCTCAGAGCAGTGCCTTTGGCGTTGACTCCAAATAGACGCGCCTTTTCGCGGACTGATGACGACGCGCTCGTGTCAGCAATTAGGCGTCTACAGTTGCCTCCGTCGCCGCAGTGGCCAGAGTTGATACATGGGCTCCGGCTTTGGGGCAATGCTGGCTTCGGCGAGAGCGCTACGTGGTCCGGCCGGCGTGTACTTAGGATGGTCTTCGACAGCGACTCGATGCAGCAACACTTCCCCGCGGGGACGTTTCACCAATTGACGGACCAGGGACTAAAACTCGCGGTCGTCCCGCGTGCGCTCTACAATACAGATCTGCGACCGGCGGATCCGCACCCCCATAAAACGCTTTCTGTGTTGGCTATGCTTGGGACGCCGTCCGCCAGCGCCTTCAAGGTTCACGGACGGGACGTCGCGTTATCGGAAGCACTGCGCTATTGTCTCTGGAGCTTTACGCTGGACGACGAGGTGGTATGGGCGGTGATCGCCGTGGCGCTTTATGCACCTAATGTGGGCGGCTGGGAAAACAAGTTCGGCGAGCGCTTCGCGTTTGATGACGTATGCGACTTTTTGATGACCTCTGATACGCGGGGGGCCTCGTGTTACGGTACGCACATTAACTTCGGCGTGGCCGCGTTGTTGAACGCCGACAGTCAGACAGCACTCCTCAGTCCGGCCGTACGCCGCCGCGCGATCGCTCGTCTTAACGAGGTATCGGGAGTGCTGCGCCGGACGCAGAGTTCCGCGGGCGCTTGGTCGGCCGGCTGGAGTGACGACGTTGCGCGATGCATCGCTGAACCATCGCGCATAGAAGGGATGACCGTGACGGCACATACCTTAGAATGGCTTGCGGCGGTGCCGCCAGAGGTTAAGGTAGATGCAGACATGGTGCTGCGCGGCTGCGACTATTTGCGCGACATTCTCCTACAAGAATCGCCGGCAGGATTCGAAGGGCACTTTAGCGCATACACGCACGCGCTGAACGCACTTCGAATGTGGTTTCCGAATCTGTGGGCCAAACACATCCGGCCCTCCACGGCGGCGACGGCAACATCACAAACGTAGAAGACAGTTCGGATCAATCTACCAAATGAGGCGTTTATGTTCTTCGTAGCATGCCGGCGGCGAAGGGCGCGTCCCTGGGGCGCGCTGCCGTATCTGACGCGATTACTGGTTCATGCGCATTTCGGGGTCGCGCTCGTCATATCGGCCGCTGTACCGCACGCGATGGCAGTCGAGCCGGCACTCAAGGCGACATTTACCCAGGCTGACATATACCGAGCGGCGTCGGAGAGGGCACGGAAAATAAAGAACCTTCGGGTCGAGTACGATGTCTCGTTTCGCCAGTTAATAGAGCTCCCCGCACACAAAGAGCGGCCCGACGCGCTTGCGCTTGACCCCTACCGGGTGCTGTTCGTCATGGATGGCGAGCGGCGACGGCTGTATATTGAACCAACCGCGCCTAAGGCGCCGCGCGGTCGCAGCCATCAGCGGCCACCAACGACCGTAATCTTCGATGGCGAGCAAAGCATCGAGTTCTCACCGGGGTCGATCGCAATGCTCACGCCAGGGAAGAATCGAGCCTGCGAGGCAGGGGAATTATATGCCGAAGTGGCGCTTGGCATCGCCATAACCGATCGCGACCGAGCCAACTATGACAACGCTTGGTTCTACCCGCACTGTCTGCGGCCCACCCCGTTCGGCGCCAACGCCCACTATCGTGTACAGGCCGATTTGGAACTGGTCGATTCGGCGTGGTGCCACGTGTTGCTTGCCGAGGGCTACGATAAGCTATGGGTAGACCCAAATATCGGCTTCGCATTCCGACGTAGGGAACTGTACTACGGACCAGAGGATATGGCGCTCGTGTACCGAGATACGCTGTCAGACTTTGTGGAGTCGGCTGGGCTCTGGGTACCCAGGCGCTGGCACCGTGAGACATTCGCCGAGTTGTATAATCCCAAAGAGTATTGGAATAAGGTATATGCTGAAGCATCGCTCCGGGTATCGCATATTGGCATTAACGAAGCCACCGACGACGATTTCCGGGCGACACTGCCGGCGGGGAGCTATGTTCTGGACATGGCAACGAACAAGACGTATGAGGTTCCAGGGGATGGCCTCGACGCCCTTCGTGACCTCGCCAAGGAGGGCCGCAAATATTTGGTGGACGAAGCCCGTAAAGATCAACGGGGTCTAAGTGCAGTGGCGCGTGGCGCATTGGCGGTGATCTCAATCGTCGCCCTTGCGGTCCTCGGCGTTGCGGCGTATTTGCGCGGCCGAACACGGGGAGGATGAGGGCGGCGATGAAAATGTCTACGGGGGGAGTTGTCCGAATAACCGCCGGTGTCATGGTGTTCATACATCTGGGGTTGATTCTGTACGGGGCGACGAAGCACAGCCCGTCGCTGGACGAGGTAGGCCACTTGGCGGCGGGTGTCAGCCATTGGCGATCGGGGTGCTTTACACTATATTGTGTCAATCCGCCTCTAGTCCGGCTGATTGCGACTGCGCCTGTGGTCTGTATGGAAACGAGGAACGAATGGGAGGAGCGTGCCATCCTATCAGGTAACCGCCCGGAATTCAACTGTGGCGCGCGATTGATTGAGATGCATGGGAGTCGTGCGTTTTCGTTTTTTACCATCGCTCGGTGGGCTTGCGCTCCGTTTAGTTGTTTGGGCGCGTACATATGCTTTCGTTGGGCCCGCGACCTGTACGGGCCCGCGGCTGGCTTGATGTCCGTGGTACTATGGTGCTTTTCGCCCAACATACTGGCCCATGCGCAGATGATCACGCCAGACCTTGGGGCGACCGCTTTGGGTGTTCTTACGTGTTACATGTTTTGGCGATGGCTGCGCGCGCGCAGTTGGGAGGGTGCCTACGCTGCCGGGCTTACGCTTGGTCTTGCGCAACTGTGTAAGACAACGTTTATCCTGCTCTACGCTCTCTGGCCGGCAGTGTGGCTGTGGTGGTGCCTCTCGAGGACCGGGAACGGCGTACGCGAAGTGAAGCAACTCGTGATGATGTTGGCCCTAAGTCTGTTCGTCATCAATCTTGGATATGGGTTTGAAGGGACGTTGCTGCCGTTAAAAAGCTACCGCTTCCTGAGCCGTGCGCTCTCCGGACACAACGCCACTGCGGCGCCGGGGCCGTCCACTCAAAATCGGTTTGCCGATATCGCGGTGGGCCGCCTTCCGGTTCCGCTTCCAGCGAATTACGTCCTGGGAATCGACCACCAAAAGCGCGATTTTGAAATTGGCTTGCGCTCTTACCTAGGCGGACGCTGGAAGCACCGCGGATGGTGGTACTATTACCTTTATGCACTCGCAGTCAAAGTTCCTCTTGGGACATGGGGCATTCTTGGTCTCGGCCTAGTGGTGACGAGCGCCTCGATGTTGCGCAATCATGCGCGTCTGGACGTATTAACACTCTTGGGACCGCCGCTGTTGATTGTCGTGTTTGTTAGCTCGCAGACCGGGTTCAATCACCATTTGCGGTATGTGTTGCCAGCGTTTCCCTTTGCATTCATCTTTTGCGGAGCGGCGGCGCACGATGTTATTCGCCGCGGCACTGGGCTCAAGGTGCTTGCAGGTGGCGCCTTGGCCTGGTCAGTCCTCAGCAGCCTCTGTTGCTATCCTCACTGCCTATCGTACTTTAACGAGCTAGCGGGCGGGCCAATTCATGGCCATAACCACCTCGTTGACAGCAACATTGACTGGGGGCAGGATATCTTGTATCTGAAGGACTGGGTTGACCTGCACCCAGAGGCTTCCCCACTGCGGCTAGCGTGCTTCAGTATGTTTGACCCAACGGCAGCCGGGGTCAACTTTACAGCGCCAAATCCCCTACGCGCATCGTTCGATGGCCGCAAACTCATTCCCGAGGATGAACTTGGTCCGTCGCCTGGTTGGTATGCCGTGAGTGTATCGGTCTTGCGCGGTTTGGAGTTCCCGCTTTATGACGGGCGCGGCGGGCGTATCTCAAGCGGTGACGGCGCCTTCACGTATTTCCAGCACTTTGAGCCGGTGGCGCGCGCGGGCTACTCTATCTACATCTACCACATTACGTTGGATGAGGCAAACCGCGTGCGCAGGGGGTTGGGACTCCCAGAACTGTTGGGCGATTTGCCGGCGGGCGGGGCAAGCGAGCGCGAAGACACTCTCCCTTGACCCAGAAAGGTTGCCAATCAGCCGAGGCGGTTCGGATGCTTAAAATGTGCCTGGAAGTTGATAGTGCTGGGTCTGCGCGGCGGCGTGTCCGCGGGCACGGCAGTGGATTTACTCTGATGGAGGTTCTTGTTGTGATTTCCATTATCGGCATGCTGATGTCGCTTTTGCTGCCGGCGGTGCAGGCATCCCGTGAGAGCGGCAGGCGGATGCAATGCCAAGACCATCTGCGGCAGCAAGGGCTGGCGCTATTCAACCACGAATCAGCGTTCAGCCGGCTCCCATCAAACGGCTGGGGCTACCTCTGGGTCGGCGACCCTGACCGCGGCACAGGCCTGCGTCAGCCGGGCGGATGGATCTACGCCACGCTCCCCTACCTCGAGCGCGGCGATTTGCGTCGCCTCGGCGCCGGCGAATCACAGGGCGACCAGAAGAAGTCTTTGGCTCGTTTGCTTTCATTTCCGCTTTCGCTTTTCAACTGTCCTACACGGCGGCCGCTCGGCTTGTATCCGCAGCCTTGGCCGCCGTTCAACACGGCGCCTGTAAATATGGCCGCCAAGACCGACTACGCGGTCAATGCAGGCGACGTCTTTCTCGACGTGGGCGAGGGACCGCTCACCCTGGCCCAGGGCGACGACCCGAACTACCAATGGCCCAAACCCAAGAGCGAGTTCACCGGTGTTTGCTTTCTGCGGAGCGAAGTCACGTTCGCGCATATCAAGGACGGTAAGAGCTACACTTATCTGGTCGGTGAAAAGAACGTTCGCGATTATTCGAGCGGCGGCGATATCGGCGACGACCAGAGCATGTATTCGGGCGACGACTTTGACATCGCCCGCTGGACGCCAAAGGGCTGGACGCCGCTCAACGACGCGGCGGGCAACTACGACTTCGGCCGCTTCGGCAGCCCGCACCCACACGGCTGCAATTTCGCGTTTTGCGACGGCTCAGTGCGGACGATCAGCTACGGCATTGATCCCGAAGTGCATCGGCGGCTGGGAAACCGACAGGACGGCAAGGTGATTGATGACGGCTGGCTGAAGTAGGATCTTGGATTTGCGATTTTGGATTTCCGGCCTGTCGGTCTTGGGGCTTTGGTCTTGGGCTTTCGAACGCGGGGTTTGACGAATTAGGGAGGGTGGACGATGGCGGGATTGATCGAGCGGATCGTGCCTAGGGCGGCGACCGCGCACGCCGAAGCGGAGCCTCAACATCTCGCGGAGCGAGATGGCTACGGTGCGCTGTTGACGGTCATCGTTCCGGTGTACAACGAAGCGGCGACGGTCGACGAGTTGCTGCGCAGTGTCGTCGATGTGCCGCTCGATATGCAGGTGCTCGTTGTGGACGACGGCTCGACCGACGGGACAACAGGGGTTCTCGAGCGCTGGGAGGGGCATCCCGTCGTCGAATTGTTGGCCCATTCGCGCAACTCCGGCAAGGGCGCCGCAATCCGGACGGGCCTCGAACAGGCGCAGGGTAAATACACGCTCGTTCAAGACGCCGACTTGGAGTATGACCCTCGCGACTACCTGTGCCTGCTGGAGCCGCTTTTGGCCGGCGAGGCGGATGTGGTGTACGGATCGCGATACCTTCGCTCGCGTACCGCGATTCGTGAGAATTCGGGCGAGGCGGACCCGGAAACGACGTTGCTTACCGCCGCCCGAACTCTCACGAGTCCGGCTACCCCGCCGTGGACTACGTTTCGTATCGGGGTCTGCGCGCTGAACGCGGCGACCCGTTGGCTCTACGGCGCGCGGCTCACCGATGAGGCCACGTGCTACAAGCTGTTCCGCACGGAGACGCTCCGGGCGATGCGTCTGGAGTGCGAGAGGTTTGAGTTTTGCCCAGAGGTGACCGCCAAAGCGTGCCGCATGGGGTTGCACATTGCGGAGGTTCCGGTCGGATACTGTCCGCGCGGCGCCGCGGAGGGCAAGAAAATCCGGCTGCGCGACGGGATCGAAGCGCTGAAGACGTTATGGCGCTGGCGGAAGTGGAGCAGATAGGGACTCGACCGGAGGATGGCCTTCCCAGGCCGTCCAATGACAACCAGGGGAAAGAACGACGCGACGGCCTGGGAAGGCCATCCTCCTCGTAGCCAATGATCGCGAAACTATCAGAACGACCGGGCCTTGTTGCGACGCTCTTGCTCAGCCTTCACGCCGCGCTGTTGGCGTGGGCGGCGACGCGGCATAGCCCGTCGATCGACGAAGTCGGACACATGGCCGCGGGGCTGAGCCATTGGCACTTCGGCCGTTTCGACCTCTACCGGGTCAATCCACCGCTAGTGCGGTTAGTGGCCACCATGCCTGTAGCGCTGACGCGCCCGCGATCGGACTGGAGCGCCTATTCCCTCTTGCGCGGCGCCCGGGGGGAATTCGAGTGTGGAGAACAATTCATTGCCGCCAACGGCGAGTGGTCGTTCTGGCTGTTCACCGTGGCTCGCTGGGCATGCATCCCGTTTAGTCTGCTGGGCGGCTATGTATGCTACCGTTGGGCCGGCGAGCTGTACGGTCCGGCGGGCGGATTGCTGGCGGTGGCATTATGGTGCTTTTGTCCGAATCTCCTTGCCCACGGGCAGATGATCACGCCCGACGTGGGAGCGACGTCACTGGGCGTGCTTTCTTGCTACCTGTTCTGGAAATGGATCCGCGCCCCGAGTTGGCCGCGGACGTTCACCACGGGCATCGCCCTTGGCCTGGCGGAGCTGACGAAAGCGACCTTTCTGGTCCTGTACGCGGTCTGGCCGCTGGCCTGGCTGTTTTGGCGGCTCGCGCGCGCGAGCAAGAATGCAGGTCAGGCTTTCCAGCCTGACGGTTCGCTGGCGACGCTCGAGGAGCGTCAGGCTGGAAAGCCTGGCCTACGGCAAGCGGGGCAGCTCGTGCTGATGGCCGCGCTGGGCCTTTACGTGCTCAACCTCGGCTACGCATTCGAAGGCCCGCTTCAGCCATTAGGAGAGTTCCACTTCCTCAGCGCGGCGCTGGGCGGACCGCGCGACATGGGCGTGCCGGGTTCCGCCCGCCGGAACAGGTTCTCCGGAACCGGTCTGGCAGGGCTGCGCGTGCCTTTACCGGCAAACTACGTGTTGGGCATCGATCACCAGAAGTACGATTTCGAGCAAGGCTTTCCGTCCTATCTGCACGGCGAATGGCGCCACGGCGGCTGGTGGTACTACTACTTGTACGGCCTGGCGATCAAAGTGCCGCTGGGAACTTGGCTGCTGTTCCTCATGGCGGTCACCGTAGGCATCACGCTCCGCGTGATGGGGGCGGTGGCCGACATCTCGCGGGGCGCGTCGGGCACGATCGGCGGTGCGACTTGGCGAGACGAATTCGTCTTGCTCTTGCCGGCGGCCGTCATTTTCGCCCTGGTCAGCTCGCAGACGGGTTTCAATCATCACCTGCGCTATGTACTGCCGATCTTTCCGTTCGTGTTTATTTGGATTGGCAGGTTAGGGCGGTTGTTTGCCGATCCCACGGAACGGCACAGACTCCGCTCCCTACAGGAAACGGCGGAACGTCACGAAGGCCGCGTATCTAAGGAACGGCACGGAGTCCGTTCCGTACAGATGATGGCTGTGGGACTGGCCCTGGCGTGGTCGATCGGCAGCAGCCTCTGGTATTACCCGCATTCGCTTTCGTACTTCAACGAACTCGTTGGCGGCCCGCTGGGCGGCCGCTGGCACATGCTCGACAGCAATCTCGATTGGGGCCAGGATCTTCTGTACCTTAAGACATGGCTAGGCGAGCACCCAGAGGCCCGCCCGCTAGGGCTGGCCTACTTCGGCTATTTTGACCCGCGCGCCGCGGGAATTGAATTCTCGCTCCCGCCGCATGGTCCGGTGCATCTGGATAACGAGGGCGGCGAACGGCGCCAGCCGTCGCCAACCTCTAGCGCGGAAATTGGTCCGCTCCCCGGCTGGTATGCCGTGAGCGTAACAATGCTGCACGGATACCAATACGCAATCCCCGATGGAAAGGGAGGAAAGTTTTACACTGAGCAGCCGTATTTCACCTATTTTCAGCGCTTCGAGCCGGTGGCGAGGGCAGGCTACTCGATATACATCTATCACCTCGAATTGCCGGAGGTGAATCGGGTGCGGCGCGAGCTGGGCCTGCGCGAACTTGACGCACCGCCAGCGCACAACGTGGGAGGAGGAGGTTGAGTCAATGGACCGGGTGAGTCGGTGCATTGCGCTGCTGGCCGTGGCGCTGATCGCGGGCTGCCACCGCGCGACGGACGGCGAGCTGTTCCGTTCCGCCATCGACGAAGTCCAGGCGGGCGATTCGGCCAAAATCGACGCACGCGACCATTCGCGCGTCGTCCATGCCGATCTTGCCGCACTCGCCGGCGCCACGAGCCTGGAAACCCTCTGCCTCGACGGCACCAGCGTGGGCCTTGGCCGCCGCAAGTGCGAGCGCCCGGCGGGTGACACGATCGGCCTCGGCGGCCAGTTCGTCGCCGTTGACATAGAGCGATCCGCGATGGCCAGACCGTTGTATTCTATGTGAGAGATGCGCTCGTCAGGGCGTGATCTTCGTCTTCGGGAGAGCCTCACGAAGTGAGGCGATGCCTTGCACTGTCAACTTTGTATCTTCAAGATACAGCTCTTTTAGCGAAGACATTCGCCCGAGTACGGCGATGCCTTTGTCGCTGATGCGCGTCCCCATTAGGCAGAGGGAGTCGAGCTTCTCAAGCCGCGCCAAGTGAGAGAGTCCCTCATCACCAATTGATGTATATGCGATGCTTAGGCCGGTCAGTTCGCGCAACTGCATCAAATTCGCGAGCCCCGAATTCGTGCATTTCGTATAATCGAGATTGAGCGTATTGAGACGCCGCAGCGCGCCAATGTGCCGCAGGTCGGCATCGGTGAGGGGCACGCCGTTCAGTACCAGTTCCCGCAATTTGGGCAGGCGGCCGAAGCTCTCCAGCGCCCTGCCGGTCAACTTTGCCTCTTGAAGAACCAGCGTTTCCAAACGTGGTAGATCGCTGAGATGATCGATCCCTTCATCGGTCACAGCGCCTCGGTTCAGGTAAAGCACGCGCAGCCCCTTGCACCGCGCTATCTCACGAGCGCCGGCGTCGTTGATGCCCGGGTAGTCGTTAACGGGCGCGCTGGCAAGATAGAGCACCTCCAGCTTCGGCAAAGCTTCTAGATGCGCCAGCCCGGCGGCGCTGACATGGGTCTCCATGAGATCTAAGGCCCAGAGGTCGCGCATTTGCTCGATGTGCGCCAGGCCAGAGTCGGTGATGTGCGTCCTCTCGAGAACAAGCCGCCTCACTCCGCGAAGTGAACTGAACAGCGCGAGATCTTCGTCGCTGACTGCGGTCTGAGTCAGGTCGATTTCGACGGCGTCGCCATCGATTCTTAGCGTCCCGCCGAGCGCCTGGACGCGGGCGACGACCTGTGCCATCGGCTTGGCCGCGGGGATGCTTGGCTTTGAATCGGGCGTTCCTCCCCGGGAATGGAGGAAGAAGGCGTAAGAGAGGGCCGCGATAGGCAAAAGCGTGGCGACGACGATCAGCGGCAGACGGCGATTATTGGTCATGATTTCACGTTAATTATTTGCAGCAGGTCAAGCCGGTGGCAACGGCGGGCTATTCAAGTTACATTTATCACCTCGAAACGCGGCAAGTCAAGCGTGTGCGGCGCGATCTCGTTTTTCCCCCGTAGAGCGACGGTTCCCAGAGCGCCGCGACAAGCGTTGCTGAGCCGTCAAAAGCTCCGGAAGCTTCGGTTCATTGTTCTTCGACGAGCGGGGCGGCCAATCTTTCTGGCTAAGCTCGAACCATCGTAGCTCACCAGCGCGCCCCAGTGGGGCCTGGGGCGAACTGGGGCGCGAAAGAACATAAAAAGCTACTTGCGGGAATCGCTCCTGGCGCGTAGATTCATATTCGCATCTTGGTGTTCGCGGTTCGTGGCGGACGATGCACTCAAGACGAGTCCGCCACATTACACGCCGGTTGCCGGTTCATCGCGTTGTTAGCACGGTTCGTTCGATGGTTGGACAAGTTCGCCTCGGTCGTCTGTATCGTCACGCAGTGTCGGTCTGTTCGCACCCTATGGTGCGCTGGCTCTGGGTGAGCGTGCTTATGTTCGCAGCGGTAACCAAAACGTACCAGTTGATGGCCTATCCTGGCCGCGCCGCGCGTTTTTTCGGATCGCACTGGCTTACTGTCGCCGTCATCGAGATTCACGTCGCCGTGGCCATTTGCCTGGTATTCGGCCAAGCTGGACCTCGGGCGCGCTATACCGCCACTTTATGGTTTCTTATCCTGTCGACCCTCTCGCTCTGGAAGGGGCTCGCCGGGGAAACGTCTTGCGGTTGCTTTGGCGAGTTCGCCATAAGCCCTTGGGTAACGTTTGCGCTCGACGCGGCGGCGGTTGTGTCGTGTTCGCTAGGGGAGTCGACGAGGCCACGTTTTCGCTCAATGCGGTGCTTGGCTTGGTCCCTCGCTATCACGTTACCCGGTATTGTGGCCGTTGCGGGCGTATTTAGCGCACCAAGGCACATCGTTTCGGATGAGAACGGTTCGGACGGCTACGCTGCAAATTGGGGTGGGGGGCCGATTTGCTACGATCCCGCCGGGCTGAAGGGGCAACCTTTTCTTCTGATGCGGTATCTCGAAGGAGGCGAAGTGCTGGGGCGGGGTTCCTGGCTTGCCGTGGTCTACCGACCCGATTGCCGCCGTTGCGGCGGGGTACTTCAGGACTGCGACCATCTGTCGCGCGAATTGGGCGCTAACGGCAATCCGATTCGCATTGCCGCGATCGAGATTCCGTCGCCTGACGGGCGCTCGGCTGCGGAGCGGCGCGCACCGTTCATCACGTGTCGACTGCGATCTCGAGCCGGCGGTTATCAAATTGACACGCCAATCGCTGTTTTCGTTCAGGAAGGGATTGTCCAAGCCTCTTGGTTTGGGCGGCTACCGCGCGCGGCGGAACTTCTAGGCGGACCCACCGCCGCCTGCGCGATCGCGGAGTCGGAGGTGAAATCACCGTCTACTGATATGTCAGGGGACTGCGTCTCGTTTGTGTTTCCAGAGAAATCGATTTGAAAGGAGCGTGTGCGATGGCGATGGTCGTTCGATCGTGGATTTCGGTGGTGTCGTTCCTGCTCATTTCCGCGGTGTTCTGTGCAATGAACATGCTTTGGTTCGCGCGGACCGTCTACGCCGCTCCGCCGCTCATCTGGGATTGTTCTGCGAGGGTGAGCGCCGGTTGCGGGACGGTGCCCGCCTTTGGTTGCTCGGCGGCACCGCCAAGCCTTTGCGGCATTTGCTCATGGAACGCTTGCGGCCCGGACCCCAGTATGACGACGAAATGCATCGGGGGTGTCAAGTACGCGACCTGTAGTTCCACTTACAGGGCCTGCTTCAACGGCTTTGTCAACACGACGTGCGGTTGCTCTCTATGGTGCGTATGCACCCCACTTTATTGTAACACCGCGGCCTGCGCTTTGGGTAAATCGTTTCCAGCGACATGCCCCTGACACGGCGGAGTATGTACCCCGATGAATACGCGTGTCTGCCGTCTCATCTGCCTGGCCGCGGCCTTTGTGCCGCGGGGCGCCGTCGCCAGCGATGGAATTGCGCTCGAAGACATCGTGCGAATCGCGAAGAGCGCTCGAGAGCGCGTCCACGCCATTGATGTTACCTACGAAGAACACCAAGAGCTGCTCGACGGAACTTTTCCTTTGTTAGTTCCGCTGCTTCGGGGCCGAATGCGATTCGACATTGCGACCGGCAATTATCGCTGGTGGAAGGATTCCGCGGACCCGCAGGCGAACGGTAAGATGTTCGCTTTGGAATACGCCCTTTCGGACAGCACGGCAACCTTTCACAACCCATCGATTCTTCAAGGGGCAATCTCGCAGCCCAAGAAACCGCCCATCAATCCTCTTGGCACCGAACGCGTGCTGACCGGCGCCCTGATGCACCCGCCGCGTCCGGACGGGCGTGGCACGGACGACGCCAGCTTGGTGAACCTCCTGAAGTACGCACAATTGCGGTCGGATCCGGAGCAAGTCGGCGACCGGCCGTGCCATGTTGTCGACGCCACTTTTACGGATGGGTCGGGCGTGCCGCATCGCTATGCAAGCGTCTGGCTTGACCTGGAACGAGGCGCACTGCCGGTGAGAAGCCTGCTGTACGGCAAGGGTGACACGCCGGCCGTGGACGCGCGCATTCTCGAGGCGTACCAGTTCGACGACGGGCAGGGTCAGTCTGTATGGCTGCCGACAAAACTGGAGGCAATAACAACGCGGGCGGAACATCGAGTTAAACTTGTCGTCACTGCCGACGTCAAGCGGACGCGCATCAATCCAGTCTTCGAGAACGGCACATTTGTGATCGACTTTCCGCCTGGAACGACGGTCAACGACCTTGTGATTGACAAGATATTTACTGTTCCCAGCGCAGGGCCCGAGCCCATAAGTGCTGTCCGGCGCTGGTTTGTTTTGGTTAATGTCGTCGTAGCCGCGCTCATTATTGCTTGGTGGGCAGCGCGACGACGACGACACAGGCAACGAACCCTAGACTGAAACGCCGGAGCCGATCATGGGTGCGCGCGACATTCTATCCCGACACAACATCAAAAACGCCGCGTTTGTGCTACTCGCGTTGGGAGTCCTGTGTTCGCTCTTGTCCGCCTTGTTCCGCCTCAGAGAGGAGTCGCCAGCGGCGGACCAGGCTGGCGGAGCCGCCGCGAATAGTCGCCAGGCTGAGTCGGCGAAACTCGTGAGCGTATCTGAACCGCGGTACGAGTTCGGAATGGTGCCTAGCGGATTAGTCGCCACGCATCAATTCACAGTCACCAACGTCTCAGCCACTCCGGTCAAGATTCGCATTGCCGAAAGTTCCTGTACTTGCACGTCGGCCAAGCTGGACAAGGACACGCTCGAACCCGCCGAACGCGCCACGCTGCTGGCGGCGCTCGACACGTCGGCTATGCAAGCGGCGCCAGTGGCCTCGATTGCCCTCGTCGCGGAGAGAGAAGTCAAAGAGCCGATTCGACAAGACTTTGCCGTTTCTCTCGCAGCGAAAATCGACCCGGCCCATGGCGTACTGCCATCGGCCATCCGGTTCGACTCGTTGCGGCGAGGGGGTGCCGCGGCGAGGGCGGCGTTTCGTATTGTCCTGCCTTCGATCGACGGAGCAGTTCCCGTACTGTCTGCGGCATGCGACGGAGAGCAGCCGCACATCGTCGTGGAGTTGAGCGATGCTCCGCGGCGAAGCGCGGATGATTTCGTGTTTGTCGGTGATACCACGGTCGATCCAAATAAGCTGGCCGAGGGAGAACGGCAATTTTCCACGCGAATCAGAATTAGCGTCGCCCGCAGCGACGGGCCGCCGCAGGAATTTTCGCTCGTGGCAAGCGGTGAGGTCGCCAACGAAATCGAGGCCATGCCCAGTGTTCTGTATTGGGGGCCGAGCGACCACATGGCTAGCCGCGAAGTGGTATTTTCCGCGTTAGGCGATGCAGCAGTTGACATCGGAGCCGTAGAATGCGCGGAGGGCGGCATCGAGTGGACGGTCGTCGACAACGGTACCGACCGGCCGAAATTGGTGGTTACATGCGTCTCGCACGCGAAGCACGCCGGAGTGCATCGCAGTAGCGTCGTCGTCAACGCCAGCCTCCGCAACGGCGGCAAGCGTCGCTTGGTAGTTCCGGTGATAATCCTGTGATGACATGAGCCAAGGCGACATGCCTGAGGTAGCGATCGCAGCCAGCGCACTGACAAAGGCGTTTGGCAACACACTAGCCGTCGACCATCTTGACTTCTCGCTGCGCGCGGGGCGAATATTCGGTTTGCTCGGTTCAAACGGTGCTGGAAAGTCGACCGCCCTAAAGTTGTTCGCAGGGCTCATCATGCCCACGAGCGGGAAGGTCGTCGTCTTGGGATGCGATGTCGCGCGGCGTAGCGCGGAACTTCGCGCGCGGATCGGATACGTTCCCGAGCGGCATTTTATTTATCCGTGGATGCGCGTGCGCGAGGTAATTCGTTTTACCAGCGCCTTTTACCCCACGTGGAACTTCGATCTCGCAAACGAGCTTTGCTCGTCGTTGGGATTGGATGCGGCAAAGCGAGTCAAGCACCTGTCGCATGGCATGCTGGCCAAACTCGCGCTTCTGCTGGCCCTCGCGCACGAGCCCGCTTTGCTGTTGCTCGACGAGCCGACCAACGGACTTGACCCGCTGACTCGCCGGCAATTCCTCGACGCTCTCAAGACGCTGCCGCAACTCCGTGAACGAACGGTCGTGCTGTCGAGTCATAACGTCAGCGATATCGAACGGACGGCCGACGAAGTCGGCTTCATGATCGCGGGGCGACTTGCGATATCGGGCCGCGTGGCGGATCTGCTCGGTCGTACAAGACGCATACATGTTCGGCTCGCCGCGGAGTCGGGGCCGTTCGTCCCCCCAAGGAATTCCATTTGGCAGCGCGGCGTCGATCGTGAGTGGGTTGTTGTCGCTCGCGACGTCACGTCCGCGACGCTCGACGAAGTTCGGCAGGCGAATCGCTGTGAGCGCGTCGATGAGCAAGCGATCAGTCTGGAAGACATTTTTCTGGCTTACGCGCGCGGCAGGGTGGGGCGATGAGAGCGCTACTGTGGAAGGATTTGCGATTAATGACCTACGTCATCTGCCTTGCGCTTGCTCTGATGGCGATGCCCTATCTCGTGTCGGTTATTACCTGGCTGGTCAAAGGCGCGCCTTATCCGTTGCGCGATTCATGGTCGCTGTCCGCCGCGGCAAGTTCGGGTCTCTCGCTAGTCAGCGCGGCCTTCGCGGGCGGCAGCGCGTTGTCCGGCGAGCGGAACGATGGTTCCGCGCGATTCTTAGCCTATCTGCCCCCGACACGGTTCGCGATTGCGCTGAGCAAGTTCATCGTCGCTGCCGGCTTGCTTGTCTGCGTCTGGTCAGGAAACCTCCTGGCCGCTGGAGTGGCGGTTTCGCTTACGCCCGCCAGCAACGGTTCCGCCCCAGTAATCGCGCAGGTCCCACATCCGGCGCTTATCGCGGCAGGCCTGATGGTGTTCGGAGTGTCCTGGTTTTTCTCAAGTTTCATGCCCACCACCGGCCTCCCGGCGTTCATCGCGATTCTCGTGCAAATGATCGTGATTCTCATTGCGCCGGTTTTCGCAATCGATCTGAACTCGCGCCAGGCAATTGCGGGTCTGGCGGGAGCGGAGGCGTGTATCGGAATCACGGGCATAATAGGAGGCACCCTGGTGTTCCTGTGGTACAACGAGCTAAACAGTTAACCGCCGAGCTTCGCCCTTGCCCAGAGCACCCAGTCCGTCGAGTGGTTCGTGTCACGGTTCCTTGGTTTCTCTGGCCATCCCTTGCAATCGCAAAAGAGGCTCCTAAAATAGGCGAACAAGAATCGCCGGTTCGGTAGAGGTGAACGTGTTGCTTGCTTGGAAGTGGTGGAGCATCCCGATAATCCCGTCAGCCTTTCCATGATTTCATATGAGCAGTGCATTTAGCAGACGCCGACGCGCACGAAGTGGTCCGAGCGTGCCGCATGGGGTTGCACATCGCGGAGGTTCCGGTCGGATACTGTCCGCGCGGCCCGGCGCAAGACAAGAAAATCCTTCTGTGCGATGGCGTTGATGCCATGAGGACATTATAGCGCTGGCGGAAGTGGGGCGGATAAGGGCTCGGTCGGCGGAGGATGACCTTCCCAGGCCGTCCCACTGACAGCCAGAAGAAAGAACAATGCGACGGCCTGGGAAGGCCATCCTCCTTGTACCCAATGATCGCGAAACTGTTACGACGACCGGGCCTTGTTGCCACTTGCTTGTTAAGCGTTCATGCCGCTCTTTTGACTTGGGCGGCGACGAAGCATAGCCCGTCGATCGACGAGGTCGGTCACATGGCCGCGGGCCTCAGCCATTGGCACTTCGGCCGTTTCGACCTCTACCGCGTCAATCCGCCGCTCGTGAGGTTGGTGGCCACCAGGCCTGTGGCGCTGATGCGCCCGCGATCGGACTGGAGCGCCTACTCCCTTTCGCCCGGCGCGCGCGGAGAGTTTCAGTGTGGAGAACGGTTCATCTCCGCCAACGGGGTGCGATCGTTCTGGCTATTCACCATTGCCCGCTGGGCTTGCATTCCTTTTAGCGTGCTCGGGGGTTGCCTTTGCTATCGCTGGGCCCGAGAGCTGTACAGTCCGGTGGGCGGATTGTTGGCGCTGGCGTTATGGTGCTTTTGTCCGAATGTCCTCGCCCACGCGCAGATGATTACGCCCGATGTGGGAGCTACATCAATGGGCGTGCTCTGTTGGTACCTGTTTTGGAAATGGCTGCGCGCCCCGAGCTGGCCGCGGGCGGTCACGACGGGAATCGCGCTCGGGGCAGCCGAGCTGGCGAAGTCGACGTTCCTCATCCTGTACGCTCTTTTTCCATTAGCTTGGCTGTTTTGGCGCGTCGCCAGAGCTAGCAAGAGCGTAGGTCAGGCTTTCCAGCTTGACAGCGTGTCGGCAGCGCTCGAAAAGCGTCAGATTGACAAGCGCGACCTAGCGGAGGTCACGAGCGAGGGGCGTCGGGCTGGAAAGGCTGGCCTACGACAAGCCGCCCAACTCGTGCTGATGGCCGCGCTGGGCCTGTACGTCCTCAACCTCGGTTACGTATTCGAAGGTTCGCTACAGCCGTTAGGGGACTATGACTTCCTCAGCACGTCACTGGGCGGCGCGCCCGATCTGGCCGGGCGTAATTCGGGGCGGCGAAACCGCTTCGCGAGAACGGCCCTGGCGGGGCTGAGGGTGCCTCTACCGGCAAACTACGTTCGCGGCATTGACCAGCAGAAAAGCGACTTTGAGCGCGGCTATCCATCTTACCTGCGCGGCGAATGGCGGCATGGTGGCTGGTGGTACTATTACCTGTATGGCTTGGCGATCAAAGTGCCGCTGGGAACTTGGCTGCTGTTTCTCATAGCGGCCAGCATGGGCATCACGCTCCGCGTGATGAGGACGGCGAACATCTCGCCGAGCGAGACGTCGACGATTGGCGGCGCGACCGGGCGAGACGAATTCGTCTTGCTTCTGCCGGCGGCCGTCATTCTCGTTCTGGTCAGTTCGCAGACCGGCTTCAATCATCACCTGCGCTACGTGCTGCCGATCTTTCCGTTCGTGTTTATTTGGATCGGCAGGTTGGGGCGGTTGTTTGCCGATGCCACGGAACGGCACAGAGTCCGTTCTCTACCGGAATCGGCGGAACGTCACGGAGGCCGCGTATCTCCGGAACGGCACCGAGTCCGTCCCCTACAGAAGGTGGCTGCGGGACTGGCCCTGGCTTGGTCGATCGGCAGTAGCCTTTGGTATTATCCGCACTCGCTTTCGTACTTCAATGAGCTCGTTGGCGGTCCGCAGGGGGGCCGCTGGCACATGCTCGACAGCAATCTCGATTGGGGTCAGGATCTCCTGTACCTTAAGACATGGCTCGGCGAGCGCACGGAGGCCCGTCCGCTAGGACTGGCCTACTTCGGCTATTTTGACCCGCGCGCCGCAGGAATCGAATTCTCGCTCCCGCCGCACGGACCGGTTCATCCGGAGAACGAGGGGGGAGAACCGCGCGAGCCCTCACCAACCTCCCGCGCGGAAAATGGCCCGCTTCCTGGCTGGTATGCCGTGAGCGTGATGATGCTGCATGGATACAAGTATCACATCCCCGACGGCCAAGGCGATAAATCATACATGGATCGCCCATACCTCACCTATTTTCAGCACTTCGAGCCGGTCGCGAGAGCCGGCTACTCGATCTATATCTATCACCTGGAGCTGCCCGAAGTGAATCGGGTGAGGCGCCGTCTCGGCCTCCCCGAACTCACGGATTCGCCCCAGCCAGCGAATCAAGAGCGAGGCTAAAGCGATGTGCAAGAGATGTTTGCCAGCGTTGCTCTTCATACTCGCGGCGATCGCGGGCTGCCACCGGCCCACCGATCACGAGCTATTTCGTACCGCGGTCGATGAGGTCCAGGCGGGCGACTCGGCCGAAATCGACGCACGCGACCATCCGCGGGTGGTTGACGCCGACCTTGCGGCGCTCGCCGGCGCCACGAGCCTGGAAAACCTCTGCCTCGACGGCACCAGCGTGGGCGACGAGGGAGCCATTTACATCGCACAGTCGCCGCGACTCAAGTCGCTTTCTCTTTCGAGCACGCGGATCAGCGACCTCGGCGTCGGCAAGCTTGCCGCGCTCAAGGATCTCGAGTCGCTACGTCTGGACCGCGCGGCTATTTCCGACGCCTGCCTGGAAACGCTCGCCAAGCTGCCGAAGTTGCGGTCGGTCTCTTTGTGGCGAGACCACGTCACTGACGCGGGGCTCGCGCATCTTGCCAAAATGACGTGGCTCCGCACGCTCAGCCTCGACGAAACGCAGGTGAGCGACGCGGGACTGAAACACCTCGTGGCCCTGAAAGAACTCGATTATCTCTCAGTTTGGAACACCAAGGTCACGGAGAAGGGGGCGGCCGATCTCTAATTAGCGCTCCCAGACTTGAAGATCAACCGATGAGCGCGCCCCCTCTTGTCGTCGAGGCGCCGCCGCGCCAGCAAGCAAAGCAGCTGCCATTGCGCCGGCCCGGCGCACGCATACTCTTGGGCATTGGCGGGGCCGTGCTGTTGGCCGCAGCCCTGCGGTTCCCGCAATTCACCACGCGCAGCATCTGGTTCGACGAGGCGGCCTCCTGGCAGCAGTCCAGCCTTCCGGCGCGTGAGTTATTGCACCGCCTGCGATTCGACACGGTGCTGCCTCCGTTTTTCCTGCTGTTGAAAGGCTGGATGGCGGCATTCGGCGAGTCGGCCGCCTCCCTGCGCGGCTTCTCGGTATTGTTCGGTTTGCTCGCCGTCGCGGGCATGTATCTGTTCGCGTTCGAGCTCTACCTGCTGTCGCGCGCCGCGAATGAAGGCCGGCGCACCGCGCGCGGTTCGATGAACGCCCAATGGTTCGCGCTGGCCGTCGCGCTCATGGTGGCCACCAGTCCGTTCCAGATCAACGCCGCGATCGAAGTGCGCATGTACGCCCCCGGCACCGCGGCCGTTGCCCTGTCGAGCTGGCTGCTGTTGCGGGCCTTGCGCAGCGGCGCCTGGCGATGGTGGCTCGCCTACGGCGCAAGTGCGGGCGTGACCCAATACCTCCATCCCTATCTGCTCTTTTCGGTCGCAGGCCAGTTCGCCGCGCTGTTCGGCCTGATCGCGGCTCGCTTTTGGCGCGGAAAGAGGCGGCGGGCGCAATCGTTGGCAGGCCGGGCCGGAGCCGCGGGGGCGCTCGCCGCCGCGATGTTTTTGCCCGGCCTGCCGATGTTCCTCGCGGAGCATCGCATGGTTCACAAGGGCTTCTGGATTGCACCGTTGGACGCGCAACTGCTCGCCGATACTTTCGCGCAGTTCGTGCAGCCGGTCGATCCGCCCTATGGCGCGCTCCGCCAAGTCGAGGCCATCGGCCTGACGTCGGTCTTGTTGGCCAGCGTCTTCGTCGTGGCCTGGCGGGCGCGGCGGGGAGACTGGATGCTGATCGTTTCGGCTGCGTTTCCGCTGGCCGCGGCGGGGCTCGCGTCGCTGAAGACGCCAATCTGGGAAGGACGCTACTTTCGCTTCGCGCACCTCTTTCTGCTTGCGCTGATCGCGCTGGCCGCGTGGCGATTGCTGGCACGCTGGCCTGGCGTGCGTGCAGGGCTGTTGTTGTTGCTCGTATGGGGCAACACTTTTCTGGCCTTCGACTTCTGGCGAAGCCGCCAGATTGAGACCTGCCACGGCATGCGCGGAGCAATGGAGCGCGTGCTCGCTTCGATCGGGCCGGGCGAATTGGTTGTCGCAGAGAGCCACTTGCACTTCGTGCCCGCTAAGTTCTACGCGGGCTCCCAAGCTCGCGTCCGCCTCGTCGGCTCGATGGCCCGCGGCCGCTGGGCGCGGCAATTCATACCCGCGGACGACTTCATTGATAATGACCAACTTGAGCGGTCGCTCGAGACGGGAGTGTGGTTTATCGGCCACGGGCCGCTGGACCGCTTCGAGTCGTCGTTCGACGTCCCCGCCCTGCACCGCGTCAAGGTGACCGAAACGTTCGTCGAGCGGTACGACCACGGCGTGCCCGACTGGCCGATTTGGGTCTTCCATTGCTTCGCCGACCGTCAAGCGCCTTCGCCTTGATTGTTCAACACTCGGAAAAGCCGACGACGCCTTCAGGATGAGGGCCAAAGCCGCATCTAAGAATGCCAGCATCACGTCGAATCGCCCGCAATCCGTCATTCCGCGCGTGCCAGATGCATCCCAAGCCAGTCGCGAGATAGAACACAAGAATGAACGCGGGACGACGAGCGTTTACCTGACGCCCGTTTTTGTTCCGAGTGGATGCCGCCGGCTTGCCCGGCGGAGGTGTACGTTGGCAGTCTACAAAACGACGCGCCCAACAACCGCTTCCGGCAGCGGGCCGCCCC
>Ga0307372_10000127_pt1 | contig 122914 bp, 105 predicted proteins | sample OX1MG_FD_202533 | JGI IMG/M metagenome (GOLD analysis project Ga0307372, IMG submission 202533) | Soil microbial communities from Risofladan, Vaasa, Finland - OX-1 | ecosystem: Environmental > Terrestrial > Soil > Coastal area > Acid sulfate soil | place: Finland: Risofladan, Vaasa... | reverse complement strand
CGGCAGGTGTCGTAGAGCCGGTTCAGTCCTTTGACGGCGGAGGAATCCATCCCCACCACATTCTTGAAATCGAGCACGAGATGCGTGAGCGGCGAACCCTCCCCGCCCTTGATCCGCGCCTCGATGCGGCTTACCAAGGCGTGAATGGTGCCGAAGAAGATGAAACCCTCGAGCTTGAGCACGAGGATGGCCCGGCCGCGCTGGTCCAGGATCTCGCGCGCCCGGCGATCGCGATCGACGCTGCTGCGATACTCGGCGCCGGTCATCTCCTGCTTGATGATCTTGATCTTGCTGCAGGCGACGATAAAAATCCCGATCGCCGCCGCGATGCCGGTCGCCACGCCTTCCATGTAGCCGAAGAGGCCGGTCACGCCGAGGATCAGCAGCACGACGGCATAATCCGCCCGCGGCAAGCGGAACCAGCCGCGGTAGAGCCATTCCGACAGGAACGAGACGCCCATGAACATGAGCAGGCCGCCGACGAGCATCCTCGGCACATAGGACAAGGCGGTTGTCCCGGCATAGAACGCCGCGAGGCACAGGCCAGCCGATACCAGTCCGATCATTCGGGTGTTGACGCCCATCAGATGGCCGAGCGCCGAAGCGCTCATCGCCTGGAAGCCCGGCGGGCCGCCCAGTGCCCCGGCGGCAAGATTGCCCAAGCCGGCAGCGCGAAGTTCGCGATTGATGTCGACGTCCTGCTGGGTCGCGAACTCCAGGCCGCTCGAATTCAAAAGGAGCTGCACCGCCGCGACGATGACGATGGTGCCGAACTTCGGCCATTGCTCGATGAATATCGCCTGTCCGAAATGGCGAAAGTGGCCGAGCGTGAAGAGCGCCGGCCCGGTCCCCTTGGGAAACGGACCGAGCAGCCAGCCATCGGCTTGCGCTTGGGCGACCGGCACGCCCCATGCGGCCAACGCGGCGTAGAACAGCGCGCCGAAAGCCAACATCGCGCCGGGAACGACGAGGAAATGGTTTGACCGTTGCAGCGTCCCGAGGACCGCCAGCGCGAAGACCAGTGCCGGCACCCAACGCATCATGATGTGCGGCGTCAACAGCAGGGCGATCGTATCCGGCCGCAGCGGAATTCCCGTCATCACCGAAATGGAACCTGTCGCCAGGAGCCAGCCGGACCCGGCAAGGAACCCGCCGACAACCGGATAAGGCAGGAAGCGGACCAGCGAGCCGAGACGCAGCGCCCCGATCGCAAGGAAGCAGGCGCCCGTCAGCAATGACGCGAGCGAGATCGCGGCGAGCACCGCGCCGATCTTGGCTTCGGCGGGCAGGTCGCGCGGCAAAGCGGCGGCCATTGCCGCGCCCATCAGAGCGAGGACGACCGCGGGCCCGTCCTGGGGCTGGCCAACCGTGCCGGGATAGGAGCTCAGCAGCGCGACGATCCCTCCCAAGACGCCGCCGGTAATGAGCATGATGGCGACGCCCTGCGGCACGCCGAGCGCCAGGTCGTTGGAAAAGATCAACGCGGCGAGCGCCGCGCTGCCGATGACCGTGCGGATTCCGGCGACGAGCCCGGCCGCGATGCCCGGCAACAGACGATGAATGATCACGCGCGCCGAAACGGGGGCATCGGTCGACGGGGTCAACGCATCACCGTTTCACGCTTGCGGCCGATGCCGGCGGCCACAGGCACGAGCGGCGGCATCGTTTGCATGTCCCGATCCGTCCGTCACGCATGGTTGCGGAGACGAGGAGGCGATCTTTTCGTTGCGGTAGCAATGGTCAGCGTCGTCGAACGGGCTCGGCGCAATGTATGTGCCTGCGTCCCTTCGTTGCAACGAAGAAATCGCGCAGATCGTGTGACGATCTCGTCAGAAATCTGCAATCACAATGTCATCGAGTGCGAACGGCTTGTCACCATCCGAAGCGAGATGCGCCGAAATGTCGCGTCATCATTTCGTCAGACGCCCGCAACAGCAATGTCACAAGACGCCAATAGGTTACCGCCTCGGAAATAACCGAGGGGCATAAGATGACAGCGAGAAACCGCCTGTTCTGCGGTGTCGCAATTTGTGCGCTTTTCGCCGCCGGCGAAGCTTCGGCACAAACGGACGCGCCGGTCTCGACCCAGATGCAGCAGCTACACCAGCAGATTCAGCAGTTGCAGCAGCAGCTCCAATCACTTCAAACCCGGGTCAACACCCAGGCGCAGCAGGCGCCGCCGGCCGAAGCGGCGTCCGCCGCCGCCCCGGCGCCGCACATCACGCAGTCGCCAGGGAACCGCTTTTCGATCGAAAGCCCCGATGGGCGCTATTCGATCGGGCTCACCATGCAGCTGCATTTCGATGCCGGCGATTACGTCAACTACCATCCCGACTCGAAGGTGACGAGCCCGCACGACCTCAATAGCGGCATCAACGCTCGTCGCGCCCGCTTCGGCTTCCTGGGCAAGCTCGACGGGGATTGGGCCTATACCTTCGTCTACGATTTCGGCGGCACGAACGACTCCGGACCCGGCGGAACGAACGGTCCCGGGATCGAAAAGGCCTATCTCACCTATAATGGGCTCTACAAGGGACCCTACCCGCTCGCCTTCGATCTCGGCTACCAGGATGTACCGTTCACGCTCGACGAAGCGACGAGCTCCAACGATATCCTGTTCATGGAGAAATCGTCCTCGCAGGCGGTCGCAGCCGGTATCGCCGCGGGTGACAACCGGTCTGCCTTCGGCGTGCGCTCGAACGACAACCGATATTGGGCCGGGATTTATCTGACCGGCCCGGTCTCTGGTACGACACACGCCTTCCCCCAGCAATACGGCGCAACCGGTCGGCTCACCTACCAGGTCATCCAGGCACCCGATTACTCGCTGCATCTGGGGATCAACGCTGAAGGCCTTCTGAAAGCGCCGACGACAGACACGCCCGCGGAGGTTCGTTCGATATCGCTGAGCGATCGCCCCGAGCTTCGCATCGATACGAGTTCGCTCCTTTCGACGGGCGCTCTGGGGACCGCGACCAATCCCGTCGACAATGCCGCCGTTTATGGCGTCGAGCTGGCCGGAAACTATCAGAACCTGTTCATCCAGAGCGAAGGATTCAATTACAACGTCAGCCGCGAAGGGCTTCCCGCCAACACCTTCTGGGGCGCCTATGTCGAAGGCGCCTGGACCCTGACCGGAGAGGAGCACCACTACATTCCCGCGTCCGGGGCCTATGGCAGCATCAACCCGGCGCACCCGTTCTCGCTGTCCTCGATGGGGATAGGCGCGTGGGAACTCGCCGCGCGCTACAGCTATATCAATCTCGACGACAACACCGGCAGTGCCATTGCCGGCGGCGCGCCGAAATCCAACGGCGTCGCCGGCGGCCGCCAACAAGTCGTAACGCTCGGCGTGAACTGGTACCCGAACAACAACGTGCGCTTCACGCTGAACTATCTGCACGGGGTGGTCGACAAGCCCGCCGCCGCCGGAGAGGCCGGCGCGAGCTTCGATGCCGTCGCGGTTCGCACGCAAATCGCCTTCTAGGCCGGCGGCCCGGTCGCGACGGCGCGCCGCGCCATCGTATTTTTTGCGCCAGCACTGCCCAGCTCTCGCTGCAAGCGAGGGCTGGGCGATTTTTTCTGAAAGAAGCGCGGCGGCACCTGATGCGCGTCATCGGAACCTCGCCCGCCTGCGCGCCGAGAGGCTCCAGCCCCGTCGTCTCCGGGCCACCCGACCTGCCCCGCCGAACCGACGGGTCGCGCACCCCAGGATATCCGCTCAACCTCCCCGAAGGAGCCCAATACCTCAAAACACCGTCCTTGATTTGAGGTTGGTTGTCAGATTACTTTGATAGCGGCCGGGCAATGAAGCGCGATCCATTGTCCGAAAGGGATCACGGGGGAATCGATGATCGCCAAGACGCCGCGCATTATTGGAGCGCCTTGCCCTATGGGCGGCACCGGAATGCCGCGCCTGGGAAGCCGCGGGTCCGGCCGCCACGGTCGCTGGCGCTCGTCACATGCGTGATCGCGCCATGCCTCCCTTGAACGCCGACCGGGGACGTCTTCTCCCGCAGACCTTCCGGAGCGTCCCCGCGCTCCAGCCGGTGGGCCCTAACGCAGCAGCCGAGCGGCATTATCGATCGATTCTCAAAGCCAATCCCCATCATTTGGGCGCCCTTCACGACCTGGCGGTCATCCGCATCGGTGCGGGAGCCGGCGAAGACGCCATCAAGCTCTTGCGCAAGGCGCTCAATATCAACCCGAGTGCCGCCGAGATCCATGCCCTGCTCGGCGCGGCGCACCGCATGCTCGGCCATAACGAGGAAGCGGTCGCGCGCTTCAAGAAGGCGATCGCACTGAACCCCGCCAACGCGGACACGCATCTCAAGCTGGGCAACCTGTGCATGGCACTCGAGCGGCACGAGGAGGCGATTACCGCGTTCGAGGCGGCGATATCGCTCCGGTCCGGTCATGTTCATGCACATCTCAATCTTGGGGCCGCATTCGCGGCCCTTGGCCGCTTCAAGGAAGCGGTCCCGCATTTCCGGCAAGTGCTCGCGCTCCAGCCCGACCACCTGCACGCGCATCTCAATCTCGCGAAGGCTCTGGCGATCCTGCATCAGGATGTGGCGGCGATCCCGCATTACGACAAGGTCATCGCCGCGGAGCCGGGCGTGGCCGAGACCTATGGCTACAAGTCGTGGAGCCTGAGGGCCATCGGCCGGTTCGACGAGGCGCGTGACCATCTTCTAAAGGCCATCGCGCTCGCGCCGAACCCGGCGGAGTTCTACCTCGCGCTTGCCAATCTCACCCGGTTCGCGGAGGACGATCCGCACCTCGCCAGGATGGAAGAATTGCTCCGCGATCCGGCACCGCTCACGCCGCGGCTTCGTTGGGAACTGCTCTTCGGTCTGGCCAAGGCCTATGCCGATCTCGGGCAGTTCGAGCGATCGTTCTGTCATCTGCTCGAGGCGAATACACTGAAGCGGCAAGGGACCGCGTATGACGAGGCGACGGTGCTGCGCCAATTGGCGGAGACACAAGCGTTGCTTTCAGCCGATTTCCTGCGCCGCCATCGCGGCTATGGCGATCCGTCGGCCGCCCCGATCTTCATTCTCGGGATGCCGCGGTCCGGCACGACCCTGGTCGAGCAGATTCTCGCCAGCCACCCGGGCGTGTTCGGTGCCGGGGAGCTGCCGGACTTCGGTGTCGCGGTCGAGCGGCTGACCGGCGCGGACGGTCGGATGGCGGCACCGCGCGCGCCGGCACGGGATTGGACGGGCGACGAATGGCGGCGCCTTGGCGCGGATTATGTCGCCGCGGTCGGGTCCCTGGCCCCATCGGCGGATCGGATCACCGACAAGATGCCGGCGAATTTCCGCTTCGCCGGTCTCATTCATCTCGCGCTTCCCAACGCCCGCATCATCCACATGCGTCGCGACCCGGTCGACACATGCCTTTCCTGCTTCTCCATCCTGTTCGGCGGAGATGTGCCGTTCGCCTACGATCTCGCCGAGCTTGGCCGCTATTATCGTGCCTACCAGGCGCTTATGGCGCATTGGCGCGCGGTGCTGCCGCCGGGCGTCATGATCGAGGTGGATTACGAGGACGTGGTCGACGACATCGAGGGGCAGGCCCGCCGGATCCTCGACCATTGCGGGCTGCCGTGGGATGGAGCGTGTCTCGCCTTCTACCAGACGCAAAGATCCGTCCAGACCTCGAGCGCGACGCAGGTGCGTCAACCGATCTATCGCACCTCGGTCGGACGCTGGCTTCCCTACAAGGAACGGCTGCAACCATTGCTCGATGCGCTCGGGCAGTCCTGAGCGTCATCCCGACGCGATCCGGCCAAGCGCCGGACCGCACCGAACCATGACCTAATTTCGAAACCGATCGACCCGGTGATCGCAAAGCGATCACCGGGTCGGGCAAGCGGAATTTCGGCGCTCCGTCGTCCCCGCTTTCGCGGGGACGACGGGATGACTGATTCTGTCTGAACGGGTCGCTTCGTTCAGGGCGGGGCAACAGTGCAACGCCCGCCACGCCACGGAGGAAGCTGCCGGCGCGAGCCAAGCGGCCCCGACCGACTACTCGCCTTCCGCGCCGATCGCATAGGCGGTCTCGCCATGCACCGCATCGTCGCCCACTTTCAGGGTCGCGTCGTCCATGCGCAGCGGCGTGAACATGGAGATGACCTTGAGGATGATGAAGGTGGCGATGATGTTGTACACGATGATGAACGCCGCGCCATAGAACTGCAGCACCAATTGATGGGCGTTGCCGTAGAGCAGGCCGGTCACGCTGACGCCGGGCGCATCCTTGTCGGTGCCGATATAGACGAGCATGTGGGGGTTGGCGAAGATGCCGGTGAGCAGACCGCCCATCAGGCCGGCAACGCCGTGGGTGGAAAATACGCTCAGCGTATCGTCGACCTTCTGCATCAGCTTGGTCTTCTGGAACTTGTTCATGCTGAGCCAGGGAATGATCCCGGCGCAGATGCCGATGATGATCGCGCCCCAGCCATTGACATAGCCGGCGCCTGGCGTGATCGCCACCAAGCCCGCGATCATGCCGTTGACCGCGCCGATGATCGACGGCTTGCCGTAGGCCATCTTGTCCAGCAGCGTCCAGACCAGAAGGGCCACGGCGGTGCAGGTGTTGGTGTTGAGCACCGCTGCGCCCGCATCGGCGTTGGCGAAGTAGGGATCGCCGCCGTTGAAGCCGTTCCAACCCAGCCACAGGATGCCGGCACCGATCAAGGTGACGAGCAGGCTGTTGGGCGGGAAATGCTCGCGGTCCTGCTGCAGGCGGGGACCGATCAATGCCGCCGCAACGAAGCCGGACGTCCCTGCGGCGAGATGGATGACATAGCCGCCCGAGAAGTCGGCCACGCCCATGCTGGCGAGCCAGCCGCCACCCCACACGCTGAACGCCCCGACCGTGTAGACGAAGGTCATCCACAGCGGGCAGAACCATACCCACGCTCTGAAGCTCATGCGGCCAAGCACCGATCCGGCGAGGATGATCACCGTGATCGCGGCGAACACGAACTGGAAGAACATGAGGGTAGCCATCGGGAAGCCGAGGGCCGGCATGCCCCCGGCAGCTGCCGGAATGGTCGCCTGGCCCAGCGTGAACCCAGCCGATACCGCCGGCAGCGGCTTGCCGAGGAACGGGAACCACTGCGGCCCGAAGGCCATGTTGTAATCGAACAGGACCCAGACGATCAGGACCGATGCAAAGGCGTACATCGCCATGAAGGCGGAGTTGATCGCCCATTTCTTCTTGACGACGCCGCCATAGAGAACCACCAGCCCGGGGATGCTTTGCATGCCGACGAAGGTCGCGGCCGCCAATTGCCACGCATTGTCCCCGGTATCTAGCCATTTAGGTGATGGTACGAGCATGGAATGCTTCCCCCGTGTTTATCGCTGTTGCCTTCCCCTATGGCAGGGACGGAGCCATGTGCCCATGACACGCGAGCGAGTGACCCCCACGGGCCAACGCCGCCGGAATTCAGGCAAGAATTATGCCAGAGACGCGGTTATTCTCGTGCCAGCCGGACGGCGTTTCTTGTTCGGGCCGATCAGGTGCCTTATTTTTAGAGCGATGCCTACAAAACGGCATTCTGAATATAAATTAGGCAAACTACCCGGGGCAGGGCTTCGGATCATGTCGCGATCGGAAGAAAACCCGATCCGCCGCCCGCTTGCGCAGCGTTCTTTGCAACCTCATCAGAATTGGGTATGGATCGACGCATGACGATGCAGATGCGTCCATGTTCCTGAACCGGCCCCTGGCGGCGGGGATCGCCGTGCTGGCAGTCGGCGTTGCTGTTTTCGCCGGCAACGTTCGGGCACAACCGGGCGAGACCGCGATCACCTGCATCAATCCCGCCAGCGGCGCGCGCTGGCAGCTCAGGATCGACTACGATCGAGGCACCGTGGATGCCTACCCGGCGCATATCAGCGACGCGGCTATTTCGTGGCACGACGCAAAGGACGGCGGCAATTACACGCTCGATCGCAAAACCGGGGGCCTTACGTTTGTCGCCGCATCGAGCACCGGCGGCTATTTCATCTTTGACCATTGCACGCTGAAGAATTCGGGCTGAAGCATTGAAGCGGCGATCCCGGAATCGCCGCGGCGCCGCGACTGCGGCACGATCGGCACCACCCGCCGCCCGGCGAAACCGGAGCAGCGCCAATGGTTGAGGTTCCCGCCGGCGCCAGGGCCAGCGTCGGGTTCGTCTCGGAGACGGGGCCACGCAAGCGCAACGAGGATTTCGCCGGCGTCGTTTTCGGCTCGGAGCTGTCCGAGCCGCGCCAGGACGTGGTCGCCGCGATCGCCGACGGAATTGGCGGCGCCAAGGGCGGTCGCGTCGCGGCCGAGACTGCGGTACGCGGGTTCTTGGATGGATTTTGCGACTTGCCCGAGACCTTGGAAGTGCGGCGTGCGGCGGCCACGATCGTCAATTCGCTTAACGGATGGCTCCATTCCCAGGGCCGCCACGACCCCGAGCTGGCAGGGATGGGATGCACCTTCACCGCCGTGGTGCTGCGCGGTCGCGTCGCCCACCTGTTGCATGTCGGGGATACGCGCGCCTACCGGCTGAGCGGCGACCGCCTCGCCTGCCTGACTATCGACCATGTGCGGGATGACGGCGGCCGGTCGCACATACTGACCCGCGCGCTGGGCATCGAGGCGGAGGTGCGCCTCGATTACGCGACCCAGCCGGTGGCGCTGCACGACCGCTTCCTCCTGTGCAGCGACGGCCTGCACGGGTTCCTGACCGACGAGCGGATCGCCGAGATCATGCGCGAGCGCTCGGCGCCGGGGGATACCGCCCGCGCGCTGGTTGCGGCGGCCCTCGATTTCGGCGGCAACGACAACTGTACTGCCCTGGTGCTGGACGTGGTGGGGCTGCCGACGGCGGAATCGGCCCATATCGGGACCGCCATCAGCCAGCTGCCGCTGATCCCCGTGCCGCAGGGCGGCGAGACGATCGATGGCTTCGTGCTCAAGGTGCTGCTGTCGGACGGCCGATACAGCCGTCTGTTCGGCGCGGTGGACGAGGTCGAGGGCGGCGAGGTGGCGTTGAAGTTCCCCAAGCCCCAGGTCGCCGCCGTGGCCACCTACCGCGCGGCCTTCGTTCGCGAGGCGTGGGTTGGCGCACGCATCAACAGCCCCTGGGTCGCCCGCATCATCGAACTGCCGCCGGGGCGGCAGACCTGCCTCTATACGGTGATGCCGCTCTACCAGGGCGAGCTTCTCGAGACGCGGATCACGCGCCGCCCGTCGCTGGGCCTGGAGGAAGGACGCACGATCGCGGTCCGGCTGGCCCGGGCCGCGGCGGCACTGCACCGCGCCGGTATCATTCATCGCGACATCAAGCCGGACAACGTGATCCTCGAGGGCCACGGCTCGCTGAAGCTGCTCGATCTCGGGGTGGTGCGCGTCCCCGGGTTGGAGGACTTTCCACCCGAGGACGTTCCCGGCACACCCGACTACATGGCGCCGGAAATGTTCTCAGGCGAACCGGGGAACGAGGCCACCGACATCTACGCGCTCGGCGTCACCATGTTCCGCGCCTTCACCGGCGAGTTCCCCTATGGCCATCTCGACGCCGCCAGCCGGCCGCGCCCGGGCCGGCCGAAAGAATTCTCCGCGCTGCGCCCGGATCTGCCCGCATGGGTCCAGGCGGTGCTCGGGCGGGCGATCGCGGCCGATCCCGCCGAACGTATTCACGACATGATCGAATTCGCGCTGGAGATGGAGGCGGGGCCGGAACGCGCCCCGGCCGCGGTCCGCCGGCCACGGACGCTCTACGAACGCGCGCCGGTGCAGGTCTGGCAGGGCGTCGCGGCGCTGTTGGGACTGGCGCTGCTGCTGTCGCTGCTGCGGCATTAGGGCTGATCCGGCGCCGGCCGCTCATTCATCGGTGCGCAGATTGAGGAGATGCGCCTCGCGCAGATCGAGTTCCCGCTCGATCCGGCGCCGCGCCTCGTCCTTCACCTTGCCGCTGCGGAAGAGATCGTTGATCGCCTTCCGCTCGGCGGCGATCAGGAGGAATTCGATCTCGTCGCTGAGGTCGATGCGCGCCTTATGGCCGCCATCGCCGTCGCTGCGATGCTCGACATGCTTGAGACGTTCGCGATGATGCGCGCGCAGCGGCCGAACGACGTCCTCCGGCAACCCACGCTCCGCCGCCAGTTGCTCGAGCTGATCGATCGCGATTTCGATTGCCTGCCGGCGAGCCTCGAATTCCTCGGCTCGGTCGGCATGGCGCTCGCGGCGCCCCGCACGGGCGAGGCCGAGCCAGCGCACCACCGAGGGCAACAGCAAGCCTTGGCCGACCAGCGTCACCAGGATGACCGAGAAGGTGAGAAAAAGAATCAGATCGCGGTCGGGAAACGGCTGGCCGCTCTTGGTTGCGAGGGGGATCGCGAGCGCCGCCGCGAGCGAGACGATGCCGCGGACCCCGGTGAATGCCAGCACGAACGGCCATTGCCAGGTCGGAGCCGGATCCCGGCGCCTGACAGGGGGAAAAAGCCAGCGCGGGAGATAGGTCGCCGGATAGACCCACACGAATCGGGCGATGATCACGACGGCGCTGACGACCGCAGCGGAGATCGCCAGTTCGGCGGTCGAATCTTGACTGATGCCGGCAATCAGCGTGCGCGCCTGCAGGCCGGTAATGAGAAAGATCATGCCTTCGATCAGGTAGATGAAGAAATTCCAGAAGAAGATGCCTTGAAGCCGCGTCGCGGCGCTGATCAGCCGCAGGCCGTTCCAGCTAATGTAGAGCCCGGCGGTCACGGTCGCGAGCACGCCCGAGCCGCCGAGATATTCGGGCGGCCAATAGGCAAGGAACGGTGTCAGGATCGAGAGCGTGATCTCGATGCGCGGATCGTTGACCCAGCGCCGCAGCCGCAGGATCACCCAACCGACGCCGATCCCCCAGAGAAGCTCGCCGACGACGATGGCGGCGAACGTGCCCACGGCATGACCGAACGAAAACGCACTGACGCTGACGGCCGCTACGGCGAAGCGATAGAGGATGAGCGCCGTGGCGTCGTTCGCGAGCCCTTCGCCTTCGAGGACGACGACGATGCGCCGCGGCAGTTGCATGCGGCGGGCGATGGAGAGCGGCGCCACCGCATCCGGCGGCGAAACGATCGCCCCCAACACGAAGGCCACCGGCCACGAAAAGCCCAGCAGCCAATGGGCCGCCGCCGCCGCCGCGATCGTCGTGAACACGACGCAACCCACGGCGAGGAGCGCGATGGGGCGCAGATTGAAGCGGAACTCGCGCCAACTCATCGCCACCGCAGCCGAGAAAATGACCGGCGGCAGGACGAGCAGCAGGACGAACTCCGGCGCGAGTTCCACCGGCGGCAGATCGGGGACGAGCGCCAGGACGACGCCGGTCAGCACCAGAAGAATGGACGGTGGAATCTTCAACCGTGCCGCGACGACCCCGACGACGGCGATCACGATCAGCAGGAACACCAGGATCTGGATCGTCGGAAGCATCAATGACCCGGTCGGCGAAGATCGATGCACCCGCCAGCGCGGCCGAGCGCGGCGGAGGCGTTTGTCATCATTTCCGCCAAGGCGACAGATTGCAATGCGCCGCCGCAGCGAGACCACGCGCCACGCCTATGGCCATTGTGCCCGCTGAAGCGGCGCCGCACAGTGTCGGGCGTTCGCGTTCATTCGGGAGGAGGCCATGCTTCGCTTTCTTGTTGCGACCGCCATCGCCGGTTTCGCCACGTCGGCCTTCGCCGCCGACGTGCTCACCAGTCATCGCATCGCGGCGGCGCTTGCCAACGAAGCGGTGGGCGCCGCGGTCGCGTCGTGCGCCAAACAGGGTTATGCCGAGACCGTCGTCCTCGTCGACAGCGACGGCGTACGCCAGGCCGAATTGCGTGGCGACGGCGCCGGCATCCACACGCTCGATAGCGCCTACGACAAGGCCTATACGAGCCTCAGCTTCAAAGCGGACACGGGCGCGCTGATGGCGCGTGCGCAGGCGATCGGCCCGCTCACCTCGCGGCTGCCGCATCTCCTGCTGTTCCGGGGCGGATTGGTGATCAAGATCGGCACCGAGGTCGTCGGCGCCATCGGTGCGTCCGGCGCGCCGGGCGGTCAGTTCGACGAGGCCTGTGCCCGCGCCGGCCTCGACGCGATCCGCCAGCGCCTTCGGTGAACCAGGGATCGAGCGGCGGCACCGATCTAAACCCCGGTCGATGATCCGATTCCGCCGATGCGTCCCGTCGGTTCTTAGGTCGGCTCGAGCCGCGATCGGAGGAAATCGGCAGCAGCGATCGGCGGATATTTGGCCGGACGGTCCGACCCCGTGCATGGCGCAAGGCAAGCGACGACGGCGTCGGGATCGGGATCGAGAAAGAAGGCAACGGAATAGCGGTCAGGGGCGTCGAGTTGCTGCTGGAGCACATGCGCGGCGACACGCGGCGCAGTCGCGCGCTCGGTCCCCTGCCCAGCCTGGTTGCGCGCGCCCCGTCGATCAAGACGAGCTGATCCGGCGCACGAGCTCACCCACCGTCAAGCTTGCGATGCCTTACGCGGCGCTCGGATTGATTCATTTGCATCCGGCTTGCCGTCCGCTTTCGCCGAAGAATGATCGGGCGGCGCGAGGACCGGATTGCCCAGCAGGAATGCGACGGCCTCGAGCAGGACCGACACGCGAAACGGCTTTCTGAGGGTCATCGTCGCTCCGAGTTCCCTGGCCATCCCGAGATAATTGAGCGAATGCCACTGGCCGCCAAAGCCTCCCGAGATCGCAAGGATCGGCAATGTTGGACGTTCGCAGCGCAATATACGGATGATTTCGATACCATCCATCTCCGGCATGAAAATATCGGTAATGACGAGCGCCGGATCATAGGCAGCGACAAGTTGCATGCCCTCGCGTCCGTTCTCGGCGGCGAACCACTCGTATCCGGCACCGCGCACTGTCTTGGCAATGACGCGCCGCACGCCTTCATCATCCTCGATGATCACGATACGACCCACGAAAGCTACCCAAGCGGCCGAGTAAGCGCGAGCCGAGACAGCGCCGAACGGACGACATGCGCCAGCTCGTCCTTTCGGTAGGGCTTGCCGAGCAGATGAATGGTCGAGTCCAATTGGCGGAAGCGATCGCCGAACTTTACTTCGGGAAAGCCCGAGGTCAGGACGACCGCAATGTCGGGACGGGATTCGATGATCTGCTGCGCGAGCGCAATTCCGTCCATGTCGCCCGGCATTACGACGTCGCTGAAGACCATGTGCACACACTCGCGCTCTAGCGTGGCGAGCGCATCCGCGCTGTGGCTCGCCTGAAGGACGCGGTAGCCGAGATCGGTCAGCTGCCGCACGACAACGCGGCACAAGGCCGCGTTGTCCTCGACAACGAGGATCGTTTGACCTTCGCCACCGGGGCAAGCCGTTGCACCGTCCGTTGCAGCGCTGCGATCCGTCGACGGCTTGGTCCGCGGCAGATAGAGACGGAACGTCGAGCCGACATCGGGCTCGCTATAGACCGTGACGAAGCCGCCCGATTGATGGATGAAGCCGAACACCATGCTGAGCCCGAGGCCCGTGCCTTTCCCAACCTCCTTGGTGGTGAAGAACGGTTCGAAAATCTGCTTGATGACCTCCGGCGTCATGCCGCATCCGGAGTCGCTTATTTCGACCACCGCATAGTCGCCTGGGACGGCCTCCGGGTGCATGGCGATCATTGTCTCGTCGGCATGCACGTTCCTGGTGGCGATGACGAGCTCGCCGCCTCGGGGCATGGCATCGCGGGCGTTCGTCGCGAGATTGATGATGCTTGCCTCCAATAGCGCCGGGTCCACCTCGATCGTCCACAGATCGCGGGCAAGATTGAGCGTCATTTCGATATTTTCGCCGAGCGTCCGGCACAACAGCCGCCCCATGCCGGCAACGAGATCGTTGGGCACGATCCGCTGGGGCTGCAACGGCTGGCGCCGCGCGTAAGCAAGTAGGCTCCGCGTCAGCTCGGCACCGTGGAGTGCCGCCTTCAAAGCGTCATCGATCAAGTCCGAAGCATCGCCGTGTTCAGCGGCCATTGGCTCGACAAGATCGAGATTGCCGATGATGACGCCGAGGATGTTGTTGAAATCGTGCGCCACGCCGGCAGTCAGATTGCCGATGGCCTCGATCCGTTGCGCGTGCGCTCTCTCCCGTTCCGCCTGGCGCTCATCGGTGATGTCCTTCGCAACGCCCACCAAAACCGGCTGGTCGGCCTCGTCCCGCGTGAGCTTGGTCCGTTGACGAATCCAGCGAACCGCGCCGTCGGCGCGTAGGATCCGATGGTCGAGGAAGTTGGGATCGCCTCCGGCAACCGCGTTTCGACTGACGTCCCTCACCATCGTTAGGTCGTCGGGATGTACCATCCGGATGAACGTCTCGCGGCGGTGGTCGAATTCGTCCTCCTTGAGGCCGAATATTTCGAGCATCTTGCTGGACCAGTCGAGACTGCCATCCGTGACACGCGTCGTCCAGCTCCCCATTTCTGCGACTTCGAGCGCCGATTCGAGAATCCGCATGTTCTCGTGCAGTGCCTGCTCCGTACCTTTCTTATGCAAGGCCAATCCGAGCTGCGCTGCGACCGCCGTGACCGATGCCGTCATCGCCTCGTCGATGCCTTTCCGTTCGAGTGAGGTGAACACGAGGACGGAGAGCACGTCGGAGCCGACGCAAATCGGGACGAGGTAAGCCGATTGAACACCGAGCTCGCGCGCAGCGGCGAGGCGCTCGGGATTTTTGCCCACCGGATCGTCAAAATCCGCGACGCGCATGGGCTGGCGCGTCTCCATGACGGCGCCGATGAGCCCGACCCCCCGGCGGTAGGCGACAGCATTCATCCGCTCGAAGAAGCGCGCGAACTTCGCCTCGCCGTTGTGCCAACGGGGGCCGAGCTTCATGTCCGGCTCCCGGCATATCCGGCCGTGGCTCGGAATCCACGCGGCTCCCGCCGACCATCCCGCCGCCTCGCAGACGTGCCGTATCACCGTCGCCAGCGCCGTATCGAAGCTTTCGGCCTCCGCGATCGCCAGGCTGACGCTTTGCAGCAAGCGAATGCGCTTCTCCGACTGCCAGCGTTCGGTGATGTCGGTGAGCATCCCCTGCCAATGCGTGATGTTGCCGTGCTCGTCACGTAGCGCCGTCGTCCGGTCGTCGACGTAGCGAATGCTGCCATCGGGCGTGACGAGACGGTAATCCTGCTCGAAGAGATCGCCCCCCTCCTCGATCATGCGGCGCACGGCTTCCATCACCCGCGGCCGGTCATCCTCGTGCACGAAATTGGGAAAGTGGAATCGTCCCGCCTTGCAATCCTCGACGGTGTAGCCGAACTGGATGACATTGCGCGAGGTATAGACGCGCGGCGCGCCTTCCGTCGCCAACGCCTTGTAGAGGACGGTCGGACTCTGCTCGACAATGATATTGGCGTATTCGAGCTCCTGCTCCGCCTCGCGGCGCGTGGTCACGTCGACCGAGACCGCATCCCAAACGACCGACCCGTCGGATTGACGGCGCGGCTCCGAATGGCTTTCGAACCACCGCGTCTCACCTGATGGAAGGACGACGCGGGCAACCGTCACGAGCGGCTGAAGGTCCCGTGCCGACCGCATGATGTCGTCGTGCGCGCGGGCGAGATCGTCGGGATGGATCCAGGCCGCTATCTTCGCCGCGGCATCGGCGGCGCTCAGCCCCAATTGCTGCAGCAGGCCCCCGGCCACGCCGGAATACGCGATCGTGCCGTCCGGACGAAGGATGCGCCGGAAAATGAGGCCGGGAAACATCAGCGGTATGGCCTCGGCCTGTTCTGGACCTTGTGGCGCAGCGCAGGGATACGGTTCGTTGTCGAAAAGATTCGGCAGGGTCGGTGACATGGGGATGTCCATTGACGGGAAATGGGAGCGGCAGGCGCGGTTGCGCCATGGGCGCGTTATCCGGGCCCGCTTGCGAAACCCTCGTCGGCCGTTGCCCTCAACCGGTGCTGCCCGACCATGGCGCTTTCGTTACCAACTTGAATCGTCGGCCGGAACTCTATCGTTCGGGGTCGAGACGCGCGTTGATTCAGATCAAGCCGCCACGAATTTCTATTGCAGCCCCATCGGTTGCATTAATGAATTCGAAATCAAGATGAAGCCAGGCACCCGGCGCTGGCATTGAGCTGCACGGCCATCGCGACCTGGGGTGCCTCCGAAACCGTCGGCGAGTCGCCGGGGGTATCGGGGCAGATTCGTCGCGTCATCGCGGCCAACACGCGCCAATCGTCCCGCGCCGCCATCCGCATTGCCGCCTCGATGGGCAACCGGTGATGAAATCGGATGGTCGCGTGCCGTCCCGGCCCCGTGGCGACACGAGCGCTTGCGGTATCACATAACTGCAACCGTCCGTGGCTAGCTTCTAGCCAAATTCGGCCAAGACGGCACCTCCATCGGGGCAGGCGGCAATCGGCATGGGAATGACAGCAGAGCTCGACACTCTCACCGTCAAGAAGGCATATGCGCGCTGGGCTCCTATCTACGATCTTGTCTTCGGTGCGGTATTCGCGCCCGGGCGTCGGGCGGCGATCGCGGCAGCCGAGCGGGTCGGCGGCCGGATTCTCGAGGTCGGGGTCGGCACCGGCATCTCGCTGCCCGGCTACTCGCCCCGGCATCGCATCGTCGGCATCGATCTCTCCGAAGCGATGCTGCGCAAGGCGCAGGAACGGGTAGAGACGCTGCGCCTTGGGAACGTCGAACGGCTCGAGGTGATGGATGCCGAGCATCTGTCGTTCCCGGATGCTTCGTTCGATGTGGTCGTGGCGCATTACGTCGTATCGACCGTCCCCAACCCGGAAGCCGCGCTCGATGAATTCGCGCGCACGCTGCGGCCGGGCGGCGAGATTGTCATCCTCAGCCGAATCGGCGCGGAAACCGGCCCGCGCCAGGTATTGGAACAATTGTTTCAGCCCGTCGTCCGCCGTCTTGGCTGGCGGACGGAATTTCCGTGGGAACGGTTCGCGCGCTGGACCGAACGGCGTCCCGATGTGCGGCTGGTCGAGCGTCGCACGATGCCGCCATTTGGCCATTTCTCGCTCGTCAGATTCGTGAAGTCGGAGCCAGGGTCTCACGCGTGATCGACGCAGCACCACTCGCCGCCCGGTCTCGGGCGCAGCGGCCCTGATGCCGCGTGAGATCGCGCCCCCATCGTCCCTCGGAAAAAGCGAGAGCCTCATGAAGGGTTTTATGCAGGTGCTGAAGGTGCAGCGTTGGGATGACCATCGCTATTATCACCACAGTTTGGTCAACCAGTCGCTTCATCTGCTGAGTGCGACCAGCTTTCTCGTCGCCTATGCCGTGCTTTTCTGGAGTCCGGCGGCGGCGGCGCTCATCGCCTGGACGGTTGCCATGACGAGCCGCCAGATCGGACATTTCATCTTCGAGCCCAAGGGATACGATACGGTCAACCAGGCGACCCACGAATACAAGGAAGAGATCAAGGTCGGCTATAATCTGAGGCGCAAAGCGGTACTGCTGTCGATCTGGGCCTTGTCACCGCTCGCGCTCTATCTCGAGCCGACCTTGTTCGGCCTGCTTCGGCCGCGCGCCAATTTCGTGGGGTTTATTCGCGAGGTCGGGCAGATCTGGCTGTTCGTCGGCATTTCGGGCCTGCTCTTCCGCACCGTCCAGCTATTCCTTATCCGGGACATGCAGACGGGATTGGTATGGGCGACGAAAATCATCACCGACCCGTTCCACGACATCAAGCTCTACTACAAGGCGCCGTTGCTCCTGCTGCGCCGTGCGATGGCGGACGACATCGACGAGATGGACGAGTCGATCGTGCTCGATCCCCACGGCTAGGCGCGAGGCGGCAGAGCTTTCAGCCGATGACTTCCCGGTGCGCCCTTGTGAGCCGATGAGCCATCATCTCGCGCAAGATGCGGCGCTTGATCGTCTTGTTGGTGACGTGCGGGTCGCGCCACCACCAGCCGCCGCGCTGCATCGCTTCGCCGGCCGCGACGAAGCGGTCGGCGACCGCCGCGAAATCGGCGTCGGTATAATTCAAGCTGAAAATCAGCCGCCCGGTGCCGACCCAACTCAACGCCAAGCCTTCGGCGCGCAGATAGTACTGGAACATCCAGTTGTAGGCGGAGGGCTGCGTGTAGCAGACCGTCCAGATCGACGAGAGGTTCGCCACCTGCACCGGCACATTGGCCTCGGCGAGACGCCGATTGAGCGTTTGCGTCCGCCGGTCCCAGGTTTCATCGAGATCGCGATAGAGTGCGCCCAACGCGGGTTCTTCGAGGCGGCGCAGGAATTCGTTCATCGCCGCCATGACATAGGGATGGGAATTGAACGTGCCGCGCGCAAAGCAGATGTCGGCGGGCCGATCCTCGCGGAAGCGCTTCATGAGAGGCGCCTTGCCGCAGACGGCGCCGATCGGCAGGCCGCCGCCCAGGGTCTTGCCATAGGTCACGAGGTCGGCCGCAACGCCGAAATATTCCTGGGCGCCGCCGGGCGCGAGCCGGAAGCCGACGAAGACCTCGTCGAAGATCAGAACGATGCCGCGCTCGATGCAGACCGCGCGGAGCCGCTTCAGCCAATCGACATAGGCCGCGCGGTCGAAATGGGCGGACCGGCCGCTGTCGACCAGGGTCGAATCGGACGGCGCTGCGCGATTGGGATGCAACGCCTGCAGCGGGTTGACCAGCACGCAGGCGATATCCCGGCGGCGGCGCAGCACGCGCAGCGAGTCCTCGGACATCTCCTTGAGCGTGTAGGTCTCGTGCGCGGGCACCGGGTTGCCGACGCCCGGCTGCACATCGCCCCACCACCCGTGATAGGCGCCGCAGAACCGCACCAGATGCGAACGCCGCGTGTGGTAGCGCGCCAGCCTCACTGCCTGCATCACGGCTTCCGTTCCCGACATGTGGAACGACACCTCGTCCATTCCGGCGACGCGCGCGAGCCGCGCGGCGTTGTCGGCAACCACGGGATGATAGGAGCCGAGGACGGGACCCAGCGCGCGCGCGCGCTCGTGGCCGCGATCGATGCATTCCTTGTAGAAGTCGTAGCCGAAGAGATTGACGCCATAAGAGCCGGTCAGGTCGTAAAGCGTGTTGCCGTCGAGATCCGTCACCATCACGCCGGACGACGACTCGAAGAACGCCCCAACCGGCAAATGCCGGCGCACAAACCGGCTGAACTGGAACGGCACGCGGTAGGACGCGGTGAACTCCAAATCCGAGATCCGCGCTGCGGCCTCGGCGGTGAGATGCAGGGTGCGCGCGCAGCGCGTGCGATAGAGCGCGGCGAGCCGCTCGAAATCCGCCCGCCGCTGCGCTGCGACGCCAGGAGGCGCGCCGTCGGCTGTGAAGAACCGCGTGTCGTCGTATTGGTAGAATGGCACCAGCGCCGCCACACAGCGGGCAATGCGGGAATGGCCGCCAAGCGAGGCGTGCTTCGCCTTGGCGAGCTCGAGGCGCGACTTCAGCTTGACCGCCGACGCGGCCAGAACCAGGGCGCCCAGGGCAACAGAGGTCGCCATCGTAATGGCCGGTTCCATCGCTGCAGTCCTTACGCGATCACCTTTACAAAGACATGACAGCGGGCGCGGAAATAGCGAAAATATTTCTCCGGGAAGATATCAACTTCCTACTGACGAATTGGATCCCGCGCCAACTCGCGACGCGGTTCATCGGCTGGTTCAGCCGGATCGAGCACCCGCTTCTGGCCCGCGCGTCGATCGCATCATGGCGGATTTTCGCCGATCTCGACCTGAGCGATTCGCGGCTCCAGCGATTCGACAGCCTGCACGCCTGCTTCACGCGGGAACTGAAGCCGGGCGCGCGCCCGGTCGATCCCGATCCGAACGTGATGACCAGCCCGTGCGACGCGATCGTCGGCGCCTGCGGACGCATTCGCGGCCAGGAGCTGATCCAGGTGAAGGGGTTCACCTACACGCTGGCGGAACTCCTGGTCGAGCCGCGGCTCGCCGACCGCTACGTCGATGGGCAATTCGTCACTTTGCGCCTGACATCGAGTATGTATCACCGCTTCCACGCGCCGCACGACTGCACCGTCGAAAAGGTTGCGTTCATCCGCGGCGACACTTGGAACGTCAATCCGATCGCGCTGAAACGCGTCGCCAAGCTGTTCTGCAAGAACGAGCGCGCCGTCGTCCAAACCGTGCTTCGCGGCTCGGGTGCGGTCGTGACGCTGGTGCCGGTTGCCGCGATCCTGGTCGCGGGCATCCGCCTTCGCTTTCTCGACGCGTCGCTCGGCATGGATTATTGCGGCGACGCCGAGATTCCCTGCCGCGCTTCGTTCGGCAAGGGCGAGGAGATGGGCTGGTTCGAGCATGGCTCGACCATCATCGTTCTGGCGCCCAAGGGGTTCGCGCTGTGCGACGCGGTGCGGGAAGGGACGACGATCCGCATGGGACGGCCGCTGATGCGGCTGCCGTGACGTGCCGGTCGCGTTTGTGCGCGGAACAGGGGTCGACGCGATTTGAAGGGGGTGCGTAGCGATGCGGATCCTGATAGCCACCGACGCTTGGCGGCCGCAGGTCAATGGCGTGGTGCGAAGCCTGCAGTCCCTCGCCGCCCAGGCGCGCCGGCTTGGCGCCGAGATCGAGTTTCTGACGCCGGAAGGGTTTCCGTCCTTCGCGCTGCCGACCTATGCGAGCATCCGCTGCGCCGTGCCGAACCCGCAGGAGATCGCGCGCCGGATCGAATGGGCGGCGCCGGACGCGCTGCACATCGCCACCGAAGGACCGATCGGGCATATGGCGCGGCGTTATTGCCTCGCCCGCGGCCTGGCGTTCACGACGAGCTATATGACGCGCTTTCCGGAATACATCTCCGCACGCCTGCCGATCCCCGAATCGTGGAGCTATGCGCTGCTGCGCCGCTTTCATGCGGCGGCCGCGGTAACCATGATCTCGACCCCGTCACTGATGGCGGAACTGAGCCGGCGCGGGTTCGGGCACCTCGGCATGTGGACCCGCGGGGTGGACACGGACCTCTTCAGGCCGGATCGCGCCGCTTCGCTCGATCTGCCCCGCCCGATCTTCATCAGCGTCGGACGGGTCGCGGTGGAGAAGAACCTGGTGGCGTTCCTGGCGCTCGATCTGCCGGGCTCCAAAGTCGTCATCGGCGACGGCCCGCAGGCGGCCGAGCTGCGGCGCCGGTTCCCGCACGTCCATTTTCTCGGCGCGATGGAAGGGGAAACGCTCGCCGCGCATATCGCCGCCGCGGATGTCTTCGTGTTTTCCAGCCGTACCGACACCTTCGGCGTGGTTCAGCTCGAGGCGCTGGCCTGCGGCGTGCCGGTCGCGGCCTACCCCGTGACCGGCCCCAAGGACGTGATCGGCGGCCATCCCATCGGCGCGCTCGACGAGGATCTCGGGGCTGCCTGTCGTAAGGCGCTAACCATTTCACGCGCGGCTTGCCGCGCCTTCGCGTTGACGCGCTCGTGGGAGCGAAGCGCCTCACAGTTCATCGCCAACTGCAGGCCGTGTGTAGGCGCGCGCGGCGTTGCACCGCCGATCGGCATCCGTTCCGACGAATCCGGCATTAATCCCATGTGAAACTTAACGCCGAATCCGGACGCGCTTGTCGGCGGATTTTACATCTTGCCGCGGCAGCGCACGCCGATCACGGCTAAGCATCTGGATTCAAAGAGTTGGCCCAAAAATTGCCGGGTCCCAGCCAGTATCGGCCGTTTATCGATTTCGAAGCCCGTCAATAAACATTTCGCCGGCCTGCCCGCCAGGACTTGTCGGTCAGAAGGCACGCACTTGTCGGAAGGACGCACGATGACTGTATCCCGGCTCAATTGCTCGTCTCGCGCGCAGCTTTGATCGTTTCCGCCTTCATCGCCCAGCATCTCCCGGAGCATGGGGGAAATATCTGATGAACGTCTACACCACGCTTGATGATCCGAACGGCACACCAGGGACGTTTGCTCTCGGAATTAACGATAACGAGACGGTCGTCGGACACTACTTCGACTCGAACGGCAGCCATGGCTTCATCGAGGCCGCCGGTGTCTACACAACGCTCGACGACCCGAACGGGATCTACGGAACGGACATCGTCAGCATTAACGACGGCGGGACGGTCGTCGGTTGGTTCGACGGCGCCGGCGGCGAATTCGGGTTTACGGAGACCGGCGGCACCTATGCCACCATCGATGATCCGAACGGAATCGCCACGCTCGCCATGGGGATCAACGACGGCGGAACGGTCGCCGGATACTATTACGACGCCAACGGGGTGACGCACGGCTTCACCGACACCGCCGGCGTCTACGCCACGCTCGATGATCCGAACGTACCTGTTAATACGGCTTTCGGGACGGAAGCGACCGGGATCAACGACGGCGGGACGGTCGTCGGGTGGTACCGCGACAGCGCCGGCGCGCACGGGTTTACCGAATCAGGCGGCGGCGTCTACACCACGCTTAACGATCCAAACGCGACGGGCGGGACGTTTGGCGAAGGGATCAACGACGCCGGCACGGTCGTCGGATACTACGTCAATGCCAGCGGCGCGCACGGGTTTACCGAATCCGGCGGCGTCTACACCACGCTCGACAATCCGAACGGGACGAACGGGACGTACGCCGAAGGGATCAACGACGCCGGCACGGTCGTCGGATACTACGTCGACGCCAGCGGCTCGCACGGTTTCATGCTCGGTGGTGATCCGGCATCGGACTTCTTCGGCATCGGCACGTCGGACATCCTGTGGCGGAACTCCGTTACCGGCCAGGTGTCGATCTGGGAGATGAGCGGCCCCAACCTCATCGGCGGGGGACCGATCGGCAATCCGCCGACGAGCTGGCAGGTGGCGGGTATTGGCGACTTCAATCACGATGGAAAGGCGGACATCCTGTGGCGCAACGGCGCCACCGTTCAACTCGGACTGTGGGAGATGGACGGCACGAGCGTTATCGGCGGCGGGCAGATCACCGCTCCGTCGCCGTCTTGGCAGGTCGCCGGTGTCGGGGATTTCAACAATGACGGCATGTCCGACATTCTTTGGCGGAACACCACGACCGGCGCCGTGTCGATCTGGGAGATGAACGGCACGAACGTCATCGGCGGCGGACCGCTTGGCTCGCAGGCGCTGAGTTGGAAGGTAGCCGGCGTGGGTGACTTCAACAACGATGGCTACGCCGACATCCTGTGGCAGAACACCGCCACCGGCCAACTGGGATTGTGGGAAATGAACGGCGCGAGCGTCATCGGCGGCGGCGCCATTGCCGCGCCGTCACCCGCGTGGCAGATCGCCGGTTTGGGGGATTTCAACGGCGACGGCATGACCGACATTCTGTGGCGGAATACGCAGACAGGCGCCGCCTCGCTCTGGGAGATGGACGGGACCACCATCATCGGCGGCGGCCCCATCGCCACCCCGTCGCCGGCGTGGCAGGTTGCGGCCATTGGCGATTACAACGGCGACACCAAGGCGGACATTTTGTGGCAGAATACCCAGACGGGCGCGGTTTCCGTCTGGGAGATGAACGGGACCGCGCAGATCGGCGGCGGCCCGATCGGAGCGCTCGCGTCGAGCTGGCAGGCCGCCCACAATCCGATCCTCGCCGCGTAAGGCATCGGCCGCGACCGTTGGGCCGGAGCACGCCGCCGGGTTTCTCGGGTTGCCATGATCTCTCTATGCGCAAGACAGGGCCTCCGCCCCGGCGGCCCGGAACTTGCTCGCCTTTGCCGCAGCGTGCTGTATTGTCCTCGACCTTTGACTCAGCCTCGGCAACCGCGACGTTCCCATGATATGGCCGATGATCTGGCCCCATCCATACCGGTGGCAGCGCGCGCAGCGCCACAGTGAATTCCAGGCTTTGGGGCTTGCATGGCTGGGGCGGGATTCATAGCATTGCCCGGCAACGGCGCTTGCGGCGGCGTCGCGACGGCATTCGTGAGGTCTCCTGTTTTGATGAAAGCCATGGCATGGCGATCGAGCCTGTGAGCCTACTGCCCCGGAAGGCCGAGCAGGGAGGGCAAATTGCGGACCCGATAGGCGCCGCAGGGGATTACCTTTGTGCCCGCCAGTTAACCGTCGCCTACGCCGCGGGAAAGGAGACGCAGATCGTGCTGGCGGTAGATCGCGTCGATCTCGCCGTGCGGCGCGGGGAACTGGTCTGCGTCGTCGGCCCGTCCGGGTGCGGGAAGACGACGATGCTCAACGCCGTCGCGGGCTTTCTGCCGATCTCGTCGGGCGAGCTTACGCTGAAGGGAAAGAAGATCACCCGGCCGGGGCCGGATCGCGCCATGGTCTTTCAGCAGCCGGGACTCTTGCCGTGGCGCGACGTTCTGCACAACGTGACCTATGGCCTCGAAATGTCCGGCAAGATGCGGGGAAAAGAGGCGGCGGCACGCGCGCGCGAACTCCTGGCGCTGGTCGGGCTCGGCGACTTCGCGCACAGCTATCCCCATCAGCTCTCGGGCGGGATGCAGCAGCGCGTCAATCTCGCCCGGGCGTTGGCGGTCGAGCCGGAGCTGCTCCTGCTCGACGAGCCTTTCGCCTCGGTGGACGCCCAGACGCGCGAGACACTGCAGATCGAGCTCCTCGGCATCTGCAAGCGGGCCAACGTCACGGCCTTGTTCGTGACCCACGACATCGGCGAGGCGGTATTCCTTGCCGATCGGGTCTGCGTCTTCAGCCGGCGACCGGGACGCATCGTGCGGGAGGTTCGCGTGAGCTTGCCCGAGCCGCGCGCCGACGCACGTCTGCGCCCGGAGTTCCTCGCCTATGTCAAGGAGGTCGCGGAGGCGCTCGGGGCAGGTCGGGAGCCTGCGGCGCTGGGCGACGGTTGAGAACGGGGGGAGGAACGGCTTCATGGCGACAGTGATTCTGCAGGGGGATTCCGAAACGCCCGGCCGGCGGCCGGGCGGGCTCATCGGCTGGCGGGTCGGACAGCGCACGGAGCGCGTTTTCCTGGGCAGCATTTTCATGGTGGCGCTGTTCGCCGCCTGGGAGCTGGTGACGGCACTCGGCGTCGAGCCGCCCATTGTTTTGCCGGCCCCGGCCGATGTGGTCGGGGCGTTCGGGGAGATGTTCTCTTCGCCGGACATTTGGGCGGATTTCGCGGCCAGCGGGCAGGAGCTTCTCTATGGATTTGCGCTCGCGGCGGCCGTCGGCATTGTCGTGGGCCTGGTGATCGGCTGGTATGTGCGGCTCGGCTACCTCGTCGAGCCGTTCGTGACGTTTCTTTACGCGATCCCGCGCGTGGCCTTGGGGCCGCTTCTCATCGTCTGGCTCGGCATCGGCATGACCTCGAAGGTCGCGCTGGTCTTCCTTACGACCGTCTTCCCCGTGCTCGTCAATACGAGCAGCGGCATCCGCAGCCTCGATTCGCATATGGTGCGGGTGGCACGTTGCTTCGGCGCCAGCGACCTGCAGATCTTTCGCACGGTCGCGCTGCCGGGCTCGGTGCCGTTCATCCTGGGCGGCCTGCGGCTTGCGGTGGGTCAATCGCTGATCGGCGTGTTCGTGGCCGAACTGCTGGGCGCTCAGCACGGGATCGGGGCGATGATCGAGAATGCCGGCCAGCAATTCCAGACGGCGATGGTTTTCGCAGGCCTTGTCATTTTCGCCGTGGCCGGCTTGCTGCTCACGTCGCTCGTTCGCCGGTTGGAGCGCCACTTCGATGCCTGGCGCGTGTGACGTTCGTCGCGCGCGGGTTGCGCGGCATCTTGGACGGCGTCGAGGCGGCGAACAGCGCCGCGGACGACACTTTCGACTCGGATCGACAAACCTTGGGGAGGATTGCATGACACACGTGATTTCGCTGCACCGGGTCTCGGCGGCGGCCCGGCCGCTCCATCTCGTCCTCGCCGCGGGATTGGTGCTTGCCACCGCGCAGGGCGCGAGGGCCGAGTCGTCTCCCGGCGCGCCGACGCACCTGACCATCTCCTACAGCGAGAAGGTGGCGGACGAGTTGGCGCTGTGGATCGCCGCCGACGCCGGCTATTTCAAGAAGCGCGGCCTCGACGTGACCGAACGGTATCTTCCGGCCCAGGAAGGCATTCCCGCCCTGCTGACGGGACAAGTGCAGATTGCAGCGATCGGCGGCCCCGACGGGATTTCAGCCGCGGCCCAGGGAGCGAAACTCAAATACGTCGCGACGCTTTCGCCCGTCTACACGTTTCAGTTGTGGGCGCGGCCGCAATACGCCACGGCAAGCAAGCTGAAGGGCAAGCAGGTGGGCGTCAGCAGCACCACAGGCTCGCTTTATGCAGCAACCGTGATCGCGCTTCAGCAGCTCGGGCTGACGCCTTCCGACGTGGCCATCACGCCGCTCGGCAGCGTCCAGAACGTGGACAACGCGCTGCTCGCCGGCAGCATCGCTGCGGCGGCGTCGCATCCGCCGGCCACCTATGTGTTCAAGCAGCACGGATTCGTCGACATGGTGGACTTGGCGGAAAAGCGGATCCCGAACGTGAATACCGGGCTCGCCGTCATGACGTCCTATATCCAGGCGCATCCCAAGATCGTGCAAAGCGTCGTCGACGCGATCGTCGAGGCGCTTCACCGCGAAAAAACCGACAAGGCCTATGCCGAACAGGAGATCCGCACGCATATGGGCGTCAAGGACGCGGCGGTGCTCGAGTTCACCTATAATTTCTACGCGAACGAAGTCGCGCCGTCGATTCCGATGCCGGAAATCAGTCAGTTCGAAGCGGCGAAGCGGGCGTTGAGCGTCAAGAACCCGAAGGTGAAGACCGTCGATCTTTCCGCCTTGGTCGACCAGAGGTTCGTGAAGACGGCTGTGGCCGCGCAAAATAGCAAATAGCCGTCGACTGCAGCACGCCGCCGGCGTCGAAAGGAGCCACCCCATGTCCGTTCTGGTGCTTACGAACGAGCAGGTTAAGACGCTCGTGCCGATTTCGGCGTATGTCGACGCCATCGAAACCGCCTATCGCGAGTATGGGCTGGGCCGCGCCGTGATCCAGACGCGGACCGACCTCTATGGCGAATCGCCTGCCGAGAACCAGTATTGCGTCTTCAAGTCGATGGTCGGCCTGCTCGCAAAAGACCATGTCGTGGCGCTCAGGATCAATTCCGACGTCATTTCCTGGACGCGGCGGGAAGGAAACTTGCGAAAGGAAAAAATCCCTGCCGCCGAGGGCGGCCGGTGGGTGGGACTGGTCTTCATCTTCGACACGCTCAGCGGCGAGTTGCGCGCCATCATGCCGGACGGGGAGGTGCAGCGGCGGCGCGTCGGCGCAACGACGGCAGTGGCCGTCCGGCATCTCGCCCGGCCGGACGCGCGGGTCGTCGGCGTCTATGGCAGCGGCTCCCAGGCGGAAGGCGCCGTCTACGCGGTCGCCTCGGTGCTTCCGAACTGCGAGATACGCCTCTGGAGTCCGAACCGGGAGCGCCGGCGGGCCCTGGCGCAGCGCTGCCGAGCGGACGGCCTTAATATCGAGGCGATGGAATCGCCGGAACAGTCCGCGAAGGGGGCCGACGTCGTGGTCACCGCCACCAACGCGCTCGACCGCGTCGTTCAACCCGATTGGATCGGCCCGGGCACGCTCGTCGCCTGCGTCAAGGCCCAGGAACTGGGCCGCGAGCTCCTCACCGGCGCCGACCGGATCGTCATTCACACGCGGGATCTCGATCCGGTCAACTATGTTGCCGGAAAGGGAACCGAGCCGTTCAAGGATACGGACTTCATCGATACGCTGTTCGGCGAGAAGCGCGGCGATGGCGACGTCCGGGAACTCCTCAAGACGATTGCGGCGAGCGCGCCCGATCTCGCCGATGTCGTGACCGGACGCGTGCAGGCCCGCGTGGCGGCCGGCGAGCGCGTGGTCTTTCTCAATCCGGTCGGAACCGGACTGCAATTTGCCGCGGTCGCCAAGCAGATTCTATCCGCCGCCGACCAACAGGGCGTGGGCGAACGGCTCCCCACGATCTGGTTTACCGAAGACATGCATCCCTGAGCCGGATCGGCCCGCTCCGATCCGGAAATTCTCGACCCGGCCGCGCTCGGTAGTGCCGGGCGCCGGCGCTTCTCGTCGGGCTTGCCATTTTCGCCGGAGCCGGCATCCTGCCGACGGCGCCCGGGCTTCGGATCGAGCGCCGCATAAAGCGTCGCGGGATCGGCCAGCCAGGCCCTGTGCGTTCTCGCGGCGCCATAACAAGATCCAGGGAGGCTTCCATGACACATCTGGTTCCGTTCGGGCGGACTCTATCGCGGGCGCAGCGGTGCCATGTCGTCTATGCCGCGGCAGCGATCGTACTTGGCGCGGCGGGCGGCGCGACCGCCGCCGATGCCGCGTCGACGCCGTCGACAGCGTCGATGCCGCATCTGACCCTCTCCTACAGCGAGAAGACGGCCGACATGATGCCGCTGTGGATCGCGAGCGATGCCGGCTATTTCAAGCAGCACGGCCTCGACGTGACCGAGCGGTACCTGCCGGCCCAGGAGGGCGTCCCCGCCCTGCTCACCGGTCAGGTCCAAGCCGCGGGCATCGGCGGGCCCGATGCCATCTCTGCCGTGGCGCAGGGAGCCAAACTCAAATTCGTCATGACGCTCTCGCCCGTCTATACCTTCCAGTTCTGGGTGCGGCCGCAATTTGCAAGTGCGAACGCGCTCAAGGGGCAGCGGGTGGGTGTCCCCAGCACCACGGGCTCGCTCTTCGCCGCCACGGTCCTGACGCTCGGGCAACTCGGCCTCTCGACCAGGGACGTGGCCATCACGCCGCTCGGCAGCGTGCCGAACGTGAACAACGCCTTGCTGGCGGGCAGCATCGCCGCGGCGGCCTCGCATCCGCCTGCGACGTACCAGTTTCAGCGCAACGGATTCGTGGACCTGGTCGACCTGACGAAGAAGCGACTTCCGTCGGTGAGTGCGGGGGTTCTCTTCACCACGGCCTACATTCAGTCGCATCCGCAGGTCGTCCAGGGCGTCGTGGCCGCAGTGATGCAGGGGTTCCAGCGCGAGAAGACCGATCGGGCCTATGTCGAAAGCGAGATGCGCGATCACCTGGGCGTCAAGGACAAGGCCGTGCTCGATTTCACCTATGATTTCTATGTCAACCAGGTCATTCCGACGGCTCCGCTACCGCAGATCGCGCAGGTCGAAGCGGCCCAGAAGGCGATGGGCGCGACCAACCCCAAGGTGAGGGCCGTCGACATTTCCACGATGATCGACCAGAGCTTCGTGAGGAAGGCCGAGAAATAGCGAGCGCGATCAGAACGGAACCGCGATCAGTTCGAACACGTCGTCGCAATCGATGAGGTCGACGCGCTTCCAGGCGATGCGGAAGCGCTCGCCGTCCCAGCGCAGGCGGTGACGAACGCGGCCGGCGAAGACGCGCTTAACGCCGACACGGTAATCGGCCATGATCATCGAGGAGGAAACGAGGCATTCCGACCGCTCGCCATCGACCGCGTCGATGGTGACGTTTCCGATCAGGTGACAGGTGCGGTGCGGCGGCGTCTGGGCGTGGATTCGCGGGTGGCGCAGGCGCTCGAAGCGCGTCGCCATCATCGGCCGGTCGTCGTAGAAGAGCGACGCCTCGCTGTCGGGATCGGTCTGGTCGGGCCGGAGCGGCACCCAGTAATATCCGTCCTCGTCGAAGAGGTCGCGCCATTCCTCGAAACGCCGTTCGTCGAGAAGGCGGACCTCGCGGATCAGGAAATCCTCGACCCGACCGCGGTCGCCGAGCGCGACCGCCGCGCTGTGCATCGTCTTCATGCCCCCTCGCTCATGAGCCTGAGCCAGGCCGCATACTGCGCGCGCTGCTGCAATTCGACCGTGCCGTGATTGCGATAGTCGCCATGATTGTCCTCGACATCGCTTTCGACGCCGCGGGCGAACCACACCCATTCCGAGCTTTCGGCATCGACCCCGACCTGGCACCGTCGGAAATTCTCCAGATCGTCGGTCTGAATGAGCGACGCCGCCGAATGCGTGATGTTCAGATGCCGTATGAAGCCGCGGTTCATGGCGTCGGGCGCGCCCTTGAGCTGCACGGGATAGACGTGAACCTCGGTCCGGTCGACCGCCACCGGCACAACGACGCGCACGTGCTGGTTCAGCGCCTGCAACGCCATATTCGGATAGAAGGCGGTGTTGTGACGTTTCGGCTGAAGGATATCCCTGGCCCGCGCGGCGCCGTGGCGGGCCTCGAGCGCGGCAAGATAGGTGCGGAAGGTCGGATCATCGGGCAGGTTCTCGGCAATCGGCTGGTGCCCGGCATAGCTATGCCCGGTGCTCGGTGATCCCCAGGCCACGCGCTCCTCCCAGCGGGCGGCCGCGCTGCCGCGGTCGCTGATCGCCGAACTCGCCTCCTCGCCGGGTCGGCGCCCGAATTGCCGCCCGCTGCGGCTGATCGTCGATTCATGCGAGAAGGGCACGTGATACATGTCGACGATGTTCTCGATCTGGAGCTTCCAATTGCCCCGGAACAGGTATTTGTGGACGCCGCCGCTCAGATCGATCTCGCCGGCGGGGGCGCGGTCCACCACCTCGTCGATGCTGTCCCTCGCCGGACCAAGATGGGTGTCGAGATCGGGCCCGTCCGCAGCGAGGCTCGCAAACACGAATCCGCGATAGGCGCGGACGCGCGGCACGCGTCCCATGCCGAGCGCGGGATCGCACAGATCGAAGCTCGGGCCATAGCCGCGCGGCATGGCAACCGCGTCGAGATCGCCATTGGTTTTGAAGGTCCAGCCGTGATAGCCGCAGCGGAACAGCTTCGTGTTGCCCTTCGCCTCGCTGCAGACGATGGCGCCGCGATGGCTGCAGCTGTTGAAGATCACCCTGACCTCGCCCTCGTCGTCGCGAACGAGGATGACCGGCATCACGCCGATGCGGGTCGTGACGAAATCTCCAGGCGATGGCACGAGACTGTCATGCCCGACATAGACCCAGCCCCGGTGGAAAATCCGCTTCATCTCGAGCGCGAAGATGTCCGGATCGCGGTAGAGCGAACGGTGAACGCGGTCGTGACGCACGAGCGACCGCAGCGTGGCGGCATCAAGCTCCATCATTCTTCTGCTTCCAATCGTCGTAAGCCGAGCAATCCAACGAAATTCGGGTCTCGTCAATAGCACATCCCGGGGCCGCTGCGACACACCTCCCCGCGGTCAATCGACCTTCACCGCGCCGAGGCCGGGGCGGTACTCCTTCTTGTCGATGAACTTCTCGATGCCCTGATCGCGCGTGCCCTTCTGATCGGCAAAGCGTAACGCCATATTCTTGACCGCGAGGTATTCGTACGCGGCCGGCACATCCATGGTCCCGACATAGCGCAGCGCTTGCTTGGTATAGGCCAGCGGCATCGCGGGCTTCTCCATCAGCTCGCGGGCGAGCTTGATCGTCTCCTCGCGCAGCTTGGTGGTTGGCACGGACATGTTGACGAGCTTCATCGCCGCAGCCTCTTTGCCGTTGAAGGTGCGCCCGGTCATCGCATAGAACATGCCGTCGCGCGCCGACATCATGTCGGCCACGACCTTGGAGACGAGCCCGCCGGGAATGATGCCCCAATTGATCTCGGACAGGCCGAACGTCGCCTCGTCGGCGGCAACGGCGAGATCGCATGCGCACAGCGGTACGAACGCGCCGCCGAAGCAATAGCCGTGCACCATGGCGATGGTCGGCTTGCGGCAGTTGGTGATGCATTCCCACTGCCACCGCTTGTTGGCCATCCATGCGCGGTATTGCCCATCCGGGTTTTGGTCGTTGGCGCGGAAATACTCCTTCAAATCCATACCCGCGCTCCAGGCCGGGCCTTGGCCGGCCAGCACGATGACCCGGGTCTCCTCGTCGGTCTCGTACTTCATCCAGGCCTTTTCCATGTCGAAGCAGAGCTGCGGATTCATGGCGTTTCGCTTCTCCGGCCGATTGAAGTAGATCCAGGTGATGCCGCCATCCTTCTCGACCTTGACGGTCTCGTATGATTCGGTCGTTACCATCGGAGTCCTGCCTTTCGTTCGTTCGAATGGAGGTGCCGGAGCGTGGGGATCGGCGCGGATTCGGCATGGTCCTCCGGCCAAGACAGCCGCCCGGAATCGCGCCGATCAAGGCGGCGAAGGCTGATCCCATTGTTGGTATTACAGCCCATTTTCGTGATTTACAATTTCTGTCGTACGCTGGCGCCACCGTCGAGCACCGATCGGGGAACGACGGTCGGCGGTTCGCCGCTCTTCAGTGCCTATCATGCCCATCAAGCCCGAGGCACGCCGGCTATGGCAAGACCATCGCCCAGCCGCTCCATGAAGGCACCATGGTGGTGCCGGGCGAATATCTCGAGGTGGTGATCGTCACGAAGTGGCCGATCCGACGGCGCTCGAGGCGAGCCACCCGTCGCTCGTGCGGACAAAGGGACAGCACGGTTGTCGCCGCTTCGATTCCCAATTCCGGTGGACGGGCCGAGACCATCGCCTTCCGGGCTGGACTTTGAGGGTATGATCGCGCTTTGGACCAAAGAAATGCATCCAATTCGACGAATTCGTAAATGTCTATAAACATTGCGACAATAAATTCACTCAGTTCGGGATGCAGCGCGCCGCCGACGCGGTGCGAACCAATCGTTGATGGTCGATCGACCCAGGAAAACGCGCCGAGAGCGGCAACGCATACTCCGTTAAGCGGAAGTCGGGCATGAGAAACGCCCGACCAAAACTGCGACATTTTCGAGAGCGGCGTTGGGCAACGGGCCTGGACGCTTAGGTTGCTCTTCGGGAAAGGACGGCAAAGTGCTCGACCTGCACTCGCCACTCTTGAGGCGATTGTATGAGGACTGGGATCGGCGCCGCAACGGTCGCGCGTTCCCGGCGCGGTCGGATTTTGACGTGCTCGATCTGGGCTATATCATCGGGAACGTGTCGCTGCTGGACGTCCGTTATGATCCACTACGCTTTCGCTATCGATTGCATGGCACCAACATTGCCCAGCGCGCGGGAGTCGATCTCACCGGCAAGAATGTGGAGGATGTACCTGACATTGCGTGGCGAGCCGGGTTGCTTAAGCATTTTCGGGCCGTCATCGAGCAACGCAGGCCGGTTGCGATTACCTTCCGGCGCGCATGGACGGATCATCGATTCTGGAATTGTGAATCATTGGCATTGCCCCTATCGCGCGAGGGCAACACTATTGATATGTTAATGACGAGCGTCGTCTGGTCCAACGACTGAGCAACGACAACGGACTCCGATGATAGGGAGTTCCCGCCAAGGGAACGGTCGCAAGCACAGATGAAGCACCGCACGGACTCGCGCTTGCATGTCGGAGAGTTCAGATTCGGGCTGCCTGAGAGTGCATCGTGCCAATGAAATCGAGAGCGGCCGGTGGGACATCAATCCGTTCACCGGCCGCTCGAACGCAAGATTCAGCCACACGACGACGCTTTTGTCATTCGGTTTCACGCAGCGGCGCATGGGATTTCTGAATCTTCAACGTCGCGCGCGAAAGTGCGATCATGCCTCGCATTCCACCCGTTTTCCATCGACGGGCAAGAGCGAGATTGGAGGGCGTCCCATCGATCGCGACAGCAGGCCCATCTCCGGGCGAAGCCAAAGATCCATGCACGCTTCACGCTCGCAGATCGTCATTTCGTATTTGTGAAGCTCTTGGCCTTCACCGGGGCGCGTCCTCCAGATACCGATCTCGAGGCCCATCGCGCCATAGACATCGAAGGCGTGGCGCCGCGCGAGAGCGCCTTCGATAATGCCGACGAGCCAGGACCAGCGCCAATGGCTCAGAACCCAGAGATGATGAAGACGCAGCATCGCGGCGAGAGTGTTGCCGCCCGTGACCCCCTGCGCCAGGTAGATCGATCCGGTGAAAACGACCTGGCAGGCCCGTATGCGCGCGGCGGTCGGTGCCGTGACGATGCATTTGTCGGACTCCGTCCACATGGAGACCGGATGCATCACCCAGAAGCGACCGCTTTGCATTTCGTCGAGGAGGCTGCGCTCGCACCAGATGAGGCGCGAAGCGACGCAGCCTTGAGGTACTCCGTCACGCATCAGCGCAAGGACCATCGTATCGGCCGGCGTTGCATTCGGGTGATAACGAGGGTCATTGGTCTGAATCAGGCGCCTCATCCGACCGCCGCTGGCGCGATGGAGTTTGGCGACCGTATTGAGGTCGCGTCCGACGAAGGCCTCGATGCCTAGGTCATCCAGATAACGCAGCAACGGTGGTACGATTTCTCTCCCGGCCATTTCGACGCGATCAAACGGCACATGATCGCCGGGATAAAAGCTGTCAACATACGGGGTGAGATCGTCACCGATCGAATTGAAATCGCCATATACGACATTTGCGATTGCCATCTGAGTCCTCGTTTTGGGGCTACCTCCAAAAGGGGTGCTCCCGACGAGCCCCGAATTCGGGAAGCACCTCGACGTAGCAATTCAAAAGTAATCGCGGGACAGGAAGCCTGCGCGTCAATTCATCGACGCCCCTTGAAGGGCATACGTATGTCCGTGGCGCCCTGGCCTTCGTTGCTTCGCGCCCGTCGGGCACCGTTATATTAGGCTTCCTCTAGGACGCCGCTCTGGCATCGTATGCCGGCAAGAAGCATGCTGACGGTGTCTGCCATTTTCTCATCGGCGTTACCGTTGCCCAGCGACATCGGCAGCACGATGGCTTCATAACGGCGCAGGAATCCGCCGACCTCGCACCGGCCCGCCTTGTAAATCGGGCCGCGCGAAAGAACCGACGCCTCCAGGAGTTCATGCGCGAGGACACGAATATCTCCGTCCGGAAGCGCATCGATCATCTTTCCGGTGAAGTCGCCCCCTATCCACCGCTCCAATTCCGTACCTTGCAGCCTCACGCGAAATTGGAGCTCGGGGCGTACGACATCGAGAAGGACGAGATAACCGAGGGCAAACCGCATCTCTCCAGGGTCGAGCACCGAACGCGGGGGCATGGGTCGTCCGCACCGCTTTTCGCTCCAATACTTATAGAGCTGCGAAAGTACTCGATCCGAGATGGAATCGAATCCTTCCGATGGAATCTCGGCGGCGTGCACCTTACGTATCGACTCGTTCATGGCTCCTGGTTTCCCCCGGGCCAAGCGTCGCCAGCATCGTGATCGCGAACCGGACAAGGACAAGATCCTCGATAGACGGAGTCCCTGGGACAGGCCTGGTCGCACACCGACAGGGCGGCAACGTCGACAATCATTGCTGCCTCGCCATACCCCGCTTCCCGCAGGTCGGTCGCGAGCTCTTCGAGCAGCCGAGCGATGTCGGCGCCACTACTGCTGTTCAGCGGATAGGAATTTTTCATTTGAGCCCTGCGCCGTGCCAAGTTGAGCGCGCCCTTGCGGACAGATTCAAGATGAGCAAAAATATCGCGAGCGAGGGTCCAAGCTTGGTGCCGCGATCGCCAGAACTGGGGTCTGCGAAATGAACAACTTCCAGTCGCGGTTCAGAGACGCCCTCCGCCGACGCCTATATCCGAATACCTCGCTCCATTTGAAACAACTTTCGCGATTAGTCGGCCGGTCCGAAAACACTGTATCGCGGTGGTGGCGCGGCGAAACGCATATTTCGGCGGAAGATTTCTATGCTTTGGCCGAACTTTTCTGCGCGCACGGCGACGCGAGCTTCCTTAACGAAATCTTTGGCGGGCTCCTCGGCGCAAAGGCGGGAAAACCAGAGGTCGAGTCCGATGCACTCGCCTTGATTAGGAAAGCCTTGGCCGAAGTCGGAAACCGAGCGGAACCGAACCGCGACACCTATAGCTGGTTCAAGACCGATGGAACGATTTCCGCCGCGCCATCGGGACACGCTGAATTGATACGTCGCGAGATCGGGATTCCCGAAAGCGCGGGAGACCTTTCCGCCTACGCCTTACGTGTGCTCGGTTGGCTTTCCCTCACGGAGCGGACCGATGGGGTTGTCGTCATCCGCCACGACGGACGGCGCGTCGCGCCCCTTGGAGCCGAACGGATTTGCGAATGGCTTGAAGACCAGGACGATCGCATCTCTCATGTTCGCCGTGTGGTGCACATGGATGGAAAATGGATCGAGGCCAATCACAACGGCGCGCGAGCGGCGGCGGCGGCGATCGCGCGGGTCGCATTCATTACCCGGCTGCCGCGTCGGCCATGGACGGTAACGCCGCTGCCGATCGATTCGATCACCGATCGCCGCCTTGTCGGCCTCATGCGCGCCTACCATCAAGCGCCGGATCGGCTGATCCACGCAGCAGCCGACATGGGTGCTCTCACAACCAGCAATGTGTTCGGAGTCCACGGCGACGACGTCGTCTCACATCACGTAGCAACAGCGTTCGGACCCGGCCTCGATCCGCGGACCATCATCGGCTACAACGTACTGTCACGGGCGGATATCGAATATGGGCTCATGGTTCAGGCACGCATTCTTCGCGCGCGGCGCGATGGGCCGGGTTACCACGAACTGAGCGGCTTTATCGATGACAACCGGGTCAGGTATCTCAATCTTTCCCTCCCGGAAGCAGGCGAGTCGGGGCGCGTGCTGACATCGACCGTCATTCTTGAACTTGACCAAATCGCCGCATAACGCGCGACGTGAGAGATCACAATGAACGTCGCGCAGGCGGCAACGCGATCACGGCAGCTAAACTCGACAGAATGCACACCATGACATAATAGGCGGGCGCCAGAGGATTGCCGGTGGCTGCGATCGTCCATGCGACGATCAACGGGGCCGAGCCACCAAACAGCGCCACGCACACATTGTAAACCGCCGCGAGTGCCGTTGCGCGCAGCTTCACGGGAAAAAGGTCGGCAATTGCGGCGCAGAACGGACCCCCGTAAAGGGAGCCGATGGCCCCGAACGCGAATTCGGTGGCGGCCAGCCGCATGAGGCTGGGCTCATCCTTCAACCAAAGAAACGCCGGATAAAGGACGAGCAGCAGACACAGGGCCGCAACTGTCATGACCGACTTTGCGCCGATGCGATCGGACAGCGCACCTGCCAGCGGACAGCAGGCGGCCAACGACAGCCCCCCGATGCCGGGTCCCAGGAAAGATGTCGCCGGCGGCCGCTTCAGAACGTGCAGGGCGTAGGTGGGCATGAAAATGAAAAGCACATAAAGCGCCGCCGTCCCTCCGATGACGAGACCGCATCCGATCACAACCCTCCGTTTCTGATGTCGTAGGATCGCGCGAATTGGGCTTACGGCACTGGCGGCCGACGTGGCCCGCGTCTCGAGGAACTCCAAGCTCTCGCTTGCACTTGCCCGAATGTAGAATCCAATGGGGCCTGCTATGAGCCCAACGAAAAAAGGAACCCGCCATCCCCATGACTGCACCGCTTCGGGGGTCAACACGCTGCTCAGAAGTGTCACGATGGCGCCGGAAAGAAAAATCGCCGCACCTTGTCCCGCGATTTGCCAGCTGCCGTAAAGGCCGCGCGATCCGTCCGGCGCATATTCGATGAGAAACGTCGTTGCGCTTGCGAACTCGCCGCCGGCGGCGAGGCCTTGCAGGGCACGCGCCACGACAAGAAGCAGGGGGGCAGCCATGCCGATGACGGCGTAGCCCGGGGTCAAGCAGATCATGCCCGTACCGACCGACATTGTTCCGATGACGACGACCATCATCGTTTTGCGGCCCAGAATGTCCGTGTAATGCCCGATCACGATGCCGCCCAGCGGACGGATCAGGAAGGACAGAGCGAAAACGCCGAACGTCGAGATGACGCCCGCCCATCGAGCATCGACCGGGAAGAACTGAGCGGAGATTGGCGCCGCGAGGTATCCGAAGACGGTAAAATCAAACCAGTCGAGCGCATTGCCGATAATGGCGGCGACCAGGAAGCGCCGTCTCCGTACCCCACTCATCACTCACCGTGCATGCGATACTGTCCGGCGGAACCGGTCGAGCCGCCGCCGGTTCAAAGCCGATAGCCGAAGACGTCGCTGCCGGTGAGCTGCTCCAGATGCCGGCCAAAGCGGTACTTCAGCTCCGGTCCATCGAAGGGCGGCTGTTCGAGCCTTTGCTCGGCATCCGAGAAGGGTTCGACCTCGAGCACGACGAAGGTGTGGCCCGCATTAGCGCTCACCGCCGCATCGAAACCCTGCTGCAGCGCGGCCATGCTGTCGAAGGCGAAGACCCGCTCGAGCCCCATGCCACGCGCGATGGCGGCATAGTCGTTCTGCTGCAAATTCGGCAACGCGGCATTCGAGGTCGCGCCATAGGCGCGGTTCGACACCAGGAAATGCGTGAGGTTCGGCAGGTCCATCTGCCGCTCCACCATCAGCATGCCGGGATTCATGCAGAACGCGCCGTCGCCGACGAAGGCCCAGACCTTGAGCTGCGGCTGCGCCATGGCGAGTCCGGCGGCGAACATGCTCGACAGGCTCATCGACGCTTCGAGGTAGAAGGTCGCCTCGGTATCGTGCGTCGCCTTCCACCAGGCTTGCGCCGAATTGCCCGCCGAGGTCACGACGAGCTGCCCGTTGCGCCGGCCCGCGAGAAACTGAAAGCAGTCGAGATATTTCATGGCCGGACCTCGCCCCGCAGAAGGTCGCGCGAAAGGAGAACCGCCATCGGCCGCGCGACCGTCCGAGATTGGCGATAGACGCGCGAGATCATGCCGATCTCCTGCGGCCGCTCGATGATCTGATAGGGCATATCGATGGCTTGAAGCACGGGCTGAAGATAGAGCCCGTTCGAGGCATGGTGCTTGTGATGATCGCCGATCGCCCCACGCAGCGTCATCAGCAGCAGCAGCGGAATCTCGTAGGAATAATTGATCTTGGTGATCGCGTAGATGACCGTCATGAAGCCCGACGCGCCCATGAGCGCCGCCGAGCCCATGGCGCCCATATAGGCGCCGGCACAAAGGCCGATCGCGGATTCCTCGCGATTGACCGGCACGTGGACGAAGCGGCGATCGCGCGCGGCGGCACCGATCACGTCCATGACCCAATTGTCGGGCAGGCTCGCAATGAGCTTGATCCCGCATTGCGACAGTTCATCGAGGAGCCGCTGCGCGATTTCCTGTTTCGCGTCCGCCATGTTTCAACTCCGTCAGTTCGGTGCGCCGCTTCCATGCAGCGCCCGCCATACCGTCTCGGCCGTGATCGGCAGGCCGATGTCCCGCACGCCGAGATGCCAAAGCGCGTCGATCACGGCATTGCCGATCGCGGCCGGCGCGCCGATCGTTCCGCTTTCGCTCCCGCCCTTGACGCCGAGAGGGTTGCTCGGCGCGGGCGTGGCGATGAAGGCGGTGCGAAAGTCCGGCAGGTCGGAGGCGCGCGGCATGGCATAGTCCATGAAGCCGCCGGTGAGAAGCTGGCCGTTTCGATCATAGACGACGTGCTCCATCATCGCCTGGCCGATGCCCTGCGCCAAGCTGCCATGGACTTGGCCCTCGACAATCATCGGATTGATGATCACGCCGCAATCGTCGGCCGCGTAGAAGTCGCGCAGGCGAACGACGCCAGTGTCCGGATCGACGACCACGACCGCGAGATGCATGGCCTGCGGATCGTTGGTATCGGGCGGATCGTAGAATTCGGTCGCTTCGAGGCCCGGCGTCAGCGAGCCGTCCGGCGGCAGCGCCGCGCCATGATAGGCGATGTCCGCGATCTCCCCGAAGCCGATCCCGCGATCGGTGCCGCGGACCGCGAAGCGGGCATCCGCATAGTCGAGATCCGCGTCCGCGCATTCGAGCACTTGTGCGGCAAAGCGCCGCGCCTTGTCGAGCACCTGATCGGCGGCGCGATAGATCGCGGTGCCGGCGACCGAGGCCGAGCGCGCGCCCCAGGTGCCATTGCCGAATGGCACCTGATCGGTGTCACCCTCAACCAGCCGGATCGCATCGATCTCCAGCCCCAGCCGGCTCGCGGCGATCTGGCAGAAGGCGGTCTCGTGGCCTTGGCCATGCGCATGGCTACCGGCATAAACGGTGACGTTGCCGTCGCTGTGGACGCGCACGATGGCGCATTCCCAGCCGCCATGCAGCCCGCCACGCTTCGCCAGATTGCCGCTGGGACCGGTACCGGCCTTGTCGATGAAGCAGGCGAGGCCGATTCCCATCAGGACCCCCTGCGCGCGCAGCGCCGCCTGCTCGCGCCGCAAAGCGGGATAGTCCGCCACGCTCAGCAGCTTGTCGAGTAGCGCTGGCGGGTCGCCGGAATCGTAGGTGCGTCCGCCCGGCGCGGGATAAGGAAAATCGGCCTTGGCAATGAGGTTGCGCCGGCGGATCTCGACCGCGTCGATGCCGAGCTCGTGCGCCGCGCGTTCGACGAGCCGCTCGTTGGTCCAGGTCGCCTCGGGCCGGCCCGAGCCGCGATAGGCGTCCACCGGCACCGTGCTGGTATAGACGCCGCGCACCCGGAGATGGAGGAGCGGCGTGCGATAGAGCCCGGTGATGGTCTGGGGATAGGAATTGCCGGGAATGCTGGGCGCGAAATTGCTGAGATAGCCGCCGAGAGCGGCAAGCGTATCGACCTGCATCGCGACGATGCGGCCGTCGCGGTCGAAACCCATCCGCGCGACCGTATCGTGGTCGCGCGCCTGGGCATCGGAGAGCAGCGTTTCCGACCGGGTCGCGGTCCATTTCACCGGCCGTCGCAGAAGCTGCGCTGCCCATACCACGGTCGAGACCTCGACCGCGAAATTGCCCTTGACGCCAAAGCCGCCGCCGACATCGGGCGAGATGACGCGGAGCTTGTGCTCGGGGATGTGCAGCGTATAGACCGAGAGCCAGCGGCGTAGATAATGCGGCTGCTGGCTCGTCGCATAGAGCGTGTAGCGGTCGGACGCCGCGTCGTAGTCGCAGAGATAGGCGCGCGGCTCGAGCGGATTGGCGGCGAGCCGCGTATTGGTAAGGCGCAGCTCGATCGTCTTCGCGGCCAACGCGAGCGCCGCCTCGGTCCCGGCGCGGTCGCCGCGCTCGATGTCGAAGACGAGATTGGTGCCAAACCGCTCATGCAGGAGCGGCGCGCCGTGGGCCAGCGCCTCGCGCGGGGTGACGACGGCGGGCAGCGCCTCATACGCGACCTCGATGGCCTCGAGCGCCTCTTCCGCGGCGAACCGGCTCTCCGCTACGACGGCCGCGACGACATCGCCCACATGCCGGACCTTGTCCCGCGCAAAGGCCGGCCGCGGCGCGCCGTTCATGGGCCGGCCGTCGCCGAAGGGCATGGGATGGACGATGGTGAGCTCGCCATGCCCGGCCCGCGCCCAGTCGGCGGCGGTGAGAGTCAGGAGCACGCCCGGCATCGCCGCCGCGGCTTCCGTGGCGATCGCCCGGATGCGCGCGTGGGCATGCGGACTGCGGAGGAACGCGCACCAAACCATGCCCGGCAGGGCGACATCGTCGACATAGCGGCCGCGGCCCTGAAGGAAGCGCGAATCCTCGCGCCGGCGCAGCGGCTGGCCGATATAGCGGTCCCTGGTATCGACGCCCGCGCCTGTCATCGGCGGCCGGCCTCCAAGGCGGCGTTCAACGCGATGCCTCGCGCTGCCAGTGGACGACGCGGCGCTGTACCAGGACGAGACACTGGTCGAGCGCGTAGCCGCACACGCCGATGATGATGATGGCGGCATAGACGTTTTGGAAGGTGAACCGCGTCCCCCAAACAGTGATGTAGTAGCCGAGCCCGATCGAATCGCCGATCATCTCCGTCAGCACGACGACGATGATGGAGACCGGGAGCGCGATCCGCAAGCCCGAGAAGATCGACGGCAGCGCCGCCGGCACGACGACCCGCCGCAGCACCGTCCAGCGGCCCGCCCCGAAATTGCGCGCGGCCCAGACGAGGCGCGTCTCGACGCCGCGAAAGCCGAGATATGAGGTCACCACGATCGGATAAAGGCATTCGAGGAAGGCGAACGCCACCTTGGACGGCGTGCCGAAGCCGAAGATATAGGTGAACACCGGAAAGAGCGCGATCTTCGGGACGGGATACCCGAAGAAGAAGATCGGCTCGAACAGGTTGCGCCAAAGCTGCGAGCGGGCCATCGCCGCCGCGAAAGGAATTCCAACCACCGCCGCCAAGGCGAAGCCGGCAAGCGCGCGGCCGATCGTCACGCCGGCGTCGTAAACGAGCGTGCCGTCGCCCACTTGGGCGACGAGCGTGTCCCACACGCTCACGACGCTGGGAAGAAGCCGCGATTCGACGAGCCCGCTCGACACGGCAAGCTGCCATACCACCAGCAGCAGGGGGATGGAATACCATTGGGCGACGAGCCGCAGGATACGCGCACTCATGACACGACCTGCTCCTCCGTGCCGAGCGTCTGCCCCTTCAGCACACGGGCGCGCACGGCCATCAGGATGCGGTCGCCGGCGAAGCCGAGAACGGCGAAGGCCAGGATGCCGGCGAACATGAGATCGAACCGCGCGGCATCGTCGCCCTCCGCGATGAGTTCGCTCAGGCCGGCATGCGAGCCGATAAGCTCGGCCGCGAACAGCACGATGAAGGCATGGGCGAGGCTGATTCGCACGCCGGCAAAGAGCTGCGGCGCCGCCGCGGGAATGACGACGCGAAAGAACAGGGTCCGGCGCGGCGTCCCCATGTTCTGCGCGGCCCAGATCAGAACCTTGTCCACCGACATCACGGCGTGGCGCGAGGCAATGAACACGGGAAAGAAGCAGGAGAAGCCGACGATCGCGATCTTGGAGGCATGGCCGATGCCAAACAGCAGCAGGAAGACCGGCAGAAAGGCGATCTTCGGCACGGCAAAGAGGAACGAGACCAGCGGATCGAAGAAATTGCGCACCGCCGGCGCGCGGCCGGCTGCGAGCCCGGCAATCATGCCGGCAGCGGTACCGATCACGAATCCGCCCACGACCCGAAAGAGGCTCGCGCTTACGGCCTGGAGAAGTTCGCCGTCCGCCGTCACCTCCCACAGCGCCGCGAGGATGCTCGAGGGATAGGAGAGATAGGGCGGCAGCAGCGCGGCGCGGCCGAGACTCTCCCACGCCACAATGGCGGCCGCCGGCACGAGGCATTTCTGGACGGTCGCGGCGCGAATTGTCAATTCTCCTCCAAGGCCCGCGTCTTCAGAACTTCCTCGCGCAAGAGATCCCACACCTGCGCCCGCATTTCGAAGAAGGCTGCGGATTTGCGGAACTCGCCGGAGCGATCATCGGCTGCGATCGGGATGTCGGCCTTGATGCGCCCCGGCCGCACCGTGAAGACGATCACGCGCGTGCCCAGGAATATCGCCTCGTCGATGTCATGCGTCACGAACAGCACGGTCTTGCGGTCGCGCCGCCAGATCGTCTGCAGCTCTTCCTGTAGCAGCTCGCGGGTCTGCGAATCGAGCGCGCCGAAAGGCTCGTCCATCAACAATACCTGCGGATCGAGCGCAAGGAGGCGCGCCAAGGCGACGCGCTGCTTCATGCCGCCGCTGAGCTGGCCTGGATAGAGATCGGCATAGCGCGAGAGATGGACGAGATCGAGGTATTCGCGCGCCCTCGCCAGCCGTTCCGCCCTGGCGAGGCCCTTCATTTCCAGCGGCCAGCACACGTTGCCGAGCGCCGTCAGCCAGGGAAACAGCGAATGGTCCTGGAACATCATGCCGCGCTCGGGCCCTGGCGGTCCGAGCGGCCGCCCGTTGAGCCGCATTTCCCCGCCGCTCTTCGGCTCGAAGCCGCCGACGATGTGGAGGAAGGTGCTCTTGCCGCAGCCCGAGGGACCCACGATCGAGACGAACTCGTGCTCGTCGATCGCGAGCGAGAGCTGGTCGAGCACCGTTATGGGATGGCTGTCGGCGACGAATGACTTGTCCAGGCGCTGGACATCCAGCAGAGGCATCTCGACGGTCGCGACGGACTATTTCGGCAGATAGCTCAGATCGACGAGCGATTTGATGTCCGCCTTCTTTTTCTGGAAGCCGGCCGATACCTGCAAATCCTGCATCCGTTCCAGCGCCTTGACATCGACGTGCAGCTTCGGGTCGCGGTAGTAGTCCTTCATATTGAGATAGATGCTGGCGGGAACGCGCACGAACTTCTTGTCGATGAGGATCTGCCGCGCTTCCTTCGTATGCTCGAGGTAGAACTTCGTCGCAGATTGGAGGTCGGCGAGGAATCCCCGCACCGCCTTGGCGTGCGCCTTCAGGAATTTCTCCTGGCCGACGGTCACGACCAACTCCTCGGTGAACGGCGCGCCGTCCTTCGACGTGAAGATCGTCTTGATCTTCATTTCGTGCTGCGCCATCGCAAAAAACGGCTGCGGCATTTCGGCGACATCGACCCGTCCCGACCGCAGCGATTCCGCCATCGCGGGGAACGAGACCGGCACCACGGTCACTTCCTTTTCCGACAGGCCATGCCGTTCGAGAGCGGAGCGCAGCCACAGCTCCCCGGAGGTCGAGAACCCGTTGATAGCGATCGTCTTGCCCTTCAAATCTTCGATCTTGTTGATCGGCGACGACGCAAGGGCCGCGAAGGCGGTATTGAAGCCGCGGTGCAAGGCGTCCTTCGAGATCGAAGCGATGATCGTGCTCGGGATGCCCTCGGCCGCGGCGAAGAGGACGCCATTGGCCGCCGAGGACGCGAGATCGATGGCACCGGCGGCGAAAGCCTGCGCGCGCTGCGACGAGCTCCGGAAGAGCGTAGGCTCGAGGGTGTAGAGCTTGCCGTAGTTCTTGCCCAAATCGTGCTTCGCCATGAGCAGCCAAGTCTGTTCCTCGGCGGCTTGCGAGTAGCCAAGCCGAATGACGAGCGGTGCGGCGCGCGCCGCTTGCGCCGTGAACGCAAGGCCTGCGACCGCCGTCATACCGGCGCATACCTGCCGTCTGCTGATCCTCATTGTCCGAAATCTCCCATGTTCACGCCATCGACCGACAGCGCAAGAAGCCGGTTCGCCTGTGCCCGTAAAGCCCCCCGCGGCCCGGCGCCGTAGTGTTGAAATCCGACGCATTCACGCCACACATCGACATTACCGCCTTGATTTTGCCGTTCAACCGCTTTTTTGTGTGGACGGGGCCGGTGCGGGACAAATCGGGCGGATCGGAGGAGAGATGACGCGAGCGCGCGCGTTCGATTACGTGATCGTCGGCGCGGGTTCCGCCGGCTGCGTTCTTGCCAACCGCCTGAGTGCCGACCCGGAAGTGCGGGTGCTTCTCATCGAAGCGGGCGGCTGGGACTGGCATCCGCTGGTTAGGGTGCCGCTGGGCGTCGGCCGGATCTGGGGCTTCGGCCGGTTCGATTGGGGCTATACGGCGGAGTCCGGCGAGGGGACGGGAAATCGGAATATCGAAGTGGCGCGCGGCAAGCTGATCGGCGGCTCGCATTCCATCAATGCCATGGGATATATCCGCGGACATCGCGCCGATTACGACCGCTGGTTGCGCCAGGGGCTCGAGGGCTGGTCGTTCCGCGAGGTTCTTCCCTATTTGAAGCGGGCGGAGACCTGGGAGGACGGCGAAAGCGAGTACCGCGGCGGCAGCGGCCCGCTCTATGTCCGACGAACCAAGGACCTCGACCCGCTCTACGAGGCCTATATTGCCGCGGGACTGGCGGCCGGCCACCCCTATACCGAGGACTACAACGGCGCGGAGCAGCACGGCTTCGCCTGGGCACAATGGACGATCCGTGCGGGACTGCGCGACACGACGGCGCGCGGCTATCTCTATCCTGCGCTCGGCCGAAAGAACCTTGTGGTCACGACGCGCGCTCTCGCCGTCCGCATCGTGCTCGAGCATGGCCGCGCCGTCGGCGTCGAGTATCGCACCCGCGGCCGCCTCGAGACCGCACGGGCCGCGCGCGAGGTGATCCTCTGCGGCGGCGCCATCAATACGCCGCAGCTTTTGATGTTGTCGGGTATCGGCGACCCGGACCATCTGCGCGAGGTCGGCATCGCGCCGGCGGTGCCGCTGCGCGATGTCGGGCGCAATCTCCAGGACCATTACGCTACGGGGCTGCTGCACCAGCGGCGCGAGCCCGGCCCCTTCATCCATGCGACGCGGGCCGATCGCCTCGCCTTCGCTTTTGCGCGCGCCTATCTCGCCGGGACGGGGCCGGCCACCGACGTACCGAGCGGCTTCATGGCCTTCATCAAGACCGATCCGAGCCTTGACATTCCCGACATCCAGCTCCTGTTCCGCTCCGGATCGCGCGATGCCGGTCCGTGGTTTCCCGGCTTCAGGAGACCGTGGCAAGACGCCTTCGTCTGCCGCCCGATCCTGCTGCGGCCGGCGAGCCGCGGCCGGATCCGGCTGCGTTCGGCCAAGCCCGAGGACCGCGTGCGGATCTGGCAGAACTTCCTCGCCGAGGAATCCGACGTGAAGACGCTGCGCGCCGGGCTCAGGCTGCTGCGCGAGGTGGCGGCGCGATCCGCGCTCGACCGGTTCCGGGGGCGCGAGCTTGCCCCGGGTCCGGAGGTGCAGAGCGACGCGGCACTCGACGCCTATATCCGCTCTGCGCCCGCCACGGCTCACCATCCCTGCGGCACCTGCCGCATGGGGACGGATGCGGAAGCGGTGGTCGATCGCGAGCTCAAGCTGCGCGGCGTCGAAGGATTGCGCGTCGCCGATGCCTCGGTCATGCCCGACCTCGTCGGCGGCAACATCAACGCCACCGTCATCATGATCGCGGAGAAGGCTGCGGAGCTGATCGCCGGCGGGCCGGCGCCGCGCGCCGCAGACCGCGCGCTCGCCGCGGCGAAATAGCCGCGAGTTCCGCTCAGGCCGCCTCTACGGCGGCGATCGGCCGTTCGCCACGCAGCGCCATGCGGCGTAGCAGGCGCCGCTCGGCGGGATCGAAGTCGGTACGGGCGTGAAGCGTCGCGCGATTGTCCCAGATCAGGAGATCGCCCACGCGCCATTCATGCTCGTAGATATGCTCGGGACGCTCGGCCGCCTGGCACAAGCGCCCGAGCAGCGCGTCGCTTTGCTCGCGCGGCATGTCGACGATGCTGTCCGCCATCAAGCGATTGACAAGGAGCGCACGCCGGCCGGTCTCGGGATGGACCACGACCGCCGGATGTATGCAGCGTGGCGCATCGGCCCAGTCACTTGGCGCCTTGCGATTGGCGTTTTTCTCGTAATCATAGAGAAAGAGGACTCGCATCCGGTCCACTTGCGCGCGCAGATCCGGCGGCAGGCTCTCATAGGCGGCATGGGTACTCGCGAAGAGTGTGTTACCGCCGCGCGAGGGAATCTCGAGCGCATAGAGCACGGCGCCCTTGGCGATCGTCTCGTAATAGCACTGATCGGCGTGGAACTGCATGTCGCCTTCCGGCAGCTCGTTGCGCTGCCCTTCAACCTTCACATTGCCGATGAAGAGCATCGGATTGTTGGGATCGCGCTCGCCCGGGCGCGACCGCGGCGGCTGGATCTCGCCGAACATCCGGGTGAAGCGGCGCTGGTCCTCGACGGTCAGGGTCTGGCCGCGAAAGACGAGCACGAGATGTTTGAGCCATGCCGCGTAGAGCGCCGCCGCGGTCGCGGGGTCGATCTCGCGGGACAAGTCCACGCCGCGGATTTCCGCCCCCACATGCATGCTGAGCGGAACGATCTCCATCATGCTTCCCTCTCCGTCGGCCAATGTTCCGTCCGGCCTGCGGCAGTATGAATTGCCGCCGCCGCCGCTTCAAGCGGCCGGCGTCATGGCGTGCCCGCGTCTCTTGTCATTCCGCCGCGACGCGATCGGCGCCGGCCAGCAACGCCCGCTCCGCGGCGGCGATGCCGGTGCCACGATCATTGTGCGGATGGACCGAGAGCGTGATCGAATCGCGGTCACGGATGTTGCGCGAGAACCATTCGATCTGGTCGGCATCGACATTGGACGTGTCCATCTCGACCGTGGCGGGCGGATTCAGGATCCGCCTTTTCGCTGGCGTCGGCTCGAACACGCCCATCACCGATTCGCAGACCTCCCTCGTGAAATCGATCTCGGTGCCCAGGCGCACCAAGGTCCCGAGGAAGTGGCGCTTGCGCTCGGGGCCCAAGCGCTTGCGTCATCATATGCGTCCGAATCCGGATGCTACGAATCTGCGAAGGCTGACCGATTCTGCGGCGTTTATGGTATGCTGGACCGCTCGATCACGCGTTCAGCCGACGCCGCCACACCTCCGGGGGCGACTCCCCGCGATCTCTCGGGCAGCAACAGGAGCCGGCTCTATCGATCCGTTCTCGCGGCTGCTCAGCCTCGTCTGAAAATCACGGTGAAAGTCACTCACTTCCCGAACCGACGTTTCCTCTGTTGGTAAGCACGGATGGCACGGAGAAAATCGATCTTCCGGAACGCCGGCCAATAGACATCGGAGAAATAGAATTCGCTGTAAGCGCTCTGCCACAGCAGAAAGCCCGAGAGTCTAACCTCGCCGCTCGTGCGGACGATGAGATCGGGATCGGGCATGCCGGCCATATAGAGGTGGCGGCTGATCGCCTCGACGCTAACGCGCGCGATCGCATCGTCGAGCGTCGCACCGTTGCGTCGTTCTTCGGCGAGCAGCGCCCGAACGGCATCGACGATCTCCGCCCGCCCCCCATAGGCGACCACAATGGTGAGCACCATGCCGTCATAGCCGGACGTCGCCTCTCGGGCGGCGCGGATCGCGGCGACGGTCGAACTCGGCAGCAATTCCAGCTTGCCGATCGCCTGAATGCGCACGCGCCGCGAATGGATTTGCGGGTCGTGGACAAGCGCACGCATTTTCGTCTCGATCGCGGCAAGGATGCCCGAGACCTGATCGATCGGTCGGTTGAAATTGTCGGTCGACAGGACCCAGAGCGTAACGGCGGGAACCCGGAATTCACCGCACCACTCGAGCACCTCGTCGAGCTTGCGAGCGCCGAGCGCATAGATCGCGTTGGGATCGGCAAGGCGATGACGTTCGCCATGCCGACGATTGCCGTCGAGGATGAAGGCGATATGTGCCGGCATCGGGCCCTGGCCCACCTCCCGGGCCAGATGTCGCTCATAGAGCCGATAAAGGAGCCTGATCATTCACTCTGCGGGGGATGACCGGCGTGCCGTGCCGATTTCCATGAGGTCCAGCCACTCATCCTCCGTCCCTGTCGGCTCGAACCGCCCATACCGGAGCGCCAGCGTCGGCAGCACCAACAGATTGAGCGCCATCGATGTGAGCAGCCCGCCGAGAATCACGAGAGCCATCGGGCCTTCGATCTCGCGGCCCGGCGCGTTCATGCCGACGGCAAGCGGCAGCAGGCCGAGACCGGTGACGAGGGAGGTCATGAGGATCGGCGCCATCCGGTCGGCCGCGCCACGGATCGCCGCCTCGATATCCCACTTCATGCCGTCAACCTCGACCAGGTGGCCGTAATGCGAGATCATCATCATAGAATTGCGCAACGTGATGCCGAAGAGCGTCACGAAGCCGATCAACGATCCTAGCGACAACACGGCGCCCGACGCGAAAGCCGCCACCAGCCCGCCGACGAGCGCGAAAGGAAGATTGGCCAGGACGAGGAGAAGGTTACGCCAGTTCCGGGTGACGATCGACAGGAGGATCACGATGCCGATACCGGCGAGGAGCGTCTTGAACGCCAGATCACGCTGCGCCCGGGCCTGCCCCTCCGCAGCGCCGGAGAACTCGATATAGACGCCACGCGGCGGCTTTACTTTCGCGGCAATCTGCTCCTGCGCATCGCGGACAAAGGACGACAGCGCCCGACCCTGGACATCAGATGTCACCGTCTGGAGTCGGCGCCCGCCTTGATGCTGGATCTGGTAGAGACCGGATGATGGATCGATATCGGCGACCTGCCGCAACGGAACGTAGGTTCCGTCGGGCGCGCGCAGCGGCAAATTGCCGATCGCTGCGATATTCCCTTCACTCGTCGGGGCCAGCTTGACGAGGACATCGAAAACGCGATTACCGTCATAGGTCTGCCCCACGACGTCACCCTGGTACCCGGTGCGGATCACGTCGAGAACCTGCACGGGATCGAGCCCCCACCGTTGCAGATCGGTCCGGCGGAGCTTGATGGTGAATTGCGGCAAGCCCGGCGGCGACTGGATCTCGACCGAGGTCGCGCCCGCGATGCCGCGCATCACGTCGAGCACCTTTTGCGCGGTATCGTTGATCGCGTTGAGATCATTGCCAAACACATTGACGGCGACCGGCGCTGTATAGCCCGAGAAGGTCTCGTTGATCCGCTCGGTCAGAAACGTGTTCACCGAGATGTTGACGCCGGGAAAATCCGCCAGCGCTTTGAGGATGTCGGATTTTGCCGTCTCCGCCTGCTGCCCCGTCAGCGTTTTCAGGTCCACCTCGAACTCGCTCTGATGCGTGCCGTGCGTGTCGGCGGTCAACGCGGCGCGACCGGCACGCTGGGCGACGGCGCGGACCATGGGCAGCTTTTCGAGCGCCGCCGTGACCCGCGCGCCCATTCGCAGCGACTCGGCCAAGGACGTGCCGGGCATCGCGGTCATGTGGACGATGAAGTGCCCTTCATGGAGTTCGGGAAGAAAGGTCGCGCCGAAGAGCGGCACCAGGGCAAAGCCCGCAAGGGTCAGCGCCGCCGCCCCCGCGATCGCCGAGCGAGGCGCCCGCGCGACGCGCCGCAGCAGCGCCTCATAGCGCCGTCGGGTCCAGACCATCACCGGCGGGTCGCGCTCGTTCGTGTGGTGTGGAAGTAGCAGGAGAGCGAGCGCCGGCGTCAGCGTGACGGCGACGATAAGCGAGGCCAGAACGGCGGCGATGTAGGTGAGCCCGAGCGGCCCGAACAGACGGCCGCCGATTCCGGCGAGCGTGACCACCGGCATGAAGACGAGAATGACCGCGAAGGTCGCGTAGACGACCGCACTGCGGACTTCGAAGGTCGCTTCGAGCACGACCCGCGCCGCTGCGCGCGGTTCGGGGCGCCGCGTGTTCTCGCGCAGTCGGCGAGTGATGTTCTCGACCGCGATGACGGCGTCGTCGACGACTTCGCCCAGCGCAATGGCCAGTCCACCCAGCGTCATGGTGTTGAGCGTGATGCCGGCCCGCTGCAGGACCACGACGGCGGCGAGGAGGGAAAGCGGGATTGCCGTGCAGCAGATCGCCGCGGTGCGCAGGTCGAAAAGGAAAAGGAACAATATGATCACCACCAAGACGGCCCCGATGACGAGCGACGAGCGCAGATTGCCGGTAGCGGTCGTGATGAAGTTGGCCGGACGGAAGAGCCTGTCGTGAAGCGTGACACCTTCGCGCTGGAGGGCGGGGCGAAGCGTGGCGAGCGCCTGGTCGATGCCTTTCGTCACTTGGAGGGTGTTGGCGCCATATTGCTCGGTGACGTTCATGACGACGCCGGGCTGACCCATGATCGATGCGGCGCCGATGGCAGGTTCGGGCGCGTCGATGACATCCGCGACATCGCCCAGCGTGACGCTGACCCCGCCATGGCGCGCGAGGACCGTCCGCGCGAGCGCCGCGGGCCGCAAGGACTGGCCTTCCGTCTGCAACAGGATGCGCTGGTTCGGCGTGCTGACAAAGCCGGCGCCGCGTATGCCGGTCGCCTGCCGCGCCGCGGCGAGAACATCGTTCATGCCGAGCCCGAAACGGATCAGCTTGCGGGGGTGAACAAGGATCTGCGTCGCCCGGGTTTGGCCGCCAAACACCTCGACGCCGGCGACGCCGGGGACCGCCATAAGAGCCGGGCAGATCGTCCACGTCGCGATCGTCCGCAGCCGCATCAGCGATTGTGTCGGCGACGTCAAGCCCGCCACGAGCGCGATTTCCGTCGACGAGGTGAGCGGCGTCATGATCGGCGGCTCGACCCCCGCGGGGAGCTGGCCCGCGACCTGCGCCAGGCGTTCGGCGGCCAATTGCCGGTCAAGATAGATGTCGGTCGCCGGATCGAAATAGATCGTGACGACCGAGAGACCCTGGATCGAGTTCGACCGCATTCGCTGCTCGTCGGCGACGCCCTCGATGGCGGTTTCGATCGCTCGGGTGACGAGGGTCTCGACCTGCCCCGGCGACAGCCCGGGCGCTTCCGTCTGGATGCTCACCTGCGGCGGCGCGAACTCCGGAAAGACGTCGTAGCTGGCGTGATCGAGCGCGTAAATCCCGTAGGCGACCAGGAGGCCGGAGAGCGCGACGACGATGCCGCGGAAACGGAGGGCGAAGCGGATGACGTGCGCTTGCAGGCCGGTGACGCGCATCATCGCTAATCCTGATCTCCGCCAATCGCGGCTTGCGCGCGAAATTCTTCGGACAGGAGCATTTGCGCCCCCGCCACGACGATTTGTGCGCCTTCCGGCAAGCCCGTGACAATGTATCCCCCATCGGGACCCGGCCAACCGGGGGCGATTTCGCGCCGGATAAAAGTGTTCGGGCTCGTGCGCAGGTAAACCCATGCCTTTCCTTGCAGCCAGACCACGGCTGACTCGGGCACCACGACGCCCCTTGCGGCCGCCGCACCCGGCAGCGATGCCAGGACGTTGAGCCCCGGCAGGACGCCGTTTTCGGCAGGCGCCTCGTAGAAATAGGCGATCCCCTGGATTTCCGGGTCGGTCGTCGCCGCCGGTGAGACGAAGTCGAGCGCTATCTTTGTCCCGCCATCGAGCGTGGCGCTGGCCGTTTGCGGCGGCGGCGTCACCGTGACACCGGGTGAAAGAGTGACTTTCACCAGGTAGGCGCGGCGCTCGATGAGATGCTTGATCAGAGGTGCGTCTTCGATCAGCGCCTTCCCGAGGACCGGGCCCCAAGACTGTTGAGCGCTCGCTGTCACAGTCGCCAGGCTGGACCGGGCTGCAGCGAGCGAGGCCAGGTCCACCTGAAAGTTCCCCGCCGCGCTTTGCAGCTTCGCAGCCGAGATGTTCTGCCGGTCCTTATAAAGCGTCTTCGCACGTTCGTACGCGGCGCGCGAGACCGTCAGCCGCGCTTGCGCCATCTGCAATCGGGCCTTCGCGTCCCGGTATCGGTTGTTGAGATCGGTGAGTGGCGCCGCATCGAGCACGGTGCCGTAGCCCGTGACGGAATCCTGCGACGGCGGCGACATCGGCGGGGCCGTTTCGATCCCGCCATTCCGTTGAGCCGCCGCGTCGAGGGTCAGTGTGATGACCCCGTCCCTGACGGAGACGCGCGAAGGTGCGTTGACCGTGCCCTCGGCCGCATCGTCTTCGTCAGCCTTGCTCGGGATCACGAAGGGTGGGAAAGCCGATGCCAAGCCCGTCCCGAGCACCGCCAGGAAGAGGGCGGCAACAAGGGTACGGCATCTGTTATGCGAACGAGGTTGCAATGTCACGACGAGGGCTCCGCAGGCCGGCGGGGGTTGGTTTGCAGCACCGGCAGCGCCGCGGTTGGCGCAAAGAAAGGATGCTGGAGCGCGTCTTCCAAAGCGCCAAGCGCCTGACGCTGCTGGATCATCGCGGCGAAGCGCGACTGCTCGGCCACAACGCGCTCGATCTCGGCGGTCAGCAAGGTGGGACGGTCCACCGCGCCCGCCCCGAAGGATCGCAAGATCCGCCGCTCCCGATTCTCTTCGCCGGTCAGGAGCGCAGTGGCGGTATCGAGGGTTTGCGTGGCCGCGCGATAGCTTGCCGCGGTGCCATCGACTTGATCGATGATCCGCGTTTGCAGCGCCGTGAAGCGCGCCGCCGCTGCCGCACGCCTTGCCATGGCCTCGGCGATCGGCCCCTGGTTCTGATTGAAGACCGGAAGCGCGGCGGCGGGCAGCAGCATGTATTTGTTCTGCCCCTGGTCATAGATGTAGCCCGGGCTCAACCGAATGTTCGGATACTGGTTCGCGATCTGGAGGGCGAGGGCGGATTCCGCGGCAGCGTAGCCCGCCAGAAGGGATTGCACGTCGCTTCGATCGACAAGGGCCTCTCGCCGCAGCGCCCCCGTTGCGACATCGGCCTTCGGCCGCGCGGGCCTTTGCAAAACGCCGAAGGAGAGCGCGATGCCATCCAGAGCCGGAACCGGGATCCCGATGGCGGCGGCAAGCTCGGTTCGAGCCTCGACGCGTCCGCGTTCGGCATTCCGGACGGCGAGGCTGATCCGGTCCCGGTTGATGCGTTCGCGTGCGACGTCGAGCGCCGAAGCCTCGCCCGCGGCCAAGCGATGCTCCAGCAGCATGACGAGCTGGTTTTCGAGGTCGAGCCTTTGCCGCAGCATCGTGCGTTGGCGCCGCGCGGCCCAAAGGTTTATGAGGGCGTTGCGCACCCCTCGCCGCACCTGCCACGACGCGGTCGCCAGATCGTCGCGGGCCGCCTGAACCCAATGACGAGCCTGAGCCGTGCGGTCTTCCCGCTTGCCGAATGTCTCGATGAGGAAGTTGATGGCGGGGGCCACCACCCAAGGCGAAGGCGTGGCGATGCTCGTATTGTAGCTGAGCTCTTCGAAACTCAGCGACGGGTTGGGCACCTGCGCGGCGGTGATAACGCCGGCCCGTGCTTCGGCCAGCTTGGAGCGCGCGATATCGAGATCCGGATGGTAATAGAGCGCCGCCAAAGTCAGCGTCGTCAGAGTCCACGGCAATTCGGATCCGCGTTGAGCATCGGGGCCGGGTTCCGGATCGGACGCCGCCGCGGCCTTGATGAATTCCCGAAGCCGCAGGCTATTCAACGATCGCGCGTCAATGGCCGCCGCGTTGATCGCCGGCGAGATCGGTGCCGGCTTGTAGGTTGCGCAGCCCAAAAGAGGCGTAACGACGCAAGCAACAATGACGGAAAAGCGTGCACACCGCATTCAGGGCTCGGCCAACGCATGCAACCGGCCAAGCCTAGCCGGCCGACCTGAAGCGGCGGTGACGCCCAGATAACGAAATCGTCATCTGTGCCGAGGATCAGCGCGCAGGGGTATCTTAAGCAGATGCGGGGAGGACCAGCCTCACCTGCGTACCGCGTCCGACCTCGCTCTCGATTTCGACACGGCCACCATGGCGGGTCGCGATGCTTTTGACCACGGCCAGCCCCAGCCCCACGTTCTGCCGCGAGCCCGTCCGCGCTTGATCGACCCGATAGAAGCGCTCGAAGACGCGCGGCAGATGCTCCGACGCGATTCCGCATCCCGTATCGCTGACGCTCACGGTGAGCCCGCTCGGGTCCGCGCTGGCCGCGAGGCTCACCAGGCCTCCCGCCGGGGTATGGGCAATGGCATTCGAGACCAGGTTGCCGATCGCCTGCTGGAACAGGGTGCGGTCGAACTCGCCATAGACGCCCGCAACGGCAGAAGCGTTGAGGTCGATACCCGCTTCCGCGGCGGCCGCCTCGTAATATGTCTGGACCGTCCGCAGTTCTTGACCGACATCGATCTTCTCGCGTTGGAGCGCCTCGGCGGCGGTATCCGAACGGGCAAGGAAAAGCAGCGTCCGGATCAAGCGCGCGATGCGCGCGCATTCCTCCAGGCACGATTCGAGGACCCCGCGATATTGCTCTCCTGACCGGGACTTGCTCAGTGCCACCTCGATTTCGCCGCGTAGATTGTTGACCGGCGTTCGAAGCTCGTGCGCGACGTCGTCGGAGAACTGCGAGACATGGCGGAACGACTGTTCCAGCCGATCGAGCATGGCGTTGAACGTCTCCGCCAGCCCGCAGAGTTCGGCAGGCAAGCCCCGGGTTTCGATCCGCTCATGCAGGGTCGTTGCCCGAATGCGCGCGGCCTTATGCCCGATATTCTCGATCGGCCGCATGCCGCTCCGGGCGATGAGATAACCGACGAGAGAACACAACACCAGCGACACACCAAGGACGAGCCACAAGCGATCGCGATATCGGGCAAGCAGATACTCGTCGTGCTCCCGGTCCATCGCGACCTGCATGAATTCGTCAGGGCTCGTCGTATTGTCTTGGCCGACGGGCACGATCAAAGTGAGAAACGGCTTGCCGGAACGCGAGATGACCTCGCGCCTTTGACCGTCGAGCGATCGGATGCTCGCAAGCTCCGCTTTGGCCGGCGGCGGCAGTTCTTTCGCCATCCCCGGCGTCTCGGCCAGCGTCCGCGCATTGCCGTCGAGAACACGCAGATAGATTTCGGGTTGGTGCGGCGGCGCCCAGGAAGGTCGCCGTTCCGGCGCTTGTACAAACGGGCCAGTCGGCGTCGAACGCAGCAATATCCGCGCATTGTTCAGATTGTCGGCGAGATCTCGGAGATCCTCCTGATACATGCTGTTGACCAGCACCCAATAGAGCAGACCCGATGCGACGAAGATCAGTACAAACGCGGAGAGCGCGTACCATACCGTCATTCGCGATGCGATCGACAGCACTCGGCGCGGGCGTGATCCGTCCTCGCCGACCACGTCAGCTACGCTGTTCGAGGACATAGCCGACGCCGCGGACGGTATGGATGAGCTTGCAATCGAACGGCTCGTCGACCTTGCCGCGAAGCCGGCGCATATGGACTTCGACGACGTTGGAATCGCTGTCGAAGTTGATGTCCCAGACCTGTTCGGCAATCAACGTCCGAGACAGGACTTCGCCGGAGCGACGCAGCAGCAGCGACAGCAACTGAAATTCCTTGGGCGTCAGATCGAGGGCGTGCCCACCGCGCATCGCTCGATGGCGGAGCAGGTCCAACTCGAGGTCGGCGATCTTCAGCAGCGATGATTGCCGGGCCGGGCCCCGACGCAGAATCGATCGCGCGCGTGCCAGGAGCTCGGAGAATGCGAACGGCTTGACGAGATAATCATCGGCACCGAGTTCCAGTCCCTTGACGCGGTCATGAACGGCGTCGCGTGCCGTCAAGAACAGCACCGGGGTGGCGATTCCCCTGCGTCGCAGGTCGGCGACGATGCTCCAGCCGTCCCGACCCGGCAACATGACGTCGAGGACGATCAAATCGTATGATCCCGTGATGGCATAGTGAGCCCCATCCTCGCCGTTGTCGGCGATGTCGGCGACAAAGCCGTTCTCTTCCAAGCCGCGCTTCAGGTACGCGGCCGTCTTTGGTTCGTCTTCGGCAATCAAGACTTTCACGGTACTGCCCTCGAACGAAGAATCTGCGGGAACGTTGCGATTTCGCACTTAGCCTTTCGACGGCGCCGCTCGCGGCTTCACCTGTAAGCAAACCCTCGCTATCGTACAATGTTTGGATCGGGGCGAGTTCTTCGATCTGCCTCGATCCCTCGTCCATTAGGATCGGCGCTGAGCACGCTTCGTCAAAAGTCGCTGAGCTCGGTCTCGACGCCGCGGCCGGGTGTCATCGCCCACGATCTCTTATCCGGCAGCCTGTTCGAGTAGCGGATCGGCGATCACGGTCTCGGGGATCGCGACCGCATGTGGTGCCAGGTCGCGATAGAGCGCGAGATAGCGGCGCGCTGGCGCCGACCAAGCGAATTCCCGAGCCATCGCCTGCCGCTGCACCATGCGCCAGACCAGGGGTTGGCGGTGCAGCGCCAGCGCCCGGTCGATGCAGCGAAGCATATCGGCACCATTCGTGCCTCGAACGCGAATCCGGTTGCCGTAGCGTGGCGAATCGAGCGGCCGGTCGCGTCCACCACGGTATCGCAGAGGCCGCCGGTGCTTCTCACCACCGGCAATGTGCCGTAGCGCATGGCATAAAGCTGCGTGAGCCCGCATGGTTCGAAGCGCGCGGGATGCAGCAGGATATCGCCGCCCGCCACAAGCCGGTGCGCCAGCGGCTCGTGGTAGCCGATGCGGACCGCGATCCGACCCGGGTGACGGCGCGCCGCATGCCCGAAGCGCTCTTCGAGGGCGCGATCCCCATCCCCGAGCAGGGCGCATTGAGCGCCGCTCTCGACGATCCCCGGCAACGCATCGGCAACCACATCGGCCATCTTTTGTTCCGTGATCCGGCTCAGAAACACGACGAGCGCGGCCTCGGCATCCGCCTCAAGACCCAGCTCGCTTTGCAGCGCCCGCTTGCATGTGCGCTTGCCGGCGATATTCCGCACCGTGAAATTGCCGGCCAGATGGGGATCGGTCGCGGGATCCCAAATCCCGTAATCCACCCCATTGAGGATACCGATGAGATCGCTCGCGCGACGTTGCAGCAACCCTTCGAGCCCGCAGCCATATTCGGCCGTGAGGATCTCCCGCGCATAGGTCGGGCTCACGGTCGTCACACGGTCGCTATAGCGGATGCCCGCCTTCAGGAATGAGATCTGGCCATAGAACTCGAGCCCGTCGGGTCCGAACAGATCGCCGGAAAGGCCGAGCTGGGAATAGAGGTCCGCGGGAAACAGGCCCTGATAAGCGAGATTGTGGATCGTGAAGACCGATTTGGGCCTTTGCCCAGGGGTTTCGGCGAGGATGGCCGGGAGCAGGCCGGCATGCCAGTCATTGGCATGGACGATGTCCGCCCGCCAATCCGCCACGAGCACGCCCAGCGAGAGTTGCGCAGCGACATGGTTGAAAATCGCGAACCGCCGCGCATTGTCGGGCCAATCTTGCCCGTTCTCGTCCTGGTAGGGGCCGCCGGAACGCCGATACAGCGAAGGGCAGTCGACGAGCCAGATCGGCAGCGCGGTGTCGGGCGTACGCGCGGCGATCAGCCGCAACGGACCGGCGCCCATGAAATCCGCGAGTTCCACGCGCACCGACTTGTTGGCCGCGGCTTCGATGGCCTTCGGATAGCCCGGGAGCAGCAGCCGCATTTCGACGCCGAGAGCGGTCAGCGCCTTTGGCAGCGCCGCGCTTACATCCGCAAGGCCGCCCGTCTTGGCGAGCGGGTAGATCTCCGATGATACGAAAAGCGTACGCAAGGACCGTCTCCCGGACATTTGACGATCGTTTCGTGACGCAAAGAGCGGCCGCCGTCGGCTGCTCTTGCAGCGCCAATCGCGAGTTTCGTATGTCAACGGCGAACAGCCTTGATTCAGATCAAGACAACCTCGATGCCGCCCGATCGGCAGCCACGCGGGTTCTCCGGCGTTTGATTTGTGTCAATGTTCCCGAGAGCGGCGGCGATTAGCCTCCATGCATTGCGGATGCCTGGGAAGGGGTTGGTGATGTGCGCGCAAGAATACGTCCGCTGGTTTGATACGATTCGGCTCGAGGATGTGCCGATCGTCGGCGGGAAGAACGCCTCGCTTGGCGAGCTCTATTCCGCCCCCGCCTCGGAAGGCATCAGGGTGCCGAATGGTTTTGCCCTCACCGCACAGGCTTATCGCAATGCTCTCGCCGAAGCTGACGCGCTGGGCAAGCTCCATCGGCTCCTTGACGACCTCGACAAGACCGACGTCGAGGCTCTAGCGAAGCGGGCAGCCGAGGCACGCCGGATCGTCTATGCCGCAACCGGCGGCGATGAGCTGCGTCGGCAGATCGCCGCGTCCTATCGCAATCTCGAGAAGCAGTACGGGAGTGGCGTCGCCGTCGCCGTCCGCAGCTCCGCGACTGCGGAAGATCTTCCTACCGCCAGTTTTGCCGGACAGCACGAGAGCTTCGTCAACGTCCGGGGCGAGAATCACGTGTTCGAGGCCTGCCGGCAATGTTTCGCCTCGATCTTCACCGACCGTGCGATCGTCTATCGTCTCGATAACGGCTTCGACCATTTCAAGGTTGCACTGTCGGTCGGCGTGATGAAGATGGTCCGCTCCGACCTCGCCGCAAGCGGTGTGATCTTTACGCTCGACACCGAATCGGGTTTTCGCGACGTCGTCTTCATCACGGGGACCTACGGCCTCGGCGAGATCATCGTTCAAGGTCGGGCCGATCCGGACGAATTCTATGTCCACAAGCCGACGTTCAAGAAGGGGTTTCGAGCGATTCTTCGTCGCTCGCTGGGCAAGAAGCAGGTGCGCATGGTCTATGCTGAAGGAGACACGGGCGCGACCACGCAGACCATCGCGACTTCCGATGCCGATCGCAAGCTATTCTGCCTTGAGGATGCGGAGGTGCTAAGCCTCGCGGACTTCGCCATCAAGGTTGAGGACCATTACACGAGCAAGGCCGGCCGGCCGATGCCGATGGACATCGAATGGGCGAAGGACGGCGAGGATGGCCGGCTCTATATCGTGCAGGCCCGGCCGGAGACCGTCGCCTCGCAACGATCCGCGGATGCGTTCGAGACTTATGCCCTCAAAGGAACCGGTCCGGTGCTCGCCACCGGCCGTGCCGTGGGCGAGAAGATCGCCGTGGGCACGGTGCATGTCGTCGCCGATCTCGGCGATCTCCGGGCGTTTCGACCGGGCGAGGTCCTGGTCTCGGATACGACGACCCCGGATTGGGAGCCGGTGATGAAGACCGCCGCCGCGATCGTCACCAATCGCGGCGGCCGCACCTGTCACGCGGCCATCGTCGCCCGCGAACTCGGCGTGCCGGCGGTCGTCGGCACGGAGGGCGCGACGCAGGCACTCAAGGCGGAGGCCACCGTGACCGTGTCCTGCGCGGAAGGCGAAGTCGGTCGCGTCTATGACGGGCGAATTCCGTTCGAGACCACGCGCATCGCCGTGGCGACGCTCAAGCGGCCGCGCACCGCCATCATGGTGAACCTGGGGGACCCCGACCTCGCCTTTGCGACGGCGATGCTGCCGAACGAAGGCGTCGGGCTCGCGCGGATGGAGTTCATCATCAGCGAGCATATCGGCGTTCATCCGATGGCGTTGGCGCAGCCGGAGAAGATTACGTCCGCCGAGGACCGGAAAGTGGTTGCAAAACTGGTCGAGCGATATGAGCGCCCGACCGATTTCTTCATCGAGAGGCTGTCGGAGGGCGTCGGCACCATTGCCGCGGCGTTTTATCCGAAGCCCGTGATCGTGCGCCTCTCCGATTTCAAGACCAACGAATATGCAAAGCTGATCGGCGGCGCCGGCTTCGAGCCCAAGGAAGAGAACCCGATGCTCGGCTTCCGCGGCGCTTCGCGCTACGCGCATCCCGCCTATGCTGCCGGTTTCGCTTTGGAGTGCGCTGCGCTCCGGCGCGTGCGCAACGTGATGGGTCTCACCAACCTCCGTGTCATGGTGCCCTTCTGCCGGCGCGTCGAGGAGGGCAGCCGCGTCATCGCCGCGATGGCGAAGAACGGGCTGAAGCAGGGCGACAATGGGCTCGAGATTTACGTCATGTGCGAGATCCCGAACAATGTCATCCAGATCGACGCCTTCTCGAAACTGTTCGACGGGTTTTCCATCGGCTCCAACGACTTGACTCAGCTCACGCTCGGCGTCGATCGGGACTCGGAGATCGTCGCGTTCGATTTCGACGAGCGTGATCCGGGAATGCTGGAGATGCTCCGTCTGGCCGTCGATGGCGCCAAGCGCAACGGCCGCCATGTCGGAATCTGCGGCGAAGCGCCTGCGAACTACCCGGAGATTGCGAGCTTCCTGACCGGACTCGGCATCGATTCGATCAGCGTGAACCCGACGAGCCTGATGCGAACCATGACGGTCGTGCGCGAGGCCGAAGAGGCGAAACAGCCCCGCTCGGATGGCGGCTTGGCCGCCTAATAACAACGTGGGTGGCGGTGATGGCAGCCTTTTTCTTGCGCGAGCTTCCCGCTGCGCTTGCTCCGTTGGAGGATCTTGCGCTCGATCTTCGATGGACATGGAATCACGAGGCGGACGCGCTGTGGAAACGCATCGATGCCGAAACATGGAACCGGACCCGGAATCCCTGGACAATCCTTCAAAATGCCTCGACGGCGCATTTGAGCGAGCTTGCCGCCGACCGTTCATTCCTCGATCATCTTGAACGCCTGGCTGCAGCACGCCGTGCCTACCTCGCGCGATCCGGCTGGTTCGGTTCGGCTTACGGCGCCGCAGCGCTGGCGGGTGTTGCCTTTTTCAGTATGGAATTTGGCCTCAGCGACGCGTTGCCGCTCTATGCGGGCGGTCTTGGCATTCTCGCGGGCGACTTTCTCAAGACGGCCAGCGATCTCGGGGTGCCCGCGATCGGCATCGGCCTTCTCTTCCAGGAGGGATATTTCCGGCAGACGATCGATGCTACCGGATGGCAACACGAGGCAAATCCGTACAACGAGCCGGCGACGATGCCGATCCGGCCGGTTCTCGCCGGTGACGGGCCGTGGCTGCGCATTCCGCTCGAATTGCCCGGTCGCACGCTTTTCCTACGGGTTTGGACGGGCTCGGTGGGACGCGCGACGCTCTATCTCCTCGACAGCAACGACCCGCTCAATAGTCCGGTGGACCGAGGCATAACCGGCAAACTCTACGATGGTGGAACCGAGACCCGCCTCTTGCAGGAGCTCGTTCTCGGCATCGGAGGATGGCGGACCATCGAGACGGTGCGGCCGGAGATCGAGGTGTGCCACATCAATGAGGGCCACGCGGCATTGGTCGTGCTCGAGCGAGCGCGGCGGCTGGCACAGCGACTTGGGATCGGATTCTGGGAGGCGTGGAGCGCCGCACGGGCGGGGACCGTGTTCACGACGCACACGCCCGTGGCGGCCGGATTCGACCGCTATCCTTCGGAACTCATCGGCCGATATCTCCGGGTTGCGATGGATGCCTTCGACGACGCGGGCGTGGCGATGGCCGAAATCCTGGCGCTGGGCCGGGCCGATCAGGATGGCGCCGCCGCTCCATTCAACATGGCCTATCTCGCCGTTCGAAGTTCATTGGCGAGTTTCGGCGTAAGCCGGCTGCATGGGCGCGTGAGCCGGCACATTTTCCAACCGTTGTTCCCGCGCTGGCCTAACGGCGAGGTTCCGGTCGATCATGTCACCAATGGCATTCATGTGCCGTCTTGGGATTCGGCGCAGGCCGATCGAATCTGGACCGCTGCCTGCGGCAAGGACCGGTGGCGCACGATGTCCGACGCGTTGAGCGCATCCATCGAGGCTCTATCGGACGAAGCGCTTTGGGAAATGCGCGGCGACAGCCGGAAGGAATTGGTGCGAAGCGTCCGCGCGCGTCTCAAGACGCATCTGGGCAGTCGCGGACTTCCCGCCGAAACGGTTGCACAGGCGTCGGCCGTGCTCGATCCCAATATCCTGACACTCGGTTTCGCCCGCCGGTTCGCGGCCTACAAGCGGCCCAACCTGCTGCTTCACGATGCCGCGCGGTTCGGCCGTCTTCTTGCCAATGCTCGCCGCCCGGCGCAGATCGTGGTTGCCGGCAAGGCCCATCCGGACGACGACGAAGGCAAAAGAATGATCCGCGAGTGGATCGCCTTCGCGCAGCGCCCGGGGTTCCGGCATCGCGTCGTGTTTCTCGAGGATTACGACATCACGCTCGCAGAGGATCTCGTCAAGGGCGTCGACGTGTGGATCAATACCCCGCGGCGCCCCTGGGAAGCCTGCGGCACGAGCGGCATGAAGATTCTCGCGAATGGCGGCCTCAACCTGTCCGAGCTCGACGGCTGGTGGGAGGAGGCGTATGCGCCGGACCTCGGCTGGGCCATCGACGGTGGCGAAAGCCACGAGGAACACGAGCAGGACGCGCTTGATGCCGAGGCGCTCTACGCAACGCTCGAGCGCCAGGTCGCATCCGAATTCTACGATCGCGACGCCGGCGGCATGCCACGCGCCTGGCTGGCGCGGATCCGTCGCAGCATGGCGGCGCTCACCCCGCAGTATTGCAGCACGCGGATGGTCCACGAATACATCGCCAAGGCATACCTGCCGGCGGCGCAGGCGCTCCGCGAGCGTCTCGCCGATGCCGCCGCAGGGGCGAAAGCGATAACCCAATGGGAGCATCGCGTCCGCCGCGCCTGGGCGAGTCTCCATATCGGTGCGACGGCGGCGGCTCGGACGGAAGACTCGCTGATCTTCTCCGTGCCCATCTACCTCGGTGAAATGGCGCCGGACGACGTCCGCATCGAGCTTTATGCGGACCCGCGTGACGGCGACACACCGGAGATCATCGAACTTGCTCGAGGCGAGCCCATTGCCGGCGCCGTGAACAGCTATGTCTGCACCGGGCGCCTGCCCGCGACGCGCTCACCCGACGACTTCACGGTTCGGATCGTGCCGCATCACGCGGGCGTCCGCATTCCAACCGAGCTTGCGCTCATTCTCTGGCAAAAGTGACGGTTTGATCGTGGTGGCAGGAGGCGAGACGATTTATCGGGTAACGCGCGCAAAATCGATATCCGGATGGGGTGCGCCGGTTCCCGTCTCCAGATACTGTTGCAAGCTGACGAGATAGAACCCCCAACCCGTCGTCGTCATCCGTAGACCTCGTCGCCCTGCACGAAGCCGCGGTGCGCGAAGGAGAGCACGGTGTCGCTCCCCTCGGCTCGCAGAGCGAACGTGATTGTCGTGCCGTCCCACTTGGGGCGAAAGGAGGAGATCGTCTTCCAGACCACATGGACTGGCGGCTTGCGCTCTTCAACTCTCACTTTGTTGGCGCGCTGACTTTCATAGAAGCGAAATTCGCCCGTCCCACCGATCTTTGAATCGAGGTCGGCGTGCCGTGTCCACCCGTTGCAAATGCCTCCGGCCGTCGTGAGCGCTTGGTGGACCCGCTCAGTTGACACGTGGATCTTGATGAGATGCTCGATGTCGGGCATGTGCTCTTCCTTTCTTGGAGCGCATGCTGAGCGCTCATCTCTTCGGCACGCCGAGCTGCACCGCCATCCAGTCGGCGCATTGCGTGCGCCACAGGTGACCGCGGTTATGGCCGACATGGATACCGCCCTCCAGCGCGACGAACACGCACGGCCCCTTGACCTCCCTCGCGACGCGTTCCGCGTCCTGCCAGCGCGTGATGCGGTCCTCCTTGCCGGCAATGATGAACATCGGGCAGGTGATCCGCGAGGCTACGCCGCTCAGGTCGAATGGCCGCGTCTTCTCGCGTGCCTCTTCGATGGTCTTGGAGTGGGTGCGGAGCACATAGGCGTCCTTCAGCGTCTGCGGGCGCTGATCAAAATTGTCCATGACGCTGTAGGCGCCGCTATTGGCGATGGCCGCCTTCACACGCTTTTCGAATGCCGCGGCGCGTGGCGCGTAGTAACCCCCCATGGACGAGCCGGAGATGCCTACCCGGTCGCCGTCGAGATCGATGCGCTTTTCCACCCAGTCGATCACGGCGCCGACTGGCTCCTCGAAGGTGTGGCGGACCGGCCAGTCATACTCGCCCTCGCCCTGTCCGGGCCCGTCAAAAGAAAGTGTCGCAATGCCGCGTTCGAGGAAAAGCTGCTCATAGAAATGCTGCTCCTCCTTGGTCGAATCCATGCCGGATATAATGAGAATCACGGGCTGCTTGCCGGTGGCGCCAAGAGGTTTGCGCAAATTGCCGTAGAGATGCTTGCCCTCGAACGGGATGGCGACGCGCTCGCCGGGGGGCGACAAATGCGGCAGGGCCAAAGTGCGGCACTCGACGGCCTTTGCGTGCGCCGCCTTCATCTGCTTCACGTCGTGCGTAAAATAGAACTTCGCGAAATGGTATTCGACTGCGGCGGTCCCGAGGTGCATCGCGGCCGAAGCGTTCTGGTTGTCGGCGAGGCAGATGCGCCCGATCTTTTCGTGTATGGCGGCCCGCTCGCACCAGGCTTGGCACCAATCGTCCCACCGGTCGATGGAATAGGCAACCTCGAGGAAATCTGTCACCGGCACGCCGCCCGCAGTCAGGCGGATCATCCAACCGCTGCGTGCGGCTTTGATATTCGCGTCCGGCGTGCGTTCTTTGGTTTCCGTTGCCATCTTGTCCTCCCGCAGCGGTTTCACCCGATCTGAGGTGCCGGTCGGGCCCGTCGCGGGCACTATGCCACGGCCCAAGGGGAGCAGAAAGTGGTGCCGTCATAGCGCCCCATTTGATCGAGCAGGCGACGATGTCGTCTCGTGCCGCCTGACTCGATCATGCCGATGAGGGATTCTCAAATCGGTCCAATGCCTGAGAAGCGGAGAATATTGCGCTCCGGGCTCTTGAGACTGTGGGCTCCGATGCGTTGCAGAAATGGCCGCCATCGGGGTCGGGATGCCCCTGGATGATCACGCTGCGTCTTGTCATTGCAGGTCTCGGTTCTGATCGGCGCCGCGGAAGACGTGCTTGTATCGTGTTAAGGCTCGGGGAAGGAGTTTGAGCACGACGTCGGCGAATCCGCCGTGCCTCAGCGATAGATGAAGCCGTGCCGCGCGAACCATTTCTCGCCTTCCACCACGAGGAACACGACTGTGGATAAAGCCAGGCACAGGGCGAGCTCCGGAAAGCTCAGCGGCGCCGTCTTGAACGCCGCATTCAGCACCGGCACATAGATCGTCATCAACTGCATCACGAAGGTGACGACCACGGCGCCGATCAGCGGCAGGTTCGAGAGCGCTCCCTGCACGAACAGCGATTCCCGCTCCGACCGGATGGCGAGCACGTGTCCCATCTGCGACAGTGTAAGCACGGTGAACACCATCGTCTGCCAATGGGCGGATGCGACATGGATCGCCCAGGCCTGCGTCAGCAGCGTAACGCCGGCCATCGTCGATCCGACCCACAGGATGTGCTGCCACATGCCATGCGCGAAGATGCTTTCGCCGGCGGGCCGCGGCGGCCGCTGCATCACCGCCTTCTCCGGCGGCTCGGCCGCGAGCGCTAGGCCGGGCAAGCCATCGGTGACCAGGTTGATCCATAGGATGTGAATCGGGAGAAGCGGTATCGGCAGACCCAGGAATGGCGCGAGGAAGATCGTCCAGATCTCGGCCGAGTTGCAGGTGAGCGCATAGCGGATGAACTTCCGGATGTTGTCGAAAATGCGCCGCCCTTCCTCGATGGCCGCGACGATGGTGGCAAAGTTGTCGTCGAGCAGAACGAGGCTTGCGGCCTCGCGCGCCACATCGGTGCCGGTCTTGCCCATGGCGACACCGATATCCGCGCGCGCCAGCGCCGGCGCGTCATTCACGCCGTCACCCGTCATCGCAACGAACTCGCCGCCGGCCTGGACGGCAGCAACGATACGAATCTTTTGCGCAGGATCGACCCGGGCGTAGACGCGCGTGCGCTTGATGCCGTCGGCCAAATCCGCATCGGATAGTAGACGCAGCTCCGGGCCCGTCAGAACCCTGTCGCCGGCGCCCAGCAAGCCGACCGCGCGGGCGATGGCGCGTGCCGTCACGGGATGGTCCCCGGTGATCATTACGGGTGTGATGCCGGCCGATTTGCACAGCGCGACCGCCTGCTTCGCCTCCGGCCGGGGCGGATCCTGGAGACCGACCAGTCCCAGCAGCGTGAGGTCCCGCTCGATCGTCTCGGCGTCTTGGTCGCGCGGCAGCGTGTTCCACCGGCGATCGGCGACGGCGAGCACGCGAAGCCCCTCGTCCGCCATGGCCTCGGCCACCGCCATGAGGCGTTCGCGGTCGGCAGCGGCTTCGCCTTCCTCTTCCATGACCATGGCGCAGCGTGCAATCACCATCTCCGGCGCGCCCTTGGTGTAGGCAACGAAGCCCGCATCCTGGCTGTGGAACGTCGTCATGCGCTTGCGGTCGGAGTCGAACGGCAGCTCCATCCGGCGCGGCGCCGATTGCTCGAGAACATGCTTGTCGAAGCCGGCGCCGGTGGCGAGCCGCGACAGCGCCACCTCGGTAGGATCGCCGACAATCTCGTCCCGCTCGCCCCGTCCGGCATCATTGCAGAGCGCCAGCGCCTCGAGCAGCCGCCTCGTGGGCGCGCCGGCGTCGCCGAGAGCGGTCGGGACATGACGCCGCCCCGCGACAAAGACCTCGACCGCGTGCATCTCGTTGAGGGTCAGCGTGCCCGTCTTGTCGGTGCAGATGCAGCTTACGGAGCCTAGGGTCTCGACGGCTGGAAGGCGCCGCACCAGCGCGTTACGGCGCGCCATGGTGCGGGCGCCCAAGGCCAGCATCACGGTCACGACGGCCGGCAGCGCCTCGGGAATCGCGGCGACGACGAGGCTCAGTGCCGTCAGGAGCATCAATAGGACGGGCTCGCCGCGCAGCAATCCGACCGCGAAGATGATCGCGCAGATGCCGATAACCGCGAGCGCGAGCTGCCGCCCGAACGCGGCGAGGCGTCGTTGCAGAGGTGTCTGCGTCGTCGGCGCCGCCGCCAGCATGTCGGCGATCTTGCCGAGTTCTGTCGCCATGCCGGTGGCGACCGCGACGCCGCGCCCGCGGCCATAGGTGACGACGGTTCCCTTGAACGCCATGTTCAACTGATCGGCAAGCGCGAGCGCCGGATCGGCGAGCGGCCCGGTGCGTTTTTCGACCGGCAGGGATTCACCGGTCAGCGCCGCCTCGGTCACCTTGAGCCGGGGGGCCTCGATCAGGCGCAAATCCGCGGGAACGACGGTTCCCGCTTCGAGCAGCACGATGTCGCCCGGCACGATCTCCGCCGCCGCGATGACCTGCCGCCGCCCGGCCCGGACCACCGTCGCCTTCAAGGCGGCGAGCCGCTTCAACGCCGCCATCGCGCGCTCGGCACGAAAATCCTGCACAAAGCCGACGACGCCGTTCAGCAGCACGATGGCGATGATCACGATCGTGTCCTCGACATCGCCGATCACCCCCGAGACGACCGCCGCGGCGACAAGAATCACGATCATGAAATCGCTGAACTGCGCGACCGCCATGTCGAGGAGACGGCGTCGCCCACGCTCGCGGATCTCGTTCGTGCCATCTTGCGCAAGGCGCAACGCCGCCTCGTCGGGGCCGAGGCCATGGTCGAGATCGGAATCGAGCCTCCGCACGGCCATGCCGGCCTCCTGCGTGTGCCAGGCCGGGACATCGCCGGGGGGCAACGGGAGCGTGCGCTGCGCCATCATTCACCGTGGCTGTCGAGGGCGTCGGAGTTGAGCAGGGACACGACAAACCTGCGGCCGATAGAGCAGGCCGATGATGGCGATCCCGGTCATGATCACCGTGGACATTGTCGAAGCCCAATGGATCGGGGACACGCTCGACAGGATCGGTCCCTTCACGGACCGAATGTCGTCGACGGCGACGATCGCCCTGCCGAACAGATTGGCGATGGCCATATCAAGGGCGCCGATATCGATCAAATTGAGTCCCCGACCGCCCGCCGCGAGTACTTCGCCCGGCTGCGCGACGCGATATTGTGAATCCGCACCGAATGTTGACCCCGCCGCGCGCAGTGATCAACCCGTTAGGCTTCCAGCGAAAATGCGCGCTTCCGGAGAGGTCGGGATCGGCGCCGATCCTGACCCCCGCTAACGTCAAAAACGGGAAGCAAATTCAACCCGTTGGCCATCACGTCGGGCGGGCTCGCCGTTCGGCGCGTAGTCACAACCAACATGGTGCGGGGCATGGGGCAAGGGGCCAGGCGAGAGCCGCTTGATCAGTCTCGGGCCGCCCGCATCGGGGCCGCCGCAGCTTATCTCGCCCTGGCAACCCCCGCCCGCCACTGCCGGCGCAGCCACGGTCATTGCCAAGTTTGCGGCGCAGCCCCGCGATTTATTGGATTTTTACCGTGGATGACGGATCATGGAAGCGTAGTCCCCGGCACGATAGGCGCGCCTCCCGGATCGCGCGCCGTCGCGCGGCAACGAGACCCGGTCATTTGATCCTCTCGTGTTGCTCAAAATAGCGCTTCGGTAATAGAGAGCATGGCGTTTCCACAGGTCACCATCGTCGTTGTCCCGCGGGAACAGTTCAGCAAGACGCAAGTCTCGCTCGAAAGCATCTTCGCGCATACGCATCAGCCATTCACGCTGATCTATGTCGACGGCAACGCGCCGGACCGTGTCCGGCGCTATCTTGAAGGCCAAGCGGCCGAGAAGGACTTCCGGCTCATTCGGGAGGACCGCTATTTGCCGGCGAATGTGGCACGCAATCTGGCGGTGCCATACCTTCGGACCAAATATGTCGTCTTCATCGACAACGATGTGATCGTCGCGCCGAACTGGCTCGAGCCGTTGATCGACTGTGCGGATGAAACCGGTTCCTGGCTGGTGGGCCCGGTCTATTGCGTCGGCGATCTGCGCAATCCGATCATTCATACCCTGGGCGCCGAGCACGGCATCGACGAGGCCGATGGCAAGCGCCGTTGGCGGGAGCGACATCTCTTCTGCGGACAACCGTTCAATGCTGTCCGCGGCGAACTCCACCGGCGGCCCATCGATCTCGTCGAGTTCCATTGTCTCTTGATGCGAACCGAGGCATTCGAGCGCTTGGGCATGTTCGATGCCGCCTTGTTATCGTACTTCGATCACAACGATCTGTGCTTGCAAGTCCGCGATGCCGGCGGTTCGATCTATGTCGAGCCGCGCTCGATCGTAACCTATGTTCCCCCGCCGCCATTCGCCGCTTCCGACGTGCCGTTTTTTCTGTTGCGGTGGAGCGATCGCTGGATTAGCAGCAGCGTGGCCCATTTCGCCCGCAAGAACAAGATCGACGCAACCGATCCGATCTTCGCGGCGCATTACGATTATCAGCAAGCCCAACGCGCGCGTCTGCTTCGGCACCCGCGCAGGACGGTGCGCCGGGTGCTCGGAATCCGCGCCTTATCCGCGATGGAAGCGGCCCTCGATCGGGTTCTCGATTGGACCGTCGTTGCCCGCGGCTGATCGCCGCCACGTCGCGACGGGCGACGCGCAGGGGACGGCGGAAACGCCGGTGACCGTCTACGATTACATCATCGTCGGCGCCGGGTCCGCGGGATGCGTGCTCGCCTATCGCTTGTCAGCGAACCCAAGCACGACGGTGCTGCTGATCGAGGCGGGCCCTCACGACGACAACCCACTCATCCACATGCCCAAGGGGTATCTCAGAACGCATGGCGATCCGCGTCTGATCTGGTACTTCCCGGTAACGGCGGACCACGAAAGCGCGGAATGGCACGGCTCGCTGATCGCCGGCAAGGTGCTTGGCGGATCGAGTTCCATCAACAGCATGCTCTACGTCCGTGGGCAACCGCAGGATTACGATGATTGGGCCGCATCCGGTGCCTCGGGCTGGGGCTGGAGCGATCTCGGTCCGTGCTTCAAGCAGATCGAGCATCATGAACTCGGTGCAAGCGACACGCGCGGCAGCGGCGGCCCGCTTCACATCTCGTCCGGGCGACGCCGCGACCCGGTTTGCGAGGCGATCATCGAGGCTGGCGTCCGGATGGGTTTGCGACGCAAGACGGACCTCAACGAGGGCGACCAGGAAGGCATCGGCTATTTCCCCGTCACGATAAAGCACGGCCGGCGCGTCAGCGCGTCTGACGCCTTTCTGGCGCCGATCAATATGCGGGCCAATCTGGTCGTCGCGACTGCAACGACGGCCAGCAAGCTCATTTTCGACGGCAAGCGCGCGATCGGCGTCACGTGCACGAAGAATGGTGCGTCGGAGCACTTTTATGCCGGGCGTGAAATCATCGTCTCCGCCGGCGCGCTGCAATCGCCGAAATTGCTGCAGCTTTCGGGCATCGGGCCCGCCGATCATCTGCGCTCGCTCGGGTTGCCGGTGGTCTGCGACAGTCCGGGCGTTGGTGCAAACCTGCGCGACCACTGGAAAATCCGAGTGCAATATCGGCTTAGGCGATGTGCGGGTCACAATCATCGCCTGCTGGGGCGGCGACTCCAGCTCAGCACCTTGCGATACCGTATCTTTGGCAGCGGAATTCTCGCCTCGGCCGCGGCTGAGATCGGCGCGTTCATCAAGGCGCGGCCCGATGCCGATCGTCCCGATGCCGAATTGCAGATTTCACCTTTCTCGACCGTCCCTGGCGGCGCATCCGCCGCATTCGAGCGCTATCCCGGTCTTCAATGCGCCGCCATGCCGCTTCGTCCGGAAAGCCGCGGCACCGTGATGATTCGCTCTTCCGATCCCGCTGCGACGCCAGCGGTACGCGGGAATTTCCTCTCTGCCGAATATGACCGGCAAGTCACCGTGGATATGTTCCGCTATGTCCGCCGCCTGCTGTGTCAGCCGGCGCTGCAGCCCTATATCGGCGTGGAGAGCTTTCCCGGTCCCGACTGTCGATCGGATGATGAGATCATCGATATGTGCCGCCGGCGCGGGACACCAGGCTCGCATTTTGCCGGAACGTGCCGGATGGGCCAGGATCGAATGGCGGTGATCGACGAGAAGCTGCGTGTCCGCGGCATCTCGGGCTTGCGCGTGGTCGATGCCTCGATCATGCCGACTCAGGTGTCCGGCAATGTCAACGGACCCGTCATGGCGATGGCATGGCGCGCCGCCGATCTGATCCTGCAAGAGCCCTCGCCGCGGTGAACGACCATTGGCGGTATGCTTGGCGCGACCCTGCGATCGCGGTGGATCGTTGCAGTCTTGCTCCTCGGTGAAGATTACGGGTGTTCGGGACTCGCGCGGGCCTGGTCGCCGGGGCTCGAGCAGGACGAGCCGGGGACGGTGAACAGTTCCACTGCGGTATGCCGCATGACGATGCTTTTGCTCAACGCGTGATGCGACAAGAGCCGGGCGATGAAATCGGCTGCCTCCGGTGCGAAGCTTTTGTCCACGAAAACCCAGACGCGCGGGAACGACAACAGCGTCTCGTCGAGATGACTGAAGTTCGTGAACTCGATCGGATCGATCCGGCGGTCCGGCGACTCATTGTTGCCGGTATAGGCGCCGATGACCCGACCGGGAACGACGTGGTGCCGAAAATAATACCAGAATGGCGAGTCCAACAAGTAATAGGGCGCGAGGATCGTTACGTCGCCGGGACAGGCCTCCGCTCTGACACGCTGGATCGTCCCGCGCCAGGGCTCCTTGCGCATCGTTTGTTCGTAGTTCTTCACGCCGACCAGCTGTAACGCAACGATCAGGCCGGCAGCGAACAGGACTCGCGACGGGCGCAGTCCCGAGAACGCCGCCGCGACGAGAACGAAGAAGAGCGGCGCGACCCAGATGACCGTGCGGGTCATGAATACGGGCCGGCCGAGATGACTGATCGCGATCTCGACGATGGGAATGCCGAAAACGGCCGCGAGCAGATAGGCAACCGGCAGGCCCGCTCGCCGGTAGAGGAACGCTCCGACGAGGCCAAGCGAAAAGCCGATTAGCGTGATGACCGGCCGCAGCGTGTAGACGTATTGCTCGCCGTAGAGCGCATGCGCGGTGTAGACCACGGCATGAAGGTCCGGCGGATGGAGCCAGTTGAGTTGCGGCAACTTGCCGGTTCCTTGCTTCCACACGACCGGCAGCCAATAGCGCCATCCCGCGAGAACAAGCCCATTGAGCGCCGCCCAGACGGCCAGGCCGTCGAGCCTGCGCCAGCGCATCACATCGGCCAGCCCAATGAGCCCGGCGACAGCGAAGAGCAGAAGGGCGATATTGTGCGCATAGAGCGTGAACACCATCCCGCCGACATACGCGATGCAGCTCCCGACGCGCGGGCGTCGACCGGCCTCATGCGCCTGCAACACGCCGACGAGGCCGATGCTCGCGACAAGCGAGGCGGCCGTCAGCATCTCGTACGAGCGGGCCTCCTGGCTGTATTGGAGCTGTAGCGTCGACGTCGCCATGAGCGCGGCAGCGAACAATCCGGCCCGCTCATCGACCATCTGCCGGCCCAGGAGATAGGTCAAACCGATCGCCAACGCGCCGAACACGACCGACAGTGAGCGCAGCGCCGCCTCGGATTGGCCGAATACCCGCCACAGGCGCAGGAGCGAATAATAAAGCGGCGGATGGGTATCGAGCGGTTCCGTCCACAGCGCGTGCTGCGAAAGCTGGGCAAAGCGCCACGAATCCGCCTCGTCGAGCCAGAGCGACTCCTGCCCGAGATGCCAAATGCGCAAGGCCAGTCCGACCGCGAGGATCGCCAATAGCCACAACCACGCCGACGCGACCGCCGGCGTGCCGGCTTTGCGGAACCCGAGCCGTTCGGCAGCCGTCCCGACCGCTGCCGGCGGAGACTGCCGCACGATCCCTACCATTCGATCAATCACACTGTACGCCGGGTGTCTCAGCACGCTTGCGATCGAGCGTCTTCTTGAAAACCCGCAGTGTGTTGAGCTCGACCAGCGACTTGCCGCGCGTCATGTTGTGATCGTGCCGCCGCACGAACAGCGTGACGTGTTCGAGCTTCTCGATCGGCAGCCCGGCTTCCTTGGCACGCGCGAACCAATCGGTGTCCTCGCCGAACTTCAGCTCGGCATCGAACAGGCCGACCTTCTGAAAGGCGGCGCGACGATAAAGGCCGGCGCCGATGTAATAGGGAAACGACTCCCGCGGATTGCCAATATATTCGAACTGACCGGTCCCCCCGCTGACGTGCATGAGCTGGGCAAACCCGTGGACGACGTCGCAGTGCGGGTTTTGCAGCAGCGTATCGACCAGCAAACCGAGGTTGTTCTCCGGCCACAGGTCATCGACATCAAGGAACGCGATGATGTCGCCCGAGGCGTCCTTGATGCCTCGATTGCGTGCCGCGGCCGCGCCGGCATTCTTTTGCCGGAAATAACGCACGTCGACGGGTAGATCGCGCACTGCGGCGTCGATAGCATCGGTCGAGCCGTCATCCACGACAATGATTTCGACGCTCGGATAATTCTGGCGGAGAATATTGGCGATCGCTTCCGGCAGAAACCGCGCTCCGTTGTGCACGGGAATGACGACGCTGACGAGCGGGCCGTCCGTTCTCGCGGCGGGAACGCCACCCGAGATTGCGACGAGGCGTTGGCGCGACCACGTCAAGAGGTCGGCGATCGCGACGGGAACATGATCCAGGGCGCTGCCAAGCACGAGCTCGAGGCTCGGCAGTTCCATGATCAGGCGATCGACGAACGCATGCGTGGCGCGGCCGGCGTGAGGCAGCTGCGACATGGTGGTGAATGCGGCCGCCCGCTGCAGCGAAATCTTGGAGGCCGGCGCGATCTCGGTCTGCGTCTGAGCGGCGATACGCGGCGTCACCGCCGCCTTGAGGGGCAATGAGCGCGCAATGAGCCTCGCGTATTTCGGATAGAGGTAAAGCACCGCCTTCTCGTCGCTGAGAAACGGCGTGTTCGCCACCATGGCGCGAAACTGCGAAAAGCGATCAAGCTGATCCGCGTTGATTTTGGCGGTGCTGTAGAGGCTGAAGGCGCAGGGAGACGGGTCGTGCCGCAGGATGAGATAATCATCGGACACGTATGTGAGACCGGCGGCAAGACAAGCGAGGGCGGTCGTCGATTTGCCGACCCCGCCCTTGCCGGTGATGAGAATTCCGCCGTTTTCATCGCCGACCGCGGCGCCGTGAAGAAGTTGGCATCCATTGCACTCCATCCACCAGTGGAAAAGTGTGCGCAGTGGCGACGCCTTGGTCCAATAAGGGAGGGTGTCGGCCGTCTGAACCCAGTAGATGCCGGTCCTGGTGTCGACATTCATCAGATTCACCGAACACTCGATCCAGTGAAACGCGCTCCTGATGCGCCGGCTGTCCATGCCCCAAATGTCGCCCCGATCAGTGAATGCCTCGCGCGAGCATGGAGGCGCCGCCATGGCGACACCCGTCGACGCGCTGTCCCAGACGTGAATCGTCAGGTCGGGATCGGATGTCGGCACGATTTCCAGGTGCGATAGCGCCGCCACGAAATGCTGTGCCAGGCTCCGGCCCGCGAAAGCGATACGCACGACGGTTTCGGCAACCTCGAAGAAATGCTCGACCACGCCGACGCGTGCTTCCGCCATCACGGATCGGTGCAGAACCGCGTCGAAAAACGCCTCCTGTTCGGCCTCTGATTGGCGTGGGACATCGGATTTATGGGCAACGTCCATGCCATCCTCGCGTAATGAATCCGCCATCGGCTCAAGAGGCCTGGATTTCGGCACGAGCCGGAAAGATCTTGGGGGCGGACAAGACGCCGCCATCAAGGTGATAGACCTGGTCGGCGAACCGTACGACTGTCGGATCATGGCTGATGGTCAGTATCGCCGGGCGCGCCGGATCGTTGACGAGCGCGTCCATCAGCCGCGCGATCGTCTCGGCGTCGAGGTGGTTGGTCGGCTCGTCGAGGATGAGCAGCTTGGGCCGTCCCACCAGGGCGCGTGCGATCGCCAGCCGCTGACATTCGCCTCCGGAAAGGAGCATCCCTCCGCTGCCGATTTCGGTGTCATAGCCATTGGGTAGCTGCCTTATGAAGTCATCGGCATAAGCGCGCTTTGCGGCCGCAATGGCGTCATCGCGGCCAACGCCGATCGCGCCGTAGCTGATGTTTTCCAGCACGGTCCCCGAGAAGAACGTCGGATGCTGCATGACGACACCGATGGACCGGCGCAGTTCGCGCATGTCGATCTCATCATAGGTCACGCCGTTGGCGCAAAGGCCGCCGCCCTCCGGCCGGCAAAATCCGACGATGAGATAGAAGATCGTGCTCTTCCCCGCCCCGTTGGGGCCGACGATCGCAATGTTCGACGTGTTGCGGATGTCGAGGGAGACATTTCGCAGCACCGTGTGCGCGCCGTAGCTGAACGTGACGTCGCGAAGGGCGAGCGTTCCGTCGAATGCCACCTGTCGCGTGCCCCGATAGGGCTCAAGCGGACCGGCGCTCGCCATTTCCTGCAGGGTGACCAGCGATTCGTTGCCGCTGATGAGCTCCGGAAATGCGCCGTTGATGCGGGCGATGTAGCCATTCAGCAATCCGGCAGCGACGTAAAAGGATAGAAACTCGCCCAACGTCATCGTCCCATGCGCGATCGCGATACCGCCGATAACGAGAATAATGATGGCGGCCAAGCCCGTGACATTGGTCTCCACCTGGCCGTGAATGGCATAGCTCATCGCCATGAGATGGCCGGTCCGGCGCAATTCCCTCAAGCGCCGGGTTTGCCGGGCAAGCTCCTCGAATTCGAACCCCTGAACGCGCGTCAGGTCCATCTGGCGCAATACGAAGAGAACGCCGTTGCTGAAGCCCTCGAAGGCGCGCTGGAAGGTGTTGACGCGCCGCTTCACGTAGCGGCCGGTCATTCGGCTGGTGAGCCAGAGCAGCGGCAGGATGGCGGCAGTGAGGATCACCAGCCACCAGTTCAGGAAGATCAAAACAACGACAAGAGCGGCACTGGTGAAAATAGCGGGCAAGGTCGCGGAAAGTAGCGAGTTGCTCATGTTGTCGACGCGCTCGGTATCCTGAACGATGCGGGTGTGCATCATGTCCGTATCGGCGCTGACATAGAACTCGCGTGCCAGCGTATAGAGCCGCCGCACGATATCGATCCGCATCTGGCAGATCGCGCCTTTGGTTATTCGCAGGATGAGCGCCCGCATATAAAGAGTGATCGCGCTGTTCGCGGCCCGCGTCACCAGGATGCCGACGCCAATCCACAAGAGGAGCGTGATCTGCGCTTTGGGGATTGCCACGTCGAAGGCGTAGCGGATGAAGAACAGGACCGGTAGAACCAGCATCGATTGGGCCGATGCAATCACCGCGTAGAAAAGCAGCCGTGCCCAATCCCCCCTGTAATACGCCGCAAAATAACGCCAGGCCTTGCGGTCGAATAGGCCGGCGTTGCCGCTGGCGCTGGCGGATGGGCTGTCATCATGCGGCGGTGCCATGGTCAGGACCACATTTTTGCAAAGCGTCGCCTGAGACCGCGAAAAATCGTCGGAACCAGTTCCATCCGGCCTTTGAGCTTCCAGCGGTAACGTACGTAGTGCGACAGGCCCACGACGAAATCGATCGGCCCCGTCGCCGCTGTCCAGCGGCAGTATTCGACGAAGATGACCCATTGCTTGCCCAGCGGATTCGCATAGATCCGCTCGCGATCGCGCAGGACGACGGTGTTTTCAATGCGCTCGAGAAGGGTGACCCTCGCGCGTTGCAGACACGACAGCACCTTGGGCGGAATCGGCGCGCCGTGCCGGTCCGCCAGATAGTGCAGCCCGAGCCCGAGCCGGTGGGTCAAACGCTGCGCGGCCGCAAACGCAATCACGCGCTCCCAATCGAAGCGGCAAGCCTCGCGCCGTAGGATCGACAGCGCATCCGGAATCCATCGGATCGGCGGCTCGGCATTCCAGCGAATTCCATGCAGAACGACGTGGATGAGCATGGCCTCGGCATCGAGTTGCAGCGTTGGCACGCCACCGAAGTCGAGCGGAAGCGCCGACGCCCAGAAAAATTCGTCGGCATCGCCGTTGCATGCCTCATAAAGGAAGTGCCAGTGAAGATCGAACTGAAGATCCTTTCGATCGGTAAACTGCATCGAATGCCGGTATTTCAGATCATCGTCGGAAGCGCTTTCATTACGGCGCCATCCGAGCGCCTCGATGGCCGCGATCGCGCGCCTGACCTGCGCCGGCGGGACGACAATATCGACGTCCGCCATCGGCCGCACCGCGGGATTTCGGTAATATGTCAGAACGAGCGGGACGCCCTTCAGCAATAATGTCCGGACCCCGTTCTCTTCGAGATGCGACACGATCGGCCGCACCTTGTCGAAGAGCACGTGGTTCTCGTACCAGGACATCCGGTATACGCCTTTGAGCCGGCCCATCAGCGGGTCCTGGACGCCAAGGCGCCGGATATTGTCGTAAACGAGCGGCAGCAGTCGATAGGTGCCACGGTCGAAGTCGGCGTCGAGATCGACGCTGTGCCGCCACTTGCGAAAGCACGTGACGGCGTCCGTCCCCTCGCTCGTCGCGGCGATCAGCAGAAGAGTCTGCTGGCAGCTCGGCCACAGATACGACGCCGGGCCCCGCTTCGACGCGGCGCCTGCGCTTGCATTGCCGTCGCCGCGATCCAACGTCTACTCCGCTGTGCCGGATGCGCGTTCTTGTCGGCGCCGCCGATCAATCGACGCCTTGAGTATCTTCAAATAATCGGTTTGCCGGTGCCGCTCGGTAATCACGGTGTTCGCGGCGTGGATGCGTCGTCTGAGAACGACGTCACCGATCATCGCCATGACCAGACCACCCTCCTCGAACCGTGCAACCCAATCCATGGTCTCGCCGAGTTTGAGGCCAGGATCGAAATAGCCGATCCGGTCGTACACGCTTCTGCGGACGAGCATCGCCCCGGCGACGCGTCCTGGCTGCGCGCCAGGCGGACAATGCAAGGCGGCGCGCCTGGCGGGGTCGATGTCGGGACTGACGAACTGTTCGGTCCGCCCACACACGCCATCGATCGACGCTTCCGCTTCGAGGCGCGCGAGCCGCACGCCGAGACTGGATGGCGACCATATATCGTCGGCGTCGAGGAAGGCGATGCAATTTCCTTCGGCCAGCCGCACGCCACGGTTTCGCGCCGCGCCAATGCCCTGGTGCGATTGAAGGTGATAGCGGAGGCGGGCCCCGAATCGGGCGTGGACGATGGCCGCGCTTGCGTCGACAGAGCCATCGTCGATGACGATGATCTCGTGCGGCTGGCGGTCCTGACGGAGAATGCTGTCGATCGCATCGCCGACATAGGCGGCGGCATTGTAGCAGGGCACGATGACGCTCGTGCGCAGCATTTCCTCACGCGTCACCGACACCTCCCGTCCTCGCCCTTTTTCGCGCGACCGAGCGCTGCATCGCGCGCAGCAGCAGCAGGGCGTTCGATCGCGGGTCCGTCAGCGACGCGTTCGCGCCGTGGATGCGCTTGCGCAAGAGCAGGTCTGGCAGCAAGGCCATCTTCACGCCTGCGTCCCGGGCGCGGGCGAACCAATCGGTGTCCTCGGCGGTCGAGAAATCCGGATCGAAGCCGCCGACCGAGGTGAAGACGCGTCTGTGCGCAACCAGGGTCTCCATCAGCATGCCGGGATAAGGGCGGTCCAACAACTCGCGCCGAAAGCCCGGGGGCACCGCGGCGCCGGGGGCGAGAACGTGCTCGACCATCGCCACCGTGCAAAGCAGGTGCGGATGGCGCAGCATGTGCCCGATCTGTATGTCGAGCTTGCCCGGCAACCACACATCATCATAGGAAATGAATGCAATGAACTCGCCTTTCGCGCGCGCGATTCCTTCATTGTAGGCCCCGGCGATCCCGCAGGATTTTTGCTCGAGGATGCTTACACAAGGAAAAGAACGGGCGATGTCGATCGTGCGATCGGTGGACCCGCCGTCCACCACGAGTATCTCGGCAGGCTTGATCGTCGATTGAAACACGCTCTCGAGCGCTTCGGCGATCAATGGTTCGCCATCCTTCACGATCAGAACGACGCTGACGGTGGAGCGTTCGCCTTCGCACGGGGCTTCGGCCATGTCGTCGCTCATCCGCTTGGATATCGACCCGTCGTTCAAAGGGTATGGGACGGTTTCGGCGTCGGCCAGCCGATTTCGTCGACATCGTGGATCGGGTCGAGCAGTAGCAGATCCTTCATATCGGAATATACATTGAGGACCGGTGCGCTGAAGCCATGCGTGCCGTTCAATGGGGGCAGGGCGTCGCCGTCGGAAAGCGGCACGGCGTGATCGGTCAATTCCTCGCGAACGAGCTCCTGGGCAATCAGATCATCGATGAAGGTATCGACGGCTTGCGCGAAGTCGTCGGGAACAGTGCCGAAGCTCGCCTTAAGAAGGGCCAGGAGCTGCCCGCGAGTCCGACCCTGTTCGATCCAACCCCAAACCATACTGCCGACTTGCGCGGTGCTGTAGTAATTACCCGACTTGAGATTCATGATCACGGCCTCTCCGTCGATGATCTCGCTGACGACAGCAGGCGCGTTAATATGAAATACTCGATCCATTCCTGCGCTCCTCGACACAGCGTCTTGCGCCGTACGGCAAAGCCGTGATCCGCCGAGGCCGTTAACGACTTAGCCAACGCCGGCTAATTATTGTAATATCTTATGTCCGGTTTACCAAATGATTGACGCCTGACCCGAACCTTGGTTCCTCTTGGAGAGGACGGGTCGTTGAGCCGTGTCCATCCGGGCGATGATCCCGCACTTGACTGGAATTCCAGTTCCGCTACAACATTCGCGAGAATCCCGACATCTTCGGCGCGGCAATTGGCGGCTGTCGATCGCTACGTGGTTCCGGCGGCGGATCGTCGTTATCGAATTGAAGCGGCAACTGCCGCAATGCCGGGCGATGTTCGACCACCTTTTCGACCGCATATTCCGTGGTCAACCCTTCGCTTGTTCGCTTCTGTGTTATCTTGACATCACAAATGAGAATATCGCCCTTGGCGAAGGCAATCTGGTTTGAATCGACGCGTTGCTGGAACGCCTCATCATCAATCCGCGCGCTGATCTGTGTGTTCCCGTCGTAGAGGCGCCACTTGTTTTCCTCTTTGAACGCCAAAGAGATGATGGAAAACGCCGCGCGCCGCGTCGCCTCGACAAGCGTTTCCTCGGGAAGATCGGGCTTCGCGAAATACTCGATTTCGGCGCGATGCACGGTGACAACTGCCTTGCGATTTTCCCTCGCCTCGAACGTATCGATGCCATCGCGCTTCAGCGGTTCCGCTACCATTTTCTGCGCCGCGCTACGCACAGCCAAATCCTGGTAGAGCCTCATCAATGCCATCGGCACTTCGAAGCTCTCGCCGTCGATTGTCACTCTGACATGGCTGTCGGATAGGCGTTCTATCTTGGTCGGCTTCTTGCCCCGTAGTTTTTTAATCAACCAGATCAGGCCCGGAACGATCGGAGTGCCGCCGATCACCAATTCCTTTAGGTTCGCCGCCGCAGTGACGCCCTCGCCGGAAAAGAGGGCAGTGATCTGAGCCGAAAGGGTCTGCACGACCTCGAAGATGATTTCAAACGATCCGTCGCGGTGACGTTGACGTTGACGCGCGCTTCGCCGCGATTGAGCACCGTGTTAGCCGCGTCGAATAACTGCCCGACCGCAAGCAGCGCTGGCGCCAAATCCCGCACGTCCATCGCGCCGTCGCGAAGCGCGGGACCGTCATAGGCAATCGTGAAAGTTGCGCGGGTCATAATGCCCTACCCTACGACACCCGGACTCCGCTGTGAAATCCCATCTCCGTCTCTGTGAAGTCCGGGATCATCGCCCGAATTAGCGCCTGTTTGACACCGACCAATGGTTTGGTTGTAAGCGGACGCTTCGAGGTTCAAAACTGAGGTGGTTCAAAGGGGTAGGGTGGCGTCCCCGGCGTGACTCGAACACGCGACCCACGGTTTAGGAAACCGTTGCTCTATCCGGCTGAGCTACGGGGACGCTTATGCGACTTTAGCGAGTCGCGAATCCGGCCGCCATAACCGGAGCACGGCCCCACCCCGCTACAGCTTCAGCCGCCGCAGCCGCAGGCCCAGGACCAGCGCCAGCACCGCCGCCAGCGGGACGAACGGCACGCCGTCGCGCCAACGGAACACGGCGAACCCGGTCAGTGCGGCGCTGGCGAGGTAGACCAGGAACGTCTCGATCTGCCGCCGCGTCAGCGTCGTCACCACTGGCCGTTCGCGGGCGAGCACGCGCTCGGCCAGCGCCGCGACGATGGCCGTGAGCGTACTGGTGAAGACAACGGTCGGGATGCCCGGGACCCGGATCGAGCGGCCGACCGCGCCTTGCAGGCCCATGGCAATGGCCGAGAGGATGATGAGCCCATAGACGACGGGCGGGTGCGCCGGTCCGCCGCTCGCGGCCCACAGCCCCGCGAAGGCGGCGAGGAACAGGGTTTCCACGACGAGCGTCCGCTCGATGCCGCGCGCCGGCGCCGCGAGCGGCACAACGGCGCCGGCGACGCCGGCCACATAGCCGATGAAGGCCGCGATCGAATGCGAGGCCGCGGCCATCCGGCCTTGCCCGAGCGCAACGCCCAGGAGCACGGTGTTGCCGCTCATCGCCGACGTGAAGACATTGCCGAGCATCAGGAAGGCGACGGCATCCATGCTCCCGGCCGTGAACGACAGCAGCGCGAGGGCGATGCCACGGTCGTGGCGGTCGTTCGGCTCGGAATCGGAGCGCAAGATCGACCTCACGCTCCGGCAGCGCGGCGGGACGAGGGCTGGCTAGAGCCGGCGGCGGCTCAAACGCCCGCTTCCTTGAAGGCGTCGCGGGCGCTGCGGAAGGCTTCGACCGCGGCGGGCACGCCGCCATAGATCGCGGTCTGGAGCAGAACCTCCATGATCTCGTCCTTGCTCGCGCCGTTCCTGAGCGCGCCCTTTACATGCGCCTTCAACTCGTGCTGGCGGTTGAGCACGGTGAGCATGGCGAGATTGAGCATGCTCCGCGTCTTCTTCGGCAGGCCCGGCCGGCCCCATACCGCGCCCCAGCAATATTCGGTGATGAATTCCTGGAACGGGCGGCTGAAATCGTCGGCGCTCTTGAGCTGGGCATCGACATATTCGGGCCCCAGGACCTCGCGGCGAATGCTGAGCCCCCGGTCGAACATCTCCTTGTTCATCACCTGACCTCCTCGAATGGCGCGGATTGCGGCCGCGCCATTCTAGTCGCCCGCCCCCGCGGCGCCAGCCCCGCCGGGCCAAACCCGCTCTAATCATGGCGCCATGGCGGCGGCGGCCCTGCGATTGCCCGCCGCCGCACGCAAGAGTATGGTCGCGCCAAGCATCGCCGCGAAAAGGGGGGCGATGCGGATAAGGCCTTTCACGGCTAAAGGGGAAACGTCCATGGCAACCGTCTCAGCGGCCGCTGGCCGCGATACCCAAGGTGCGTCTGCCAACCTGCCATTCATCATCGCCGCCTCCTCGGCCGGCACGCTCATCGAATGGTATGATTTCTATCTCTACGGCGTGCTCGCCGCCTTCTTCGCGGGACAGTTCTTTCCCGGCAGCATGACGCAGGGATTCCTTTATAGCCTCGGCATCTTCTGGACCGGCTTCGTGGTGCGGCCGTTCGGTGCGATCTTCTTCGGCCATCTCGGCGACCGCATCGGCCGCAAGTTCACCTTCATGCTGACCCTCGGGCTGATGGGCTTGGCGACTTTCCTGGTCGGCTGCCTGCCGACCTATGCCTCGATCGGCTGGTTCGCCCCGGCGCTCCTGGTGCTGATGCGGGTGGTCCAGGGCCTTGCGCTCGGCGGCGAGTACGGCGGCGCTGCGACCTACATCGCCGAGCACGCGCCCGACGGCAAGCGCGGGCTCTATACGAGCTGGATTCAGACCACCGCGACGCTCGGCATCGTCGCGGCCCTGCTGGTCATTCTCGCCTTCCGCATCGGCCTCGGCGAGGACGCGTTCAAGGCCGGCGGCTGGCGCTATCCGTTCCTGATCTCGGCGATCCTGGTGCTGCTGTCCGGCTATATCCGGCTGAAGCTCGAGGAATCGCCGCTTTACGCGCGGCTCAAGGCGCAGGGCAAGACTTCGGCCAATCCGGCGCTCGAGACCTATTCCAGCGGCCGCAATTTGGGCCAGATGCTGATCGCTTTGTTCGGCGCGACCGCGCCCGAGGGCGTGGTCTGGTACACGGGGCAGTTCTACGCGCTGTTCTATCTTACCGCCGTACTCAAGGTGCCTTACGTCGAAGTCTATATGATGATGATACTGGCGCTCATTTTCGGCGCCCCGTTCTTCGTCTTCTTCGGCTGGCTCTCGGACCGGATCGGCCGGCGCGGCATCATGGTGACGGGATTCGTGCTCGCCGTCCTCACCTATATCCCGGTGTTCGAGGCATTCGGCGCGTACAAGGACAACCCCGTCATCCTCACCGTCCTCGTCTGGTACATGGTGATCCTGGTGACCATGGTGTACGGGCCGATCGCGGCGTTCCTGGTGGAGTTCTTCCCCGCCCGGATCCGCTACAGCTCGATGTCGATGCCCTACCACATCGGCAACGGCGTGTTCGGCGGCGGCGTCCCCTTCATCGGCACGGCGCTGGTACAGGCGACCGGCAACGCCCTCGCCGGACTCTATTATCCGATGGGGATCGCGGCGCTGGGCGTGATCGTCGCCCTTACCAGCATCCGCTCGACCACGCACGAAGTGGAGATCTGGGACGAGGTCGGCGGCGGCGGACCGCCCTTGGTTCCCGACCAGCCCTAGATTTCGTCACGCGGGCGGCCCGGAATCGCCTCCGGGCCGCGCCGCGCCGATGATTTCGATCTGCTCGGGAAAGCGCACCGCCATCACCGGACGGATGGTGCCGTCAATGAAGCCGCGCACGCGCAGCCGCGCGCCCTTCAGCTTCATCGGGTCGAGCCCGGCCTTGCGGCACAGCTTCAGTGCCGCACGGCCGATGCGCGCCGCGAAGGCGGTGTGCCAGTCCGGCCCGAAATCGAGATAGACGGCGCCGCCGACCCGCGCGGCGTCCGCCACGGTGCCTTCGACGATCTGGAAGCTGCCGCTGTCGCGCGCGGCCGCATCGGCGTCACGCACCGCGAAGGCGGCGCGCCGCCAGATGCCGCGCCGCGCCGCCCGCGCCTCGGCTTCGACCGCGAGCATCGCCGCGAGGCCGATACGCTCGTCGGCGGCGCCATGCACTCTGGCGAGGCCGCGGCGTAGCAGCGCGCGCTGCACCCATGTTCCGCCGGCAAAGAGCTGGGCCACCACCCAGCCGCGCCGGTCGGTCGTCGCGCCGGCATAGGCGATCGAAAGCGGCGTCCCGGCGGCGAGCCCGGCCAGCACCGCCTTGGCCCGCGCGGCCAGCGCCGCCCCCCCGCGCCAACCGGCGGCGCCCGGTGTCTCGATCCCGGCGAGACGAAGGGTGCGGCCGTCAGCCAGGGCCAGGGTCTCGCCGTCGATCACGTTGCCGAGCACGACCGTCCCGCCCGGCACGAAGGCGGGCAATGGCGACGGCGTCGCGGTGGTTGCGGCGCGAACCGCAACCACCAGGGCCAGAAGGACGGCGGCGCGCACGGGCTCACGCCGCGAGGCGCGCGAGAATGGTCCCGTCGGGGGCGAAACAGGCGGCGATCAGCTTGCCGCCGAAGCCGCAGCCGGCATCGAGCGAGACCGCATATTCCGTTTCCGTCAGCCCGGCACGGCGACGGTGATAGCCGCACACGACCCGGCGGAAGCCGGCGAAGGGCGCATCGAGCTCGAGCAGGTCGCGGCGGCCGCCCCACCAGAACACGTCACGCTGCAGCTCGAGCGGCTTGCCGGGGTCGACGCCGGCATTGACGAACAAGAGGTCGCCCTCGGCGGTGAAGGCGGCCCGGCGCAGCGCGGTCAGGAACTGGCGATGGCCCGGCCGCGAGGCGACCGCCGCCCGCACGGTGCCGGTCCAGCGCGTGATCGCGAGCACGCCGTCACGGCAAGCCGCCACCCCGGGACGCGGATCGACGCCATAGGATCCGAGCGTCGCGGCGACGCCATGATCGAGCATCCAGCCCAGCACCTCGCGCGGGTTCGGGGCAAATTGCAGTTCCAGGAGCCTCTGCCACATCTCCTCCTGGCTGCCGCGCAGCGTCACGACGTCGCCGAGGAAGGAATTGGGCTGGGCAAGGACGGCGCGGCGGAAGGAAAGCACGGCATCGACCACGCCCGCCGCGTCAGGCCCATAGCCGAAATAGTCGCCGAGATAGACCAGCCGGTCGCCGGGCTCGAACCGCTCGGCCAAGCGGTCATGGAGCGCCGCGACACGCTCGGCCTCGCCATGGCTGCATGCGACCGCCCAGACGCGTTTCGCCTGCATCAGCCGACCGAAAGGCTCGGAATCGCAGGGTGGTGCGCCCGCCACGCCCGCCTCCGCGGGTTCAGGCCGCGCTCAGCATCTGCTCGACCCGCCGCGTCGCGGTATTCTCGTCGATCTTCTCGACTGCGGCGAATTCGCGCACCAGCCGGTCGAGTGCCGCCTGGTAGATCTGGCGTTCGCTGTAGGACTGCTCGGGCTGGCCGGCATTGCGGTAGAGGTCGCGCACCACCTCGGCGATCGAGGCCGGGTCGCCAGAATTGATCTTGGCCTCGTATTCTTGAGCGCGACGGCTCCACATCGTGCGCTTGGCCCGGGACCGGCCCTTGAGCTTGGCCAGCGCCACGTCCATTTCCTTGCGCGTCGACAGGCGCCGCAGCCCCGACCCCTTGGCCTTGGCCACCGGCACGCGCAGGGTCATGCGGTCCTTGTCGAAATGGACCACGAACACGCTGAGGGCATAGCCGGCGATTTCCTGGCTCTCGATCCCGAGTATCTTGCCCACGCCATGCGTCGGATAGACCACGAGATCGCCCGGCGCATAGCCAAGCTTCTCCGGAACTCTCTTTTCTTCGGGCTTTTTCTCTTCGATCTTGGCGCGCGACAAAGCTGGGCATCCCTCAATGGGGTGATAGATGCGCTACAGCCCGATCCCCGCCGCAGACGCGCAGGACCGACCGCACCGCCAACCTCCCCCTATTCATCGGGGAGGCGTCTCCTCCCTCAATGCGTTTTATTACAATAGCATAAGACCCGGGCCCGCGCCAGCGGGTCAGTTATGCAGCGGGTGCCGTTCGGCGGCCAGTTCGGCGGCGCGGCGGCTCAGCGCTTGGCCGGGTTGGGACTGAAATGTTGGTCGAGCTTGTCCGGGACGTCCCGCCACGCATCGGCGTCCTCGGGCACCGGTCCCTTGCGGGTTATATTGGGCCAGGTGCTGGCGTATTGCCGGTTGAGTTCGAGAAAGCTCTCGGCCTTGGGCTCGCTGTCGGGGACGATCGCCTCGACCGGGCATTCGGGCTCGCACACGCCGCAGTCGATGCATTCGTCGGGATGGATGACGAGCATGTTCTCGCCCTCATAGAAGCAGTCGACCGGGCAGACCTCGACGCAATCCATGTACTTGCATTTGATGCAGGCTTCGATGACGACATAGGTCATGGCGCGATACTCTTCCTCGTGCTAGCGGCGAGCAGGACGACCCTCACCTTCATTCCTCGTCGACGATCCGCAGCCGTTCGACGACGCGAAGCCGCGCGATACCGCGCTCGCGATCGCTGACGTCGATCAAGCCGCCGATCCGGCGCAGCAGCGCGTCTTCGAGCGGATCGAGGACGCCATCGACATAGGCGACCTCCCACAGCATCTCGATCAGCTCGACGCGCCGCTCGCGCGGCAGGCGCTCGTTGACGGTGCGCACGAAGCCGAAGAGTTGGGCCGAACGTTCGGCGCGCTGTTCCGCCAATTGGCGGAGAACGCCCGCCTCGGCGTGTGCCAGCCCGAAATGCCGCTCGAGCAACCGGCTGATCAAGGCGCGCTCGCGCTCCTCGAGTGCGTCGTCCACCCGCCCCGCCTCGATGAGCAGCACCGCCACGGCGAGTTGCAATTCGTCGCGACCGCCGGATTGAACGCCCCCTTCCTCCTCGAACCAAGCCCGCAACCGATCGAACATCACGTTGGCCTAGCACGCGCGTGAGACCCGTTCAACCCCAGGCGGGTTATGGATTTTCCTCGCGATTGCTTGCGCTGCACCGGCGGCACGGCTTTGCTATTGTCGCCCCGCGCCGCTTCGAGAAGGCGCCCAAGGAGCCGGAAGTGTGACGACGCGCGGCCGCGTGGTGGTGCTTCATTTCGTCGGACAGATGCCGCTCGCTGGGATCGCCTGGCAGGCCGCGCATTACCTTCTCGGCCTGCAGCGGCTCGGCTACGAGGTCTGGTATGTCGAGGATCACGGCGCCAATCCGTTCGATCCCCGCGCCTTCAGCGTGACGATGGATTGCGCCTACAACGTCGCCTATCTCGGCGGCGTCATGGAGCGCTGCGGGCTCGGCGGACGCTGGGCCTATTGGGACGCGATCAACGACGTCTATCACGGGCTCGGCCGCGCGGAGGTCGCCGCGCTCTATCGCGACGCCGATGCGCTGTTCAATCTCTGCGGCGCGGTGCGGCTGCGCGCGGAGCACCTGCGCTGCCCGGTGCGCGTGATGATCGACACCGACCCGGTCTACGAGCAGATCAAATACGCCACCGACGACGGCGACGCGCGCGCCTATCTCGACGCGCACACGCATTTCTTCACCTATGGCGAGAATGTCGGCGGTCCCGGCTGGATCGTGCCGCTGTGCGGCATCGCGTGGCAGGCGACGCGGCCGCCGGTGGTCCTGGCGCAATGGCCGGCCGCGTCCGGCGAAGGCGACTGCTTCACCACCATCGCCACCTGGGAGAACAAGGGCAAGAACATCGCGTTCGGCGGCGCGACCTATATGTGGTCGAAGCACGTCAATTTCGTCCGCTTCCTCGATCTGCCGCGCGCTCGGCCCGAGTGCTTCACGATGGCGATGCTAGCGCCGAGCGTGGCGGTCGAACGCCAAGTGACCGACGCGGGCTGGCGTCTCGTCGACCCGCGGCCGATCTCGGCCGACATGACCTCTTATGCCGACTTCATCCGCGGTTCGCGCGGCGAGTTCACCGTGGCCAAGGACATCTATGTCAGGCCGCAGAGCGGCTGGTTCAGCGACCGCAGCGTCTGTTACCTTGCTTCGGGTCGGCCGGTCGTCACGATGCGTACCGGCTGGAACCGTTTCTATCCCGAGGGCGAAGGGCTGTTCGGCTTCGACGAACGCGCCGAGGCGCTTGACGCCATGGCCGCCATCGCCGCCGATTATCCGCGCCACGGCCGCGCCGCGCGGGCGCTGGCGGCGGAATATTTCGACAGCGACCGCGTGCTCGGCGCGATGCTGAAATCCTGCGGACTGTGAGCCGGGCAATGGCACGCTTCCGGGCACCGGCAGCCTCGGCCCCGGCGAATTCCTGGGATCGGCTCACGCTTCTGCTTGTGGTGGCGGCGGCCGTCCTGGTGATCGCGACCTTCGATCAGTACGGCGTCACCTGGGACGAGGACGCGATCAACACCTACGGCGTCTATGTCCTCCATTACTATCTTTCGTTCTTCCACGATCGGCGCGCGCTCGATTTTCTCGACCTCACCAATTACGGCGGGCTGTTCGACATGACCGCGGCGGCAGTCAATCTGGTCTCGCCGTTCGGGACCTACGAGACGCGGCATCTCCTCAACGGCTTCGTCGGCATTCTCGGCGCGATCGGCGTGTGGCGGCTCGGCCGCGCGCTCGGTGGGCCGCGCTGCGGCTTCATCGCCGCGCTGTTGCTGCTTCTCACCCCGAACTACTACGGCCAGATGTTCAACAACCCGAAGGACATTCCTTTCGCGGTCGGGATGGTGTGGTCGCTCGACGGGATCGTGCGGATGCTGCCGTCGCTGCCGCGGCCACGGCTTGCCGCCACGGCGAAACTGGGCCTCGCCATGGGCCTGACCATGTCCGTGCGCGTCGGCGGGCTGATGCTGTTCGGCTATGTCGGCCTGATCCTGCTGCTGTCGGCGCTGTGGCGCGGGGTCGCGGCGTCGGACGGGCACCGTTTCATCGCCGAGGGCTGGGTCGGGCTGTGGCGCGTGCTGGTGCCGGCGGCGCTGGTCGCCTATCCGGTGATGCTGTTCTTCTGGCCGTGGGCGCAGGTGGCGCCGATCGCCCATCCGCTGGCGGCGCTCGCGGCCTTCTCGCATCAGGATTTCCCCTGGCCCACGCTATTCGACGGCGCCTACGTCCCGGCCACCGATCTGCCGTGGGAATACCTGCCGGTCTACATCGTCATCAAGCTGCCCGAACTCGTGCTCGCGCTGCTCGCGGCGGCGCCGGTGGTCGCCTGCGTCACGGCCGCCCGCGCCGCGCGGCGGCCCGATCGCGCACGCACGCTGGCGCTGTTCCTGCTCGGTTTCGCCATCGTCTTCCCGGTGGCCTACGCCATCGCCATCCGCGCCGTGCTGTTCGACGGCATGCGGCATTTCATCTTCGTGCTGCCGCCGATCGCCGCCGCCGCGGCGCTTGTCGCGGACCATGCGCTCGATCGCCTGGCGGTGCAGCCCTGGCGGCGCCATGCCTATGGCGCGCTCGCGCTCTATGGCGGCTACCATATGGGCGTGATGGTGATGCTGCATCCCGACGAATACGTCTATTACAATCTCCTGGTGGGCGGCGTGCACGGCGCGCGCGGCCGGTTCAAGCTCGACTACTGGGCCAATTCCTATGCCGACGCGGTGCGGGGCCTCGAACGTCATCTCAAGGCCGAGTACGGTGCCGATTTCATGCGCCACGACTTCACCGTTGCGGTGTGCGGGCCGCCGGCCTCGGCGGTGTATTACTTCCCGAGGAACTTCATCTATGCGCCCGACCGCGACGCCGCACAGTTCTTCATCGCCTTCACCAAGGACAATTGCGACCGCGCGGTTCCGGGCCGGGTGATCTATCGCGTCGAGCGCCTGGACACGCTGCTCTCGGCGGTGATCGACCGGCGCGCGGTGCTGGCGCGGCGGGCGCGGCACACGGGCGAGGAATAGGGGGACGGAATTGGAGCGCGGCGAATACGACCGCCTCGCCGCGGTCGAGGACCGGATGTGGTGGTTCCGCGGCCTTCACGCCAACCTGATCGCGGCGTGGGAGCGAAACCGTCCGCCGGCGCCGCGCGATGCCGCGGGCGCGTGCCGGAAGTGGCGCGTTCTCGACGCCGGCTGCGGCACCGGCGGTTTCCTGGCACGCCTTAAGGTGCGGGCGCCCGAGGCGACGGCCTTCGGCCTCGAACGCGATTTTGCGGCTTGCGTTCTTGCCCAGGCCAAGAGCGGCTGCGCCGTCGTCTTGGGCAGCGTCGATGCGCTGCCCTTTCCCGATCAGTCGTTCGACGCGATCCTGTCCGCCGACGTACTGTGCCATCGCGGCGTGGCCGAACGCGCCGCGCTGGGCGAATTCCACCGCTGCCTCCGGCCCGGCGGCATCGTCGTGCTCAATCTGCCGGCCTATCGCTGGCTCCATGCGGCGCATGACGAAGCGGTCCACAATCGGCGCCGCTTTCATCGCCAGGAACTGCTGACGCTGCTCGCCGGCGCCGGCTTCGCCGCACCGCGGGCGACCCACTGGAACAGCCTGCTCTTTCCCCTGATGCTGGTGCGGCGTAAGCTGGCACAAGACCGCAGGGGGGCGAGCGAGGTGCGGCTTCTTCCGGCACCGGTCGAGCGTGCTTTCTCGCTTTGCCTCGCGATCGAGCGCAGGCTCGTTGCGGCCGGGGTGGCGCTGCCTTATGGCGGCTCGATCCTGGCGACGGCGGTGAGGCCATGACACTTTCGCCCTTGGCGTTGAGCATCGTCATCCCGGTCTATAACGGCGCGCGCAGCATCGGCGAGCTGGTGACGGCGCTGGCACAGCTCGAGGTGCCGGGCGGCCACGAGATCATCCTCGTCAATGACGGCAGCCCGCACGACAGCGCAACGATCTGCCGCGAGCTCGTCGCGCGCGCCCGGATGCCGATGACGCTTGTCCACCACGCGCGCAATTACGGCGAACACAACGCCGTCATGACCGGGCTGCGCCGGGCGCGGGGCGCCCATGTCATCACCATGGACGACGACCTCCAGAATCCGCCGGGCGAGGTCCTGCGCCTGCTGCGCTACGCCCAGTCGAGCGGCTGCGAGGTGGTCTACACCCGCTTTTCGCGCAAGCGGCACGCATCGTGGCGCAATCTCGGCAGCCGCTTCACCAATCGCGTCGCGGACTGGATCCTCGACAAGCCCCGGGGGCTTTACCTGTCGAGCTTCCGCTGCATGAGCGCCTTCGTCGCCAAGGCGGTGACGGATTACGAAGGGCCGTTTCCCTATGTCGATGGGCTCATCCTGCAAGTGACGCAGAGCATCGGCCAGCTCGAGGTCGAGCATCTGCCGCGTGCGGACGGACGCAGCAACTACACCTTCCGCCGCCTCGTCCGGCTGTGGCTCAACATGCTCGTCAATTTCTCGGTGATGCCGCTCCGGCTGTCGACGCTCGCCGGGTTCGCGCTCAGCCTGTTGGGGTTGTTCGGGTTCGCTTGGGTCGTGGTCGAGGCGCTCTTCGACAAGACGCCGCAAGGCTGGGCGTCCATTGCCGCGGCGGTGCTGCTGCTGTCGGGGGTGCAGCTTCTCCTGCTCGGGCTCATCGGCGAGTATCTCGGGCGGCTCTATCTCACGGTGAACCGCAAGCCGCAGGCGGTGGTGCGCGAGATCGTGTGCAGCGACGCGGCCGCGCCGGCGAAGGCCCCGCAACCCGCGCGCGTCGCCGCAGCGGCGATCACCGTGCGGCCGGCCTGACCGGAGCGCCGGCGCGGGAAGGCGCCGCACGCGTCAGCGGCGTCCCGAGGATGGACCGGCCGGCAGGGTTCGACTACCCTGCCGGCAGCACCGTCAGCCACCACGAAGGAGCCCGGTCATGACCACGGCAACGGCGACCACGGCCCCCGCGCTCGACTTCGTCGGCGTCGTCCACGAGGGCATCCCGGTCAGCCTCAAGAATCTCGATGCCTGCATCAAGTTCTATGTCGACGTGCTCGGCCTCAAGCTCTTGCCGCGGCCGAAGGCGCTCGACGAGCGCGCGCCCGGCGCCTGGCTCGGCGACCGGCACGACCGGGTGCAGTTCCACATCATCGGCACCGACCGCGATTACCGGCCCGGCGCCGACGCCCCGATCTCGCCGACGGGACGGCACACGGCGTGGATGGTGCAGGACCTCGATGCCTTCCGCGCCCGCATGCGCGCCTTCGGCGTTCACTTCGACGAGGTGACGGGCCTGATCCACGGCTCCCAGGTTTTTATCAAGGACCCCGAGGGCCACACCTGGGAATTCCAGGAACCGCCGCGTCCGCGCTGAGCGCGCGCCTCACTTCCCGCCGCGCTCGCGCACGAAGCGCGCGGCGCCGGGATGGAGCGGCACGTCCATGGGCGTCGCCTCGCTCTCGGTCCAGAGCTGCATGATGCCGGTATAGGCGCCGTCCTCCCACTGAATTTCGGCCTCGCGCGTGGCGAGCGCGGCGCACACGTCATAGACCATCTGCTCCGGCAGCGCGGCGCTCGCGTAAAGCGGCCAGCCGCTGTAGTCGATGCAGGCATGGTCGCGCGCGAGGCCGCGATAGCGTCCGGCCGGGATCACGACGCGGCGCCAGCCCAGCGCGTCCAGCCGCGCGAACACGTCGGGATCGAGTTCGAGCGGCACCAGCCCGCTGGCGAGCCCCTCCTCGAACCACACCACCAGCGCCTCGTCGAACACCGCCTCGAGCGTGCCGCGCCGCATCGGCTCCATCCGGCGCACATCGCTGGGCGAGCCGCTCATGTGCAGGCGCCCGCCCCAGGCCTCGATGTCGGCGAGGCTGAAGCCGTGGAGCCCCAGCACCTGGTCGATGAGCACGCGGGTCGAATGGGTCGGATCTTCCTTGACCGAGACCTGCAGCGGATAGCGCCGTTCCTTGATATCGTGGAGCGAGCGCAGCCCGGTGCGCGGATGCACCGCGAACACGAACTGATCGTGCGAGGGATAGACCGCGACGATCCGCACTGGCAGCGGTGCGGTATAAAGTCCGACGCCGCGATAGGCCTGGGTGAGCAGCCCCGACGGGTTCACCATCGCCATCTCGATGCCGCCCGCGACCACCTCGCGGGCGAGGATGGGCGAGCCGGTCGCCATCCGGAGCGCCGGCCGGAACGCGTCGCCCGAACCATTGCCGACGGTGATGCAGACGTCGCGATTGCCGCCATATGGCGTCGCCGGATTGCCCGCGAATTGGAGGCCCACTTCCCACAGCATCTTGGCGCGAAGAAAATTCGCACCGCGCGGCAACGGCTCCATGGCAATTCCCTCCCGATCGCGTGGCCTTGGCCGCCATCCTAGTCCCGAAGGCCGCCGCTGCGAAGACGCTCCGGCGGGTGCGGAACGGAGCCCGGCTTGACCGGCGGCGGAACTGGCGGCAGTGTGCGCCCATCGCGGCGTCCCGGGCGCCGTCCGGAACCGCCGATTAGCGTGAGGGAGCCGGCAGGTGAGCGTCGCCATCGCCGAGAAGAGACAAACGCCCGCCGAACTGCGCGCGCGCAAGGGCGGCGTGCCGATCGTCTGCCTCACCGCCTATAGCGCGCCGATGGCGCGCCTCCTCGATCCCATCGCCGATCTGCTGCTGGTCGGGGATTCGCTGGGCATGGTGGTATACGGGCTCGACAGCACGCTACCGGTGACGGTGGAGATGATGATCGCGCACGGCGCCGCCGTGGCGCGCGGCGCGCAGCGCGCCTGCGTCATCATCGACATGCCGTTCGGCAGCTATCAGGAGAATCCGGAGCAGGCGTTCCGCAGCGCCGCCCGCATCATGGCCGAAAGCGGCGCCGCGGGTGTCAAGCTCGAGGGCGGCGAGACGATGGCGCCGACCATCCGCTTCCTCGTCGAGCGCGGCATCCCGGTGCTCGGCCATGTCGGGCTGCAGCCGCAATCGGTCAAGGCGCTGGGCGGATTTCGCGCCCAGGGGCGGAGCGAGGTCGAAGCGGCCCGCGTCATCGCCGATGCGCATGCGGTCGCCGATGCCGGCGCCTTCGGCATCGTGGTCGAGGGCACGGCCGAGCCGGTGGCGCGGCGCCTGACCGAGCAGATCGCCGTTCCGACCATCGGCATCGGCGCCTCGCCGGCTTGCGATGGACAGATCCTCGTCACCGAGGACATTCTCGGACTCTTCGCCGAGTTTCAGCCGCGCTTCGTCAAGCGCTATGCCGAACTCGCGCCATCGGTGGCGGCGGCGGCGGCGGCCTATGCCGACGACGTGCGCGCCCGCCGCTTCCCCGGCCCCGAGCACTGCTATGGCATCCCCGCGAAACGCGCCGCTACGACCCCGCAATAATCTTTAATCTTTGACGGGTCGCCGACGCCGCTCATCCGCCCGGCGCGTAGCCCTTGGCGATCATGCAGGCTTTGACGACGTCGTCTTGTTGGCGCGTGGCCGTCGCGCCGAACATCGTCTGATGCGTGCTGAGCGTGCCCGATTGCTGCCAGTCGCGGCCGCGGCTGGCCAGGATGTCGGCGTCGATATTGGCATCGCGCCGCGTCGCCGCCTGCGCCTGCCGGCGGCAATCGGCGTAATCGCTCGCTGCGACCTGCGGGGTCACGCCCTGCTTGGTCCACTGCGGCGCGCCGGCGCAACCGGCGAGGCAAAGCGACGCCAACAGAACCCAGCTCAATTTCATGTCGCCTCGCTCCCGGTACCCGGAATTGCCGCGGCCCCCGGCAAGAATTGATTAATCCTTTGCCAACTACACTAGCCCCTGGCGGACGGCGCGTCTCGTACCGTTTCGAGCGGCCATCCGCGGAGCCCTCGTGAGCATGTCCCTTCGCGCCCTGGCGCTGGTGGCCAGCGCTGTCGTCCTGCTGTCCGGCTGCGATGCCTGGCAGAACCGTGCCGAATTCGCAGCGCCGCAGAGCCGCTGGAACGCGTCCGAGCCATCGCCCGTCGCCGTCGACGCGCCGCCGCCGCCGATTCCGGAGCAATATTGCTACCGCACGCTGGCAACGGTCGATTGCTTCAGTTCGCCCGAGCCGAGCCGGATCACCAGCTTCACCGGCCTCTATCCCGACCCCGCCAGCCTGCCGCCCGGATCAGCGGTGAGAAACTGAGCCTCAGAATCGCCCGCCCTGGTAGTCGGCGATCGCCTGACGGATTTCCTGCGGCGTGTTCATGACGAACGGCCCATAGCGCGCCACCGTCTCGCCCAAGGGCCGCGCCGCGGCGAGCAGCACGCGGGCCGCCTGCGCACCCGCGCGCACGAGCGCCCCGTCGCCCGCACCCAGCACCGCGACGGTGCCGCGCGGCACGCTGACGGCCGGATCGCCGATCTGTGCCTCGCCCGCAAACACATAGGCAAAAGCGTTGTGGCTGGCAGGAAGCGGGATGGCGACGCGGCCGCCCGCCGGCACGTCGAGGTCGAGCAGGAGCGGCTCGGTGACGATGCCCTCGACCGGGCCACGCTGCCCGGCGAAGGCGCCCGCAAGCACGCGCACGCGCGCCCCGTCGGGCAGCACCGCAGCGGGAATGCGCTCGGGCGCGATGTCCTGGTAGCGCGGCGCGATCATCTTGTCCTTGGCCGGCAGGTTGACCCAGAGCTGGAAGCCCCACATCAGGCCGTCCTCCTGCTCGGGCATCTCGGAATGGACGATGCCGCGCCCGGCCGTCATCCACTGCACGCTGCCCGCGGTGAGAAGCCCGCTATTGCCGCGGTTGTCGCGGTGGCGCATGCGTCCGGCGAGGACATAGGTCACCGTCTCGAAGCCGCGGTGCGGATGGTCGGGAAATCCGGCGACGTAATCCGACCCTTCGCTGGAGCGGATCTCGTCGAGCATCAGGAAGGGATCGACGTCGCCGAGATTCGGCGTGCCGATGACGCGCGTGAGCCTGACCCCGGCGCCGTCGCTCGCCGGCACGCCCGGGGCAAGCTTCGCCACCGGCCGCACCATCATCGTATCGTCCCGCATCGCGCGCTCCCGTCCTGATCGTCCGCCCCCCATGTGGGCATCGGCGGGCGCGGCGGAAAGGGCGCGGGACGGCCGGGCGGCCTAGGATCCCTTCGCCGCTTCGACCACGTCGCCGAGCTTGGTCTCGAGCGCCTTGGCCTTGTAGTCGGCGATGGCAAAGATCCAGGGCTGGACCTTGGCTTCGAGCGCGGCAGCCTGCTTCGCCGCGGCGCCGCTTCCGGTGACGGCGATGCGCGCCCAGTCGGTACCGGCCTGCTTCACCACGCTGAGGGTGACGACGAGGCCGTCGAAGCTTTCGTAGCGCGCCTCGGCGGCGCCCGTCTTGGGAAAGTCGAAACCCTTCGCTGGTCGCACATCGGCCAGTTCGAGCCCGGCGAGCGCGCTTCCCGGATCGTCGAACGGACCGCCGGCCTTGAGCTTCTTGCCGGGCGGCATGGGCACCGCGAGCGCGAAATTGTCCCCGGGCTTGTCGCGCTTGAAGGCGAGCTTCGAGCCGTCGGCCTGGGTCAGCACCACGTCCTTCACCTTCGCCTCGGGCAGGTCGAGCAGCGACGTGTCGAGCCATTTCGTGGTATCGCCCGAGAGATCGAGCGTGCCGCGGGCAAGCCACGACTGAGCGCCGCCCGGCTTGCGCACATAGACACCGTCATTGCCGCCGCCGAGTTGATCGATGCGGCTCTTGCCGACGATCAACTCGCCGAGCAGCGAGCCCTTCGCGTCGGCGATGGTGACGAGCGTCGATTTCGCATCCTTCTTGTCCGCGTCCTCGACATCGAGCCGCGGGTAAAGCGCGGGCGTGCGCGTCTTCATCTCGACATAGGTGATCCCGGCCAGTCCGAGCAGCGCCTGATTGACCTTGGTGTCGTTGGCGGGATAGTCGGATTTCTCCTCGACCACCCAGCCCTTGCCGCGGCGCACGAGCGTCGTCTTCACCCCGCCATGGACGAGTGCGACCCGTCCCACGTCGTCGATCCGCTTGCCGACTTCGGGCAGCACGGACGTGCCGACGAGCGGATTTTCCTGCGGCGTCTCGCCGCTCTGCCCGACATAGATCGCGATGGCCACTGCGGCGAGCGTGACCGCGAGCAGCGAGATCAGTCCCTTGTTGCGCATGGCGGCATCCTCTCCGGCGCTCAGGCAGTGCGGGCGCGGCGCTTGCGGCGCTCGATCCGGACGAGCCCGATGATCGCGGCGGCGATGGCGACCAGGATCGGGATGGCGGCGATGTTGAAGAATTCCACCCACGCCTGCAGCCGGTCGATATCCTGCCGCTCGGCGAGCTGCACATTGCGGAGCTGCTCGCGCGTGCGGATCATTTGCGTGCGGAAATTATCGAGCGTCTCGCGCTCGCTCGCCGCCTGGGCGATGCCGGCCTTGCCGGCCGCTTCGCGCAGTGACTTGATCTTGGCCTGGGTATCCTTGAGCTTGTCCTCGAGATCCTTCGCGGTGGCCTGATACTTCTCGTCGGCGGCGCGTTGAATGTTCTCGACGAGGGTGAAGGGGCGCGCCGAGGTGCCGCGGCTCCGCAGGTTGATGAGGTCGCCCCCGCCGACGAGCGCGTCGACGGCATTCTCGACGAAATCGCCGTTATTGGCGATGGGAACCGTGACGCGCTGACCGAAGAAGTCCTGGACGTCGACCCAGAAGCGGTCCTCGAGAATGTCGGTATCGGCCACGACGACGACGTTGATGGGATGGAGCGCGGTCTTGATCTCGGGCGGCAGCGGCGCGGCCTTCGCCGGCGCCGTGGCGGCGTCGCCCGCGGCTTTGTCCGCCGGCTTCTTTGTCTCCTTGGGCGGGCCGTCGGGGAAGGCCGTGTCGGCCGGACCGGTGACGCGCGCCGCCAGCACGAGACGTTTGTCGTCCGGCTTGAAATCGCGAAGCAGCGCCTGAATGTCGGGCGTGCCCTGCACCTTCGCCACCGGGATCGCCTCGGAGTCGCGCGAGGTGAAGATGAGCGGCGTGAAGGTCGTCTTGGCGCCCTTGAGCGGCTCGAGGATCCCCGGCGTCGCCATCGTGATCTGGCTGAGATCGCCGGTGATGGGATCGTCGGGGTCGAGGTTGCGCTTGCCGAGCGCGAGCCAGGCGACGTAATCGACCGGTATGACGCGGGTGCTGGTGCCGGCGTTCACCTTGCGCGCAGCCTCGCGGTCGCCCGCAACCATCTTGGGCTCCATCTCGAGGCCCCACGCCTTGAGCAGCCGGTTGAGATCGCTGCCGTTCGGCGCATTGGGCGGGTTGAGCTGGCTCGGATGCATCTGCTGCGTCTGCGAGTCGGGATCGACGAAGACGAGCGCGCGCCCGCCTTTCATCACGAACTGGTCGATCGCATAGAGCGTCTTGTCCGGGAGATGCTGCGGATGGACGATCATCAGCACGTCGACATCGGCCGGCACCTTGTCGAAGTCGGTCGAGAGCGCGCGCACTTTGTAGAGCTGTTGGAGATCGCTGATCACGACATAGGGCACCATCGGCTGCCCCTGCATCGCCGCCATGATGTCCCCTTGGAGCGGCAGCGCGGTGACGAGGCCGATCACCGGCTTCTTGGGGAAGGCCAGGCTGTGGATGAGCTTGGTGAGGTCGTATTCGAGGAAGCGTTCGCGGTCGGGCTGGAAGAACGGGATGATCTGCTGGTCGTCGGTCGAGTTCGTGGCCGCCAGCCCGAAATAGACCTGCTCGCCACCCTGGTCGAGCGCCACGCCTTGCAGCCCGAAGGCCACGGCACGGTCCTCGGTAGGCGAGAACGGCTCGGGATTGAGGAGCTGTAGTTGGATCTTGCCCTTGGAGATCGCCGCATATTCCTCGAGCATCTCGCGCACGCGCTGGGCGTAGACGCCGTAGGTCGGGATCTCGTTGCCGAGCCGCGGCGAGAAATAGAACCGCAGCACGATCGGTTCCTTGATCTCGGCGATCGTCCTTCGTGTGCCTTCGGACAGCGTATAGAGGTGGTGCTGGGTGAGGTCGATGCGGGTCGCGCGCAGCGTGTGGTCGGCGATGAAATTGACGGCGACGAACAGCACCACGGCCGATGCGAGCGCGATGAACGCGGCAGCACTGCGGGAGAGAGACCATTTCATGACGATGCGCTCCTCAATCCGCCTTCTTGAGCTCGACCAGGACGGCATTGGCGAAGAGGAAGAGCGCGATCACCGACACGAAGAACACCGCATCGCGCAAATCGATGACGCCGCGCACGATCGCGCTGAAATGCGCGAGGAAGCTGAACGAGGTGACCGCGTTCATGACCGCGTCCGGCGCCCAGCCGGTGAGAAATCCCAAGACGATGGTCGAGCCGCTCACGGTGAAGAGAAAGCACAACGACGCGGTGAGCACGAAGGCGATCACCTGGTTCTTGGTGAGCGCCGAGAGCGCCGCGCCGACCGCGAGATAGGCACCCGCCATGAGGAAACTGCCGATATAGCTCGCGAGGATCACGCCGTTGTCGGGCGAGCCCAGGATGTTGACGGTGATCCAGAACGGAAATGTCAAGACGAGGGCGATGCCGGCGAAGACCCAGCTCGCCAAGAACTTGCCCAGCACGGCCGCGCCGATCGAGATCGGCAGCGTCAGGAACAGCTCGATCGTGCCGGTCTTGCGCTCCTCGGCCCAGAGCCGCATCGCCAGCGCCGGGATCAGCACGAGATAGAGCCACGGATGGAAGCTGAAAAACGGCTGCAGGTCGTCCTGACCCCGGTCGAAGAAATTGCCGAGGAAGAAGGTGAGCGTGCCCGCGAGCACGAGGAAGATGACGATGAAGACATAGGCGAGCGGCGTCGCGAAATAGCTCGCGAGTTCGCGCCGGAAGATGATCCAGGTACTGCGCATGGGCGGGGGGCTCCGGGAGCGGACCGGTACGGGGCTCAGGCGGCGCGGGTGGTGGTGATGGCGCGGAAGACCTCGTCGAGCCGGCCGCGCTCGAGCCGAAGCGCCGTCACGGGCCAGCCGGCCGTACGGACGAGATCGGCGACCTCGGTGACGATGGTGCGCCCGTCACGCGGGAAAATCACGATGCCGCGCCCCTCGGCGTCGTCGACGGCCTCGACCGAGGCGACGCCGGGCAGGCGCATGAGCGCGCCCGCCGCGTCGATCCCGTCATTCCCGAGCGAAAGGCGCACGGCATTGTGGTGGCGCGAGCGCGATTCGAGCTCGCCCGGGGTGCCATCGGCGAGAATGCGCCCTTCGGCGATGATGATGGCACGGGTGCAGACCGCGTCCACCTCCTCGAGCAGGTGGGTCGAGATGATGATCGCCTTTTGCGGCGCGAGCGCGTTGATGAGGGTGCGCACCTCGTGCTTCTGGTTGGGATCGAGACCATCGGTCGGCTCGTCGAGGATCAGAACGTCGGGATCGTGCAGCAGCGCCTGCGCCAGTCCGACGCGGCGCTTGAAGCCCTTGGACAGGGTTTCGATCGGCTGCGCCAGCACGCTGTGCAGTGCCGTGCGCTCGATCGCGAGCTCGATGCGGCGCCGCGCCTCGGCGCCGTCGAAGCCGCGGATGCGGGCGATGAAGCGCAGGAACGAGGCCGGCGTCATGTCGAAATAGGCGGGCGCGCCCTCGGGCAGATAGCCGATTCGGCGCTTGGCAGCGATCGGGTCGGTGACGATGTCGCTGCCGCAGACAATGGCGGTGCCGCTGGTCGGCGCGAGAAAGCCGGTGATCATCTTCATCGTCGTCGACTTGCCGGCACCGTTGGGGCCGAGAAATCCCAGCACCTCGCCCCGCGCCACCGTGAAGGACACGTCGTCAACCGCCAGAATCGGCCCGAACCGCCGATGCAGGTGGCGAACCTCGATCATCACGTCCATTATTCCCCTGTCTCCCGGTACTCTTCTCCGGGGGCCTGCTCCCCGGCGCCATGTGGAGCATTTCCCCAGGGGAAATCAAGCCCGCGGAATGCCGGGCCGACTAAAATCGCTGTAATGCGCCGGCGGCGGCGCGGCATTTCCGGTTGCGCCGGAGGTTCGTGTTGCCGAGACTGGCACGTCCCGCCGGCTGGTTCCATGTTGCTCATCACCCTCCTCAAAGGCGTTGCCGTTGGCATCGTCATCGCGCTGCCCGTCGGGCCGGTGGGGATGCTGTGCGTGCGGCGCACGCTGTTCGAGGGCATCTTGTTCGGGTTGCTGTCGGGCCTCGGCGCGGCGCTCGCCGATGCGCTCTTCGGCGTCATCGCCGGGCTCGGGCTCAGCGCCGTGCGCGACGAGATCCTGGCGTGGCGGCACGAGCTCGGCGCCGCGGGCGGGGTCTTCCTCGTCTATGCCGGAATCCGGGCGCTGTTGCAGCACCCGCCGGCCGCGCCCGAGCCGCTGGCCGGCGAAAAGCTGTTCGGCGCCTTCGCCTCGGCCTTTGCCCTCACCCTGACCAATCCGATCACGATCCTCGCCTTCGCCGCGATCTTCGCCCGGGTCGGGATCGACGCGGCGGCGCATTGGTCCGGCATCGGCGTGCTGGTCGGCGGCGTTTTCCTCGGCTCGGCCCTGTGGTGGGTCGGTCTCGCGGTCGGCGTTGCCTGGCTGCGCCGGATGGCGCGGGGCTTCTCGCTCGGCTGGCTCAGCCACCTGTCGGGCGCGATCCTGTCGCTATCGGGGCTCGGGCTGATCGCGGCGGCGCTGCTGGGCCGCGTGTGAGGCGGTTTGGCCGCGGCCCTGCGGCTTGGCGCGCACGCGAGGGAGGCGCTAAGCTTGGCGCCATGTTGCACCGTCCCCGCCATCATTGCGGGGTGGCGCTGTTTTTGGCCGTCCTCATCGCCGTGGCGACGGTTTCGGCGCGCGCCCAGACGACCGCATCCCCGGCCCCACCGCCGTCTTCCGTCTCGGCGGCGGACTTGCAGCGCCTCGTGGCGACGCTGCAGGACCCGACGCAGCGCGCGGCGCTCGTCACCCAATTGCAGGCGCTGATCGCGGCACAGCGCGGCCTGGAAAAGGCGCCGGCGGCGGCGGCCGGTCCCACCACCTTCGTCGACCGCCTGTCGCAGCAGGTCAGCACGATCACCGGCGAGATTCTCGCCGCGGCCCAGGTCGTCGTCGACGCGCCGCGGCTGGTGGGCTGGGTCGAGGCGCAGATCGGCAACGAGCGAACGCGCCGCTTCTGGCTCGACGTGTCCGGGCGGCTGGCGGTGATTTTCGGCGTCGGTTTCGCCGCCGAATGGATCGTGCGCGCGCTCCTGGCCGGATTCTCGCGGCGGCTTGCGCGCGCATCGACCGATCGGCTCACGCTGCGGCTCGCGCTTATTCTTTTAGGCTTCGTTGCCGAAGCGCTGCCGGTGCTCGCCTTTGCCGGCGTCGCGGCGCTCACCGTGCCGTTCACCCATGCGCTTTTCCGCACACGCCACGTTGCGAGCGTGCTGATCGAGGCCCTTCTCAAGGCCCGGCTCGTGCTCGTTGCGGTGCGGGCCGCGCTGCTGTCGCCGAGCGCGGTCGCGCTCTATCCGCTCGGCGGCGAGACGCGGCAGTATCTCTACATCTGGGCGCGCCGCTTCACCACCTGGGCGGTCTACGGCTTTGCCGTCGCGTCGGGATCGTGGTGGCTTGGCGTGCCAGGCGCGATCTATGCGCTGCTGCTGCGCGGCACCATCCTGATGCTGGCGATCCTTGGCGTGGTCTTCGTGCTGCAGAATCGCAAGACGGTGGCCGAATGGCTGCGCGGCAACGACCACGGGCCGGACGGGTGGCGCATCATTCGCCACCGCCTCGCCGATACCTGGCACGTTCTGGCGATCGTCTATGTGGCCGGCACGTTCGGGGTGTTCGTGCTCGGCATACCGGGCGGATTCCTGTTCCTGCTGCGCGCGACGGTGATCACCGTCGTGGTGCTTTTGGCGGCGGCGCTCTTGGTGCGCGGGATCGAGCGGGTGAGCCGGCGCGGGTTCGCCATCGGCGCCGACCTGAAGCTGCGCTATCCGACGCTCGAGACGCGCGCCAACCGCTATGTGCCGGTGCTCTATTACGTCAGCGCGGCGATCATCGATGGCTTCGCCGCGCTGACGATCCTCGAGGCCTGGGGCGTCAACGCCTTCGCCTGGCTCGGCACCGACACCGGGCGCCGGATCACCACGACGCTGGTCACGACTGCGATCGTCGTGGTGGCGGCGCTGATGCTGTGGGAGATATTCAGCGCGGCGATCGAGCGCTATCTCCATGCCGGCGACGGCGCCGGCGGAAAGCGCGCCCGCAGCGCCCGCATCCGCACGCTGGTGCCGCTGTTCCGCACCACGGTGCTGGTGGTGCTCTCCATCATGGTGGCGCTGATCGTGCTGTCGCAGATCGGGGTCAACATCGCGCCGCTGCTCGCCGGCGCTGGCGTCGTCGGCCTTGCCATCGGCTTCGGCTCGCAGGCGCTGGTCAAGGACGTCATCAACGGCCTCTTCATCCTGGTCGAGGACACGCTCGCCATCGGCGACGTCGTCGATGTCGGCAACAAACACGCCGGCGTCGTCGAGGCGATCTCGATCCGCGCCATCCGGCTGCGCGACTCCGCCGGCACGGTGCACACCGTACCCTTCAGCGATGTGACCACGGTGAAGAACCTGACCAAGGACTACGCCTATTACGTCTTTGACGTCGGCGTGTCCTATCGCGAGGACACCGACGCGGTGGTCGCGGTGCTGCGCAACGTGGCGGACGAGATGCGCGCGGATCCGGCCTTCGCGCCGCTCATTCTCGAGCCGCTCGAGGTTTGGGGCGTCGACCGCTTCGAAGATTCGGCGGTCGTCATCCAGGTCCGGCTCAAGACCCCGCCGATTCAGCAATGGACGGTGGGCCGCGAGTTCAACCGGCGCATGAAGAAGGCGTTCGACGAGCGCGGCATCGAGATGCCGTATCCGCACCGCACCATCTATTTCGGCGCCGACCGCCAGGGTGCGGCACCGCCGGTGCGCGTGGCGCTCGACCCGGCGCGACCGGCGGGCGGCGAGGGCGCGTAGCGCGCGGACGCTGGACCTGGGCGCCGGTCGCAGAGGAGAATGACGCATCGAGGACCGCGGCCGGGGACGACGCCTTGCCGCGTGGCGAAGGGCTTGCGGCAGCATCCGACGGGAGGATGAAGGTGGCGCGAAAATTCTTTTACTTCTCCGAGATGGGCTACAACGCCTACTCGATCGAGTCGGCCCAGCAATACGGCTTCACCAACCTGCTCTTTCCCAACCGGCTGTTCGACGCCGCCAAAGCGCGCGACCTGTGGCAGATGTTCCTCCGCGAGCACGAATACGCCTCGGCGATGGGGTTCGACGGCGCCGTGTGCAACGAGCACCACAACACGGTGCTGTCGATGCAGGAGAGCGTCAACGTCTCGGCCGCGGTGCTGACGCAGCGGATCAAGGGCACGGTCGCGCTGGTCGGCAATCCGATCCCGCTCCACGACAATCCCGTGCGCGTCGCCGAGGAGATCGCGATGCTCGATCTCATCTCCGGCGGCCGGATCATCTCCGGCTTCGTCCGCGGCGGCGGCGTCGAGCAGCTCGCGACCAACGCCAACCCGGCCTACAACCGTGAGCGCTTCGAGGAAGCCTATCAGCTTATCAAGAAGGCCTGGACCGAGCCCGGACCGTTCCGCTGGGAAGGCAAGCACTACCACCTGCGCGTCGTCAATCCGTGGCAGCTTCCGCTGCAGAAGCCGCATCCGCCGATCTGGGTGGCCGGCATCCTCAGTCCCGAGACCGTCCGATGGGCGGCCAAGGAGCGCATCACCTATCTCGTGCTGGGCAGCGCCATGGAGGCGACCGCCGCCTGCCGCGACATCTACCACGAGGTCGCGGCGCAGGACGGCTGGACGCCGACCGCCGACCATCTCGGCTACCTGCTCCATACCTGCGTCATGGACACCGACGCGGAAGCGTTCGAGATGGGCCGGCATCATTACGGCCCCACCTCCATCATCGGGCGTGCCAGCGGGCCGACCTCGGCGCTGACGCAGGCCACCGGCTCGGCCGGCGCGACCGGCGGCGGCGCGCACCCGGAATGGGGCGCCCCGCCCGGCTACATGACGAAACAGGCCAAGACCGGCGCAATGGCCAAGGAGCGGCGCATGTCCGAAGGAAGCTACGAGGCGGCAGTGCGCGGCGGCCTGATCGTGACCGGCAGCCCGAAAACGATCATCCAGAAATACAAGCACATCATCGACCGGACCGATCCCGGCTACATCGCGTTCTGGGCGCGCGAGGGCCAGAAGCCGCACGACGCGACGATGCGCGGCATCGAATTGCTCGGCAAGGAGGTCATCCCGGCGCTGCGCGATTACCAATCCGCGCTGATCACCGGCAGGGAGGTTACGCCATGGCCGCAACCATGAACGCCCATACCGAGCTGCTCGTCGACGTGGCGGGAATCACGGCCGAGGTGCGGCGCGGCGGCAGCGGCGCGCCGCTGCTCGTCATCCACGGCGAGCTTGGCGTGCCGGGCTGGCTCGAGGCGTACCGGCGCCTGTCGGAATCGTTCGAGGTGATCGTGCCGTCCCTTCCCGGCTATGGCCGATCGACGCGGCCCGATTGGATCATGGGCGCCCGCGATCTCGCGGCCTGGATCGCGTGGTTCGCGCGCGACAGCCGCATCCCGACGCCGATGAACGTGATCGGCTGCTCGATGGGTGGCTGGGTCGCCGCCGAGATCGCCACCGTCGCGCCGCAGTTCATCGACAAGCTGGTGCTGGTCGGCGCGATGGGCGTGAAGCCGCAGGCCGGCGAGATCTTCGATTATTTTCTCGAGTCCGGAAGGACCGGGCTGCGGCGCGCGTTCCATCGCCCCGACCAGGCGCGCGAATACGCGCAGTTTTACGGCCAGGAATGGACGCAGGAGACCATCGATCGCGTCGAGCAGCATCGCGAGATGACCTGCCGGGTGGCGTGGAAGCCCTATATGCACAGCCTGACCTTGCCCTACCTTCTTCCCGGCATCCCGACGCCGACGCTGATCGTTTGGGGCCGGAACGACGCGATCGTGCCGCTCGAGAGCGGCGAGGCCTACCAGCGCGCCATCAAGGGCTCGCGGCTTGCCGTGATCGACGATTGCGGGCACATGCCGGAGATGGAGAAGCCGGCGGAATTCGCGCAGCTCGTCCGCGCATTCTTGACGGCTTAAAGACGGCTCTCATGCATCGCATTAGGCACGACCACGCTTCGAACCGTTCTGCATAGGTGCGGGTCCCCAGGCGTAGCGGCCCGACCTCGCGGCGGTGCTCGGCGCGGTGGCGCGGGCGGCAGTGCTAGCGGCGTTGCTGGCGGGTTAGACCTAACGCGGCCGGCTGCTGATGTGCGGAACTATGCTTTCCTTCGCAGCGCCGTAAGAACCAGTCCGGCCAAGCCCGTGGCGAGGAGGAGCATAGAGCTGGGCTCAGGAACTTCGACGGAAGCGGATTCGAGGAAGGTGGGTTTCTCACCCGTTGTATTTTGCGTAACCGAAAGACCGCCGCTGAAGCCGTTGCTTCCCTCTCCCCCGGTATCGGCGCTGCAGCCGCTGCCGATGGTGTTTGTATCCATCGTCACGGCACCCGTACTGGCCAGAGCTCTGCCGCAACCGATTGTTGCGTCGGTGTTCAGAGTGATGGAATCGAGCGCGAGAATATTTCCTTCGAAAGTCGTATTTGTATCGAGGGTCGCGGAGCTAGCGACATCCCAGTACACCCCGGCACCTGAGCCTGTATTGATCACGTTCACGACCGAGTTAGGCGAGGTGATCAGCGTGCTCTGCATCTCGAACACCCAGGCCGCATTGGCGTTGCCTTGACCGTCGAGCGTGACTGTTCCCGTCAGATTACTCGTGCCGGCCTTCACCGTATAGACCCCCGGGGTGAGGACGAGTCCCGTAAGATCCGGACTCGTGAGGGTGGTGCCGGGCCCCAGGAGCCCCAGATCCGTCATCGCAATGGTGAGTTGACTCTGAGCATTCTGCGCGAGCGCATCGTCTGCGTGTACGAACACCGCCCCCGTCGTAAGCGCGGGGTCCCCGTTGATGGTGATGGTGGACTGGCCGGTGATCGCCGTACCTGGGTAGACGCCCAGATTGCCCGTGAGTGTGGTTGCGCCCGTATTAGTCACGGTAGAGGCACCCAGAACGGCAAAGCTTGCCAAATCCGAACCCAGCAAGGGCGTGGCGAATCCTGGGGAGGAGCCCGAAAGAAGCGCGGCGAGGACGGTTGGAGCGAGCGCCCAGCCGGAAAAGTACTTCTGATGATCGTTCATCGCAAACCGTCCTTCCCGACTCGTCCAAAGATTTTATTCAATGTTCAGATAACGACATTTTATGTCTAAGCAAAAGTCGTGCCAAATCGGCCAAGCCAATCTAAATTAATGAACTATTTTCCATATTGGTGGCACCGAAACCTATAGTTGTAAAATTTCCTGACGCGCCTCTTCAGCCGGCATTCCCCGGATTCCGGTGCCGGCAAGCGCCAACGTCTCATTTTTGTTTGGGCTCCGCGGCAACAGGCTTCGCCCGTGACGGGTGCCGTCGGCAGGGGGCTCGCTCGAGAGGATGATCGCAGCGCGCGCGGCCATGCGGCGCGTCGTCGCTGCGATCCTTTCAAGCGCGCTGGGATCGCCTCCGCACCTCATGCAGGCAGTTCCTCAGCAATAACACTCTCGACTCCCTGGTCGTCAAAGGGAAGCGATCCCTCCGCCTCGTTCCAAAAGTCGAGTCCCTTGGCTTCGGCCTCCTAATTTTAAGGCCGCCTCTTAGGCGGCACCGCGCGGCAGGCCCGGCCCCGACCCGCGGAATTGATTTTCGCCGCCCGCCACCTAAGATCGGGCCGCAACAGATAATCAGGCTGCAAGGGAGGTTGTTGATGCGCTCTCGCCACAATTATGCATGCGCGGCGTTCATGGGTGTTGTCGCGATGCTCGGCCTCGGCGGCCCAGCGCGGGCGGCACAGACTTACGACATTCACGTGATCGCGACGCTGACCGGCATCAGCGCCTTCGTCGGCAAATACATGAAGCTCAATTTCGAGGCGTTCCAGGACTGGGTGAATCAGACCGGCGGCATCGACGGGCGCAAGCTGCGTTTCGTGTTCGGCGACGACGAGAGCCAACCGCAGGTCGCGGTGCAGCTCGCGAACGACATCCTGGCCAACCATCCGACCGCGCTCATGGTCACCGGACCGGTCGCCAACTGCGCGGCCGTGGCACCGCTCCTGAGCGACGGGCCGGTGATGTGGTGCAACTCGCCGGCGCTCCATCCCAAGCCCGGCAGCTATGCCTTCGCCTCGGGGCCGGACACCTATGACGGCATCAATGCCGTGCTGCGCTACTACCGCATGAACGGCTGGACCAAGATCGGCATCCTCAACACCACCGACGTCACGGGTCAGGACGCCGACCGCGCGCTCGCCGCCGATTTGAAGCTGCCGGAGAACGCGCCCATGAAGGTGGTCGCCTATGAGCATTTCAATCCGACCGACCTCACCGTCTCGGCCCAGATCGAGCGCATCAAGGCCGGGGGCGCGCAGGCGCTGATCGCCTGGGTCACGGGCTCGCCCGTCGCCACCGTGTTCAAAGGCATGATCCAGGCCGGTCTCGACATCCCCGTCGCGCCCACCGGCGGCAACGAAGTGTTCCAGCAGCTCGAACAGTATCAGGGCTTTCTGCCGAAGCGGCTGATCATGGCGTCGGCGCTCTTCCCGCCGCACGAGGGCCTCGTCACCCTCGACCCGCGCGTCGAGAAGGCACAGCACGACATGTATGCGATCATGGCCAAGCGCGGGCTGAAGGCGGACAACAACACCGCCGATACCTGGGACGCGGCGCTCATCACCGTGACCGGCCTGCGGAAGCTGGGGCCCAAAGCGACGCCGCAGCAGCTTCGGCACTGGATCCTCGGCCTCGAGGACTTCGCCGGCATCAACGGGCTCTACGACTTCACCAAATATCCGGAACGCGGCCTCTCGCACGACACGTCCGTGATCGTGACCTACGATCCGCACGGCCCCGATGGCCCGCGCTGGCGGTGGGTGAGCAAGATCGGCGGCGAACCGCTGGGGAAATAGCCGGCCGCCCGGCCCCGGACGCGCGTCATTCCTCGGCCGCTTCGCGCACGAGTGCCTCGAGCGCATCGGGGCTGGCGGCGGCGAGGACGCGGCGAGCGATATCGAGAGCGAAGCCAGCGCGCGCGAGCACGGCGCGGTCGCGGTCGCGGAATTCCGCGCGCGCGGCCTGAGGCCGATAGGGACCGAGTCGCCGCCGCCGCGCCAGCACGCACGCCGCCTCCAGCTCGCCGCCGCCTTCGTCCCGGCGCGCGGCGAGCGCGGCGCGAATGAACGCCTCGTCGACGCCCTTCTGGCGCAGCCGGAAGCGGATGCCGGCGGCGGAGACGCCGCGGCGGCCGAGGCTCACGGCCTGCCGCCCCGCATAGGCACGATCGTCGAGGAGTCCCGTCGCGTGATAGCGCACGAGAATGTCCTCAACCCAGCGCGCGGCAAGCGTGGCATCGACGCGGCCCCGATCGGCCCAGCGCGCGACGCGGCGCATGAGCACGCGCCGCAGATTGGCGCTCGAACTGGCATAGCGCCCGAGATAGTCGAGCGCCGCCGCCTCGACCGTTTCCGCGCCGACCGCGCGATCGGAACCGCCTTCCCGCTTCGCAGGCATGGCGGAATTGTCGTCCCGCCGCTTGTCTCCTGGCAAGGGCCGCGGCTAGGCTCCTGCGCCATGGCGAAGACAACGATGGACGACCTTGCGCCGCGCGTCAGGATCGTGCGCGGGATCAATTGGCGCGGGCTCTGGACGCTGTACCTGCGCGAGGTGCGGCGCTTCCTCAAAGTGGGGATGCAGACGGTTGCCGCCCCGGTGGTGACGACGCTGCTCTTTCTCGCCATTTTCCTGTTCGCGCTCGGCGGCCAGCAGCGCAGCATCGACGGCGTTCCCTTCCTCTCCTTCCTCGCGCCCGGGCTCATCATGATGGCGATGGTGCAGAATGCCTTCGCCAACACGACATCGTCGCTGATGATCGCCAAATTCCAGGGCAGCATCGTCGACCTGCTGATGCCGCCCCTAAGCCCGTTGGAGCTTACCCTGGGGCTCGCGCTGGGCGGCGTCACGCGCGGGCTCCTGGTGGGACTGGTGGTAGCGGCCGCGATGGCCCTGGTGGTGCCGGTGCGGCTGTTCGATCCCGGGCTCGCGCTGTTCCACGCCTTCGCCGCGTCACTGCTGATGTCGGTGCTGGGCGTGATCGCCGCGATCTGGGCCGACAAGTTCGACCACATCGCGGCCGTCACCAATTTCATCGTGACGCCGCTCTCGTTCCTTTCCGGCACGTTCTATTCGATCCGCCAACTGCCCGCCGTGTGGCAGGATGCGGCATTGTCGAACCCGTTCTTCTACATGATCGACGGCTTCCGCTACGGCTTCATCGGCCAAGCCGACGGCTCGGTCGCGGTGGGCGTCGCCGTCATGGTCGCGCTCGATGCGGCGCTGCTCCTGCTCTGCCACGTGCTGATCGCGCGCGGCTGGAAGCTCAAGGCGTAGCGAGGCGATCGACCTCGGCCTTCTCCTCCGGCGTGAGCTGCCACTGCGAGGCGCGGACATTGGCCTCGACCTGCGCCGCGCCGGTGGCGCCGGCGATGACGCTCGCGACGAAGTGATGCGCCTCGAGCCAGGCGAAGGCGAGTTCGAGCAGCGTCCGCCCGCGCGCCGCGCAGAACCGCTCGAGCCGTTCGACAAGGGCCCAGTTCCGCGCCGTGAGGAACTGACCGGCCTGGCCATGCCGGTAGCTGAGCCGCGTGCCCTCGGGCGGCGGCGCATCGCGCCGGTACTTGCCGGTGAGCATCCCCCCCGCCAGCGGCAGATAGGGCAGCAGCCCGACGCCCTCGGCCTCGATCTCGGCGACGAGATCGTGCTCGATGCGGCGCTCGAGCAGGCTGTATTCGTTCTGGCAGGTGATGAACGGGCGAAGGCCGGTCCGTGCCGCCGCCGCACGCGATTCCGCGAGCTCTGCGGCGGTGAAATAGGAGCAGCCGATGTACCGCACCTTGCCCTGGCGCACGAGATCGTCGAGCGCGCGCAGCGTCTCCTCGATCGGCGTCGCGGGATCGGGACGATGGAGCTGATAGAGATCGATCCAATCGGTGTCGAGGCGTTTCAGGCTCGCTTCGACGGCGTGCATGATATAGGCGCGCGAGGCGCCGCGCAGCCGGCCCTCGTCGTCCATCGGCATGCCGAACTTGGTGGCGAGCACGATCGCGTTGCGCCGCGCGCCGAGAATGCGGCCGAGAAACTCCTCCGAGCGGCCGCGCGCGCCGCCAGAATCGCCGCCGGGGCCGGACACGTGGCCGCGATAGCCATAGGTGTCAGAGGTGTCGAAGAAGGTGATGCCGAGGTCCAGCGCCTTGTGGACCACCGCGCGCGTCGCGGCGAAATCGATCCGACCGCCGAAATTGTTGCAGCCGAGTCCCAGAGCCGACACCGCCGGCCCGCCCGTTCCGAGCGTGCGCTGTTCCACTGTCCCTCCTGAAACGTGATGCGGCCCCGGCCGCGTCGTCGCGTCGCGCCTCAGTTCCCGGACGCCATCGAGTACGGATATTTAAGCTTGCCGGTCTTGAGCGCGGGCGGATCGAGGATCACCTGCACGCCCGGCTTGGCGAACTGCGCGAGACCGTGGCCGTGGACGTTCTGGTATTGGACGGTGAGGATGCGCGGCTTTGCCCATTCGCCGTCGGGACCGAAGGTGATGGCGCCATTGATGGTATGGAACGTCGTCGCGTGTATGTAGTGCGCGAGCTTCGCCTGGTCGAGCGACTTCGTCCCCTCGACCGCCTCTTGCAGGATCTGGAAGGTCCCGTAGACCAGCGGCGGCACGTAATAGCCGAGCGGATCGGTGCCAGCCGACTTGGCGCGCGCCTGGTATTTCGCAATGAACTTGTCGACGCCCGGGAAATTCATCGTCGGCTCGTGCACGAACAGCTCATAATCGACGATGCCGTTCATGCGGTCGCCCATCTGCTGCTTGATGGGGCCGGTTTGCAGTCCGATGATCGGGCCGCCGAACATCCTGGCCTTGAGACCCTGTTCCTGCACGGCGCGCAGCATGCCGGCGCTGTCGGCGGGATAGGAGGCGACGAAGACGAGGTCGGGATGGACGGCCTTCATCGAGCGCACGATCGGCGAGAAATCGATCTCGTTGGGCGGATAGACCCGGTCGTACACGATCTTGAGCCCGTCCGCCTTGATATGCGTCTTGGCGCCATCGATGGCATTGCGCGAGAACTCGGCATCGGCGCCGGTGATCGCCACGGTCTTGGGCTTGGGGTTCATCGTCATCGCGGCGGCGAAATAGCCCGCCGAGATCGCGGTCTTGCCATGAGGACCGTAGGGCATGGTCTGGAAGTAGCGCGGATAGTGGAACTCGTCGTTGACGGCCAGCGCGAGCGTGTTCAGCACCATCACCTTGTGCTGCATCAGAATCGGCATGGCTGCGGCACTGTAATTGGTGCCCGAAGCCATGACGAGGTCGACCTTGTCGACATCGAGCAGCTTGGTGTAGATGCCCGGATCATTGGCCGGATTGCTCTGGTCGTCGTAATGGACGAGTTCGACCTTCCGCCCCAAGAGACCGCCCTTGGCGTTGACGTTGTCAGCCCAGATCTGCGCGGTGAGAAGATACTGCCTGCCGATCCCGGCGCTGCCGCCGGTCTCCTGGCAGCTGAATCCGATCTTGATCGGCGCCGCCGCTTGCGCCGGCAAATTTGCGGCCGCGGCGAACGCCAAAGCCGCAACGGCAGGAAGCATCGCCGACGCCACATCGCGTTTCGCTCGCTTCATTCCGCTCCTCCCATGGGCTTAATTGTTGAATTGACGCCGCAATCATAGAGGGGACGGCGGCGGCGATCCATTGGCTTCCCCGGCGTCAGCGACCTTGCCCTCGCGGGTGCCAGGGCAATCTTGGCGGAACGAGCCGCCACAGCAAAAGTGCATAGGCGCCGACGCCGACATAGAGCCCGGTGAACACCCAGAACGGGAACGGCCAAAACACGATCCGGCTGATCCACGTCTCGATCAGGGGCGCGCGCGACGCCGCCCGTCCCGCGCGCGCCGTGAGATCGCTCTCCCAGAGCGTCAGGAAGCAGGCCCGCCCCAGCACGGCCTGAAGCGCGACGACGCCGAGGGCGCCAAGGTGCAGCGCCCGCCACCAGAAGCCGCGGACGAACGTCCAGGCGCGCCAGGCGCCGAGCGGAATGGCGATCAGGCCGAACACGTTGAACGCGATGACGCCGACGTGGATCCAGAAGATCGCTTCCGCCACGGCCGTCACGAACTCGCCCCTCACGTCGCCCGGCCCGCGCGCACCATGCGAAACCTTCTCTCGCAACAATTCCGTTCGACCGGATCGCAAGAACGCCGCCGCGCCCCGGCAACCGTGGCGTTGACACCCGCCCATGCCCTCACCATACTTAGCTGCTTCTTCCGCCGTCCGGCGGAATTCGGAGCCAAGCGATGATGCGCGAGCACGGTCGGCCCCGCGCGGGCCACGAGGAAAGGCAGGTCCCGCCGCGACGGCGGCGACGATAGCGGTTTCGCCGCTTTTCTTTCCTCTCCATCTTGCGCAGGAGACGTTTCTCGTGATTCCAGCAGTGTTGCCGACATATGCTCGTGCCGATGTTACGTTCGAGCGGGGCGAAGGTGCCTATCTCATCGCCGCCGACGGGCGGCGCTACCTCGATTTTTGCTCGGGCGTCGCGGTCACGGCGCTGGGCCATTGCCATCCGCGCCTCGTCGCCGCACTGGTCGAGCAGGCGCAGAAGCTCTGGCATTGTTCCAATCTCTATCATATTGCGGGCCAGGAGCGCGCCGCCGAGCGGCTGGTCGCGGCGAGCTTTGCCGATACGGCCTTCTTCTGCAATTCCGGCGCCGAGGCGATGGAATGCGCGATCAAGGTCGCGCGCAAATACCATGCCGAACGTGGCCATGCCGAGCGCCATCGCCTGATCTGCTGCACCGGCTCGTTTCACGGCCGCACGCTCGCGACGCTCGCCGCCGCTGGCAATGAGAAATACCTCAAGGGCTTCGGTCCGCCGGCGCCGGGTTTCGACCATGTCGCCTATGGCAATCTCAACGAGATGCGCGCCGCGATCGGGCCCGAGACCGCCGGCATCGTCGTCGAGCCGGTTCAGGGCGAGGGCGGCCTGGCGACGGCGAGCGCCGACTACCTTCGCGGCCTGCGGGCGATCGCCGACGAATTCGACCTGATGCTGGCCTTCGACGAGGTGCAGAGCGGCATGGGCCGCACCGGCAAGCTGTTCGCCCATGAATGGGCCGGCATGGCGCCCGACGTGATGGCGCTGGCGAAGGGGCTGGGCGGCGGCTTTCCGGTCGGCGCCTGCCTGGCGACCTCCCGCGCCGCTGCCGGGATGACGGCGGGCACGCACGGTTCGACCTTCGGCGGCAATCCGCTCGCCATGGCGGCGGCGAACGCGGTGCTCGACGTCATGCTCGAACCGCAGTTCCTGCCACGGGTCGAGCGCGTCGCCACCGAGCTGCGGCGGCGGCTCGATGCGCTTGCTGCCGCTCATCCCCGGATCTTCGTCGAGGCACGGGGCAAGGGGCTGCTCGTCGGCCTGCGCTGCGTCGTTGCCAATGGCGATATGGTCGACGCGCTGCGCAGCGAGGGGCTGCTCGCCGTCGCCGCCGGCGAGAACGTGGTGCGCCTCTTGCCGCCGCTCATCATCGACGAAAGCCATGTCGGCGAAGCGATCGCCATCATCGATCGCGTGGCGCGCAATTGGGCGCACTGAGATGGGGCGGCCGAGACATTTCCTCGATCTCGATGGCATCGACGCCGCTGCGCTGCGGCAGATGCTCGACATGGGCACCGCCTTCAAGCGCCGCGCGTCGCGGCAGACGCCGCTCGAAGGCAAGATCCTGGCGATGCTGTTCGAGAAGCCGTCGACGCGCACGCGGCTTTCCTTCGAAGTGGCGATGAAGCAGCTCGGCGGCGACGTGGTGGTGATCACCGCCAGCGACAGCCAGATCTCGCGCGGCGAGACCATGGCCGACACCGCGCGCGTGCTGTCGCGCTATGTCGACGCGATCATGATTCGCACCGGCCGCGCCGCCAATCTCGACGAACTCGCCGCCTATGCCAGCGTCCCGGTCATCAACGGCCTCACCGACAAGAGCCATCCGTGCCAGATCATGGCCGACGTGATGACGCTCGAGGAGCGCAAGGGGCGGGCCGAGGGCAAGATCGTCGCCTGGTGCGGCGACGGCAACAATGTCGCGACGAGCTGGATCCACGGCGCCGTGCGCTTCGGCTTCGAGCTGCGCCTGGCCTGCCCGCCGGCGCTCCGGCCCGCCGCCGCGGTGCTGGACTGGGCGCGCGCCGAAGGCGGGCGCGTCAGCGTCGGCGACGATCCGCTCGCTGCCGCCGCGGGGGCGGATTGCATCGTCACCGACACCTGGGTGTCGATGGGGGTGGAATCGAGCGACAGCCGCCGCGACATGCTGGAGCCCTTTCGCGTCGATCGGCGGCTCATGGCGGCGGCGAAGCCCGACGCGATCTTCATGCATTGCCTGCCGGCGAAGCGCGGCCAGGAGGTGACGGCCGAGGTCATCGACGGCCCGCAATCGGCGGTGTGGGACGAGGCGGAGAACCGGCTGCACGTGCAGAAAGGCATCCTGGTCTGGTGTCTCGGACGAAACGCCGGCGACCCGGCCGCGTGACGACGATGTCCGACCCCGTTCCCGACGATCTCGTCCAGCCGTTCCAGATCGACCCGTTCCAGCTGCGCGGGCAGCTGGTGCGGTTGGGTCCGCTCATCGACCGGATCCTGACCCAGCATGCCTATCCCGAGCCGGTCGCGGCGCTGCTGGGCGAGGCGATCGCGCTCGCCGTGGCCCTGGCGCGGGCGCTCAAATACGAGGGCGTCTTCACCTTGCAGACCAAGGGCGAGGGTCCGGTCCGTCTCATGGTCGCGGACGTGACGGCGGCCGGCGCCGTGCGCGGCTATGCCCAATACGACGCCGACAAGCTCGCCCGCGCCATCGCCACGGCCGAAAGCAACGGCACCACCGTGCAGGGATCGGTGCCGCGCCTCCTCGGCACCGGGTATCTCGCGCTCACCGTCGACCAGGGCGAGCACACCGACCGCTACCAGGGCATCGTCGAGCTGCAAGGAGCGACGCTCGCCCAGTGCATCCATCACTATTTCCGCCAGAGCGAGCAGGTCGAGGCCGGGCTCAAGGTCGCGGTCGCGCGCCTGCCGCAGGACGGCGGCGTGCCGCGCTGGCGCGCCGGCTGCCTCATGATCGAGCGGCTGCCGGCCGAGGACCCGCTGCGGCGCGACGCCGAGGACGACGGCTGGCGCCGGGCGGTGATCCTGATGAGTTCGTCGACCTCCAAGGAGCTGGTCGATCCGCTGCTCGCGCCGCGCGCGCTGCTCTACCGGCTATTCCACGAGGACGGCGTGCGTGCCTATGCGCCGCGCCCGCTCGCCGCGCAGTGCCGCTGCACGCGCGAACGGGTCGAGACCATGCTGCGCGCGCTGGCGCCGGACGAACTCGAGGACATGAAGGTCGAGGGCCGCATCCTCGTGACCTGCCAGTTCTGCAGCGCCGTCTATGAATTCGCCGATGATGCGATCGCGGCGCTCGCCGAACGATAGTTGCGCGCCGCTTGAATCGGCGGCGGGCGCCGTGCCAGTCTCGCCGCTCGGTCCCTTTGCCGCCCCGGGAGAGCCATGACCATCCTGACCCGTCCGCGCCTGATGCTGGGCGCCGGGCTTCTCGCCCTCGTCGCCGCCTGCACCACACCGCCGCCGCATCCCACCTACCCGGCGCTTCGCTTCACCGCCGAGCCGCCGATACGGCTCGAGGTCGCCGGCATCGACGTGCGCGACGATTACCAGCCGCCGATGCGCGCGCCCAATGTCGATCACCTCTTTCCCGTGCCGCCGATGCGCGCGGCCGAGACGTGGGCGCACGACCGCCTGCAAGCCACGGGAACGACCGGCCGTGCCGTCTTCATCCTGCGCAAGGCCAGCGTCGTCGAGATCAAGCTGCCGGTGAAGGAGGGCTTGACCGGCGCGCTCACGACCCAGCCGGCCGAACGCTATGACCTGACGCTGCAGGCGACGGTGGAGATCGTCGATGCCAATGGGCTCCCCGTGCGTACAGCAAATGTCACGGTGACACGCTCGCAGAGCTTGCTCCAAGGGGTTACACCCAATCAGCGCGATCAGGCCTGGTACGACATGACCAAGGCCGCCATGGCCGATTTCGACAAGCAGATGGAGACCGAGATCCGCAACAATTTCGGTATTTATTACAACCAGTGAAGGGTGCGGCTTGTGTCGGCGGCAGCCGCCGTGCCAGTCTCGGCCCGTCGCCACGCGGAGAGCCGGACTCGCCATGACCATGCCACGCCGCCTGCTGCCGCTGCTGCTGTGCGCAGGACTTCTCGCCCTTGCCGCCGGCTGCTCGAATGCGCCGCCGCGGCCGAATTTTCCCGAACTCAGTTTCACCGCGGAGCCGCCGATCCGGCTCGACGTGGTCCGCATCGACGTGCGCAACGACTATCAGCCGCCCTTCCGCGCACCCAACGTCGATCACCTCTTTCCCGTGCCGCCGATGCGCGCGGCGGACGACTGGGCGCGCGACCGCCTCAAGGCGACCCAGCCGATCGGCACCGGCGGGCTCGAACTGCTCGGTGTCTTCACGCTGAAGAATGCGAGCGTGACCGAAACGGATCTGCCGCAGCAGACCGGCATCACCAGCATGTTCACGACCCAACCGGGCAAGCGCTACGACCTGACGTTGCAGGCGACGGTGCAAATCACCGACGCCCAGGGCATTCCGCTGCGGTCCGCCAGTGTCACGGTGAAACGCTCGCAGACGCAGCCCGACGGCATCACGCCCAATGACCGCGATCGCGCCTGGTACGCCATGACCAAGACCGCCATGGCCGCCTTCGACCGGCAGATGGAGGCGGAGATCCGCAACAATTTCGGGATCTATTACGACCAGTAGGGTACGACCAATCGGGCCGGCGTCCCCGGGCGGGCTCACACAAAGGACGCGCCGGCGCCGGCGGGCGTGCCGATCATGGCGAGGAACTCGCGCCGCGTCGCGGCGTCGTTGCGGAACGCGCCCAGCATGCGCGAAGTGACCATGGCGACGCCGGGCTTGTGCACGCCGCGCGTCGTCATGCATTGGTGCGCCGCTTCGATCACCACCGCCACGCCCTTGGGCCGCAGCACCTCGTCGAGCGTGTTGGCGATCTGCGCCGTCATCTTTTCCTGGATCTGCAGCCGTTTCGCATAGACCTCGACCAGCCGCGCCAGTTTCGAGATGCCGACGACGCGCCGGCCCGGCAGGTAGGCGACATGGGCCTTGCCGATGATCGCTGCGATGTGGTGCTCGCAATGGCTTTCGAAGCGGATGTCCTTCAGGACCACCATCTCGTCATAGCCGTCGGTCTCCTCGAAGGTCCGCTTCAGCAGCTCCACCGGGTCGACGGCGTAGCCCGAGAAATATTCGTCGTAGGCGCGCACCACCCGCGCCGGAGTGCCGGCCAGGCCTTCGCGGTTCGGGTCGTCGCCGGCATATTCGAGGAGCAGCCGCACCGCCGCCTCGGCTTCCGCGCGGCTGGGGCGCGGGCGCGGCGACGGCACGAGCGCGCTCTTGGCGGCGAGCGCGCGAAGGTCGGCGGTCTTGGATGCCATGGAATGAAATCCCTCTCGGAATGAAGCCGGCTCAGTTGAGCCGAACCGACTGGTGCGGGCTGTCGAGTGAGAAGGCGGGGATCGCCACGGCGAAGGAGCGTCCGTCCCGCGTCTCCATGTCATAACTGCCGCTCATGATCCCCGACGGCGTGCTCAAGGGTGCGCCGCTCGTGTACTCGAACGCGTCGCCGGGATGCAGCACCGGCTGCTCGCCGACCACGCCGGGCCCGCGCACCTCCTGCACCCGACCCAGGGCATCGGTGATGCGCCAGTAGCGCCGCCGCAACTGGACCGTCTCGGGTCCCTTGTTCTCGATCCGGACATGATAGGCCCAGACATAATGGTTTTCGCCAGGCGACGAACGGTCCTCGAGAAAATTGGGCTCGACCGTAACCGTGATCGATTGCGTCGTCTCGGAATACATGGGGACCCTGACCTGCCTCTGCTGCCGTCATTTTGTATCGGATCGCCGGGCCGTCAAGAAGCACCGGTCGTCGCGCGAGCCGCGTCGGGACCTACCCGACGGCCGCTTCGGCGACCGGAACGCGCGTGACCCGATGCGCCTGAAGCGCCGGCAGCACATCGCGCGCGAAGCGGCGGATCTGTTCGAGATACATCTCCTGCGGCATGGCGCCGGCATTGAACATCACCTGGATCTGGTTGGCGCCGGCGCGGTCGACCGCGGCAATGATCCGTTCGGTCACTTCCTGCGGCGTGCCCCAGGCCAAGCGCTCGGCCATGCGTCCGACATCCTCGAGCGTGAGGTTGCGGTAGTCCTGGCGGGCGCGTTCCACCTCGCGCAGATTTTCCGGGCGCACGTAGTCGATCGAGGCCTTGGACATGTAACCGGCGGCCTGGCCGATGCTCGTCTCGGTGAAATTGCCGTGGCTGAAAAGGGTGCGGTTGAAGTAGAGGAAATAGGGCGCGTTTTCCTTCACCGCCTGGGCCTTGCTGTCGGCGACATAGGCGTTGATGCCGATCGAGAGATGGTCGGGCGTGACGCGCCGCCCGTGCTGCGCCAGGCATTTGGCGTAATAGGCGATGATGTCCTCCTGCAAGCCGCCCGAGCGCAGGCCCGGCGTGATGACGATGTCGTGCGCCGCGGCGAACTCGATCGATTCCTTGCTGCCGGTGACGGGAATCCACACCGGCGGATGCGGCACCTGCACCGGCCGCGGCCACAGTGCCACGTCCTTGTAGGACCAGAATTTGCCCGTATAGGAGAAAACTTCCTCGCTCCAGGCGCGGGTGATGATGTCATAGGCCTCCTCGAACCGGGCGCGGGATTCGGCGAGATTGACGCTGTGGACTTGGTACTCGCGCGGAATGCCGCGGGCGAAGCCGGAGATGAGCCGCCCGTTCGACAGGCAGTCGAGCATGGCGAGTTCCTCGGCGAGGCGCAGCGGCTCGTGCAGCGGCAAGAGATTGCCGTAGATGAGGAGCTTGACGCGCTTGGTGCGCTGCGCCGCCGCCGCCGCCATGAGATTGGGCGAGTTCATCAGCCCGTAGGGCGAGCAGTGATGCTCGTTGAAGCCGACGCCGTCATAGCCGAGCCGGTCGATCTCCTCCCAGGCCGCGAGATGCTCGGCATAGGTGCGGGCCGCCACGTCCGCCCGGTAATGCTTCCGCGGCAGCGGATAGGGCAGCTCGTTGCCGACCTTGAGATGATCGAGCTGCTCGCCATAGGCCAGGAGATCGAAGACGAAGACGCGCATTTCCCCACTCCCTCGGCTCCAGACATCGGAGCGCGCCCGCATGCTACAATACGCGCGCGCAACGAGTCCAAACTCCCTGTTGCGGCGGGAAACGGCACCGGATTTCCGGTTCTTCGGGTGCCGTTCCAACGATGCCGTCAGGCGCCACTCGATCCGGCCGGAGAGACGTTCGGAGGCTCGCGGTCCCCCGCCGCTTTCGGGGGGACGGCCGGATGGCACCCTGTCATAAACATTAACGTTGCGGAATACGGGCGTTTTCGCTGATCTTCGGCGCTTACGAGCGCGTAGAATTTTCCGCGCAATTGAATTACACTTCACATGGTAAGGTATCGTTAACCAAATCAAGAAACGAGCTTGAAATTCGTGTGCCGTTCGCGGCGACGGCGACTTATGTGCCGCCGTTGCGCTGAAAGGGAGCATGAAGAGCAGATTGCGAAGGACGGACGTGCTCAACCTGCGCGGTCGGGTGATGCTGACGGCGGCGTGGGTTGGATTCGCGTTCGTCCCGCAGGTCGCGCTCGCGCAGGCGACTGCTCCGACCGTTGCGGCTGGCCAGGCGACCGTGTCGGGTATCGGAACCGGCAACACGGTGATCCGCCAGTCCTCGGAGAAGGCCATCCTCAACTGGCCGAGCCTTTCGGTTCTCCCGGGAAGCGTTTTGCAATACGTGCAGCCGAACGGCGCCGCGATCGCGCTCAACCGCGTCTTGGGCGGCGGGCCTTCGTATTTCGGCGGCAGCCTGCTCGCCAACGGCCAGGTGTGGATCATCAACCCGAACGGCGTGTTGTTCGGCGCCGGCGCCTCGGTCAACGTGGCCGGGCTCATCGCCACGACCTCCGACATCCGCGACCAGGACTTCCTCAACGGGAATTATTCCTTCGGCCCGTCGTCCAATCCGAATGCGTCGGTGAACAATGCCGGCACGATCATCGCAAAAAAGGGCGGCTCGGTGGTGCTGGCGGCGCCGCAGGTCGCCAATGAGGGCGTGATCGAGGCGAAGCTCGGCAGTGTGGTGCTCGGCGGCGCCAATGCCTTCACGGTCGACTTCGACGGCGACAAGCTTTTGAGCTTTGCGGTCACGGCGCCGGTGACGCAGACGCCGCAAGACGCGAACGGCAATCCCGCCGCGGCCCTGGTCGCGAACAGCGGCACCATCAAAGCCGAAGGCGGCAAGGTCCTGTTGACGGCGCGCGCGGCGCGGGACGTCATCGACAACGTCATCAACACCACCGGCATGATCTCGGCGACGACCGCGCGCGAGGATCACGGCGAGATCGTGCTCGATGCCGGACCGAACGGCACCGCCGAAATCGGCGGCACGGTCGACGTCTCGGGCAAGGCGACCGGCCAGACCGGCGGCACGGTCGAGGCGACGGGCAATACGGTCGCCGTCGGCAGCGACGCGGTCATCGACGCCTCGGGCAATGCCGGCGGCGGCACCGTCCTGCTCGGCGGCAATGCCCACGGCGCCGGACCGCTGCCCAATGCCACGACCACGCTTGTGTCAGAGGGTGCGAAGATCAACGCCGACGCCGTCACCAAGGGCAACGGCGGCAATGTCGTGGTCTGGTCCGATGGCCATACGATTTTCGACGGCGCGACCACGGTCCGCGGCGGCGCCCAGGGCGGCAATGGCGGCTTCGTCGAGACTTCGGGCAAGGGGGCGCTTTCGGTCCTGACAGGCTCGGTCGACGCGCTGGCGCCGCAGGGGCAAGCCGGAACGTGGCTGCTCGATCCCGCCAACATCACGGTGCAAGATGGCGGCACCGCCCTGCTGATCGGTCAGCTCAACGGCACGCTCGAGCTCAGCGTCTCTACCTTCATCTCCAGCGATACGGCCAACTACTTCATCGATCCCTCGACCGTTGCCGGAGCCACGGCGAACGTGGTGCTGATGGCGACGGGCAACATCACCTTCGACGATCCCGTGACGATGCTCCATAA